>ERZ827088.3492-NODE-3492-length-14410-cov-7.983002_pt1 | contig 14410 bp, 10 predicted proteins | sample MGYA00519922_ERZ827088 | MGnify/ENA primary metagenome ERZ827088 (study PRJEB31778, sample SAMEA3449254) | human gut metagenome | biome: human gut; feature: human-associated habitat; material: faeces | place: United Kingdom | collected 2010/2012 ... | reverse complement strand
AGGAAGCACAGGCGCGGGATCGCGTCAAGGAGCGAAAAGCCCGCACTCGCAGGCTCATTCAGGAGGGTGCAATTCTGGAAAAGGTGCTGCCGGAGGTGCAGACGATGGAGCTGCCTGCGCTGGAGGGGTATCTTTCACGGAAGCTGGGAAAAGAAATCTAAATTTCAGATGGGAGGTCTCCGGGAAACCGGGGGCCTTCCTCTTTTTTCTCCCGTAAGGGCGCACTTACTCACCACCCAGAAGGGGCGGTGGTATTGCCTGCGGCAACCGTGCGCTCTGCGAGGCGGATGCGGCTCCTGCGGGAGCCTTATGTCCAATGCCACATCACATCTGTGCTGCTGCCATTGGCCACGCAGTCGGCTATATGTTTTGCTTCATCATCAAAACTGTTGTTTCCGTTTTGGAAACAACCCGCCGCCTGCCCGCATAAAGCTGCCACCGGCAGCTTTATTTGCGGTTATGGGTATCGCTTGCCGCAATACCCATTTTCTTTTTGCGAAAAAGAAACAAAAACAAGGGCGAAAGGACGGTGAGAATGAATGGCGATTTACCACTTAGAAGCCAAGGTGGTCAGCCGGGGAACGGGGCGGTCTGCCGTTGCAGCTTCTGCATATCTGAGCTGTACCAACATCCTCAATGACTACGATGGAGTGCGGCACGATTATACCCGTAAGAAAGGACTGATCTGGCGTGAGGTGTTTCTGCCAGAGTATGCTCCACCAGAATGGAAAGACCGGGGCGTACTCTGGAACGCTGTAGAAGAAAACGAAAAGACAAAGGACAGCCGCCTTGCCCGTGAGTTTGTCCCGGCTCTGCCTGTTGAACTGACCCCGACCCAATGGCAGGAGCTTCTATCTGATTTTATTAAGGAAAGTTTTGTTGCAGACGGGATGTGCGCCGATGTAGCAATTCACGACCCATACCCTCCCGGTCACAATCCCCACGCCCACATTCTGCTGACGGTGCGTCCGCTGGATGAACGAGGCGAGTGGCAGTACAAGACCGAAAAAGAATATCTCTGTGTTAAAGACGGCGAGGAACGGGGCTTTACTGCCGCTGAGTTTAAGGCAGCGCAAGCGGACGGATGGGAGAAGCAGTATCCGTATAAGGTTGGGCGCAAGAAAGTGTATATGCCTCCCTCCGAAGCAGAGAAGCAAGGCTTGGAGCGAGCCAGCAAGCACCCCAAAAGCACCAAGTTCGGCAGACAGAATCCCATCTCCGAACGTTGGAACAGCGAGGAACAGCTTGTCGTATGGCGCAAGGCATGGGCAGACGTAACCAACCGCTATCTGGAACGATACGGACACGATGCCCGTATCGACCACCGCAGTCATGCCGAGCGAGGTCTGGTCGAGCAGCCCACCATCCACGAAGGTGTGGTGGCAAGGGCTATGGAGAAAAAGGGCATTATCTCCGACCGCTGTGAACTGAATCGGCAGATTAAAGCGGACAACGCTCTGCTGCGGGAACTGAAAGCCGCCGTCAAGAAGCTGGCGCAAGAGGTCCTCCATTCTCTACCGGAACTCGCTAAGTCCATGGAATTCCTGCGGCAAAAGCTGTTGATTTTCTGCTATCAGCTTAACCACATCCGCACAGGCAAATCTGTCATTGGAAAATCCGTGGATGCCTGGAATATCAACCTGAACCGATATTCCGAGGTGGTAGACCAAATCAAGGAAACCAAAAGGGAGCGCACAGACCTCCTTGCCGAAAAGAAAGAATTGCCGTTCTGGAATATCCCCAGGAAGAACGAGTTGACCGCCAGAATAGCAGAACTGACGGAATTGCTGGAAGAACTGCAATCCGAAAAGGCGATTCTTCTGGACAATATGGACTGTACGGACGGCAAGGATGTTTCTAAGGTCAGGAAGAAGGTTGCACTGATGGAAGCCAACTTGAAAGAACTGGACGAGCAGGAACAGAAATACTCCGCCGAATTGGAAACCGCCCTTGCCGAATATGCCGAGCTGAAAACACAGGGTGAACAATTCGACCCGGTGGAGCTGCACGACACCCGACAGGAACTGCGCCCTGAAATGGAGCAGACGGCAGTCCAGCGTGTGAAGGAAAAGTATGGCGATAAGTACAGTCACAGGACAATGGATGACAGCAAGCGGGATGTTTCCCGGCATTTGGACGAGTATGCCGAGAGCCAGGAAATCCGGCAAATCCAGCGGGAACGGGAATACCAGCAGCGGCGGCAGAATAAGGCCAAACAAGAAAGAAAAAAGCAGGATGATTGGGAACGCTAACAAACCGGCGGGAGTGTATTTTTACGATGCACTCCCGCTTTTATCTTAGGCAATCATCGAATCAATCTGTTTCCGATCATTGCATTCTGCCCAAATAAAAGCTTTGAGACTCATACCTTGGCGATATTCTCGTTGTGTTTCCATACTAGACGGGAAACGACAGCAATGTAGTCTGTTACTCTCCTTGTTTGCCCATGAATCAGTGGTGGGTGCATATGTCATACAGCAGATGGCAGACCGTTTATTTTCCGTTGGCAACAGGTGCTCAGCTCTGCTTGCGTTCACACAAATGTTACAAGTGTTTTTAATGGGAAACAGTTGCGTTTATGCTATTGATATGGTAAAATTACGTTGCGGATGGTTTAATCCGTCCGACATTTATAAGATTGGAGGTAGTGTCATGTTCCGTTTTATGCAAAAGCAGTCTGGGTTATCTCATTTTGGATTTTGGCCTAGCCCCCATCTATGGACGGGGCAACTCAAAATCTATCATGTGGGCGCATAAGCCAGACTGTTGTTAAGTCGGCTTATGCGCTTTTTGCTGTGTGGTGAATCGAAAGCGTAGTGTTTTTAGATAACACAAGATGGAAATATCACCCATTCACTGTTGAAAGGAGGCACAAGCATGAATAGCATATTTAAGTTGATTACTAATCAGCAAATACCCGAAACGGCAAATGCTTTAGTTCCTGTGATTGGCTATGAGCCTTGGTCATTAAGAGCTCTTGAAAGCATAAAAAGCTCGATTGTAAACGGAGTTCCCACATTGATTCGTGTTCATTCAGCCGCCGACTACCCAATCGAAAATGAAGAACTCTCTCATCGCCTGGATATGGAGTCTCATTGTGTCCTTATTGTTGGGTATAATGACGACAAAGAGGAATTTGATATCGTAGATCCTTGGAACCCCAATTGGGGTGGACAACACGGCGGCGTTGGCAAACTCCCATATGAATCGCTCCATGTAGCATGTGTTAATTGCACTGCTGAAAAAGGAACGCGACTTTCTTTGATTTCACACAAGATTAGGCCAGTGCTTATCGAGGAAAATGCAAGTCTTGCTGTTGATTTGGGCTTTTATGAGCCTTTAGGCTATGTTATCGATAGAAACAATACGAAATTTGAAACATTCAAAGTGACTATTCATTATCTCTTCAATGGAAATGAAAAGCAGCAATCGCAGAGCCTTTCTGGCGAATGGAAGATTGGGGAAAAGGCGATATTTACATTCCCTTTGGAAAAAGAACTGTCGGGAGATATCGATGTCAGAATCGAGGTGCTTGCGACCTTATCAAGTGACAGGCCTTATCAGTACAGGGACAATATCTGTATGGACTTTACGGAGACGGTGAAGATTAACAGAAGTAGTGGTGTGTCGCAGAAGGAAAGCGTTATTTCTTCCATCAATGCAAGTAATTACTAAAACTCGGTATTGGACAATATAGTCCACTGTGAATTGGTGGCATGTGGGTGGATGATTGAAACTCTTCCACCCACATGTTGCCTATCGAAATGTTTTTTGCGTAGACTTCGAATTACAATCAATCGCAAAGAGAAAGGAGCATAATATATATGATCCGAAAAAACATTATTAAAAATAAAAATGACAAACAACGTTATTTCCTTAATGACAGTTGGCGTATAGAAATGCCAGCAGTTGTTAGAACTCCATTTTATGGAAATAATTGTAGTGAATACTTCGGCTATGTCGTTACATACTCTGAGATGGAACAGGCGTATCATTTATTGAAAGTTGATCTGCATAATGGGAAAATACTTTGGAGTATAGATGCTGTCAATGGTGGTTATGGAACACCAACTGTTTTTGGCGACCTTGTTGTTTTCCTAAAAGAGTTTGATGCAGTACAAGCTGTTTCCGCTGAGTCTGGCATTGTAGAATGGGCTGTTCAGGGTGGTCACAGAGTACGAACTACATTAAATGTTATAGACGAAACATTGTGGTTTGGTTCCGGCAGCACCCTTTTAGCCGTAAACAAAAACGGAGAAGTTGTCAAAAAATTACATATTCCCAATTCGTTTATTTACGGTAATATTACGCCGTACAAAGGTGGCATATTATGCACAGGTACGCTCCACAACAATGAAAGGGATTGCTCATGTTCTTATTTATGGCTTATAAATCAAGAAGGAAGCATAATGTATTCTATGGAGTTAGGTAGAAGCCCTGTTATTAGTTCGGATACGTCAGGCATTTGGCTAAAGGATGACTTTGCTTTTGCATCATGCGGACATGACATCATTTGTTTTGATCTAAAAGTAGGAAAAGAACTATGGAGAACAAGGGTTTTTGGGTTTTGTGGACGACATTTTCCTGTCGTTGATAGCCAAAGAGTGTATTATACAACACTAAAGGGTGAGGTTGGTTGTGCTGACATATTAAACGGAAGTATTGTTTGGAGGCAAAAGTTCAGAGAAGGGCTTATTGTTGCGCCACCGTCAATTTACGGGAAGACCCTTTTTGTCTTGGCGGATTGTTCAGTTTTTTTATTAGACAAGGACACGGGGGAAATTTTTCAGCACAAAGTAGTTGGTCACACTCCTTATAGCGCGGTCAGTTTTGGAACTAATAAGGCGTTGATTGGAGCAGGCGAGCCACCAGCAAATGGTCAACTGATTTGTTTTGATGTTGTTTCAGAGGCACATGTATCTTTGCCTATGTATAACGACGTCTACTTTTTGGAAGAAAAAGATTGCAATCTTATGAGCGTGCTTATCGAAACAGGTGGAGAATATACATCTTCGAGTATTGACGTGTCAGTTTTTTCAAAAGATGGGGTGGTCAATGGTAAAAAAATCGGAAATGCCTTTACATATAAATTTAATTTACAAAACAATTGCGTCAGTGGGTTTTATGCAATTCCGGTTTTGCTTGAAAATTTTGGTTTAATTAAAAAAACATGCATTAGTATCTATATTGACAAAAGAGAACAGTTGCCATCTTCCTTTGTACTACATCAATATTTGAAGGTTTCAACAGAGGAGAATATTTTTAGTAGTGGAGCGGCATTGGTGCAAGGACTTATGAAGGTTCATGGGAAGTCCATTTCGCAAAAAGACTTTAGAGATAGGATTAACTATGTAAAAAGAAAAAGCAATTGGAAGGATGCAGACTTCCAAACATGGCGGCTAATTCTCAAAAGAGTCCTTAGTAATTCTGCTGAATCTTTAGATGATTTTATCAGAAGTGAAGAAGGAGGGGAGTTTGAAATATTTTAACCTGATCATTATCCAGAAAAAGGGACACGAAAACAGGCTGGCATATGGCGGCCAAAATTAGAGCAGATCAGCCAGGCCGGGGAGGTTACCAGACAGCCCTGCCTTTGAAGGATTAAGATAGCCTGGTCAGCAGAGATCTCACGGTGTGTGAGAGGACGGTCAGCCTTGCGGTAAGGCTCAGGGTTATAAGATTCGTTCTTCTTGAGGATGTTGTAGATGGCAGTCAGCAACACAAGGGCGACGGCGATGATGGCCTTCTTGTTACCACAGCGCTTCTTCAAAGCTAGATAGCGATTGCGGACTTCTGGGTACTGCTTTGCCCGGATAGCACAGAGCGCACACTGCACCAACAGGGGCTTGATGTATGCCCCAGCCCGGCTGCTCCTGGTGGTTTTCTTTTTTTCCGGCACTTTCATTGTAAGCCCAGCCCAGGAGCAGAAATGCTTCGAGGTGGAAAAAACGGACATATCCACGCCAATTTAAGAGATGATGCCAATAGTGGCAAAGGCTTGGATACCTAGCGCCGTCATAACGAGGTTAAGTTGGGGAAGATATTTCTCAGCGATGGTCAGGATAAGAGAGTCCAGATCGGCCTTGCACAATTCAAGGCTGTCCATGTGGGAACGGATGATGCGGAGTTTTTCGGCCTGTTCCACACACATCTCTCCGTCCGCAGCGGCCTGGATTTTCTCAACTGGTGTTTTGACTCGCTTGTTGAGGAATGGAGCTACATGAAAGGATTCGTTGCTTCCTAGCAGCCGGAGGTAATAGCTGTAGCTGCTTTGCCAAAGCCGTCCGGAAACACGTCATCCAGCTTGATATTGGAGACAGTCAAGCAATTCTGCGCCCGGTTTTCTCTCCCGTGGTGAAATTGGTGAGTTTTCAGCGGTAGCACACCAAATCCCGGAGCTGACGAATATCTGATGGTGGGATAAAGCTGCCAGAAACCAGGTCGTGCTTGAAGATGTCCGCAAACCACTTGGCGTCCTTTTTGTCTGTTTTCTTTCCCCGGATAGCCTTGACGTACTTGGGGTGGGCAAGGACAATATTGCGGGCGTGTTCTAGGATGTTGTAAATAGGGAGCCAATACATCCCGGTAGGCTCCATACACACGTCCTTGCAGTTGTTCTCCACACCGCCGGAGGTCTCCTGTAAAGGTGCAAAACCGCTTGCCTTTGTAGGTGGTAACGCCCTGCTCGTTGATTGAGGCAATACAGGCTACCAGAAACGATTTGTGGACATCCATTCCACAGCAGATAGGATAAACGATTTTGAGCATAACACATCCCCTCAGTTCGAAGATTTGAGGGAACAGGTAGGGACTGGACACTCACTGAAAGCTTGAAGCAGTCTGTCTCTCCAAAGATAAGTTTACAGGGTTCTACGCCCTACTTATTTGCGCTTGAAAGAGCATCCGGCACACATAATAATTCAGTTCAGCGGATAGCTGTACCCACTCACCCCCCCACATGCTGTGTAGTGTGCCCGTTCCTCTAGCGTATTCTAACAAATTTCGTTTAGCTGCGATAGAGGCACTCCTGTTTCGTATCCCTTTTGTGCCTTGGAGTGCAGCGGAAAGGAATGGTCATAATAATGAAGCAATATTTAAGTGCTCTTATACAAAAAATAGGTCGGTTGAATGTGTCCATATATTTGCTTCTTTTGTCTGTAGGATATGGTTTATACAGCATACTTCCTTATACCTTGCCAAAGATATTTAGCGGCAGTGGGGGATTGCACGTAAACCCTTTTTTCATGGTCCTATCAATTTTATCCTTTTTAGTAGTCCCTATTTTGAATTATCCTAACAACCTTGCTATGCAGAGTGTTAGAAAATATTCAAAGCAGGTTCTCTTTGACGACCTAGTGAAAAAAAAATATATGTATTTTGATGATATGGAAACCGGGAAGATCCAGGATCTTTTTTCCGAATCATCTTTTTGTACACGAAGTTTGCTGTACTCCTGCGTTCAATTTATAATCAAGCATTCCGCTATTATAATAATTAATTCAACTGCTTTTTTTAATTTCCATTTCCTTCTTGGTGTGACTTATATATTATCTTATTCAGTATATTTCTTCATATCCATTGTTCTTTTAAAAAAACAAAATAACAGGATTCATAGTACGCTGTTGTCTGCGTCAGATGTGAATTCTTATTTGATCGATTACTGCCAGAATTTGGACTCTATATACTCATTCCGTTCATATGATAAAGAAAAAGAAAAATATCGTTTCCTTTTGGATAGTGAGCAAAAAAATTACTATGGTCTACAGTTGGCCATAGATAATGCAAAACTGATTCAACACATTGTGTTAGTATTCATTACCTTTTTACAGCTGATTATATTTTCTATTTATTCCACAACGGGAATAGGTAATATCTCATTCTATTTAGGACTTATCTACTCAATATTTAATTTGAGAGATTTTGGTGGAGAATACTTGTCAATGATAGAAATGGTCTCAAGACTAAAAGCTGCGTTAAAACTATTGGGGTACAGCGAAAGTAATGAAAAAGATTGCCATAGAGTTTTTATCAGTGTTCCTACCAATACGGTGATTGCCATGCAGAATGTTGAATTGACGCTTGGTAACAAGAAAATTTTTGATAATGCTAGTTTGTATGTAAATAAAGGCGAGCATATCATCATTCGAGGTGAGAACGGAAGCGGAAAATCGACATTACTTAAAGTTATAGCAAAGATATTAGATATTGACTCTGGGCAGATAACATATGGTCTCCCATCTATCGATGGCATAATGTATGTTTCTCAAAATACAAATTTATTCAATAGGTCAATCTATGAAAATATAATATATCCAATGGACGATGCTAATTTAGAGGAAGTCTATGAGTTGATAAACATATTCGGACTTAATTCGTTGATAACTAGCGAAAACGACTTGTTTCAGAAAAAACCAGGTGATTTTGGAAACAAATTTTCAGGCGGTGAAAAGCAAAAAATTCTAATAATTAGGACATTAATCAATCGTCCGCATATTATCTTATTTGATGAGATTACCTCATCTCTTGACTCAAACTCCACCAAGGTTTTTTATGAAATGCTGAATACGCGATTAAGTAGTAGTACAGTATTATTTGTCTCGCACGATGATGTCGTTGATAGTGCATTTGACAGAGTCTTAGAGATTGATGAGTTACATGCTTTGTAAAGTGCGTTGTCTTATTATGCCTTATCGTCACCGATTTCTTTTAGCTAAATTGCATCATCAAGAATAGGCAACTTAATGCTGCAAAATTGGAGTCATAAGCACTTAACAACATTGCATATTATTTGCAGAAAAAATCCTTGACAAATCCCATCTCAAAAAGCCTATCTCAGCCGATATGCAAAGGAACACAGCTTCCGCAATACGGAGTTCTTTGTGGATGACGGTTACACAGGCGCAAACTTTCAAAGACCGGATTGGCAGCGCATGATGGCGCTGGTGGAAGACGGAAAGATCGGTACGGTCATCACGAAGGACATGAGTCGCATCGGCCGAAATTATCTGGAAGTGGGGATGTATACCGAGATCACATTCCCACAGAATAACGTGCGGTTCATTGCCATCAACAGCGGTGTGGACAGCGCTAACCAGCAAGACAATGAGTTCGTCCCGTTCGTCAATATTATCAACGAATACTACGTTCGGGACGGCAGCAAGAAAGTGCGTACCTCGCTCCGGCTCAAGGGAGAATCCGGCGAACACCTGACAACAATTCCGCCGTATGGCTACGTCAAAGACCCGGATAATTCAGAGCATTGGCTCGTCGATCCGGAAGCGGCACAGGTGGTCAAGCGCATCTTTTCCCTCTGCATGGACGGGAACGGTCCGACGCAGATTGCCCGGATGCTGAAAGAGGATCATATGTTGACGCCCACCGTTTATCAGGACAGGCAAAAACGAAAAGTCCGCTGTGCTTTGCCTGACAATCCATACAACTGGAACGGCAGTACCGTTGCCGCAATTCTGGAACGGATGGAGTATTGCGGGCATACCGTGAACTTCAAAACGCACCGGCAGTCCTACAAAATCAAGAAGACTATCGAGAATCCACCGGAGCAATGGAAGATATTCCGTAACACCCATGAAGCCATTGTGGATGAGGATACCTTTCAGAGGGTACAAGAGCTTCGTCGCAACAAACGTAGACCGGCAAGAACGGGCAAGAGCAACCTCTTTTCCGGCGTTGCCTACTGCGCCGATTGCGGAGAAAAAATGTACTACTGCACCTCGCGGAACTTTGAAGAACGACAGGATCATTTCGTCTGCTCTACCTCTCGCAAAAAGGGAAAAGACGTGTGCGGAACGCACTTCATCCGCGCGGTTGTTCTGGAAAAGGGCGTGCTAAGATTTCTGCAAATCCTGCTTTGGTATATCTCCGATTGTGAGGATCTGTTCCGCGATAAGCTGGGGGCAAAGCGCAAGGAGGACTTCAAGAAAGAACTCGCCGCAAAGCGCAGACAGCTCACGCAGGCACAGCGCAGAATGGAAGAGCTTGACCGTCTGTTCAAACGGCTCTATGAGGACAATATCTCCGGCAAAATCAATGATAGCCGATTTGAAAAGCTGTCCGCCGACTATGAAAATGAGCAAGCAGAGCTGACGGAGAAAATGCAGCTTTTGGAACAGGAGATTGCCCAGCAGGAGAAAGAAGCCGACAGCATTGAGCAGTTCATCCTCCGGGCGAAGAAATATCCCAACTTGCAGGAACTGACGCCCGCTGTGCTGCATGATCTTGTGAACAGGGTCTATGTTTCCGCGCCGGATAAGAGCAGCGGGCAGCGAGTGCAGGATGTGCATATCAGCCTTGCCTGCATTGGTTTCCTGCCGGAGAGCATCATTGCCGAAATGCTCACTCACGCATCAAAAAGCAGAACAGCGTGACTTCCGCCACGCTGTTCTCTCTAAACCTTATAAACCTGTCTTATGCGCTGCTACCCTGGGGCGCATTTTTATAACACCGGGTCATGTCCGCTGCTTTTCCCGCAGGGCCAGGGCGCGTTGGGCCACCACCGGGTCGGAGTCATAGTGGACGTATCCGCCCCGGACCCGCTGGATGGCGTCGTTGCCCTTCCCGGCCAGGACGATCACCGCCCCCTCCGGGGCCTCCAGAATGGCCTGCTCCACCGCCCGGGTGCGGTCTAACTGGATGGTGACCCGGGCGTCGCCGCCCTGGGCCGCCGCATGGGCCAGACGGCCCGCGATGTCGGCGGGATCGTCGAAATCCGGGTTATCGGTGGTGAAGAAGATCCGGTCGGCGTATTTGCCGCACATCTCGCCCATGCCCTGGATCCGCTGGGGGGAGCGGCCCCCGGCAATGCCGGTGACCACGGTGATGGGCGCGCCGGGATAGTCCCGCTTCAGGTCCGTCAGCAGGGCCTGGGAGCTGGCCCGGTTGTGCATGCAGTCCACCAGCACGTGGACGCCGCCGCCCTCGTACCGGTTCATGCGGCCGGGGACCTCCAGAGCGTCCAGGGCCGCGGCCATCTGCTCATGTCCCGCCCCCAGCAGACGCCCCACGCCGATGGCGGCCAGGGCGTTTTCGATGTTGAAATCCCCGTCCATGGCCAGGTGATAGGGGTGCAGGGCCTCGCTGCCCCGCTCCTGGACGAAAAAGCGGAAGCCGTGGGTCAGTTTCTCCACCTGTCGGACGGTCAGATCGCAGTCGTCTCGGTCCATGCCCACCAGCATGACCGCCCGACAGCACCGCCGGGCGGTGTCATATACCCGGTCAAACTGGGCCGTCTCCCGGCAGATCACGGCCCGGCCGCTGTTTTCCAGCAGTTGGAGCTTGCATTGCAGATACTCCTCCATGGAGGCGTGCTCCTTGGGGGAGATGTGGTCCTCACTGAAGTTCAGGAACACCCCGATGTCGAAGTGCTCGCCATAGACCCGCTCCACCTGATACGCCTGGCTGGATACCTCGGCGGTCATATACGGCAGGCCGTGATCCCGGGCCTGGGCAAACAGCCACTGCAGGTCCAGGGACTCCGGCGTGGTCAGATGGGTGTCCACGTCCGGGCCGCCGCAGTAGCGTCCGGCGGAGGAGCTGAGGCCCATGGTCCGGCCCGCCAGGGCGTTGGTGACGGCCTGGATCATATAGGAGGTGGTGGTTTTCCCCTTGGTGCCGGTGACGCCGATAAGGGTCAGGCCGTCGGAGGGATTGTCGTAAAACCACCGGGCCGCCAGGCTCTGGGCCTTGCGGACGTCGGTGACCCGGATGCAGGGGATGTCCACCCCGGGAAAGTCCGTCTCCGCCAGGGCGCAGACGGCTCCCTGCCGCCGGGCCATGGCCAGATACTCCGGCTTGAAGCCGTAGCCCTTGCAGATAAAGAGGTCGCCGTCCCGGGCCTGACGGGAATCGTTGCAGATACCGGTGACGGCCGCGTCCCGGGCCGCCGGGGCCGCCAGCAGATCGTACTGCCGGAGCAGGTCCTCCAGATTGCGGGTTTGTTTCATAGGTGTTCCTTCTTTCGGGGGCTTATTTCATATTGAGCTTCCAATCGGAAATGCCGTAAAACGGGTTGGAGGCGGTGGGGGTGATGGGGGAGGACGCCGCACCGGCGGGCAGGAGCACGGAATAGCTCTTGAAGCACACCGGCACCATGGGGGCCTGGTCCAGGAGCTTTTCGCACAGGGCCGTCATGGCGGCGGACCGCTCCCCGGCCTCGGCGGCGCACAGGGCCGCCAGCAGGGCGTCCGTCTCGGGGTCTGTGAAGCCGCCGTAGTTCATGGCGGCATAGCTTTGCAGAAGGGGACGCAGGTCCCAGTCGGCGGTGAGCTTCACCTGGCACAGGCACAGGTCGAAGTCCCCCTGCTCCAGGGCCTGGACATACTCATCATAGGGCAGTGAGCGCACGGTGACCTGCAGATCGTACCGGGACAGCCCCGCCGCGATGGTCTGGGCAGTGGACACCCGGAAGCTGCTCTCCTGGTTCACCAGCAGGGTCAGGCTCCGGGTCTTGCCGGTGTTCAGCCCCGCCGCCTCCAGAGCGGAGGCATAGCCATCCTGGGAATAGGCGGCCTCCAGGTCCTTGGGATACAGGCCGCTGGCCGGGGACACCGGGAACTGGGCCGCCAGACCGTGGCCCAGCAGATAGGCACTGACACAGCTGGCCCGGTCCACGCCCAGGGTCACGGCCCGGCGGACGGCGGGGTCGTCAAAGGGGGCCCGGCGGGGGTTCAGGCACAGATACTGCATAATGGTGGTGGCGGCGTCGGTATAGTCGCCGCTTCCGTATACACTGGAGTCGTCCGCCCCGGTCAGGTCGCAGAACAGAAGCTGGACCTCCCGGGCATAGAAGGCGTAGGACACGGAGTCCGTATCCTTGCAGGCGGTCAGCTCGATGCGCTCCAGGGGCAGGGACTTCCCCTGCCACCAGGAGGCGTTTTTGGCCAGATGGGCGCCGCCCTCGCCGCTGTAGGCGTAGGGCCCGGTGCCGGTGGGGAAGGTACTGCTCTCGGTGCCGGACTTCACAATGGGGATGTCCAGCCGGGAGACGAAGCTCCGGTTGTCGCCGGTGAGGGTGATGCGCACCGCCCCGCCGCTGGCTCGGATGTCCGACACCTCCGCCAGCCGCCCGCTGTAGCGGGCGGAGGACTGGGCCCGGCGCAGACTGTTCGCCACGTCCTGGGCGGTGACGGCGCTGCCGTCGCTGAAGGTGACGCCGCTGCGCAGGGTGATGGTGTAGGTATACCGGGCGGCGTCATAGGTATAGGACTCCGCCAGGGCGGGCTGGGGGGCAAAGGACCCATCCAGGGCGAACAGCCCCTCATACAGCAGGGCCCCCAGGGTCTGCATGGCCCCGTCGGGACAGGTGATGGGGTCCGCCGTCTCCCCCTTGAGATAGGGCAGGGCGAAGGAGGTGAGCTTCACGTCCTGCTTCTTCTGCTCCACGTTGTAATAGTCCGTCAGGGTGCCGAAAATGTCTTCCGGGTCAGCCGTCGACCAGTCGCACCCGGTCAGCGCCGTCAGGCACAGGGCCAGAAGCGCCGCGAATATGCGCTTTTTCATGGGATACCTCGATTTCACAGGCAGATCATGGCGATCTGAGCGCCCCGGGCCTGGCCCATCCGCCGGTGGGACCAGTACAGCTCCGGATGGCAGGCGGTGCAGTCCGGGGACACGTCGATTTGCCGCACCCCGGCCTTTTCCAGCCACCGGGCGTTGACGCCCTTCAGGTCCACGTGCCACTTGGGCCCCCGGCGGGTGATATACGGCTCCGCCTCCGCCCCCAGGGCGGCCTCCAGGGCCTGGGGCACGTCTGCGTCCGTTTCAAAACAGCAGGGGCCGATGGCCGCCCCGATGGCGGCCCGCAGGTCCCCTGGGTCCGTGCCGAACAGCTCCTGCATCCGGCGGACGGTTTTGTATGCGATGCCACAGGCGGCGCCCCGCCAGCCGGCATGGGCCGCGCCCACGGCCCCGTGCACCGGGTCGTGGAGCAGGATGATGCCGCAGTCAGCGGAGAATACCACCAGGGGGATATCCGGGGTGTCCGTGACCATGGCGTCCACGCTGGTATAGTCCCGGTCCCGGAACAGGCCCTTGCCGCAGTCCTCCGCCGTGACCCGGCGCACGTCGCTGCGGTGTACCTGACGGCTGAGCACCGCCCGCTGTACGTCCGTATCCAGCGCGGCGCACAGGCGGCGGAAGTTCTCCTGCACGTTGGCAATGTCGTCGCCCCGGCGGTCGTCCAGATTCAGGCTGTCCCACGGGGCGGGGGATACGCCGCCCTTCCGGGTGGAAAAGCCGTGGGTGACGGCATCGTTTTCCAACACGTCGGAGGTCAGCCAGACCAGATCGTTTTTCGTGTGGGTGTGGAACATAGCGTCTCCTTCCGGAGGGGGACGGGGCGTCGGGGACGCCGCCCCCTACATTAAGATGAGACGGGCGGCGGCTGAAGCCGCCG
>ERZ827088.3489-NODE-3489-length-14412-cov-3.371596_pt1 | contig 14412 bp, 13 predicted proteins | sample MGYA00519922_ERZ827088 | MGnify/ENA primary metagenome ERZ827088 (study PRJEB31778, sample SAMEA3449254) | human gut metagenome | biome: human gut; feature: human-associated habitat; material: faeces | place: United Kingdom | collected 2010/2012 ... | reverse complement strand
GTCCGGCTTGACCGGCGCACACACGCCATCGTGCCCCGTGCCGGTGGCGCTCCCTCAGACAATCACTGACCGCGCGCCGGACGGCGCGCACATATCGAATACAATTCAAATACTATGCGGCGACTGCGCGCCCCGCCCTCCGGCGGCCGCGCCTGCTGCACGCAAAATTGGAGTGTGTACTATGAAACTTACGAAAGAACAGTGGAAACAGCTCAGTGACCGCATTTTCCTGACGCTTCGCCCGACGCAGCACCCGGTCGCCATGAAGTTCATCAAGACGCCGGAAGAGTTCGACGCGATCCCCGACATCGAGTTCTGCCAGAACAAGGCCTCGACCTGCAAGCTCATCGGCATGGCGGCGCACTTCCAGGGCACGTTCGGCCTGACGCCCGACCACTTCTCCGGCTACTACTGCGCCATGAACAACGGCTGTATGGAGCTGACGCAGGAGTTTTTGGACGGCGCGATCCTGTATAAGCAGCCCACCCCGTGGCATCACGAGCAGGCGGACGCGATCAAGCACATCAAGTCCAACCTCGAGTACATCCCGGAGAAGCCCTACGCCGGCATCGTCTGCTCCTCGCTGTGCAACTGCAATATCGAAGAGCCGGACGTCATCTGCCTGCAGCTTCCGACGCAGGCGGCCTTCCACCTGCTGGCTTGCTATGTCGAGACCGACTGGCAGAAGCTTGAGTTCCCGTTCAGCGGCGAGTCCAACTGCGCCGACACGTGGATGCGCACCATGAAGGACGGCAAGATCGGCCTGTCCCTCGGCTGCCGCGGCGACCGTGCCACCGGCGCGCTCGGCTATGGCGATGTGCGCGTCACGATGACCACCGAGCAGCTCATCAAGGCGCTCGATGGCTGCGACACGGTGGAGAAGAACAACATTCTCTACCCCTACAACCCGACCTGCCTCTACAAGTCTGCATTCTGATCGTAACCGCACCTTCTATACATCCTCCCCCCAAAACGAAGCTGCCGCCGAGGTCACTCGGCGGCAGCTTTGCATTGCGCTCGGCGCTGGAATTTGCTGCGGTTGCATTTCAGAAACTTTGATGATAGAATAATCACAATACGGCGCTGCATCCGACGGCGTCAAATCAGAGAAACGGGGGATCGCGATGGATCACTACATTCACACACTGGAATCCTGCACGCTGAATTTTGCTTTTTCGGCCATCAGCGGCAAATGGAAACCCTATATTCTCTGGTACCTGCACAGCGCGCCCGGCGGCGTGTGCCGCTACGGGGAGCTCAAGCGGCTCGTGCCCTATGACATCTCGCACAAGATCTTCACGCAGCAGCTTCAGGAGCTCGAGGCATATAACATCATCAAGTGCACCGAGTATGACGAGAAGCCCAAGCGTGTCGAATACTCACTCACCGAGGCGGGAAAGCTCCTGCTGCCGGTCATTTTGTATATGCGCGACTGGGGCATCCTTGCGAGCAAGGACTGCCAGCCGGGTGCCATCGAGCGCACGCACGGTCAGCCGCAGGGCAGCACGATCCACTACGGTTACCGCTCCGAGGCGCTGGACAAGTCCGTGAGCATCGCGTTTCAGTGGGGCGAGCCCGTGCAGCCCGTCACGGATGACGGCAGCGCGGCGCAGACACAGGAACGTTCTGACGAATAAAAGAATAAGACCGGATCACCCGAGGGGGATCCGGCTGAGGCGGTCGGAAAGCCATGCGGTTTTCCGGCAGAAAGACGTGCTGCCTGCGGGCGGCACACACTGTATGGCTTTTTCATATGTTTACGGGGCTGACCGGCCGGTCAGCCCCGTTTTGTTTTGTTGTGCAGGTGTTTACACGATCTCGACGATGCCGCCGTCGCGGATGCGCACGGTCTGTCCCGTCTGCACGGCGGCGAGAAATTCGTCGCCCAGGCAGTCGATGACCGGCATATCGGCGTCCGTCCACACGGACGCGAGGATCGCGCCCGAGGCCGCCAGCGAGTCGATGTGCTTGGAAAAGAGCATGCACGCCGGCTGCTGCCCGGAGGCGCAGGCGGTGTAGAGCACCATGCCGCCGGTGGTCGAGCCGATGGTCTCCGGCAGGCACAGCGCCTTGCCGATCATCGGCTTTTTGTACAGGTCGGGGTTGTTCTGGTCGCCGCATTTGACCTGCTTGTCGTGGAACATCAAGGCCATCTGGTAGCTGGCGAGCGTGTTGAAGCCGCCGTGCGACACGAGGGCTTCCGCCTCGCATGTGCCGGGGCAGATGACGCGGCCCTGAAACTGTTTCATCTTACTTCGCCCCCTTCGTAATCATGGTGATGATCTCGTCCTCGGTGTAGTAGCGCGCGGTCGAATACGTGCGCAGCTTGTTCGACGAGGTGATGACGGGCATGGCCTTGCTGAGCGGGTTGTTCATGTACATGAGCGGGCAGATGTAGCTGAGCACGACGCCGGTGCTGCGCAGGCGGGCGGCGTAGGGCGTCTTTTCAAACTCCTCGATGACGCCGGGCGCGGCGGTGAACACCGTCGGGATGCAGACCTTTTTCTGCCCGTGCGCCCGCAGCCCCGCCTCGACGCGCTCGGTCGTGTCGATGAGCTGGTGCAGCGTCATGTGCGGGCAGCCCATGAAGCACAGCTTCGGCTTGGCGTTGCGGTTTTTCCACACGCACGGGTAGCTCTCGCGCACGCGCTGCAGCTCCGCATCGTCGATGACGTACACCGGTGCGCCGTCGCGGATGAGCGCCTCGCCCTGCTGCACGGCCTCGGGCGTGAGGTGCTCGATGTGGTACAGACCGACCGCACCGTTGGACGCGGTGGCCGCGCCGAAGTCCTTGAGATAGGCGATGGCATCGTCATTGATCTCCGTGCCGAGCCATTTGTCCAGTCCCTTGACATACGGCACTTTTTCCATGACCTTCATGCCGATGGCGGAGCCGAGCAGCTGCGGCTCGGGCTTTTTCGTTGTGCGCACCTCAACGATCCAGTCGGCCTTACGTCCGTCGTCGGTCAGGAAGCCGAAGTACGGCACGCAGCCCGCGATGGAGCCCATGAGCTCGATCATGCCGGAGTTGCGGTTGCAGCGCGCGCCGAGCACGCTGTTGGCGTAGACCACGGCGGACGATTCCGCCCACGAGAGCACCTCGCCCTGCTTGGGCTTGTTGCCCACCTCGTCGAGGTAGCAGGTGCAGGTATAGTCCTTGTCGCTGAGGATGCCAAGCTGGCGCAGCTGCTCCTCATAGCGCGCCTGCTGCTTATACATGAACTTGCGGAACACCAGATCCTGCAGCGGATTCGAGGGGACGTTCTTGTCGAGCGGGAGCGGGTCGGCGGTGAATTTCTGTTCGGAAAACGCGCCGGCTTCAATGAGCTGGTCGTACAGGTCGTAGACCGGCTTCATGGCGTTGATGCCGAAGCTGATGACCGTGTGGCCGTAGGTGCTCGTGATGGGCACCATTTTTTCCGCGCCGAAGGCATCGCCGTACATGACGAGCGTTTTCATGACCTTGGCCATGACTTCGCCCTTGCTGCCGTCGAGTACGGCCTGCTGTTCGGGTGTCAGTTTCATGGGGAATCGACCTCCTTGTGCATACATTTGCTGTGAATTTCTTGACAAGAATTATAGCCCCATTTGGGCAAAAATGCAAGGGGATATTGGGACAAGCTCGTAAATCTGTGCAAAAAATCCCCGCCGTTTGGCGGGGATTTCGAGCGGGGAAATGCGGTCTTATTTGCTTTCCGCGCGGGCGGCCTTGGCCGGCAGCGGGATCTGCGCGAGGATCACGGCGAGGAACATCAGCACGCAGCCGAGGTATTCGCGCGGGGTCATGCTCTGGTGCAGGATGATCGCGCCCGCGATGACGGCGAACACGCTCTCCAGGCTCAGCAGGATGGTGACGACCGTGGGGTTCGAGCCCTTCTGCGCGAGGATCTGCAGCGTGTAGCCCACGCCGCACGAGAACACGCCCACATACAGCAGCGGCAGCACGCACGAGAGCAGGGCGGCGGCATCGACGTGCTCGAAAAACGGGATGCACACGCCCGACCACAGCGCCGCGAACAGAAACTGCACGCAGCTGAGCTTCACCCCGTCGCACGTCGCGCTGAAGCGGTCGATGACCAGAATGTGCACGGCAAAGCACACCGCGCACACGAGCACGAGCAGGTCGCCCGCGGCGAGCCGGAAGCTGCCCTTGATGCACAGCAGGTACAGCGACACGACCGACAGCGCGACCGCGACCCACACCGGCAGGCTGACCTTGCGTTTAAAAAACAGGCCGAACACCGGCACGAGCACCACGTACAGCGCCGTGAGGAAGCCCGCCTTTCCGGCATCCGTTCCGGCGACGATGCCGGCCTGCTGGAAGTTCGAGGCGATGGGCAGCGCCGTGCCGCAGCAAAAGCCGCCGAGCCAGAGCTGTTTGCGTCCGGCGCGTTTTTCCGCCTCCGTGGGCTGCGGACGGTCCTTGCGCGTGGCATTCAGCACTGCGATGAGCACCAGCAGCGCGAGCACGGCGATGGCATAGCGCGCGGCGTTGAAGGTGAACGTGCCGATCGTGTCGGCGCAGACGTCCTGCGCGACGAAGGCCGTGCCCCAGATGAGCGCGGCGAGAATGGGAAAGACAACTTGACGAATCGGATTCTGTTTCATATGCGGGCTCTCCTCTGAGATATCGGCGGCAAATACAAAAGCAGTCAGACTCCATCGCCTGACTGCCGGTAGGTGCGCACCCGTGCCCATAGGATAGTACAGGCACGGGCGCTTGTCAATCGGTTTTTAGCTGTAAATCGTGAAATTTCACGCCTTGTGCGCGCGGCCGCCGCCGTGCATGGTGGCGTGCTCCTTGGCGATCTCGGCGTAGAGCGCCGGAGCTGTCCATGCGGCGTTCGTGTCTGTCAGCATGGCCTTGAGCGCGACGGGTGGGATGTGCGCGGCGCGAAAGCCCTGCAGCAGTCCCTCGAGCATGCCGGGGCGAAAGTGCGCCAGGACGAGCATCTCCCCCGGGAGCGGGGCGGCGGGTGCGTCCGGATTCCGCGGCAGCACACCGGCCAGCGCGCCGATCGGCTGGCCGAAATCGGCCGGGTCGACCGCCTGCACGCGGATGCCGAGCCGCAGGCACACGACCTTCATTTTTCCGAGCTTTCCGGGCTCGATTTGATAGGCGAGTAGGGTGGGCGTCATATCAGATCACCTGCTTCCAGATCAGAATAAGATACACCACGGCTGCGCACTGCAGGCCGAGCAGCGCGGGAAAGCCGAAGCGAAATTCCTTGTGTTTCGTCTTGTGGTGGAACACGCGCATACCGAGCGTTCCGCCGAGCGCGCCGCCGAGTGCGGCGAGGGCGAAGAGCGTGCTCTCCGCGATGCGCCACTTGCCTGCGCGCGCCTTTGCCTTGTCGATGCCCATGGCGGCAAAGGCGATGACATTGATGGCGATGAGGTAGAACAGTAGATAGCTCATCGGCGGCTGCCTTTCGCGCTGGATCTTCCGGGTTTGCTGCCGGGCTTGCCGCCGGACTTTCCGGAGGCGGCGGGCTTTCCGGCTCTGCCGGACTTGGCGGACTTTCCGGGCTTTGCGTTTTGCGCGCTGCGGGCGGCTGCGGGCTTTTTGCCGCCGCCGTAGACCTTGCCGTATTTGCGCTGGGGCGGCTGGGGTTCGGCGGGTCTGGACTGCTTGCGCCGGTCGGTCATCGGGCGGACGAGACAGTCTTTGCCGAAGCCGATCAGATCCTCGCGCCCGGCCTCGTGCAGCGCCTGAATGACGAGGCGGCGCTTATCCGGGCGACGCCACTGCAGCAGCGCGCGCTGCATATCCTTTTCGTGCGGCGTCTTGGCGACGTAGACCGGCTTCATCGTGCGCGGGTCGATGCCGGTGTGGTACATGCAGGTGCTGATCGTGCCGGGGGTGGGGTAGAAATCCTGCACCTGCTCGGGCTGGCGGCCGCGGCGGTTGAGATACTCCGCGAGCGCCACGGCGTCAGAGAGCGTGCTGCCGGGGTGCGAGCTCATGAGGTACGGCACGACGTACTGTTCCTTATCATACTTGTTGTTGAGCTGTCGGTATTCGTCCATGAAGCGCTCGTACGTGCCGATGTGGGGCTTGCCCATGTAGTCGAGCACGGTGTCGATGCAGTGCTCGGGCGCGACCTTGAGCTGACCGGAGATGTGATAGCGCACAAGCTCGCGGAAGAATGCGTCGTTGTCGTCGCAGAGCATATAGTCGTAGCGGATGCCGCTGCGCACGAACACCTTCTTCACGCCGGGGATCTGGCGCAGCTTGCGCAGCAGGGCGAGATAGTCCGAGTGGTCGGCGTCGATGTTCGGGCAGGGCGTCGGCGCAAGGCACAGCCGGTTCGGGCACATGCCGCGCTCTTTCTGCTGCCGGCACGACGGGTGGCGGAAATTCGCCGACGGGCCGCCGACATCGGATACGTACCCCTTCCAGAGCGGGTGGTGCGTCATGGCCTCGACCTCGCGGATGACGCTTGCGTGGCTGCGGCTCGTGATCATGCGCCCCTGATGGAACGCCAGCGAGCAGAAGTTGCACCCGCCGAAGCAGCCGCGGTTGTGGATCACGCTGAAGCGCACCTCCTCGATCGCGGGCACGCCGCCGAGCGGCTCGTACATCGGGTGCCACTCGCGGGTGTAGGGCAGGTCGGCCACGCGGTCGAGCTCCTTGGTGTCGAGCGGCATGGCGGGCGGGTTGATGACGAGATAGCGCCCCTCGCACGGCTGGATCATGGCGCGACCGCGCACGGGGTCATGCTCGGCGTATTCGGTGCGCGTGGCCTCGGCATAGAGGCGCTTATCATCGCGCACGTCCTCATACGACGGGAGCGTGATGTGGTCAAATTTGCACACGGAGGGGTCACGCGTGATGTAGCCCGTGCCGGGGATGTCGGTCATCGTGTGCACGGACTGCTTTTTCTTCAGCCGGTGAGCGATCTCGATCGTCGCGGCCTCGCCCATGCCGTAGACCAGCAGGTCGGCCGGGGCGTCAAAGAGGATGGCGCGGCGCACGGAATCGTCCCAGTAGTCATAGTGCGCAAAGCGGCGCAGGCTCGCCTCGAGTGAGCCGAGAATGATCGGCACATCGGGGCCGAAGGCCTCGCGTGCGCGGTTGCAGTAGACGATGGCAGCGCGGTCGGGGCGGCAGCCGGTGCGCTTGCCGGGGGAGTAAAAATCCTCGCTGCGGCGGCGCTTGGCGGCGGTGTAGTGCGCGACCATGGAGTCGAGATTGCCCGCGCCGATGAACACGCCCAGCCGCGGCCGGCCCATGGCGCGGAAGGCCTCCGCATCGTGCCAGTCCGGCTGTGCGAGCACGGCTACACGCAGCCCCTCGGCCTCGAGCACGCGGCTGATGACCGCCGTGCCGAAGCTTGGGTGGTCAACATAGGCGTCGCCGCCGACGACGAGCGCATCGTACCACCACCAGCCGCGCTCGTGCATCTCCTCGGCGGAGACGGGCAGAAAATCACACCGATCCATGTGTCACCGTCCTGTGGATGAGCCGCCCCATGAGCAGCAGACGCTCGCGCACGCCGGGATCGCGCCCGAGCTGCACGAAGCCGCTGCGCCGGTAGAAGGCGATGGCGCGGGCATTGTTTTCCGACACGTGCAGGCGCACGGTGTTGCGGTCGTGATTTTCATAAAACCAGAACGCATAGCCCAGCAGCTGGATCGCCCAGCCGCGGCCGCGGTATTCCGGCAGCATATACAGCAGACTGATCCAGCCGCAGCCGGTCTGCTCGTCGCGCGCGGGGTCGAGCTCGACCAGACCGACTGTGGAGTCTCCGCTGAGCACGCGCACGACGGAGCCGGGGTGCTCCTGCGCATGCTTGGCTGCGCTGCGGGCGTAGAGCTCGGGCACGAAGCCCTCGTCCGAGCCGTGCACGTTGCACCACGCATCGCGGTAGCACTGCAGGTAAAACGCCTCGTCGTGCGGGAACGTGAGCTGCTCGTAGCGCAGGTTTTCCGCGCCGCTGCCGCTGCCGCGCCACCAGGTCTGGCGGCCGAACGTGCTCAGCGCGGGCGGGAGGTGGCGGTTGTCGTTATAATACTCCACGGTCGTGCGCTCCCCGTCGACGAGCAGCAGACTCACGGACGTGTTGTCGCCGTAGGGCAGGGTTGACATCTCGCTGTTCGGGATGCCCAGCACGGTGCACAGATAGGCACGGATGGCCATGCCGTGGCTCACGACGGCGACGGTCTGCCCGTCGTGCCGCGCGGCGAGATCCTGAATCGCGCGCGTCATGCGTTTTTGCACCTCGCGGATCGGCTCACCCCCGGGCACGGACCACTTTTCGGGGTCGGTGTTGAAATAGCGCATCTGCTCGGGGAACTCGTGCTCCACGTCGCCCCAGGCGCGCCCCTCCCACACGCCCATGCAGATCTCTGCCAGGCGCGGCGTGGCCACGGCCGGAACGTCGTGATAGCGCGTGATCGCCTCGGCTGTCACGCGCGCGCGCGACAGGTTGCTGCAGTAGAGCGCATCAATGTGCTCGTGCCGGAATCGCTGCGCGAGCGCGTCGATCTGCTGCAGACCGAGTGCGGTGATGCTGCCGTCCCAGTGGCCTTGAATGCGGCGGTAGAGGTTGCCCTCCGCCTCCGCGTGCCGGATCAGATAAATTTTCGTCATTGCGCGCCTCCAAAACTTGACCATAGTGGAATCATACAGTATAATAATCTGAATCCGCACATGTCATTTGTGCGGGAATGTGTCAACGCCTGTACGCACGCATTATACCGTGTTTTTGCGGTGCGCACAAGTGCTTTGGAGGGCAAAGTGAAAGTAATCCACCTCATCAGCGGGGGCGACACCGGCGGTGCCCGGACGCATGTTTACTCCCTGCTGAAATATCTCGGTCAGATCATCGACGTGCAGCTCGTGTGCTTTCGCGGCGGCGATTTTGCCGACGGTGCGGCCGCGCTCGGCATCCCGACGATGGTGCTCGACAGGGGCTTTGCGGCCAATCTCGGCGCGCTCAAAAAGCTGATCCGCGCGGGAGAGTACGATCTGGTACACTGCCACGGCTCCATGGCCAACGTCATGGGCGCCCTGCTGCGCCGGAGCGTGCGCGTGCCGGTCATCAGTACCGTGCACAGCGACTACCGGCTGGACTATCTCGGCCGGCCGTTTGCCCGCGCCGTCTACGGCACGCTCAATATCTGGGCCCTGCACCAGCTCGATTACCGCGTGTGCGTGTCCGACCCCATCCGCCAGCGGCTGATCGACCGCGGCTTTGAGCCGAACCGGCTCTTTTCCATCTACAACGGGCTCGATTTTTCCCACGTCGTGCCCAAGACCGACCGCGCGGCATATTTTGCGCAGTTCGGATATGCCGTCCACGAGGGCGACGTGATCGCGGGCATCGCCGCGCGGCTTGACCCCGTCAAGGACATCCCGACGCTCATCCGCGCCGTGGCGCTGGCGCAAAAGGCCTGCCCGCAGCTGCGCCTCGCCATTGCGGGCGAGGGCATGGAGCGCAAAAAGCTCGAGGCACTCGCAGCGGAGCTCGGCATTGCCGACAGCGTCTTTTTCCTCGGCTGGGTCAACGACCTCGACAGCTTCTACGGCGCGCTCGACATCAACACCCTCTCGTCTCTGTCGGAGGCGTTTCCCTATGCGCTGCCCGAGGGGGCACGCGCGCATCTGGCCACCGTCGCGTCCAATGTCGGCGGCGTGCCGGCCATCATCGAGCACGGCGTGACCGGCCTGCTCATTGAGCCGGGCGACGTGCGCATGCTCGCGGCCTACCTCGCGCGCTTCGCGCTCGATGCCGATTACCGCCATGAGATGGGCGAGGCGCTCTACCGGCGCGGCAAGGCCGACTTTTCCGAGGAGGCCACCGGCCTGCGCCAGCTGGAGATCTACAACGCCGTTTTTCGCATGGAGCGAAACCGGCGCGACGGCGCGCGTGACGGTGTGCTCATCTGCGGGGCCTACGGCTTTGGCAACACCGGCGACGACGCGATTCTGCAGGCCATCATCGGCGAGATGCGCCGCATCGATGCGCACATGCCCGTGACCGTGCTCTCCCGCCGGCCGAAGGACACCCAGCGCGCGTTCGGCGTCAACGCCTGCCACCGGTTCGGCGTGTTTGCCATCCGGCGCGTCATGCGCCGCAGCCAGCTGTTCATCAGCGGCGGCGGCAGCCTCATGCAGGATGTTACGAGCCGCCTGAGCCTGTGGTACTATCTCAGCACGATCCGCATGGCGCACAGCTGCGGCTGCAAGGTGCAGATGTACGGCTGCGGCATCGGCCCGATCGTCTATGCGCGCGACAAGAAGCTGGCCGCACACGTCATCAATACCTGCGTCGACAAGATCACGCTGCGCGAGCCGGACAGCCGGGAGACGCTCCGGGAGTTCGGCGTCACGGTGCCGGAGGTCATCCTCGCGTCCGACCCCGCGCTCACGCTGCCGGCGGCCGAGCACAGCCGCATCGACAGCATCCTGCGCGCGCATGATATGGACATCGGCGGCAAGTATATCGGCTTCGTGCTGCGCAAATGGCCCGGCATGGAGGAAAAGGCCACCGTGTTTGCTGCCGGCGCCGTGTATGCCTATCTGAAGTACGGGCTGACGCCGGTGTTTCTTGGCATCAACTTCCGCGCCGACGGCGAGGCCGGCCAGCTCGTCACGGAGCATCTGAGCATCCCGTTTTACCGGATCGACGAGCAGATGACCTCGGGTGAGGTGATCGGCGTGCTCTCACGCATGACCGCGGTCGTGTCCATGCGTCTGCACGGGCTCATCTTCGCCGCCGGACAGGGCGTGCCGCTCATCGGCGTCGCCTATGACCCGAAGGTCACGGCGTTTCTCGACTATGTGGAGCAAAATAACTACATCCAGCTTGCGGCGCTCAACGAAAAGGACCTGTCGGACATGATTGACTCGGCCGTCGCCGTTGCCGGCAGGGGCGAGGAGATGCGCCGCCGCACCGAACTGCTCAACCGGCAGGAGGATAATAACCGCGCCACAGCCGCCCGGCTGCTGGGGAAGGAGTAAACTGTTTATGATCCGCAGTGCTGTTCTGGTTTCCGGCAAGGGAACAAAATTGCAGAGCCTGCTCGATTCCGTGTTCTTCGGCGAGATCCCGGAGCTGCAGCTCGTCGCCGTCATCTCGTCCGACGCGGGCGCCTACGCGCTCAAGCGCGCGCGCAATGCCGGCATCGAGACCGTCGTCGTCGAGCCGAGCGTGTTTCCGAACGACACGTCGTACGACATGGCCATCCGCAACAAGCTCAAGGATATGGACATTGAGCTTGTGATCAACGCGGGCTTTTACCCCGGCATCGGCCGCGAGACGGCAAAGAGCTTCCGCGGCAAGGTCATCGCGGTGCAGCCGTCGCTCGTTCCGGCGTTCGAGACGCTGCGCGGCGACGCGGTGCACGAGGCGGTGCTCGCCCGCGGCCTGAAGGTCACGGGGGCGACGGCTTACCTTGCGGATGAAAACGGCGGCATCGGCCCGGTGCTGCTGCAAAAGGCCGTGCCCGTGCTCGCCGACGACGATCTCACGACGCTCAAGCGCCGCGTGCTCACGGACGCCGAGTGGAAGCTCCTGCCCGAGGCGGTCAAGTGCTTCTGCGCCGGGAAGATCCGGCTGCACGGCGGCCGCGCGCAGATCCTGGAGTGAACAAGAGATAAATGAGATAAAAAGCAGCCCCGAACCGTGTCGGTTCGGGGCTGCTTTTGTGCTGCGCATTTGTCAGCCGGCCATGATGTGCACGCGGATGACGCCCTCGGCGGACTTGAGCGCCGCCATGAACAGCTCCATCGTCGTCTGCATGTTCTCGGTCGCCGCCGTGATCGTCACGGGGGCGACGCCGCTGGTCGGGATGCTCTGGTTGATGGTGAGTATATTCGCACCGTTTTCGGCAAAAATAGCAAGGACGGACGACAGCACGCCCTGCCGGTCGAGCAGCTCGAGGTTGAACGTCACGAGATGGCCGCGCGACATGTCCTGAAACGGGGACACGAAATCCTTGTATTTATAAAATGCGCTGCGGCTGATGTCCACGCACGCCACGGCGTCCGCCACCGTGCGCACCTGGCCGGTCTCGAGCAGCTCCTTGGCCTCGATCACCTTGGCGAAGATCTCGGGCAGGACGCTCGCCTCCACGAGATAGTATTTCGGTTTGTTGCCAGCTGCCATGCTGGAAGCCTCCTTTTGTGCGCGTACTGCGGGCAATTGTTTGCTCCGTGCAACACAGTGTAGCACATTCCGGACGGCAGTGCAAGAATTTCTTCGAAGGGATGCGATGGTTTTTGGGTGGATTTCTCGCCTGTATTCTCGCCGGCGCGGCGATGAGCATTCAGGGCGTGATGAACACGCGCCTCGGCGGGCATATCGGCACGCTGGAGACCAATGCCTTCGTTCAGTGCACGGCGGCGGTGCTGTCGCTGCTCGTACTGCTGTTCTGGCGCACGGGCAGCTTTGCCGCGCTGAGCGCCGCGCCGAAATACTGCTGGTTCGGCGGTGTGCTGGCGCTGGCCATCACGGTCACGGTCATGCTCGGCATGGGTAAGCTCGGCCCGACGCTTGCCGTGGCGGCGATCCTCATCGCGCAGCTTTCCGCGGCCGCCGCCATCGACGCCTTCGGCATCATGGGCACGGAAAAGCTCGCCTTCGGCTGGGGCAAGTGGGCGGGGCTCGCGCTCATGACGGGCGGGATGCTGCTGTTTAAAATGAAGTGAGGCGGCGAGCGCAGCTCACCGCCTCCTCAGCTTGTCAAAACCTCGTAGAGTTTCGCCGCCGAAGCGGCGAAAGAAAGTCCAATCATTTTCTCCGGCGACATGTGCGGCGGAGAAAATACTGCTCGGCCTGCAAACGTGCGTGCCGTCCGCCGGAGGCGGACGGCGCGTGCGCTGCAGTCAGGCCGCAAACCCCTTTGTCAAAAAGTAATACTTTTTGACAGTCTCAAGAGGCGGCGAGCATAGCTCGCCGCCTCATGTTTCGGTTTTCTCACAGGCCGATGCTTGCCAGCAGGTCTGCGATGCCAGTGGATTTGATGAACGTGAAGATCGCACCGATGTCGTAGTGCTCATATGCCGCGTCCCAGATGCGGTCGGGGCTGCCGCCGGTCGCAAGGCCGACGCCGAGCACGATCTCGCCGACGATCAGGATGCACAGCGCGATGATGAGAATGGTCTTCCATGCTTTTTTCATGCGGCGATCTCCTTTCTGCACCAGCGATGGCCCAGCCGCACCAGCAGCCTGACCCAGCCGATGACCATGCGGATGAACAGCCAGACGGCCAGCCAGATCACGACGAGCGCGATGGCGATCACGGCGGCGCCGCCGCCGAGCAGGATGAGCATATCCGCCACCACGGGCAGGCCGATGAACGCGGTCATGATCAGGCTCACACCGGCTGCACCGCACACGGCGCCGATGGCCAGCACGGCCAGATCCAGCACCAGCAGCACGGCGAACACCGGCACGCCGATGATGATCGCGCCGAGCGTGTACAGGATCGCCAGAAAGACGTTCGTCTTGTATTCCGGCTCGTAGTCGTCGTAGTATTCTTCGTCGTATTCCTCGCCGTATCCTTCGCCGGGCTGCTCGTCGTAGTAGCCGTCGTCCTCGGCGGGCTGTTCGTCGTAGTAGCCGTCGTCCTCGGCAGGCTGCTCATCGTAGTAGCCGTCGTCGTCGGCGGGCTGCTCGTCGTAGTAGCCGTCGTCGTCGGCGGGCTGCTCATCGTAGTAGCCGTCGTCGTCAGCCGGCTGCTCGTCGAATGAGAGCTGCCCGTCGAGCACGGGCGCTTCGTCCGTTTCGGGCTCGTCGGGCTCCTCCGGCAGATCCGGGAACGTGAACGACGGCGCGGGTCTCTGCGCGGCGGCCGCGGTCATCGGGCGGTACTGCTCTGCGCGCGGGCGCGGCTGCGGCGTGCGCCTGGGCTGCGCCTGTGCGGGAGCGACCACGGGCGCGGCGGCCGGTGTGATCTTGCCGCTGTCGGCATACCGGATGAGGGCAACGGCGACTTTGGTCGGGTTGCCGATCTCCTGAATGAGGCGCTCCTCATCGGGCGCATTGTCAAACATATTCTCCATCTGCGCGATGAGCGCCTGACGTGTCTGGTCGTCGGTGATCAGGCCGAGCAGGCTGCTGATCTCCGCCATGTAACTCTGTCTGTTGATAGATGGTCACCTCCAAGGGGTTCGATGCACATTGTATGGCATTCTAATTTACATATTATATTGCACGAATCAAGTGCGGTCAAGCCCGAAATGCACTTTTCGCCCGTGCGCCGGCTCTTGACAGGCGGTCTGCGGCGGGGTATCCTGTGGAAAAAGGACCGGTTTTCCGAAAAGCCGGAAAGGAGTGGAACGCATGGAACAAGAGCGCCCCTACACCGAAGCAGAACCCGAAACGGCAGCCGAGACTGCCGAAACCGTGACCGAAACCGCCGAAACTGCGGCCGAGGCGGCCGCGCCGAAAAAGCCGCGCG
>ERZ827088.3487-NODE-3487-length-14414-cov-4.087611_pt1 | contig 14414 bp, 8 predicted proteins | sample MGYA00519922_ERZ827088 | MGnify/ENA primary metagenome ERZ827088 (study PRJEB31778, sample SAMEA3449254) | human gut metagenome | biome: human gut; feature: human-associated habitat; material: faeces | place: United Kingdom | collected 2010/2012 ... | reverse complement strand
ATTGCGCAGATCGGATACGATCTCCTCATTGGCGGCAGCTTCGGCCTTGGCATCCAGTGCCGGGGAAGTGGAGGTCAGTGCGTTGTACAATGCGTCCAGATGCGGATCTGCAAGGAAGTTATCCAATGTAACAAGCTGTGCCTGCGGGGCGCACTTGGCGGCACGGTCAGCCAGAACGCGCTGGCAGACCACCACGTCCGCGTCGGCGGGGATGGTATCCACGCTGGAGTTGGTCACGGTCAGGTCGGGGCGCTCCGCCTTAATGCGGTTGTGGAACTTGGTAGCACCCATGGCGCTGGAACCCATACCGGCATCGCAGGCAAAGACGATCTTGCGGATCTGGCCGACATTCACGGCAGTAGGCTCGGGGATCTCGCCCTTGGCCTGTGCCTTCATCTCCTTCATTTCGTTCTGGGCATCGGTCAGGCTCTTGGTGTGACCGGAGGTCGCTTTCAGAATGACCGAGGACAGGATAAAGGAGACTGCACCGGCGATGACAACGCCCAGCAGAACGGTGAGAATGGAATCCCGGGGAGCCATTGCCATGTAGGCGATGATGGAACCGGGAGAAGCAGGACCGGACAGACCTGCACCGGTCATAGAGTAGAACAGGATGGCGCAGAAGTTGCCCACGATGGGGGCGATGATGATCACGGGATTCATCAGGATGTAGGGGAAGTAGATCTCGTGGATGCCGCCCAGCAGGTGGATGATCACAGCACCGGGAGCGGACTGGCGGGTGGTGTCGTCCTTGCAGAAGAAGCAGTAGGCCAGCAGGACACCAAGACCGGGACCGGGGTTGGCTTCCAGCATATACATGATGGAGCGGCCGGTCTCAGCAGCCTGACTTGCACCGATGGGGCTGAAGATGCCGTGGTTGATGGCGTTGTTCAGGAACAATACCTTTGCAGGCTCAATAAAGATGGACACCAGCGGCAGCAGGCTGTGCGCCACAAGGAAGTCCACACCGGCGGTCAGCACGGTGAGGATGGCGGTCATGAACGGGCCGATGACGTAGTAACCAAGGATGGCCAGCAGCATACCCAGAATGCCGATGGAGAAGTTGTTGATCAGCATCTCGAAACCGGCGGGGATATGGCCTTCCACCTTCTTATCGAATTGCTTGATGACCCAGCCGGCCAGAGGGCCCATGACCATGGCGCCCATCAGCATGGTGTAGTCCGAGCCGCAGATGCAGCCCACCACGGCGATGGCGGCGATGACACGGCCGCGGTCGCCTGCAATCATCTTGCCGCCCTGCCCTGCAATGAGGATGGGCAGCAGGTAGGTCAGCATCGGGGAGACCATGCTGGCCAGCTTTTCGTTGGGGAACCAGCCTGCTTCAATGAACAGAGCAGTGAGGAAGCCCCACGCGATGAATGCGCCGATATTCGGCATGACCATGCCGCTGAGGAACTTGCCAAAGCGGGAAACAGCGTTTTTCATTTGTAGCTCTCCTTTTTCACTTGAAAGGCAGGCGGTGCAGCTCCTGTGGCATGGGAGCTGCGGCCTGCGGACGGTTGTTCGGAGGAGCTTTCGTTTCGTTCTGGCACTATTCTAGCCGATACTGCGCCGGATTTCAATGGTGACAAGCGGTGGGGTTGTCACCGAAGGATGGTGACACCAGTGGGCTGATACGGCAACATTTCCAATGGATGCACGGGTGATTTGTGCATATTTGCTGATGCGCCGGGATACAAGACGGGAACAAGGAAGCTTTTGTCACCGGGCAATGGTGACAAAAAACACACAACTTCTTTTCCGCGTTAGGGGCTGGCAGACGGGGTGGCACTATGTTACAATAGAAGCAATGGGTAACTTTTGGGAAAAGGAGAGAAGCAACATGGGTGCGGTGTATCGTGAGGAACTGTCGGCAAATGCACGGAAGCTGATCGAGCAGCTGCTCAGCCTTCCGCAGGGCTGGGTGACGGCGGCGGCGCTGGCTGAAAGCATCGGGGTCAGCCGCCGCACCGTGCTGCGGGAGCTGCCCGCTGTGGAGCAGTGGATGCAGGCTGCCGGGGCGCATTTTGTGCGGAATCCCGGCAAGGGTCTGCTGCTGGATGAAGCGCCGGAGCGGCGAGACGCACTGCGCACCCAGCTGAACAGCGGCGACAGGAAAAAACTTTCCCGCGCAGAGCGGCGGCAGCAGCTTTTGACAAGGCTGCTCGGCGAGCAGGAGCCCTGCAAAACAGCGGTACTGGCACGGGCGCTTGGCGTTTCGGAAAGCACGCTGTCTGCGGACTTGGATGAACTTGAGACCAAGCTACACCCCTACCGGGTGGAGATGTTCCGCCGCCCCGGCGTGGGGGTCTGGCTGCAGGGGGATGCTTCTTCCTACCGGAGGGTGGTGTCTGCCCTGCTGCGCAGCAGTATGCCGGAAAAGGAACTGGCAGAGGTGCTCTGCGGACGGATGCCGGAAAACGAGATCTTCTCGACCCTGCTGGATACAAAAACGGCCGAAAAGGTCTGGGCGGTTTTGCAGCAGTTTGAACAGGAAGAGCAGCTCCATCTGCCGGATGCAGGTTTTCTGGCGCTGGCGATCCATTGCACCCTGACCATTCAGCAGCTGCGGCAGGGCGGTGACAAGGGCAGCGCCCCCAGAGGGCTGCGCCCGGCGGGCAATCATGCTGCCCGGCTGGTGGCGGCGCTGAACCGCGCCTTCGGGCTGACCCTGCCGCCTGAGGAAGCGCAGTATCTGGAACTTTATCTCGCTGCTTATCTGGGTGCGGAGGATCCTTGGGGCAGTGCGCAGGAGATGGAACTGCGGAATCTGGAAGCCGCCCTTATCCGGGAAATGGAAAAGGCGCTGCACACAGACCTTTCCGGTTACACCTCCCTGCGGGATGACCTGTACTGCCACCTGCGCCCCATGCTGCTGCGGGTGGAGCAGAACATTCGTACCGAAAACCCCCAGCTGGACACCATCCGCACCGACTACCCCGGCCTGTGGAAAGCCACCCGCGCCGCCTGTGATGCGGTGCAGCAGCAATTCGTCCTGCCCGCCATCTCGGACGACGAAGCAGCGTACCTTGCCATGCACTTTGGCGCAGTGCTGGAACAGAATGCCATGTTCCGGCTGCGGCTGCGGGTGGTAGTGGCCTGTCCGCTGGGCATGGGCTCCAGCCGCTTTCTGGCTTCCCGGCTGGGAAACGAGTTTCCCTCTTTGCAGGTGGAGGGGTGCTGCTCGGTGCGGGAGCTGAACGCCGCCGACCTGCGTCGGAGAAAAATCGACTTCATTATCTCCACCGTGCCGCTGGAACTGGATTACCCGGCGGTGTGCATCAGCCCTTCCCTGCTGGAACCGGATCGTGCCGTGCTGAAGGACGCTATCACGCGGTACAGCCAGAACCGCGCAGAACCGGAACCGGCGGTGCAGCCCGTGCAGGATACAGCCTGTGCAGGCTCCAAGCTGCAGTATTATGCGCGCCTGACCCGGTCCATGACCGGGCTGCTGGAACATCTGACCATTCAGCCTGTCAAGGTTCCCGGCAGCCGCGCTGCCCTCATCCATGCAGCGGCGCAGCTGTTCTGCCCGCAGGAAGCGGACGCCCGGCTAGTGGAGCAGCAGCTTCGCCGCCGTGAAACGCTGGGCGATACCTACATCAAATCCCTGTATGCCCTGCTGCTCCATTGCAGGACAAGTGCGGTAAAGGACTGCCGCTTGGGCTATCTGCAGGCACAGCCGCCGGTCTATGAGCCGGGGCGCATCGTGCTGGGGGCACTGGTGCTGCTGGCCCCGGACGACGGGAACGGCGTCCCGGTGGAGGTCATGCAGAATGTCAGCGGGCAGCTGATCGAAACGCCCCGGCTGATGGAGGCACTGCTCACAAGCGTGTGCATCCGGATGTAGCCGAGCACCCCGCCATCATGGGTCACGAGTTCGCCGGTGATATCGTCAAGGTGGACAAGGCGCATCAGGACAAGTTCAAGCCCGGCATGAAGTTCACCCTGCAGCCCGCCCTGAACTACAAGGGCACCATGTGGAGCCCCGGCTACTCCTACGAGTTCTTCGGCGGCGACGCCACCTACTGCATCATCCCTGCCGAGGTCATGGAACTGGGCTGCCTGCTGGAGTACAAGGGCCGTGCTTACTACGAGGCTTCTCTGGCCGAGCCTATGAGCTGCTCCATCGGTGCTTTCAACGCCGCCTACCACACCAAGATGGGTGTGTACCATCACGATATGGGCATCAAGAAGGGTGGCAAGCTGGCGATTCTGGCTGGTGCAGGCCCCATGGGTCTGGGTGCTCTGACCTACGCACTGCACCGTGATGTGCGCCCCGGCATGGTGGTGGTCACCGATATCAACGAGGATCGTCTGGCCCGTGCGGAGTCCCTCTTCCCCCCGAAGGAGGTCAAGGAGAAGGACGGCATCGACCTGTACTTCGTCAACACCGCCAACATGGCAGACCCCGCTGCCGAGCTGCGGGAGCTGACCGGCGGTACCGGCTTTGATGATGTGTTCTGCTACGCCCCCATCGCGCCGGTGGTGGAGCTGTCCAGTGCTGTGCTGGGTCGTGACGGCTGCCTGAACTTCTTTGCAGGCCCCACCGACAAGCAGTTCAGCGCCAAGATGAACTTCTACGATGTGCACTACAATTCTACCCATGTCATGGGCACCACCGGCGGTAATACCGCCGACATGATCGAGTCGCTGGAACTGACCGCCGCTAAGCGCATCGATCCGGCTGTGATGGTCACCCACATCGGCGGTCTGAACGCCGCTGCCGAGACCACCCTCAACCTGCCCAAGATCCCCGGCGGCAAAAAGCTGATCTACACCCACCTGACCATGCCCCTCATCGCCCTGACCGATCTGCGTGCCAAGGGCGAACAGGACAACGACCCCCGCTATACCGCACTGGCTGACATCGTGGATGCCCACAACGGCCTGTGGTGCCCGGAAGCAGAGGAATATCTGCTGGCAAACTTCAACCCGGAGGACTAAGCGGAACGTGCCATGGGACAGGACAAACGCAGACAGGAGGAATCCCCCATGGAACAACGCCGCAATCAGATCGTGGAGCTGGTGAACCGCAAAGGCAGCATTAGCTTTGCCCAGCTCAAGGAAGCTTTCCCTTCCGTTTCGGAAATGACCCTGCGCACCGACCTGAAAGCACTGGATGAAGCCCGCCGTGTGGTGCGGGTGCATGGCGGTGTCAAGTCGGTGGAGCAGGTGGTAGGCACAGACGACCTGCTGAGCCGCCGTGCCGCCCGCAATGCCGAAGCAAAGCAGATCATTGCCGAAAAAGCCGCTGCTCTGCTGCGCCCCAACACCACCCTGTTTCTGGATTCCGGCAGCACCGCCACAGCAGTGGCCCGGTGCATCCCGGATCAGCCCATGCTCATCTACACCAGCGGCCTGAGCTGCGCCATGGAGCTGGCAAAGCTGGAAAAGCCCCATGTGTCCCTGCCGGGCGGCAGACTGAACCGGTTCAGCCTGAGCGTCTGCGGTGCACAGAGCATCCAGACGATGGAGGGCATCAACTTTGATCTGCTGCTGCTGGGCGTGACCAGTTACAGCCCGGAAACCGGTTTTACCTGCGGCGTGGAGGATGAAGCACGGCTCAAGCAGACCGTGCTCCGCCGCTGTGACTGTGAGCAGAAAGCCGTGCTGCTGGATTCCTCCAAAATCGGACTGAAAAGCACATTCCACATCTGCGAGCTGTCCGATATTGATATTGTGATCTCGGACGGAAAGCTGCCCGTAGAATTTTTACAGGCCTGCCGGAACGCAGGCGTAACGGTACTATAAAAGGAGTATTATTATGAAGATCATCCGCGCAAAAGATTATCAGGATATGTCCCGCAAAGCGGCCAACATCATCTCCGCACAGGTCATCATGAAGCCGGACTGTGTACTGGGTCTTGCCACCGGCGGCACCCCGGTGGGCACTTATGCCCAACTGGTGGACTGGTACAACAAAGGCGATTTGGATTTCTCCGAGGTCACTACTGTCAATCTGGACGAGTACCGCGGCCTGCCTAAGGAGCATCCCCAGAGCTACTGGTATTTCATGAACGAGAACCTGTTCAGCAAGGTGAACATCGACCCGGCCAAGACCAACCTGCCGGACGGCACCAATCTGGACACCGCCGCCGAGTGTGCCCGTTACAACGGTATCATCCACAAGCTGGGCGGCATCGACCTGCAGCTGCTGGGCATCGGCCCCAATGGTCATATCGGCTTCAATGAGCCGGGCGAAGCCTTTGAGCTGGAGACCCACTGCATCGACCTTGCGCCCACCACCATCGAAGCCAACAAGCGCTTCTTTGACGGCAACGAGAACCTTGTCCCCAAACAGGCATACACCATGGGCATCAAGACCATCATGCAGGCACGCAAGGTGCTGGTGGTAGCCAACGGTAAAGCCAAGGCACAGGCCGTCAAGGACGCCGTGACCGGCCCTGTGACCCCTGCCTGCCCCGGCAGCATCCTGCAGCTGCATCCGGACTGCATCCTTGTGGCAGACGAGGAAGCACTGAGCCTGCTGTAAACTCCCAAAGCCAACTTCTTCATTTACCATAACTTTGCTTAAGATCCAACCAAAGCACAGAAAGGGCCGGACTCGTTGCACGGGTTCGGCTCTTTCTGTCAGAAATAAGATTTATCTTGCTATCTTACGCAAAGAGCAACTCCAAAAGAGCCGTCATGGAGATGGTGGGTTCGCCTGCTGCGGGATTTACGCTGAAAATACGCTGAAAAGAGGTCACCCCGATCGGTGGCCTCTTTTTTGCTGCCGCGAACTGTCTGGCTGCGGCAGCGGATAACAGCAATGTCCATTGCGCTTTGTTTTGCCCGGATGCGCACCCGCAGAAAGCTCTCCCTCGTCAAACTGCCCAAAATATGCCCTTAAAAGTTTACTTGACGCAATTCTCAAATCAATATATAATTGGGTCAGAAACCAATCATAGAAAAGGATGATTCCCAATGGCGCGCAGATACGACAGCAAGGAAGCAAAACGGCGGATCCTGACCGCCTGTGTCCGGCTTTTTCTGGAAAAAGGCTACACGAACACCAAGGTTGCAGAAATTTTAAAGGAAGCAGATGTTTCCGCCGGGTCGTTCCAGAATATTTTCCGCACCAAGGACGGTGTGCTGACCGAGCTGATCGGCATGATGTTCAGCAGGCAGTTCGGCGCGGTAAGGCCGCTGGCGGCAAACGCCCCCTCGCCGGTGTACCTCTACGCGGTGGAGACGGCTTTGCAGCTGGCGGTGACCGAGCTGAGCGAGAACCTGCGGGATATCTATGTGGAAGCGTACACCTTCCCCGCCACGGCGGAGATCATCCACCGCAGCACCACAGCCGAGCTGCAGGCGGCGTTCAGCGCGTATCTGCCCGGGTGCGCCGAGTGCGACTTCTATGAGATGGAGCTGGGCACGGCTGGCATGATGCGCGGCTATATGGCACGGCGGTGCGACCCCTACTTTACGCTGGAGCGCAAAATACGGCGCTATCTGAGTATGAGCCTGAGTGCGCTGCAGGTCCCCGCGCAGGAGCGCGAGCAGGTCATCGCTTTTGTGGCGGAGATCGATATGCTTGCCGAGGCGCGGAAGGTGGTAGATGCCGTGCTTGCATCGCTGTCCGTGCAGTTTGATCTGAAAGGATAACAAGGTTTGATGACAAGGAGGGAGTAACATGAAAAAATGGCTGATCCGGTGTTTGACGGTGCTGGCAATGGTGTGCCTGATACCGGGGATCGCGTTAAACGCTAAAGCGGAAAGCTTGTACTGTCGCTACTGTAATAAGTTTACAGACTGTGAGATCCTTGGATACGAAAAATATGATTCGAGATTTCATACGCTCCATATAAAATGCAAGAGCTGCAAAATGGAGAACGACGTTATTGATTCAACTTATTCGAAGCATTCCGGCGGCACCGAAACGCCCACCTGCACCACAGGCAAAACCTGTGCCTTATGCGGCGCGAAATACGGCATTCTCGGTCACAAATGGAAAACTCCGGCGAACGCCTCCCTTGGCAACGGCACGCACCGCATCATTTGCTTGCGCTGCGGCTTAAATGGTACCGCAAGCTGTACCGGTGGCACAGCAACCTGCAGCGCCAAAGCGGTCTGTGAGGTGTGTGGTGAGGAATACGGCGAAAAAGACTCCAATAACCATGATTTGGAGCAGCACGCAGCAAAAGCCCCCACCTGTACGGAAATCGGCTGGGATGCCTACGAAACCTGCTCCCGCTGCGACTATACCACCTATACAGAGCTACCCGCGCTGAACCATGATTTGGTGCAGCACGAAGCAAAAGCTCCCACCTGCACGGAAATTGGCTGGAATGCTTACAAAACCTGCTCCCGTTGTGACTATACCACCTACGCGGAGCTGCCCATCTTGGGACACGACTATCAGGCTGTTACCGTAGATCCCACCTGTGAAGCAGACGGCTATACCATCTTTACTTGCAGCCGCTGCAAAGACAGCTACACCGCAGACCCGACCGATCAGCTGGGGCACCAGTTCGGTGCATGGTCCCCGAACGGAACCGGCTCTCAGAGCGCCAGTTGTCTGCGGCAGGGCTGCGCGCACACTGGCAGCACGGATTGCCGGAAGTTTACTTTCCGCACTGCGGAAGGCGAAACGCTGACCTTCTGCCCCGTGTGCGGGCAGGCAGAAAACGCCGCGCAGCTGGAAATGATCGAAGCGGCAACGGCGTGGGCTAACAGCGGCAGTCTTTCTGCGGAGGATGTGACCGCACGGACGAACGGGGAATACCTGAGTGTGGCCTTTGAAACCGCAGGCAGCCTGACGCAGCCCACCGGTCGGGTAAGGCTCGCGCTGCCCGCCGGATTGCTGGAAGGCAAAACGCTTGTGCGCATTGCCCCGGACGGCACACAGACGGAGATGCCTTTTGAAACAGAGCGCGGAACGATCATCCTTACGCTGGATTTTGCAAACAGCGAGCTGCCCGTAATGCTCTTCCGGCTGGTACCCCAGCCCACCGCCCTCTGAACGCTTTTGCAGCGCGCAAACGATAAACCATAAAATGCCCGCCCACCGTGGTTTTCCACAGGTGGGCGGGCATTCTTTTGTGCCTTTTTGGGCATAAAAATACCCCCGGAGGATGCAGCGTTTTTTACGCTGTCTACTCTGGGGGCAGGATAGCAAGCGCTGCGCGGCAGCTCCCGGAAGCGGACACTGTCTTGCTGAAAAAGCACTTCCTAGCGCTGCTCCTCCGGCGGGCAGCAGCTCTCCCGGGGGATGAGCTTGTGCGGCACGATGATCTTTGTGGCCAGAAGGTTCGGGTTCTCGATGTGGTTGATGGTCTGGCTGGCAGCCTCCATGCCCAGCTGGTAGGGGTTGACGTCCACGGTGGTCAGCTGTGGGCTGCCCTGCCCTTTGTTGCGGAGTGCCCCTTGGCAAACCGGACGGGATTGCGCTATAATAGAGCCGTAACAGTTCCACAAAGGTGTGGTAAGGGAGGTGCGGTCATGATCCGGGTGGCGATCGTAGAGGACGACGCGGAGGTACAGGGGGTATTGCAGGAGTATGTCCGGCGGTATACCCGGCAGTACGGGACAGAGTTTGAAGTGACGGTCTTTGCGGACGGCGTGGATATTCTGGAGGATTACCGCGCGGTCTACGACATTATTTTTCTGGATGTGGAGATGAAGCATCTGGACGGCATGACCACGGCCGAGCGCATCCGGCAGATGGATGCAGACGTCATCCTGATCTTCATCACCAATATGGCGCAGTACGCCATCCGGGGCTACTCGGTGGGAGCGCTGGACTATGTGCTGAAGCCGGTGCCCTACTTTGCCTTTTCGCAGCAGCTGCTCAAGGCGGTTGCCCGGCTGGAAAAGCGGGCAAAGCACTACCTGACCGTGCCGGTGGAGGGCGGGCTGCGCCGGCTGGACACCGCAAGCATCTATTATCTGGAAAGCGAGGGGCACCGGGTGCATTTTTATACCGATGAGGGCGATTTTTCCGCCCCCGGCACCCTCAAGGCCTTTGAGGAAAAGCTGGCAGACTGCCCCTTTGCCCGCTGCAACAGCGGCTATCTTGTCAATCTGGCACAGGTGCGGGAGCTGCGGCAGAGCACCGTGCAGGTGGGCCCCTGCGAGCTGCAGGTCAGCCGCCCCAAGCGTAAGGCTTTTCTTGCCGCACTGACCGATTACATCGGAGGTGAAGGCTCATGACCGCGCTGCCGGATATCCCCCGGCTGTACACCGCCCTTGCCGAGTGTCTTGCGGTGCTGCTGTTCACCCCGGCGCTTGCGCCCCGCTTTTCCAGAGCGGTCACCGGGGGTGTCACCCTGCTGTGGGCGGCGGTGCTGTCGGCCTTTCTGGGGCTGACGGGCGATGTGCCCGGCGGGCTCTGGATCCCCTGCATGGCAGCGGCCATCGGGTTTTCCTACCTATATCTATGGGGCATGTGGAACATCACTCTGCTGGAAGCCGGGTATCACTGCGCACGGGCGTTTATTCTGGCAGAGCTTGCCGCCAGCGTGGAGTGGCAGCTGCACTGCGCCCTCTGGCCCGCCCGCGGCCCATGGGAGCCGCTTTCTTTGCTGTTGCTGGCACTGGTGTATGGGACGCTGTTCGGCATCATGTGCTATCTGCAGCACCGCCGTCCCCAGCCCGCCGGGCACTTACAGATCGGCGGCAGCGCCGCCCTGACGGCGGTCATGCTGGCGCTGACTGCCTTTGCGGTAAGCAATCTGGGCTTTCTGCCCGGCAGCGAGATCAACATGAGCATTTTTTCCATCCGCACTCTGGTGGATTTTTCCGGCGTGCTGATCTTATCTGTGCAGCACGAGCAGCTGCAGGAGAACGCTTTGCACAGCGAGCTTGCCGCCATGGACGAGGTACTGCACCGCCAGTACGAGCAGTACAAGCGCAGCAAGGAGGGCATCAACCTCATCAACCGGCGGTACCATGAGCTGAAAGTCCAGCTTGCCCGCATCCGGGAGGAGCAGGACCAGACCAAGCAGAACGCTGCCATTGCCGCCATGGAGCAGAATATCCGCCAGTACGAGGCCGAGAACAAGACCGGCAACCCGGTGCTGGATACCCTGCTCACCGCCAAGACCATGGAATGCCAGCAGGAGAATATCACCATCACCAGCGTGGCGGACGGCAGGATGCTGGGCTTTCTCACCATCCGGGAGCTGTGCACCATCGTGGGCGTGGCGCTGGACAACGCCATTGCCGCCGTGCGCGCCGAGCCGGACCCCGAAAAGCGGCTCATCAAGGTGGCGGTGTACAGTCAGGGCGGCTTTGCCATGCTGCGGTTCGAGCATTATACAGAGGCCGCCCCGGCACTGGATGCGGACGGTCTGCCAAAGCAGGGGTCGGACCTGAAAAGCGTCCGCACCACCGTCGGGCAGCACGGCGGCAGCATGACGATGCACTGGGAAAACAACTGGTGCACCCTGCGGATCTTATTTCCGCTGCCCCAAAAGCAATAATATTTTTACGGCAGGCATCCCCTGCCGTTTTTTGTATTTAGCAAGGTGCACAAATGCAATGCGGTGATATTTGTGTATTAGCACAATAAAATTTGAAACCTTATTGTAACTTTTGCAAATTGTGTACCCAAAACGACAGATTGTGAACAAACTGAAAATTCTCCGTCAAGTTCTGGTATCATAAAATCAAGCTGGCAGGGGTGTCCCCTGCCGTTGTCCGATTCGACAAAACAAGGAGGAGAAAACTATGTTGTCCATCAATATGGATGACGTCATCAAGGTTCTCAACTCAATCAAATCGCAGTTGATCGGCTTTGGTGTCGTAGCAGTTCTGCTGATCGCAGTCATGATCGCCTGCCGTAAGCAGAGCAAGTCCAAAAAGTATCTGATCCGCTGGCAGGCGGGTCTGGGCATGGTGCTGGCGCTGGCTATCACCGTGAACCTGATCCTGACCGGCCCCATGTACTCCATGGTCACCCTTGCCACCGGCGGCGGCAAGGTCAGCGAGGAGAACGTGGCATCCGCTACCCAGCTGTGCGAGAACATTGCCGATGAGGGCATTGTTCTGCTGGATAACGACGGCACCCTGCCCATGGCCAAGAACAGCAAGCTGAACGTCTTTGGCTGGGCTTCCACCAACCCCTGCTACGGCGGCACTGGTTCCGGTGCACTGTCCGATGCTTATCCCACCGTCACCCTGCTGGAGGGCCTGAAGAATGCCGGCTTTGAGCTGAACACCGAGCTGAGCGACTTCTACACCTCCTACCGTGCAGACCGCCCGGAGGTGGGCATGTTCTCTCAGGACTGGACCCTGCCGGAGCCGGAGGCTGCACAGTACACCGACGAGATGATGAACAACGCCAAGGCTTTCTCTGATACCGCCATGGTCGTCATCACCCGCGTGGGCGGCGAAGGTGCTGACCTGCCCACCGATGTGTCTCAGGTCACCTACGACGCAGGCCACAGCTACAACGACTTTGAGCCCGGCGACCACTACCTGCAGCTGTCCAAGACCGAGAAGGACATGATCGATCTGGTCTGCAAGAACTTTGATAAGGTCGTTGTGGTCTACAACGGCGCCAACGCCATGGAGCTGGGCTGGGTCAAGGATTACAGCCAGATCAAGAGCGTTGTCTGGTGCGCAGGCACCGGTCAGAGCGGCTTCAACGCACTGGGCTCCATCCTCTGCGGTGATGTGAACCCCTCCGGCCGTACCATTGATACCTTTGTGTACGACCTGACCCAGACCCCCACCGCGAACAACTTTGGCAACTTCACCTACACCAACATGGACGAGTTCAAGGCCAGTTCCTTTGGTGCTGATACCATCCCCGCCTTTGTCAACTATGTTGAGGGCATCTATGTGGGCTACAAGTTCTACGAGACTGCTGCCGCAGAGGGCCTCATCGACTACGACAAGACTGTGGTGTATCCCTTCGGCCGTGGCCTGAGCTACACCACCTTCACCCAGACCCTGAACAGCGTTACCGAGGCTGACGGCACCATCACTGTGGATGTCACCGTCACCAACACCGGTTCTGCCTCCGGTAAGGAAGTCGTGGAGGTCTACTATAATCCTCCGTACACCAACGGCGGCATCGAGAAGGCTTCTGCAAACCTGATCGGCTTTGCAAAGACTTCCGAGCTGGCTCCCGGTGCTTCCGAGAACGTCACCGTTACCTTCAAGGCCGAGGATATGGCCTCCTACGATACCTACGGCAAGGGCTGCTATGTGCTGGAAAAGGGCGATTACGTCATCAGCATCAACGCCGATTCCCACACCGTTCTGGACTCCAAGGTCTACAACGTGGCTTCCGACATCGTCTACGACGCTTCCAACAAGCGTGAGAGCGATGTGGAGGTCGCCGACAACAAGTTCGACTTTGCCGAGGGCAATGTGACCTACCTGTCCCGCGCCGACGGCTTTGCGAACTACGCCGAGGCTACCGCTGCTCCCGCAGACTTTGAACTGCCGGCAGAGGCTAAGGCAACCTTCTACAACAACTCCAACTGGAACCCCGAGGACTTCAACAACGCCGACGATGTGGCTCCCACCACCGGTGCCAAGAACGGCCTGAAGCTGAAGGACATGGTGGGCGTGGATTACAACGACGCCCAGTGGGATACCTTCCTCGATCAGCTGACCGTATCCGATATGGACAGCCTGATCGCTCTGGGCGGCTACCAGTCCGTTGCCGTTTCCTCTATTGGTAAGGTTCAGGCCATCGACTGCGACGGCCCCGCCTCCATCAACAACAACTTCACCCAGCAGGGCTCCATCGGCTTCCCCTCCGCTGTGATGATCGCAGCTACCTGGAACACCGATCTGGCACACGACTTCGGCACCTCCATCGGCAAGATGGCGGACGACATGGACGTTTCCGGCTGGTACGCACCGGCTATGAACATCCACCGCTCCGCTTTCGCAGGCCGTAACTTCGAGTACTACTCTGAGGACGGCGTGCTGTCCGGCGCAATGGCTGCCAATGCCATCATGGGCTCTCAGGAGCAGGGCGTCTACGCCTTCATGAAGCACTTTGCTCTGAACGATCAGGAGACCAACCGCTGCGGTATGCTCTGCACTTGGTCCAACGAGCAGGCCATCCGCGAGATCTACCTCAAGCCCTTCGAGATCTCCGTCAAGGATGCAGACTGCCACGCGGTCATGTCTTCCTTCAACTACATCGGCACCCGCTGGACTGGCGGCTGCAAGGAGCTGCTGAAGAACGTCCTGCGCGGCGAGTGGGGCTTCGTGGGCTTCGTCGAGACAGACTACTTCGGCGTCTCCGGCTACATGACTGCTGACCAGTGCGTCCGCAACGGCAACGACCTGATGCTCTGCACCACCGGCAACGACTTCAACACCGTGACCGTGCTGACCAACAGCAGCAAGCAGGCCCTGCGCGAGGCTTCCAAGAACATCCTCTATACCGTGGTCAACAGCCGCGCTTATGCTGCGGAGAACCTGAACCACGGTATGGCAAA
>ERZ827088.3484-NODE-3484-length-14426-cov-5.236031_pt1 | contig 14426 bp, 15 predicted proteins | sample MGYA00519922_ERZ827088 | MGnify/ENA primary metagenome ERZ827088 (study PRJEB31778, sample SAMEA3449254) | human gut metagenome | biome: human gut; feature: human-associated habitat; material: faeces | place: United Kingdom | collected 2010/2012 ... | reverse complement strand
AATTTTATAGAAATATGATATGGGTAGTCGATGGGAACTATCGAAAACGTGATTACACGCGTTTTTCAAAAGGAATTATTCAAGGCCGTTCATTTAGGTGGAAAAATTTTCTCCTTATCTTAGATCCGAGTAAATGCTTTCCAAAGCCATGGACAGAATCCGCACGGCCTGTCTTTTATGACTTTGCCATTCCATCATCTAATGTTCCTAGTATTACCAACTACTTGGCCTGTCTATTACCCGTAAGACTTGGAGATGCAGGATTATATTGTCGATTTCTAAAACAAGACTTTATTAAAATGGTTAAAAGCGGGGAAATAAATATTTTTTTAAATAGATACATAAATATTTTTAAAATCGTAAGCCAACAGTTGGACTATAAAACATTCAAAATGCTAGGTAAAAATGATGAATTACATATTTGGCTCCATATTTTTTTGGAAGATTTATATAAAAAGTTAAATAAAAAATCAAATGTGAGGCATTAAATATGGTAAAAGCTATTCCTCCTGATATTCTTTATAAATTCTTCCCTTCCAAAAGAGAAGACTTTTTTGATATGCCTGCTTTACGATTTACACCTATAATATAGTTGAATGATCCATTTGAATCTAATTTATCACTTGGAAATAAATTTTGTAATCCTCAATTTCTTGAGCAAATTCAAGTAACATTTATAAATATGATGAATAACTTTATTGATGCTGGGGTGTTGAGTCTAACAACCAATCGTGATAACCTTCTTATGTGGGCACACTACGCTAATAATCATACTGGATTTGTGATTGGCTTTGATTCACACCATATATTTTTTAAGGATGTTGATGCCGTAAACTATTCATCGGCCAGGCTCTGCTTTAATGACATTAAAGATTCAAAAAAAACAAAATCAATCACTGTTGTATCGCAATATATTTAGCAAAAGTGTGGACTGGTCTTACGAAAGAGAATGGAGAATTTTTAAATTATGGATTCACAAAATTACACCGATAAAAAACAATATTATTGGACTTATTGAATGCCCGATAGAAATAATAAAATAAATTTATTTGGGAGCAAGGGTGCCTTCTTCTTTGTGCAATAAAGCCCAAGAGTTTTGCTCAACCCATCCCAACATAGAGCTTTTTAGAGCAAAATTACATTCGACTAATTATGCTCTTGAATTTGAAAGACTGACACATTAAATGATAAAAATTTATCGCTGAGAGTATATATACCGAAACAAAAGAACATAACAAAAGATTATAAAATAATATTTTTGAAGAGAAAAGAATTTCATATAGATTTTTGAATTAAATAATATTACTTATGGAATTTTTTCAATTATACTGTAATTGATACAAAATCTGTTGATACTGACACCTAAGACATATGCAATGTATTAAAAATGTAATAAAATATTCCCCAGAAAATCCTATTTCATCTTCATATACTTGACTTCGCGCGCCTTTTCTTCCCCTCCCTCAACCCGCCTCCACAGTTCCCAATACCGCTCATTCCTTACCAAATCCCTGTCTCCTGCCGGGCCAAAAGCGTACTCCGCCGTTCTCTCGGCATACCGCTGCCAGTTGCGCCCGGTCTGTGAATCCCGGATAGTCGGTGCGCAGGCGCGGATGGTTTCTTCCACATTTTCCCGACTGTGGCCATTGGAACGAAGCCGCAAAGCGATCATCGCGTCCACGCGGGAGTAGTCTTCAATGGTCAGATGCCTGCGGATATTCTCCAGGTGGGCATAATAGGCCGAGGCCGGATCGCCGGGCCGAATGTCCGGCATCGGGAACGTCCGACGCTCGGCCTTCCGGTTCTCGGCGGCCTCCGCATACTCATGGTCAATCCTTCTGGCCAGAGCAAGCGCCTTGCCGCACTCCCGGCGCTCCGCAAACAGGAGCTTCACTTGCGGGAATGAACCGTCTTCACGCCGATGCTTCGGCTTGCGGTTTTCAAAACCCGGCGCACGGTGGGGATGGATGCAGCCGCACAGCTTTTTGTCGCCGTACTCCCGGTTCAGGCGCTCCGTGATGCGGTTGCCCACGTCCCGGTCAAATTCCGTGCCCAACTTTGCAATGGTCAGCAGACATTGGTAATTGCCCGGCGAGCTTTCCAGCACCACGGCGGGTCGGAACCCATCCTCCTGCAATCGTTTCAGACTGTCGCGGGTCACGTCGTCAATAAGGATATGATGCCGCTCATCCGACAGCGGCGTGTAATAGATGTTTTCGCCGCGCCGCTGAAAGCGCAGCATTTCCGGCATGTGCGCCTCCAGTTCGTCCGGGGAAAAACCTCTGGTCATGCCGCCTTTCTTGTCCAGAATGAAGGTCTTTTTACTGCCGTCCTCGTCCATCCTGATGCAGGTCACGCGGTAGCGTTCCGCATTGACCGCTTCGGCATATTTTCTGAAATCCTCAAGTTCGCGCATGGCCTCCGCTCTCTGTGCTGTCCGTTGTGGAGCGGGGTGTGTCTCGCCTGTTCCCATGCCGCGCGGTGTCGCCAACGCTCGGCCTGTCGGGACAACCCTTGCGCCCGTAACCAGGTTTCAAAACGCGGCTTGCCGCCACGCGCCTTTTTCCGGCGCGAACGCAAAGAACGCCGTTCCGCTCTCTGCTGCATCATCAGGCAATGCCGGGCGATATTCAGAACCGGCAAACCATATTTCGCTAGGTGGGAAAGCGCCTTTTTCCTCTCAAACCTGTGCCGTTCCTTCATCCGGGCAAGCTCGACATTTTCCGCTGTTCCCGCTTTGTCCGACTCCCCGGCAAACGCCTCCTGATACGCCTTCCACTCTTTGAGATTGACGGAGCTTACCGGCTCCGGGGCAATCTTTCCCAAGGCATCCGGGTACGTTCCTTCCTCAAACTCCCCCAGCCTTTTGCACAACTTTCCCATGCTGAACGCACGGTCTACGGAGGATGCCTTCACGGCCTTTTCCCCCACAAAAATGATGGCCCCGGAACCTTTTTTCTCGAAACGCAAACCAACTCCCGCCAGCTTCTCATGAAGCTCGGCCCACGATTGCGCGTTTTGTATGATGGATTGCCCGCGTTCCTGCGCGATGCGCTGGGCGGATTTTTCGCCGGTGGCATGTTCAAAATCCAGTGCGGCCTGCTTTGGTTTTATTTCGCGGGCCGTCCTCCTTCGCGCCAGCTCGCCATTTTCCAGTACCGCATACATGGGGTTTTCTTCGCTGGTCCATCCCTGCCTGCCTTCAATATGGGCCACGAGCTTATGCGCCTCCTGAATGTCCAGTCCGTTGAAAGGAAGCACGACTTTTCCCGTTTCCGGGTGCGTCCTGTTGACCGCGACATGCAGGTGATAATTGTCCGTGTCATAATGCACCCCATAGACGGTCTGGTGTCCGGTCAGCCCCATCTTTTCCAGAAACATGTCCACCACTTCCTCCACCTGTTCCCGTGTGGGCTGTTCCCCTTCCCGCCAGGAAAACATCCAGTGCTGCACCGGCATGTCGCTGTGAACCGACTCCCTTGCCAGAGCAATCATTTCCATCTTCTGACCGGTATGTGTTGCTGAAAGAAAACCTCTTCCACCCGCGTATTCGATTTTCTCACGCGGATTTCTGTTGTGGGGGAACCGGATGTAATCCACGAGGTCGCCTATCTGCCATGCCTTGGGCTTTTCAGCCTTCGTATTCCTGATTTTCTTGACAATCATGATGACACCGCAGCGAGATTTTCTGGATGGCCCAGACCAGATTCCGCAGTGCGTCCTCCTGCCGTTCCAGAATATCCGGGGGAGCTTTCGCCTGCCGAAGCGTCTCGAAATTGTGCTTGAGCAGGCCGCCAATCCGACGCAGTTCCGCAACGGTACTCAGGTCTGCATGAGCCACCAGCGGCCTGCCTCCGAAAAAACGTCGCCGCATGTATTCCGACAGGGACAGTCCGGCGATTTCCGCCTGCTCCATGAGGCGAGTTTTTTCTCTTTCGGTGACACGGATCGTCACCCACTTCCGGGCGGCGCTCCGGCCGCCGTCTCCGGTCTTTCCGTCTTTCATGTCTTTTGCCTTTGGACTGCGAGAAGCGAAGCGCCGAGCGGTCCGGGAGTCCAGAGGGCGTCAGCCTTCTGGCAGGATGGGGTTGTGGCGTAGCACAACCCCCATCCTGCCACGAAGAACCCGCCTCGTGCAGTGGCCAAATTGTATATATGGAAAAATTTCTTGTATGCTGGTGGCACTGTTCCCCAAGGAGAAAATGCTATGGCCCAGAACGCGACAATCCGTCCTCAACAGATAGAACGGGCAAGAAAACTGCTTCAGGATTTGCCGGAGAAAGAAGACAGAAAAACACGCCCGGAGGCGGCGGAACTGCTGGCCCACGCCCGCACCCTCTGCCGACCGAAAAGCAACTGAGGATGTAACAAATGAAAAAACTGCCGAATTTTGTAAAGTGGCTCATCATTGCCGTGGTGCTGGCCGCAATGGCCGCGATGATGGTGGCCGTGAACGACCGTGCCTCCCGGGTGGAGATGCCAATGCCGGACAACAGCCTGGGCATCTATCGCCAGACGCCTGCCACTGGAAAGTGAATCAGAAAAACGAGACGGGACTGCTGGAAAGCGGCCCCTCTTTGCTTCTTTGAGAAGTTTTTGTCGAATCCGCCCGTTTAGATTGACGAATGGCTCAACTTTTTGTATACTGAACAGGCACGAAGTTGACAGAATTTTCCTGTTTTTCCTGCACAGGAACATTTTTTGCGTTGTGTCGGTGTAAACGACGCTCATTCTGCCATCTTTCCGGACACACTGAAAAGGAGAAATGAATATGAAAACAACTGGCATCGTTCGGGGCATCGATTCTCTGGGCCGCATCGTCCTCCCCAAGGAGCTGCGCACCAATATGCACATCGACAAGGACTCGAAGCTCGAGATCTTCGTGGAGGGCGATCAGATCATCCTCAAAAAGCACCGTCCCGCCGGAAGCTGCGATTTCTGCGGTGAGCTGGCGGCTGACATGGCCCAGTATGAGGGTTACTGCATCTGCCCCGCCTGCCGGGCCAAAATCGCTGCCCTGTAAACGGAAAAGGAGAATCACATGAGTCAGATGACCGATTTCACCCTGCCCTCCTGCGTACCGGGCCGGACGCTCCATGCATTCCGCTGTGTGCCGGAGGGTGAGGTGCGGGCCATCCTGCAGCTCTCCCACGGCATGGTGGAGTTCATCGACCGGTACAAGCCTCTGGCCGAGTATCTGGCCGCCCGGGGCATCCTCGTCACCGGCCACGACCATCTGGGCCACGGCGGCTCTATCCGCACCAAGGCGGATTACGGCTATTTCGCCCAGCCCGACGGCAACCGCGCCGTCCTCGACGACCTCCACGCTGTCACTGCGCTGACGAAGCAGCTCTATCCCGGCGTCCCCTATTTTCTGCTGGGCCACAGCATGGGTTCGTTCTACGCCCGGCAGTACCTTTGCGAGTGGGGCGATGAGCTTGACGGAGCCATCATCATGGGTACCGGCTTCCAGCCCAAAGCGCTGGTCGCCACGGCCCGGGCGCTCTGCCGGGTGCTGGCCGTCTTTTTCGGCTGGGAGCACCGCAGCAAGCTGGTGGCGAACCTCTCCTTCCTCGGCTATAACAGGGGCCTCGAGGGCCGCACGCCTCAGGACTGGCTCAACCGTGACCAGGCCGAAGTGGACAAGTACCGCGCCGACGAGCGCTGCATGTTCACCTTCACCCTGAACGCCTACTACAGCATGTTCACAGGCATCCTGCGGCTGTACGACCCCGCCGTTCTGGCCGGGGTGCCAAAGGACCTGCCCCTTCTCTTCCTCGCCGGTGACGCCGACCCTGTGGGCGAGCGCACCGCCGGAGTCCGGCGGGCTATCCAGAGCCTCCGGGACGCCGGTGTCGGGAACATTGAGTCGAAATTCTACCCCGGCGCCCGCCACGAGCTGCTGGTGGAGACGAACAAAGCCGAGGTGTTTGCGGACATCGCCGGCTGGCTCGAAAAACAACTGCATCTTTGAATCCAAAGCTCCTTCATCGGACTGCCGATGTGGGGGCTTTTTCTTCTGGACTACGGAAAAGCGCCCCGCCGGGCGGCCCGAAAGCCGCCTGACAGAGCGCTTATAGATCCATTTTTACTTTTTGGCTGCCCAGCCGTCCACGACAGCCACAAGGGCCTTGCCCCGGCGGCCCAGAATTTTAGGCAGCAGGATGCGGGCCATGGCCCAGACACCGGAGAAGTTGTACAGGATGATGAGGGCGGTAATGATGCCCGTCCAGAGGCCGTACAGCGGCGTCTCGGCCAGCAGCACGAAAGCCTCGAACACCAGCGCGGCGGCGTTGACGAGGACACGGCCCGGGTGGACATGCATCCCGATCATGCCGTGGGCATCCATGGCGCGGAGAGTGAACACCAGCCCGAGGCCGAGGAAGGACGCATAGGTCGCACCCACAGGACCCCACCACTTGATGAAGAAGTAGTTCATGAGGCAGTTGCTGATGGCACCGGCCATCATGGTGACCATGCTGCGCTGGGACTTCTTATTCACGACATAGACGCTGTTCATGAACTGGTTGAAGCAGCTGCAGGTAGACGCCAGCACGAGGAACGGCACGAAGTGCCATGCGTAATAGTAGTTGGACTTCATGACGTGCATGACCGGGCGGCAGAGCCAGATGATGCCCGCCGCACAGCAGAACAGCACGCTGGAATAGGTGTGGAAGATCTGGGTAAAGAACCTGGCTCTCCCCTCTTCCTCGGTGACAGCCGACAGTTGCCATGCGTCGTAGAAGATAAGACCCAGCGTCGTGAGGATGGTGGGCAGGAAATAGCCGGTGGAGAGCAGGCCGCTCCATGCGTCGCCGCTGTGGCCGTCGAGGCCGTCGCACATCTCACGCACAAAGAACAAGTCGGAGGCGTTGATGATCCAGAAGCTTATCTGGGCCGGTATCATGGGCAGCGAGAAGTGGAGCATCTGCTTCCAGAGGGTCTTGTTGATGCCCTTCAGCTCGATGAAATCCCAGAGCTTGCCGGTGAACATCAGGAAGAGCACGCTCACGAAGTCGCCGCTGATGATGGCCAGCAGATAGCCGTTGGCCCCCCACTTGAAACCCACCAGATAGAGCACATAAAACGCCATGGTCGCCACGGTGCAGAGCACACCGTCCACGGCCACCAGCTTGTTCCACTGGCGGCTGCGCACGAACTGGGTGCAGAGGGTGCGCAGGCAGCTCATGAGGACGTAGATATAGATGAGCAGGCCGTACTGGGCCATGTCCGGCAGGAACTGCGCCACTGGCCAGCAGAGCACGAGGATGCCGAAGCCCCCGAGGATGGTGAGCAGGCCGTTGGTGAACACCTGCTTTTCGCTGTTGCCCTTGTCGAGGCCGAAGCGGATGATGGCGTTGGACATGCCCATCGACACAAAGGGGATGAGCAGGTTGGCGTACTGGCTCAAAATCTTCGACAGGCCGAGGTCGGAAATCTCGGCCATCGCGTAGGTCAGGAAGGGCTGGACGATGAGCGTCAGCAGCTTGGACGAAAAGCTGCTGATGGCAAAGATGATGGTGTTGCCGGCGAGCTTCGAATATTTATCGCCGCCGGAGGTCTTTTCGCTTTCCAAAAGATTTTCTCTCCTATTTTAATAAATCCCGCCGGGCTTTCCAGTCCGGCATCAGCTTCGCCACTTCGGCCCAGAAAGCCGGGCTGTGGTTGGGCTGCAAAAAGTGGCAGTACTCATGCACTACCACATAGATCTGTGCCGCCTCGGGCATATTGTAGAGCTGGAGCGCGAAGGTGATCTGGCGCTTCGCCATATGGCAGACGCCCCAGCGGCTGGTCATGCTGCGCACTTTGATGGTGGGCTTCTGCCCGCCCAGCACCCCGGCAAAGGCCGGGTAGACCTTGTCGCTCATGGCCGTGAAGTGGGCCAGGGCGGCCGCCTTGTCGGGCAGTTCCTCCTGCCGCTTTTCGCGGGCGGCCTGCCGGGCCTGTGCGGCCCGTATCCACTCCGCCTCGGCGATGACGTAGGCGTCAGCCGCTTCCAGCGTCGTGCGCAGGGGGATGCTGAGGGCCACGGTGCCGTCCCGCCGGACGTGGAGGTTGAGCCGCTTGACCCGCCCCCGCGTCAGCTCATAGGGGATGCCCCCGGCCACTCGCAGCATCACGCGCCCTTTTTGCATCTGCGCAGCTCCGCAAAGGGCAGCTGAGACAGCACAACGGCGGCGAAGATGAGGGTGCAGCCTGCGCTCTCCCGCATCGAAAGGTTCTGGCCCAGCAGCAGCCAGCCGCCCAGCGCGCTGAATACGCTTTCCAAGCACATGATAAGGCTGGCGATGGCGGGGTTCAAATCTTTCTGGCCAAGGATTTGAAGCGTATAGCCCGCGCCGCTGGACATGACGCCGCAGTAGACCACAGGCAGAAAGTTTGCGCCGTACTCTGCCAGCGTGGGCGTCTCGAAGATCAGCGCCGCCGCAGAGCTCTCCACAGCCACCACGATGAACTGGATGAGGCTCAGCCGCACACCGTCCACAAGCGGCGAAAAGTGGTCGATGGACATGATCTGGAAACTGAACAGCACGGCGCAGCTGAGAAGTATCCAGTCGCTGGTCTCAATGCCGCCGAAGCCGTTCTTCATGCAGAGCATATACAGGCCCGCCACAGCGATGACCATGCTGACCCAGAGCTGAGCGCTGCCCTTCCGGCCCAGAAAGAGGCCGAACACCGGCACCATCACAACGTACATGGCCGTCAGGAACGCGGCCTTGGCCGTGGACGGGTTGATGGTGATGCCGATCTGCTGAGCCGCAGAGGCCGCGAACAGGAAGGTGCCGCAGACGAGGCCCGCCACCAGCAGGGTCTTGCGCTCCGACTTCTCCTTCGGCCAGCCGTAGGGCTGGCCCTGTTTTTTGCGCACGGCGTCGAAAGCGAACACGGTGGGGATCAGCACGAGGACAGCCAGCCAGCTGCGCCCTGCGAGGAAGGAATAGGCCCCCATGCCGGAGCCTGCGCTCTGGGCTACGAAAGCCGTACCCCAGATAAAGGCGCAGAGCATCAGCATGAGCGAATGTTTGGTCTGTGTCTTCATCCTATGCCCTCCACTTTGAGTCCGCCATAGAGGTAGTAACGGCTGGAATCGTAGGAGATGGTCAGACGGTAGCTGGCCGCCGGGTCCAGCCCGGAGATGACGCAGCGGTAGTTCTGACCATCGGTCTTGATATAATAGGTGCTTCCGTTGACGTACTGTGCGCCGCCGGCCACCTTCTGCCAGACGGACACCTTGTACCGCTGGGTACCCTCGGCGGTGCCGTAGCCGGTGATGGTCAGGCTGCCGCCCGGGACGGTGAAGTAATCGGTCTGGCGGCTCCAGATGCCGTTGAACACGAGGTTTAAGCTCCCGTTCACCGCCGCCGAGGCATACTTGGCCGAGGCGTCAGCAATGCCCTCGAGGTTCAGCGGGTCGCTGGTCGGTTCGGCCCAGCGGGTGCTGTCCTCTTCCTGCACCTCGTTGTCCGCGCTGTTCTTCATGTCCAGCACAGTCTTGACTCCGGATGCAGCCACAAGCAGCACCAGCACTGCCACGACGAGCAGGGCGATTCGCTTTATCTTTTTCATGATCTTTTATCCTCAAATTTTGTTTTAACACGAGGTTTTACACGATTTATATAGTATACCGCATTTTGCTTTTCCATACAAGAGTTCAGGCTGTAGTCAAAGCGGCCAGCGCCGCACGTTCGGCGTCGGCAAGCTCCGGCTGAGCCGACCGGAACAGCGAATCGTATCGGTAGAGCGCCCAGCCGCCCGCGCCGAGGCTGTGCAGACTTTCCACCTGCCGGGCAAGAGCGCTGCCCGTACACCACTGGCTCTGGCTGTTCTCGTTGGCACCGCCGTCGCCCTCGCCGATGCGATAGGCCCCCAGCCCGAAGTAGAGGGCCGTGGATGCCGCCCGGGGCATGGCCAGCCACTCCGGCACGATGTTCTCGAAGGCGAAGCGGGTGCTGCCCGACTGGAGGGTATAGCCGCAGCCCCAGTATATCTGCGGGCAGAGGTAGTCCACCACAGCGTTTTCGCCCTCGGCGGCTAGCCATGCTTTCACGTCGCTGTACTGCTGGCCGAGGTCGTTGTCGGGGTTGCCCTGCGGGCTGACGCCGAAACGGAGGGTAGCGTCGGCGGCTTTGACGGCGTCGTGGGCCGCTTTCACCAGCGCGGTGACGTTCTGCCGCCGCCATGCGGCCAGATCCCCCGCGCCGCTGGCGGCGAATTGGGCCGCGTCCAGCGCAGCATCTGTCGTGGGGTAAAAATAGTCGTCGAAGTGGATGCCGTCCACAGCGTAGTTCTGCACCAGCTCGGCCACGCCCTTCACCACATAGTCTGCGGCTTCCGGGATAGCCGGGTTCAGGTACAGCCCCTCGCCTACGGCGCAGACCCACTCGGGATGTACATTGGCAAGGTTATTTTCCGCCAGTGCGGGCGGCATCTTCGCCGAGGAGCGGAGGCGGTAGGGGTTCACCCACGCTTCCAGCGAAAGGCCCCGGCTGTGTGCTTCGGTGATGAGGACGTCCAGCGAGTCGAAGCCGGGGTCCTGCCCCTGCTCGCCGGTGCAGAGATGGCTCCACGGGAAGAGGGTGCTCCTGTAAAGCGCGTCCCCGAAAGGCCGCACCTGCGCGATGACGGTGTTCAGCCCGATGGACAGACAGTTGTCCATCAGCTCCGCCGCACCGGCACGGAAGGCTTCTTCGGAGGAAAAGTCCATCCCGGCCCATTCCAGATAGCTCACCCAGACGGCCCGCCATTCACCCGAGGGCAGGGCGGCGTTTGGCTCTGCTTCGTCCGTCGTCGGCACCGACGACGCCGAGGCCGTCTGGCCCCGGCCCAGCAGCACCGCTGCCCCGGCCAGCGCGGCGCAGCCGGCCCCGGCCAGGAACGCCCGCCGCCCGAACCGGCCCCGCCGGGCGTGGCGTCTTCTCCGCCGCTGGGTCATGCGTCCTCCTGCATCTTATAGAGGCTCAGCGCTGCCCAGCCCCGGGCGCAGGCCAGCAGCACCCACAGCAGGTTCGTCCAGAAGCCCAGCGCGGCCATGCCGCCGTATTTCGCCATCAGCAGGAAGAACAGGTGGAGCGCTTCGGCGGCACCCACCAGCTGCAGCTGGCGCTGGATGGCCATGCCGCGCTTGTACTCAGTACTGAGCAGCAGCGGCCACGCCAGCGCAGAGCAGAGGTAGCCCGCCCAGCCGTTGACCATGTAGCTCACCATCAGCAGCACGAACACACCGGTGAAGTTGCGTTTTTCCCAGCTTGCCGAGCCTTTTTCCGCCGCGAGGAAGAGGGCCGCGATGCCCGCCGCGGCGAATGCGATCTGCTCGATGAGGCCGAAGCTGGTGCCGCTCAGGACGGCAAAGCCGTTGAGCATGGAGGCCGCTGCGGAAGCCAGCAGCAGGAAATACCAGGTCTTTCGCGTGAATTTGAGTTTCATATCGTCCCTCCCGCCCGCAGAAAGGGCGCAGGCTCCCCATCAGTTTTTGGAATTTTTCAAATATTATAACACATTTTGGGGCGTGTTGTGTTACAATAAGGAAAACTCGACACAAATTCCATCGGGAGGCGCACATGAACGCTGTTTTTTCCATCCTTCTTCTCGCGGCCATTCTGGGCTTTATCGTATTTCTGCTGTCTAAGAAAGACCAGAACCGCCGCAGCCAGTACGGCCCCAGCGGCCTGTCCGAGTTCCGCACCGACCTGCCGCTGGACGACTGCTTCGACCGGCTGGACCAGCACAGCCCGGACGATGTCTTCGCCTACGAGTGCCGCCGGGAGAACGACGGCGGCTTCACCCTCCACCTGACGCTCCATCAGCCCACCCAGCAGCCGCTGGACACCCTCTACACCCTCCGGTTCGACCCGGGCCGCCAGACCATCGTGACCCTCATCTTCATCCGGGAAGCTTTTGGCTACAAAGAGCCGCTGTTCCAGCCCGCGATGCTGGACGAGTTCATGCTGCGCAAGTTCGACGCCCGCCGCACAAAATAATTCCGGCAAAAGGATTTGCTTTTTTCTGATTTTTTGGTATACTTATAGTTAGTCCATGTGCGGCAGACCGCCGTCTTCGTGGGCCAGTAGCTCAGTTGGTCAGAGCTGGCGGCTCATAACCGCTTGGTCGCGGGTTCAAGTCCTGCCTGGCCCATAACAAAAAGAACCCCGGCTTAGGCTGGGGTTCTTTTTGTTATCGATGAAATGATATGCTTATCTTATCACTTTCCGCAGCGTCCCAAACAGCCGCTTCACATCAACAGGCTTTGCCAGATGGGCGTCCATGCCGACGGAGAGGGCTTTCTGGCGGTCTTCGTCGAAGGCGTTGGCCGTCATGGCGATAATGGGGATGGCACGGCGGCCATCCGACAAATTGCGGATGAGCTTCGCCGCCTGATAGCCGTCCATGTTGGGCATCTGGATGTCCATGAGGATGGCATCATAATAGCCCGCCGGGTGGGCTCTGAGTGCCTCGATGCAGAGTTCACCGTCGGCAGTGCGCTCCACGGTAAGGCCGCTCTCTTCCAGAATGGTCACGATGATCTCAGCGTTGAGGTCGTTGTCCTCGGCCAGCAGGATGCGGCAGCCCTTGAGCTGGGCCGCGTCGCTCTCTGCGTCCTGCTCCTCTACGCTCTTCTGGGCCTCATCCGCCAGTGGGAACCCAAGGGTGATGGTCACAGTGGTTCCTGCGCCCAGCTTGCTCTGCACGTCGATGCTGCCGTGCATCCACTCCACGAGAGCCTTCACGATGGGCAGGCCGAGGCCGGTGCCGATGACTTTGCTCTCGGTGCTGGTATGCTCACGGGTGAACTCCTCGAAGATATGGGGCAGATACTCCTCGCTCATGCCGATGCCGTCGTCCTGAACAGTAAAGGTATAGCGGCCCGTCTTCGGCTTCTCAGCCGGCAGTTCTTTCACCGACACCGCAATATGTCCGCCCTCGGGCGTATACTTGATGGCGTTGCTGATGACATTCAGCAATATCTCCCGCACTTTGGTGCGGTCGCTCACAATATAGGGATGTTCGACATCAGTATGGTAGGTGCAGGTCAGCTTTTTCTGCTGGACAGAGGGCTCAAATACGTCTGAGAGCGTCTGCATCAGCGCGCACAGGTCGCCGGGTTCTTCTTTCAGCACAGCCTTGCCGCTCTCGATGCGGGCCATTTCCAGCACATAGTTGATGAGCGAGAGCAGAAATGCGCTGGACGAGCGTATCTTCTCGGTGTAATCCAGCACCTTGTCCTTCTCGTCGATGTGCTTTTCCAGAAGCTCCGAAAAGCCGATGATGGCGTTCATCGGGGTGCGGATGTCATGGCTCATATTGAACAGGAAGCGGGTCTTTGCCTCGTTGGCTGCCCGGGCCTCCTGCGCAGACTTTTCAAGGGCCGCTTCGTGCTGCAGGTCCTTCTGGTGCCGGTTCATAAGTTCCCAGCAGGCATAGGCCGCCATCATGCCAATGATGGTGGCGATGGCGATGCCCAGCGAGAGCTGCTGGTCCGAGAACCACCCGGCTTTCGGGATGATTTCAAAATACCATGTATCGTTGGGGACGCTGCACGCAACTTCCAGCGCATTGCCGGGGAAATCCTCTTCGCTCTCCGCGATGACGATCTTTTCGCCGGTATAGGGGTCTTTTTTCCAGATTTGATACCGGTAGCCAGCATCCTCCATCTTGTCCAGCTCGACCTCCTCAATGAAGTCGTCCCACTGTAAAACAAGGATGGAGAAGCCCCAGAACGAGCGCTCTCCCTTTTCACTATAGGTATAGATGGGGTCGAACAGCAGCGCGCCCGTGCCGCCCTGCACCAGCTCGAAGGGACCAGCGATGGTGTACATCCCGCTGTTTTTGGCAAGGTTTGCTTCCTTTTTGCGGGCGGGGTTATGCAGCATATCGAGCCCGATGGCCGCCTCGTTGCCCGCTACCGGATACACCTGGGAGACGACGCCGTCTTTCGCCAGCTCGTGGGTCTTGATGACGCTGCTGCCATCCTGCATATTGCTGGATATAACTGCAAACTCCTCTTCGCGGAGCACACGGCCCGACTCGATATATTTTTTGATGAAGTCCGATTCTGCCAGATAGCGGTTCAGCTGGGAAGACACACGGCTGATGGTGGACTCGGCCGCATAGACAGCCCGCAGCCGCTCGTCTTTTTCCTGATTGAGCGAGAGCAGCCGGAGCGAAAACAGGGCCACCGCAAATGTGAGCAGGAAGACCACTGCGGGCAGGATGACGTCCCTGCGGGCAAATTTTTTGAGTGCCATTGCTCGTTTCCTCCTGTTCCGGTATTTCCGTTTTATCCCATTATAAGAAATCCGGGTGCAAAAGTAAATCATCCGCCCCGAAAATTCACAAAAGTGTGCAATAATGGAAAAAGCCCGGTGGTTTCAACGAACCATCGAGCTTTTTCTTGGCGGAGTAGGAGGGATTTGAACCCTCGCGCCGTT
>ERZ827088.3461-NODE-3461-length-14488-cov-4.456177_pt1 | contig 14488 bp, 7 predicted proteins | sample MGYA00519922_ERZ827088 | MGnify/ENA primary metagenome ERZ827088 (study PRJEB31778, sample SAMEA3449254) | human gut metagenome | biome: human gut; feature: human-associated habitat; material: faeces | place: United Kingdom | collected 2010/2012 ... | reverse complement strand
GCTATATGCTCCGCATTGACTGCTGGGAAGCAGAAAAGAATTTAAAAACAACACCCAGATTAGATTGTGCATTAAATTCACTTGCTATTGATGAACCACTTGAATATGCAAGACTATACCTTGATGGAACTATGCAGATGTGGGTTGATGCCGAAGATTCATTTTATTTATGATGATTATACTGTCACTCCTAGTGTCTCCAGAGAGTGACAGTTTCATTGTCATTTTGAGCTCGTCTTTTTTAAGACAAGCCTCGTATATTTATTTGTAAGCTGCGTTCGCTTCTTCTTGAGTGATTTTCCCAGTTTTAACAGCATCAGAAATTGCTTCGTCTAATTTAGTATAAACAGTAGTTGTCACAACTCCGAAGCCGCTGACGAACAGCAGAGCGATCCACAGCCACTCATACTGTTGTCGCCGGTCTGCGGATTCTGAACATCATCCGAAGGCTTGGTGGTATCGTCAGACTTGGTAGGAGCGGCAGGTTTGGTTGCCTTCTGACCTTCTTCGATAGTCTGAGTCGTTACTGCAGAGCCACCGGCAGAATCAAAGGTTACGGTATAGTTTTTATTTCTTTGTTGTAACAGTCTTAGCTTTTGACCAGCCTGAATAAATCCTTATGGATTTGCCGTTAATCTTAACTGTCTTATAGGTGCGAACTCTTACATAATACTTTTTCTTGCCCGAAAGCTTTGAAATTTTCTTTGATACTGTTGTATTCTTGCCTACTGTTACGGTCTTAGCCTTGCTGAATTTACTTGAGGCACTGTACTGTACCTGATAGCCTGTTGTCTGTGTAGCCTGCTTCTTCCACTTTACTGTAAACTTCTTTGAACCTGCTTTAAGTGAGGAAATACTTGTTGCCTTTGGCTTGATTGTGAAATAAAGCGTCTTTGTTCCGCTGTATTTACCCTTAAAGGTAATCTTTACTGCGTACTTGCCAACATACTTTCTGCCTTTTGCATAAGACACAGTATAGTCAGTATTCTTAACAAGTGTCTTTCCTGTTCTGTCCTTAACAATAACCTTAGGTGTTCTAACCTTTCCGTTATATGTTAATGATGTTGCTTTAAGCTTTATGCTTGATGCCTTTGGAATTACTGTCGTTGAAAGAGTTTTCTTACATACCGAACAGTAATTTACTATCTTGCCGTTTGCTGTTGGGGTTGCCTTTGTTACGGTTTGCTTTGTGGTGTGGGCAATCTTAGCAATATTGCCCCAAGATGCAAGGTCGGTTATTTCCTTTGTACCGAGTACATCTTCATAGAACTTGCCACAACCTTCGCACTTGTAGTATGCTTCCTTACCGCCCTCTGTGCAGGTGGCAGCTTTCGCAGCAACCAAAGTCAGATTGTGAGTGTGCGGTACAGTTTTGTAATATCCGCAGGTGTCGCAAACATTGTCAGAACCGTAATCGTGAGCCGCTTCGTCCTTTTTGTCGTGGCAACGAGAACATTCGTGCCAGTGGTTTGTAGAATCGTATTTCCAATCAGAACCATATGCATGACCGAGAGCAGTATTCATCGCTACGAAGGTATCTGTTGTGCTGATTGCACCGCAGGAGCAGCTCTTGAAATATACTGCGTTGCTTGTGCAGTCAGCAGGGGTTTTAAGTGCTTCTGGTTTTACAGTTTCCTGATTATAGGTGTGCGTATGTGGAGCGTTCTTGTAGGTCGCTTTCACACTTACTGCACTTGCAGGCATAGTAAATGTTGTGGTTGCGCTATTTGCGTCTGCAAGGGTAATGCCGCCGCTTACAACTTCCCACTTATCAAATACCTTGCCGGACGGAGCTGCACCTGCGGTCAGAGTAACGGTTGTACCCATTGTTGCCTTGGTGATCGGAGTGCCTGCACCAACGGATGCAGTACCGCCTGTCACGGTTACATTGTACTCAACAGCTTCCCAAACTGCGGTTACGGTAGTGTTAGCAGTAACGGTAATCTTATCGCCAACCACCTTTTCAACACCGCCAACGCTCCAAGCCTTGAACTGCTTACCGGCAGGAGCAGTGAAGCCGTTTGCAGGAAGCGTGTATTTGCCGGAAATACCGGTCACATCTGCCATTGTGCCTGTACCGCCGTTAGCCGCAAAGAAGTTTTGCATTGACTGACAAATCTGCAAACATTGGGTCTACAATCATTGCTTTGGGAATTCTTATGAAATTAAACTGCTCTGCCTGAGCTCCATAATAATAATCAAATGTCATAACCATCACTCTTCCATTTCTCCAATAACTGGTAAATTATGTTCTCCATTTCTGCCTTTGTATAATTTTCAGGAAAATACTGCTTAAGTTTCTTCCTGGATATTGTAACCTTTGCACTCTGCTGAGTTTTCTCTTCCAATCTTTCAATGATGTCTGTTGATTTTTCCTTATTTTTAATTGCCTTAACCTGCTCTAAACTAACCTTATATCCAAGATTGAAATAATCTAAAATTTCCTGCTGTTCACTCTCGGACAATTCTGCTATTTCCACTGCAAGTTTTATGGCAATCTTTTTTTCATCTACCATTTCAAGTAACTCCGGTAACAGATTAGTAAGCTTTATGTATCGTGATACCTGTCTCCCTGACAAGCCATTTGCCTCTCCTACAACTTCCCTGCTTTCTTCTCCTTTTATTCCTTTATGTTGAATCGCTTCAAGTTTCATTTGAAATGCATATGCTTTTTCACTTGGAAGAATTTCTTCTCTTTGAATATTTGAATCAACCATTACAATTGTGGCATCGTCATCACTTAATTCCCTTATAATAACCGGCACCTTTTCAATTCCTGCAAGTCTTGCTGCGTGAGTTCTTCTGTGTCCCGATATTATCTCGTATTCTTCGTCATTTGTTTTCCTTACCAATATAGGAAGAAGTACACCTCTTTCCCTTATTGACTCTGTTAATTCTTCCATCTTTTCATCATCCGACACCTTAAATGGATGATTGCTAAAATCATGTAATTTATCTACATCTATTTCTTTTAATCCATCTGTTATTTCCACTTTCAATAATTCATCATAACTTGTTAATTTTATTTTTTCTCTTACTTTACTCATGTACAAGCACCTCCTCTGTTAATTCTTCATAACTTTTTGCCACCTTTCCCCTTGGATCATGAATATATATACTCTTTCCCTCAGCACTTGTTTCTGCAGCTCTTACTGACATTGGTATTCTGCTGTCAAATATTCCAATTGTTTCTCCGTAGGTGCTCTCTAATGCCTCTAATATGTCCTTTGTATAGTTAGAACGCATATCAACCATTGTCATAACCATACCTTCTATTTTTAGCTCCGGATTTATCTGTCTTCTTACTCTGCTTATCGTCTTTATTAACTGCTGTAATCCTTTTACCGGTAAATACGATGCCTGAACTGGAATTAGTACTGAATTGGCACATACAAGCGCATTAATAGTTATCATTCCAAGGCTTGGCATACAGTCAATGAGAATATAGTCATAGTTTTCTTTTATATTAGAAATAAATCTTTTCATTACTAATTCCCTGCTCATTACATTAACCATAGAAACCTCTAATCCTGCCAACTCTATGTTTGCCGGAATAAAATCAATATTTTCTTCATGTTTTAAAATTATTTTTGCATAATCGATTTCTTCCTCATTTACAACATCCATTAACACATTTGCCAATGAATACTCAATCTTGTCTGGTTCATCAATTCCAAGACTTACTGTCATGCTACCCTGTGGGTCTGCATCTATTAACACAACCCTTTTTCCCTTTCTTGCTAATCCAATACCTAAATTAACTGTTGTAGTAGTTTTTCCTACTCCACCCTTCTGGTTTGCTATTGCAATTACCTTACACATTTCTTTCTTCCTCCTTATACATTTTTTAGAATGAAAACTCATATCGGCTCTGATTATTGTGTTACATTTTCGTCTTACTAAAGAAACAGGAAGACTTCGCATCTAATTTGGTTGAACCAAAATTTTCCCAAATCAAACCAAAATAAACCAAAATTCTACGATAAGACGTGATAATTTATGATATTTTATGAATTTAAGATATTTTGCATTTTCAGGATTCAGAAAGCAAAAAAAATCCCTCAAACATACTAAAAATAGTACATTTAAGGGATTTTCTCCTCTATAATGTGGGTTTTCACCCGTTATAAAATAGAATTTTTTTTATAAAATCAAGTTATGATAACTTATGATTTATTTCATCTGTTTTGCAACTTCTTCTGCAAAGTTTTCTTCTTTTTTCTCCAGACCTTCGCCTGTTTCAAATCTTACGAAACCTTTGATTGTGATGTTTGCGTTATTTGCTTTTGCTACTTCCTGAACGTATTTACCAACAGACTGTTTTCCGTCTTCTGCTTTTACATATACCTGATCCAGCAGACAGATTTCTTTCAGCTCTTTGTTGATACGGCCTGCGATCATGCCCTGGATAACCTTTTCCGGTTTCTGGGATTCTTTCGGATCGTTCATGATCTGAGCCAGCAGGATTTCTTTTTCATGAGCAATGTATTCTGCACTTACTTCGCTGTCGTTTGTGTACAGCGGTTTCAGAGCTGCAACCTGCATTGCTACGTTTTTAGCCATTTCTTTTACTGCATCGTTTACAACGTCTGTCTCAACGTCAACCAGAACACCGATCTTACCGCCCATGTGTGTATAAGAAGCTACAAAACCGTTTTCTTCTGCAACCTGTGCAAAACGACGGATGTTCATGTTCTCGCCGATGGTTGCGATCTGATGAGCCAGTTCTTCTTTTACAGTAGCGGACTCGCTGAATGTCCACTCTTCTTCCATAAATGCATCGATATCTGCTGCTTTTGTGTTCAGAGCCAGTTCTGCAACCTGTGCAACATATCCCTGGAACTTTTCATTCTTTGCAACAAAGTCTGTCTCAGCATTTACTTCTACTGCAACAGCTTTTTTACCGTCTTCGGAAACTTTCAGCATTACGATACCTTCTGCTGCAATTCTTCCTGCTTTTTTCTGAGCGGTTGCCAGTCCTTTTTCTCTCAGGAACTCAACAGCCTTGTCCATATCACCGTCTGTAGCAGTCAGGGCTTTTTTACAGTCCATCATACCAGCGCCGGTCATCTCTCTTAACTCTTTTACCAGTTTTGCTGTAACTGCCATTTTATTTTCCTCCGGATAATAAGTGGTATATTTGCTTTGTATCTATTGATTATTCAGCTGCTTCTTCTGTTTCTGCAGCTTCTTCAGCTACTGCTTCTTCTGCACCCTGATTTGCTTCGATAACAGCGTCTGCCATCTTGGAAACGATCAGTTTTACGGCACGGATAGCATCATCGTTACCCGGGATAACATAATCCAGTTCTTCCGGATCACAGTTGGTATCACAGATACCGATCAGCGGGATTCCAAGAGTATGAGCTTCCTGAACACAGATTCTCTCTTTTTTCGGATCTACGATAAAGATTGCATCCGGGATTCTCTTCATGTCTTTGATTCCGCCCAGGTTTTTCTGCAGTTTATCCAGCTCTTTTTTCAGTGCGATAACTTCTTTCTTCGGCAGAACATCAAATGTTCCGTCTTCGGCCATGGCTTGCAGTCGTATACCTATGGCCGGAATGTTCCACTCCTCGGCTGTAAAGGTATTGGTGATACTTTGTGTTTTGCCCGCATCGGTTTTAAAGGGGAGTTCGGTGCGGTATAGAATGGAGTCATTTTCTGGATCGAATATCTCGAATGTGAATAATCCGCTGTAACCATTTCGGGTTGTATTGCTGATACGGGTTGAGATGGAAACTTTGTCGCCGGTACGGACGAAACGGGGTAAATTGGGATTTATCATGAGCGGTTTCGATGCGATAATAGTATCCATATAGAATCCGTTTTGCATATCCTCGGTTATAGCTGCCAGCATCAATTTCCATGATGTGTGGCTGTCGGGGAGAGAGAACGGTATTTCGACGATGCCTTTTTTATCGCTTTCAAGAGTGGAATAGAAAAATGCCGTTTCTCTGAAATCCCTTCGTAAATCGGCAAGAGGCATACTGTTTTCGGTTTCTGCTTGGTCGGTACTCGTTTCAGCTTTGGCCTCGGCAAGTACCGGAGATGTTTTGGCGAGCAGGTTTCTCGGGGCGATGCCGTTTCCATACATGGGTATGATGTCTCTGTGCAAGTAGAACGTGTTGAAGCGGTCGAGGTCGAATGGCGGGCAATCGTCTGCATCGGGAGTACGAGCCGAAAGGTAATTATTGTGAGGAGAATGGGTGTAGAAAAAATATGGAACAGGCGTATATCCCGGGTAGAAATTCCAGTACAGCGGTGCGATGGCGTCGAGAGCTTGGTCATACATTGTTGCGATGAGGCGTGCCTGTACGGCTTTTCCCCGGCTGTCTTTTATTTTGAATTTCCAACGTTCCGATGTTCCGCTGACGAGGTGGTCTCGGAATGTTTGGGGGATAATCATCAATTTTGTATCGGGGCTTTTGAGGCGAATGATGATTTCCGATGCGTAAAGTCTGTTTTCTTTGACGAAAGACAGTGCGAGGGTCAGCGATGGACCGTAATTCTTCTCATAAGGAATCTCTATTTCGATGTTTTTGTTGTCGACATTCAGTCGATAACATTTTTTTTCCATTCCCTTGTCAAAGAGTTGGCAAAGAAGTGAGACGTCCTCAAACGAGGTGCCGCAAGAGATAGAGGCTTTCTCTCCCGGTTTGACGTAAATTTCTTTCCGGGGAATCCATAAGGCCGATGGAATCGGCGGCCGTTTGTCGTCATTGCCGTAAAGAATGACATATCGGGATATGCTGTCGGCGATACCTGTATCTGTGGTTGCTTTCGCAACGATGCGGTATAACCCCGATTCCCATTTTTTTACTTTTAGTGAAATCGTCTTCTCTGCTTTGAAATGTCCCGATGCCATTTTTCGGGCTATTTTCAGTGTATCGTAGTTGCTATCCGATCCGAAATTATTGGTAATGTTTGTCTTTTCGGGAGCCTGTAAAGCGTATATTTCGTATGTGCGGTTGTTTAGCTTGGGTGCATTCGGCGCTGCCGTTATTGTAGCCGGCAGTGTAAGCGGTTGCTTTTTGTCGTGTATGTTCGGGAGATCCAATTCCATGTGTATGGGATTGTCCGATACACCGAACCACTGTCGGACGGTTTGGGTCTCTCCGTTCGCTGCGGTTACCGAGAACTCGGTTTGGTACATTCGGTACGAGGGTTTCTCTGTTGAGGGGCGGGGAACGAATGTGAGTAGGAAATTTCCGTCGGAATCCGATACCGAAGATCCGGTAATCGTCTGATTTTCACTTCTTCCGAAACGATAAGATGTCTCTTTGATCGAAAAATTCACGGTGGCATGTGCAATGGCATCTCCGGCATATCCTGTAACATGTCCTGATAATATAATAGGGTTGCCGGAGAAATAGGGTGTACGGTTATGGTCGATGGATATTTGGAATGTGGCTTTTTTGTATTCGGCGATTTGTGCGCTTTGAGAACCGTTGTACCCTTCGAGCCGGATATATCCCGTAATTTCTTCGGGTAAGACAAAGTAATCGGCAAATACGCCGTAGTTGTCGCTCTTGACCTGACGCTCGGCGATTTTCCCGTTTACGCCGTAAAGGGTTATGTTTTGGTCCTCTCCGGCGATGGCTTTACTTCCGGAAATTTCTTTCGAAAATATGACGCCGGCAAAACGCAGTGTATCGCCGGGACGATATACCGAGCGGTCGGTAAAAAACACCGTCTGTATATCATCGCCTTCGGTAGGGATATTTTCTTTATTCCCGACTGTTATACGGGTGATGGGATAGAGCGAGTCGTTCTCGGCGACCGGTCGGAATCCTCGTATATCGGGATTGTTGACAAACAGAATTCCGTCGGAGTCGGTGTATGCGCTTTTTTCGTAGACATAGTTGTCGGAGTAGCGGGGAACGGTCGTGTACAATCGTACTTCACAATGACTTTGGGGTTTCCCGTCATATCCGTCGGTTACGACGATATTCACTCCTCCGTTATGGAGGCGGTTTTGAGTGTAAGTATAAAATTTCGATACGGCGAATGTCGTTTCTGCGTAGGTGTCGGTTGTCCCGTCTATCTCGAAATGCAGGCGGTAATTACCCGAGGGAAGAGGCGGAAGGGTATCTTTTCCCTCTTGGGATTCGCCTATTCGGGTAGAAATTACAGGTATTTCATAGCGTTTGACAGAAGTGGAATCGATCGTTGGTGCAATAGACATTATCAATCGGTCGATATGGGAATAGGTGAAATCGAAAGGTGTGTTTATGCCCGGATAGACGATTTGGGGTATGGAGGTATAAAAAATCGGTGCGGTGATTCTTTTGTACAAGTTCGCCAGACAGCCGATGCGGAAATAGTCGGCATATCGATTCATCTGTTTCTCGCAGGCGGAGAGCCATGAGGAAAGATGCGGATCTTTATCGGTTATGGTTTCGCCCATACGTATCAAAACCTCGGTCGAATAAGGAGATGCTTCGTATTCCCGATAAAGGGAGAATAAATTGTCGATATAAGTCGAGTCGGGAGCTTGTTCCTGCAAAAATGTTTCTCTATCGAGGCGAGCCATAAGCAAAGAGGGAGATTGTGGCTCGGTGTTCCACAGGTCGATGAGGCGGTCGTAAACGTCAATGATACGTCGGCGTATGGCATAATTATCGGCCATATCGGGAAATGGCGGAGGAAGAATGAGGCTGGCTCGTGTAAATACCTCGTTTTGTACACGAAGGGACGGGTAACGCTCTATCAGGGATTTATATAAGTTTATGGCTTGGTGGGAAAGAAAGTCGTAAAGCGTAGGTTGCAGAACGGTTGCATCGGCTCCTTGTTTTAGGGCATCGGCATAGCGGGACAACGGAGTGGTGAACAATGTTTTTTCATCTTTCAACGAAGCTTCGAGCCGATCGCTTATGATATATATGAATCGGTCGGTGTCCCATTCCCGTATGTCGTCGGTATGAGTGTCGGCGACGGTTTCTCTTTGGCGTATGGTGTAACGGTTATTATCGTAGTAGCGGTTCAATAACCCGGCCTCGTAAGAATAAAGCAGCGATTGGCAGGCTGCTTCGGGACAGGTTCGAGCCTGAGTGTCGACAAGTTTTATCAGGGCTGGCAGGCTGTCGGTGGCGATGAGTAATTGATACTCACAGTATTCTATGATATGACGCACTACGGCAGGGTAGTTTTTTTGAGCGGAAGCTCGTTTGAGCGATATTTGGGAGAGTCTCAGACTGTCGGACGGATTCTCCGGAAGCTCAGTCCGATTCGGAGATTGGGATAATCGATTTCCGGCTATGCTTTCGATGGAAAACAGAATCCCGGTCAAAAGGAGAAGGGTTGTCAGATGACGAAATGTTTTCATGTTGTTCATGAGGTATTTATTTACAAATATAGAAATTTAAGCGGCGGTATCTGTTTTATTTTCTATAAACAATTGTTAAGTACCAAATCTCTTGTCGCAAAATTTCTTACTTATTGTCATTCTCCTTATTTTTGCATATAAAAACCTATCCGAGATATGAAAAAAACAGAAAGAGATTTCATTATACGGTTGATAAAGCGGGAGGTTGTTCCCGCCATCGGTTGTACCGAGCCTATTGCGGTTGCCTTGTGTGTGTCGAAAGCCGCCCGTTTGTTGGGAAAAGAACCCGAAAAGATAAAAGTATTGTTGAGCGCGAATATCTTGAAAAACGCTATGGGCGTAGGTATTCCGGGGACGGGAATGATCGGGTTGCCCATTGCCGTTGCTTTGGGTGCTTTGGCGGGAAATCCCGATTATCAGCTCGAAGTACTGAAAGATATAACCTCCGATGATGTAGAGCGCGGGAAACAAGTGATAGCCGAGAATCGTATCGATATACAGTTGAAAGAAAATATTGCCGAGAAACTTTATATCGAGGTGATTATGTCTGCCGGTCCCGATGAGACGACAGCCATTATTTCGGGTGGGCATACTTGTTTTGTTTATGAGGCACGAAACGGAAACGTATTGCTCGATGAGCGTATTTCTGCTGTCGCAGAGGAATCGGAAGAAGACGGCTCTTTGTCTTTGCGTAAGGTCTATGATTTTGCTCTTACCGCACCTCTCGAAGAAATTGATTTTATACTCGATTCGGCACGATTGAACAAGGCGGCTGCCGAAGCTTCTTTCAAAGGCGATTACGGGCACTCGTTGGGTAAGTCTTTGCGCAATGACAATGAACGACGTGTAATGGGAGACAGCGTTTTTACCCGTATTCTTTCTTACACGTCGGGAGCGTGCGATGCACGCATGGCCGGAGCCATGATTCCTGTCATGAGCAATTCGGGTAGCGGTAATCAGGGTATTGCCGCGACGTTGCCTGTCGTGGTGTATGCCGAGGAAAATCAGAAAAGCCGGGAAGAAATGATTCGTGCGTTGGTATTGAGTCATCTTACCGTGATTTATATCAAGCAGAGTCTCGGGCGGCTTTCGGCATTGTGTGGTTGTGTTGTTGCGGCCACAGGTTCGAGTTGCGGAATTACTTATCTCATGGGAGGCGGATATGAAGAGATGACCTATGCCGTGAAAAATATGGTTGCCAATCTCACCGGAATGATTTGCGACGGGGCGAAACCGAGTTGTGCCATGAAACTTACCAGCGGTGTTTCTACGGCTGTGTTTTCGGCCATGCTGGCGATGGAGCACAAATGTGTTACGGCAGTTGAGGGAATTATCGAAAATGACGTCGATCGTACCATACATAATCTGACTCGTATCGGTGCGCAGGGAATGAATGAGACCGACCGCCTTGTTCTCGATATTATGACGCACAAATGTCCGTAATTCAGTAACTGATTATAGAATGACAGAACGGGGACGCTTTTTTCTGCGTACTCCGTTTTGTTTTATCATTTTCCCTCCTTGAATATACTGTTGAGTTATGACCATAGGATAGGATTTTTACCCAAAAACACATGTCATTCTGAAAGGCTTTGTCTTGAAGAATCTCCTGTTAAATGAGTATTTTGTAAGAGATCTTTCACTCTCGTTCGAGAGACAATAGTGCAGCGTGTTAGAGATTCCTCGATAGGCCCGGAATGACAAGGTGTTTTGTCATTCTGACGACCGTAAGAGAGGAAGAATTTCAACGGATGGAGAATCGGGATCCTCACACTTGACCATAGATTTTGGTTTGGAATGATGATATATTTGTTCGTTCGGAATGTCCGGTATTTCCCACATTGGGGATATCCCGGGAAAGAGTCATCAGAATGGGTAACCTACTGCAAAGTGGAATGATGCGTCGCGGCTGAAAGTATGGTGGGCGATGACCCACGGACGATTGCCTATGCGGGACGGATCATACATTTTAAGACCCATGTCGACACGTATCAGGAAGTAATTGAAGTCGAATCGTATCCCCAGACCGTAGGCTAAGGCAATTTCTTTATAGAAAGAATTGAATTTGAATTTTCCGCCCGGCTGGGAGGGATAGTCTTTGATCGTCCAGATGTTTCCTGCGTCGAGAAAAAGGGCGAGTTCCAGTTTCCAGATGAGTTTACTGCGGTATTCGGCATTCATGTCGAGGCGTATGTCGCCGCATTGGTTCATAAAGTCGGCCAAAGGATTGTTTCCCGAGTAGGTACCCGGTCCCAATGTCCTTACCGACCAGCCGCGTACACTGTTGGCGCCTCCCGAGTAGTATCGTTTTTCAAACGGTACCATGTCGGAGTTTCCATAAGGGTATATAATACCGCCTCCGATGTGGAATGCCAGTGCGTTTTTTTCATTCAGATTCAGTATATAGGCATAGTCGAGATCGGCTTTGGCGTATTGCGAGTAACTGATACCGAGTATTTCATATTCGCCCGAAGGGGAGCGTTTCATCGAAGAAAGAGATGAAATGGCGTATAGCAAGTTTCCTGCGATTTCCCAAGCCGATCGCAAAGTGTAGATTTTGCGTTGCTTGGCCGAGTTGGCGATATTGCTTTTCAGGTTCGACATATAAAGCACGTAAGCCGATCGCATGATGAAGTGATCTTCATAACTGTATCGGAGCAATGGGTTATCGGCGGCAATACTGTCGAGGTTGTTTTTGAATGCCGTTGTCATCTGGGGCAGATACACGTAGTTGATGTCGACGAGGTCGAAATGATGTCTGAACCGGTTTCCTCGCGTATACCATTTGTAGTTCCAGCCTACGCCCGATATGACCCTCACGTACTCGGGTCGTTGCTGGTAGTCGATATTGATGGTGAAATCGGTGGTGGCCCTCATACGTCGCAGGAATGAGGTACTGACAAAAGGAAAAAGAAACTTGGGGAAAGAGACACCCAATTCTCCACTCAATTCGAGATAGTTATTGGAAAGAAGTCCACCCAAATCGCCGGTAATATTCTCGTATGCGGCTCTGAATTTGGCGCTGAATGTCTGAGAGCCGTGAAAGATGTTTCGGTGTTGGTAGGTGAGCCCGAGGGAAAAACCGAAGTTTCCGGCCGAGTTTGTCCCTTCGAGTTCTGTCGTTACCAACTGGGTTTTCCCCTCGGTGAGCAGGATATGGCAGTCGAGTTGCGGTGTATCGCTGCCGGCTACGGGGGTAAATTGTATATTGACGTATTTTAGGACTTTCAACCGTGAAAATGCCGCATAGGTATTGTCGACCATGCGGGTGGAGTAACTCATGCCCGGTATGATATAACAATTCTCGACCAGTGTGGCGGGATGCAAATACTCTTTTTCTCCGTAAAGAATATAAAATCCTTTATATAAAATCGTGTCTTTTATCGAATAGCGTTCTTCCGGGCTACTGCCCATCGGGTTGTAATCGGTGATGAAATAGACGTCGCGTACGGTGTAGGTATCGTGTCTCTTGAACGACACGAGTTCTTTCCGTGAAGAATCAGCGACAGGAATATCCGAGAGATTGAGTTCGAGGTCGACACCTTTATTTCCGATCGTCGTATCGGCGGTATAAGTGATATATTCCTTGTTGAATGCGTAATAACCGGCATTCCGTAGTTGCGCCGTAATGCGTTGTCGTTCTTGTTCGAGGATATTTCGGTCGAATAATTTTCCCGGACGAACGAGAGAATTGGTCGAGTCGGAGATAACGATTTTCCTGATGGAGTCGTTGAAGATACGGTATGTCATTCGGTCGATATGATAAGGAGTTCCCGATTTGACATCGTATTTTACCTTGATGCGTTTTTTGTGTTTGATTGTGTCTACGGTTACTATTGCATCGGTGTAACCCTTGTTGTAGAGGGCTTTTTCGATTTGGCTTCGTGATTTTTCCGTCAGTTGGCTGTCGTAGATGACAGGAGGCGTACCGATGCGTCGCAACCAGCGGTTCCAACCGTTATCTTTATCGTTTGACAGGTTGTAGAAGAAAAGGGGGAGACCTATGAGCCCGAAAGTTTTGTGATTGGGCTCTTGACGTATATACGATTTTAATTCACTGTTTTTCAGATTCCGATTATCTGTCGAGAGCGATATGCGGTCGAGCAGATATTCGCCTTCACCCACATGCTTGGTTGCCCGACAGGAATATAGCAGCGGGATAATGACCGGTATGAGCAGCAACAGGCGAAGTTTCATCATAAAAACAGGCTCCGGACTTGAAAAATGAGATAACCGATATTTTTGCATACAAACGTACATAATTCTCGTTTCATACACAAATTATGGCATTTCAAAAACCATTACTTTCTGTTATGTAATATATGCGCCGTTTTGTATCGTTCAGATTGTTTTATGAAAATTTTTCTTGTCGGGAAGAATGTTTTATGTGTAAATAGATTTTTTCTAAATGTTTATAGACAGAAAAGCATTGGCAAATAATCTTCTTTTTTCGATAAATTGATAGAAAAAGTATTGAAAGTCGGATATTTTTCTATCTGTATCGTTATTTTTATCGCCTTTTTTTTGGAATATTCATATAATGATATACCTTTGCAACATCATTACCGATAAGCCATAAAAAGCTTGATTATATGATTAGCACGATTCTGCATATTTTCGATCTACTATCAGTGATTATCGTCGTCGTGGGCGCATGATAAAGAAGAAGGGTTATGCAGATGTTTATGTAAAAACATAAGGATATAACGACAAGGAAAACCTTTCTTCTCAATTTTTGAAGAAAGGTTTTCCTTATTAATAGGGAATATATGAAACACGAGTTGCGTAGTGCGACCTGTACGCAAGGCCGACGAATGGCCGGCGCACGTGCCTTGTGGCGCGCCAACGGCATGAAAGAAGAACAGATAGGACGTCCGGTGATCGCCGTCGTCAATTCATTTACACAATTTGTACCGGGGCATGTACATTTGCATGAAATCGGTCAGATTGTTAAGTCCGAAATCGAAAAATTCGGTTGTTTCGCAGCCGAATTCGATACCATAGCGATCGACGATGGTATCGCTATGGGACATGATGGTATGCTTTATTCGTTGCCTTCCCGGGATTTGATTGCCGATAGTGTCGAGTATATGGTAAATGCTCATAAGGCAGATGCCATGATCTGCATTTCGAACTGCGATAAGATTACTCCGGGTATGC
>ERZ827088.3448-NODE-3448-length-14538-cov-8.183664_pt1 | contig 14538 bp, 9 predicted proteins | sample MGYA00519922_ERZ827088 | MGnify/ENA primary metagenome ERZ827088 (study PRJEB31778, sample SAMEA3449254) | human gut metagenome | biome: human gut; feature: human-associated habitat; material: faeces | place: United Kingdom | collected 2010/2012 ... | reverse complement strand
TGATTCTCTTCGTAAAGTGAAATCTGATAAAGCAGATGCTGTTAAGATTGCCCGATATGCTCTTGACAAATGGCAAAATCTTAAACAGTATAATGTTATGGATGAATTACGCAATCAGCTCAAAACCATGAACCGTCAGTTCGGCTTTTACATAAAACACAAGACGGCTATGAAAAATAATCTTATCGGCATCCTTGACCAAACCTATCCTGGTGTCAATACTTACTTTGACAGTCCTGCACGCAGTGACGGCAGCCAGAAATGGGTTGATTTTGCATCTACATACTGGCATGTAGACTGTGTCCGTAAAATGTCCCTGAATTCCTTTATCGACCATTATCAAAACTGGTGCAAACGTAAGAAGTACAACTTCAGCCAATCCAAAGCTGAGGAAATCTATGGAAAAGCAAAGGAACTTGTTCCTGTACTTTCAAAGGATGCCATTACAAAGCTTATTATTAAGCAGGCTGTAGACCAGCTTAATAGTGCCTCTACAACTGTTGAGTCACTACGCACTCTCATGAATGAAACTGCATCCAAACTCCCGGAATATCCTGTCGTTATGGCTATGAAAGGGGTTGGAACTTCACTTGGTCCTCAGTTGATAGCTGAGATCGGAGATGTTTCCCGTTTCACTCACAAAAGTGCTATTACTGCATTTGCCGGTGTAGATCCCGGTGTTAATGAATCGGGAAGTTATGAACAAAAAAGTGTTCCAACTTCCAAACGAGGCTCCTCTGATCTTAGAAAGACTTTATTTCAGGTAATGGATGTCCTGATTAAAACGCATCCGCAAGATGATCCTGTTTATCAGTTCTTAGATAAGAAACGTGCTCAAGGCAAGCCTTACTATGTCTATATGACTGCAGGTGCCAACAAGTTTCTAAGAATCTACTACGGACGAGTGAAAGAATATCTTTCATCTCTTCCAGAATCTTAATTATCCACTAATATTTTCAGGCCAGCACTGGTGTGGTGGTCTTATTTTGATACCTAATTTTCAACCTGTATAAAATTTTCAATGTTCTTCAATTTAGCCTTGACTTTTTATTTGCAGGCTTAATTTCGATTTCGAAAGAACCCCCTCAACTGCGGGAATATTTTTCTGTAATGATACTTTTTTATCTGCCTTCCATATACCTTTTGTCATTCCATGATATATAATGTCCACTTTATGCTGCTCCATCGCATCCATACATTGCTCAAACATATCTGTTTCAATCCAGTCATCAGCATCCACAAAAGCAATGTAGTCTCCTTCGGCACAATTCATTCCTGCGTTTCGTGCACTGGAAACGCCCTGATTTTTCTGATGTATAACCTTTATCCTGGCATCTTTTTTCGCATAATCATCACATATTTTTTCGCTGCCATCGTTTGATCCATCATCTACCAATATTAACTCAAAATCAGTAAATGTCTGATCAAGAATACTTTTTATGCATTTTTCCAAATATTTTCCTGCCTGATAAACAGGTACTATGATACTTAGTTTCATTGTCTTTTTCTCCTGAAATCTGCCTGTTCCATCACTATACTATCATACTTTTCACAAAAGAAAAACAGCCATAACATTCAGAAACTGTTTTTCTGTATGCTATGGCATGCTTTTTACTGTGTTCCGCTAAAAACGAACGGTTATTTTTTTCTTGTAAGTGATCTTTACAGAAGGTGCTGCTGTTTTCATGCGATTCTGTAATTTTTTCACCTGACTTTTTTTCATACTGCCCGCAACCTGAACATTTACTTTTTTCTTGATCCCTTTAAAGGCTGCTTTTCCAATGGTCGGTGCTTTCTTTCCTTTGAATGTGACAGAAGAAAGTTTTTTACATTTTTCAAATGCCTGTTTTCCGATTTTTTTCACATTGGATCCGATGACAACACTTTTCAGATTTTTGTCATTTCGAAAAGCTTTCTCTGCGATCGCTGTTACTTTAAAGGTAATGCCCTGAACCGTAATTGTGGACGGAATTGTTACTTTTCCTGATTTTTTCTGAATTCCGATCACTTCTGCGGTGCCGTTTTTGGCTGCCATTTTTGTGATTCGATATTTCAGAATACCTTTTGCGTCCTGACAGATACTGCCCTTTGTCAGCGTTACCGTATTTTGATCTTTGCTTGAATCCGGTTTCGGACTTGGTGTTGGATTCGGGGTCTGATCCGGTGTTGGGGTCGGATCTGGAGTCGGATTTGGATCTGGAGTCGGGTCTGGGTCCGGCGTTGGAGTCGGCGTTGGATCTGGGTCTGGGTCCGGGTCCGGTCTTGGAGTCGGCGTTGGATCCGGGTCTGGATCTGGTTTCGGGTCTGGTTTCGGATCGGTACCCGTTTCCCGTGTGAACTGCAGCCAGTTCAGATTCATGCCGCTTTCTTCAAAGTAGATGGCAAATGAATGTTCTCCGGCTTCCAGTGTGATCTCCTGGGCATCTGTAGTTGTCCAAACCTGCCATCCGCCTGTATTGACTGCACGGTATGTTGCAATTTTCTGATTATCGACATAAATGCTGAATGCTCCTGTTCCGTCATTCGAAGCAACACGTGCCGTAACGTTATAAGTGCCAGCTGTCGTTACATTGATTTTATATTCTGTTGAACTGCCCTGGTTGCAATAGCCAAGGTTCTCTCCTCCGCCTTCATCTGATGTATCTTCTGCCCTGACATCTCCGGAGGAATTTAAAATATTTTTTGCTGCATAAAATCTGGTATCATCTTCTATTACGGTTACTTTCTGCGATGTATCCGGATCTGTTCCTGTACTTTCCCCACCCAGGTTACGGTTCAGGAAATCGCATCTTTTCGTCATAAAATTTCTCAGATATTCAATATTATCATCATAAGTAAGACCGGTATTTACAAAACTTTCACTGCTGTGATTCCATGGATTCTCCATCAGGTCACGCCACTGGATAAAGTTCATCGCTGCGGATGCACTTACTTCTGCTTTGTATGCATCCAGTGTTTTTATCTTTGTTGCTGTGTAGGCGGTGGACTCTCCCAGTATGTACTTGATCGCCGGCATGAATTCACTCTGCCATAATTCTTTTACTTTGTTCCACACTTCTTCGTGCTGCACAGCCTGTGCCATGACATTATATTTACTGCTGTTGTCGTACATTCTGGAAATTTTTGCCCACCACTGTGTCGGGTCAGTAAAGTCTGTGCCATTTCGGGAGGTGTAATTTCCAAGTGCCACATCAAAATCCCATACCGGTGCGGCATGAAGCTTTCCATCACCGGTCAGATCAGAGTCTTTATAGAGATAAAAGCTTGTGATACCGGAATCCAAGTTCATGGAAAATTCCTGGAGCAGGTACATACGTGCCAGTGATTCGATATCAATATAATCAGAAAGAGCATGACGCTCCCCTTTGCTGTCCGTTGTATAGCCATCTTTGGAATAAAGAGCATTTTCCATATTCTGATAAAATTCACTGATGTATTTGATCTGATTTTCCGATACACATTCCGGGCATTTCATAGTGACTGCCTGCCCGCCTGTTGTCACAAAACCACTTGTTTCATCTTTGTAACGCTCTCCAAGCTCAAGTTCAAGCAGATATCCGCCCGTGATATCTTCCGGATCATTTGGAATATCTACCCATTTCTGTGTGCCTGCTTTATAATCATTTGTTCCTTTCTGCTCATAGGTTTCCAGATCTGCATTATCATTTGCCTTACTTGTGGTCTCTTCCAGATCCGTAATGTTGACTCTCGTTTTTCCGATTTCGATTTTTTCTGTGATAAGATAAGATCCCATGTAATCGCCATTGATATAAAGATCGATGTTTCGGCTGTCCATGGTGAATGGAATCCCGGTCTCTTCTGCCAGATTGTACACGATCCGATTTCGAAGAAGAGAACGATCCGCATAATTAGCAAGCAGACACCAGCCTTTTCCCTTGCCCATTCCAAGCAGATCTGACGAATTTTCCAGTTTGATATTATATGGTTTTTTCGCAAATCCCCAGGTGGAATTTCCACGGCCTTTGATCTGCTTTAAGTTTCCGTCAAAATCTACGCTGCGGTCTGCTTTGACAAGTGTCATTGTACCTTTTTCTTTATTGTCTTTGCTTGCATGAACCTTATCGAGCGTACCGGATGCTGTCTGGATAAACATTGCCGGAATCTCTGCCGATTTTACAATATTTACGGTAACACTTTTGCCTCCGGCGAGTGAGATCTGCAATTTGCTTGTTCCTGAGAGATTTGCTGAATCTCCGCAGTTTATTTTTTGTCCGCCGATCATAACATAACTGTCGGCATTTTCATTTCCGTCACTGTTTTCTGTGAAATGAAGCTGTACATTGCTTAAATCTGCTCCGGAAGGCATACACAGATAATACCCCTTATCTGCATACTGCCAGTTGACTTTCTGCTGCGGCAGTGTTTCGCTGCCATAAATTCCCGTTACATACAGTTTTGTGATCTCAGAAAGCTGCTGCTCTGCTGCATAAGACCGGACCGGCATCAGACAGAAAAACAGTATCAGACACAAACCTGCAAGCAACTTACCCGGGGTTTTTGCTGCATTTTTCATAATCGTTCTTCTCCTTTAGAATATTGTATTCATCGACCTGGTTACTTTTTCATTATACGCTGTGATTTTTTGGCAGTCAAACAAAAACAGCGGGAGTTTATCAGACTCCCGCTGCTTTTTTATTTTCAAAATCGCTCATTGCGTAAAGCGGACATTCGCAATCCGCTTCGCTACTTGCTCATGAACGCAGTCGCTTCGCGATCTGTCAGTGGGAGCTTTCAACTCCCACTGACATAAGCATCCCCCTCACCCACCGCTTAGTGCTCTGCACACTTGAAGCGGGGGAATGCTTCTCTGCGTTCAAAAAATCAGAATCCACTGACTGCTTCGGATGCGTACTGAAGAACCAGCACTGCATCAGCGGTATCTGCCACACCATCACCGTTTACATCTGCACTTGCTGCATCTTCTGCAGAAAGTGTGGCAATCTCAGCTGCCGCACGCAGGATTTCCACGGTATCATTTGTTGTGATCTGACCGTCACCGTCTACATCACCCAGAAGTCTTGCTTCTGCAATCTTGAAAGTGAGGCTCTTAACAGCTTCATTGACTTCACTCTGCAGTGCCTGATTGTTTTCATAAACTGCTTTTGCTGCTGCAAGTTCTTCATCCAGACCTTCGATCGTATCCGCTACATATCTGCTGTTTTCCGCCAGAATGCTTTCTGCTTTTTTGATCATTGCTTCCAGAGCTGCCTTGTTGCCTTTCATCTTAAGTCCGACAATAGCATCCATGATCTGATTGTAAGCTTCCTTGATCTCTGCATCGGATTTTCCGTCTTTACCCAGGATTTCTTCTGCATGGGCAACTGCATCCTGCAATGCTTTTGCAGTGTCATCGGTATACTTGCCGCTGTTCTTTTCCAGAAGCTCGTTTGCTGCATCTGTCAGTTCTCTTAAGGAACGGATATCTGCTCTTTCCATCAGTGCCTGCATGCTGTCTGCGATCGCATTTGCTGCTGCATTTGCTTCTTCCTGAGTTGCATCTGCTTTTGCCAGAATTTCTTTTCCGGCTTTTACTGCTGCTTCCAGTGCGGAAACATCTGCATAATCTCCCGGATTTGCCAGAGTCTTTTCTGCTACTTCAATGATCGCTTCCAGATGTACCTTGTTTGTGCCGTATTCCATAGCATTGATCGCCTGTGTCATCTGAATGATGGCTACCTGGATCTCAGAATCCGTCGCATTTTCTTTATCCAGAACTGCTTTTGCTGTTGCAAGGGCTGTTCTCATAGTTTCTGCACTTTCTGCTGTGTATTCAGAAAGATCCTGACTTGCCCATGCCTTGTACAGTTTTTCCAGATTTTCAATGTATTCAGACTGTCTTACAAAATGCAGCCAGTTCAGGTTGGAACCGCTCTCTGTGAACTCGATACGGAGTGTATGAACTCCTGCTTCCAGTTTGATCTGCTGTGCTTCCAGTGTGGTCCATTTCTGCCATCCGCCGGTGTTGACTGCCTTGAAACTTGCAATCTTTGTGCCGTCTGCCAGAATATCAAATGCTCCGCCGCCTGCATTGGATGCAGAACGTGCAGACAGGCTGTAAGTTCCGCTCTTGGCAACGTTGATCTGATACTGTGTCCATGCTCCTGCATCACAGTAACCGAGGTCTTTTCCGCCATCTTCGTCAGATGTATTTTCGCCCCTTGCCGTCTGTGACCAGAGAATATTTTCTGCTGCTTTAAAGTATGTGTCATCACCGATGTCTACTGTCACCGGATTGAGGATCTTTTCTTTAAAGATGTTCACTTTCATGATCATCTTCACAAGACGTTCTGCACAGTCTTCCAGATCAGAACGTTTCAGGATGCCTTTCTTCAGGGCCGCTTTTAAAGTTGCCGGAGAACCGCTTGGCATTTTGACATCATTTCCTGCCAGGACTTCTCTTGCATGATTGGAGTTGTTGCCCCAGTCTGTCATAAAGATTCCTTCATATCCCCATTCACCGCGGGTGATGTTTGTCAGGAGATCTTTATTTTCAGATGTTTCGATTCCGTTTAAGAAGTTATAAGAAGTCATAATGCTCCAAGGCTGTGCTTCTTTGACTGCAATTTCAAAACCTTTCAGGTAGATTTCACGCAATGCACGTTCACTGACTCTGGAATCGCTGCTGTTTCGGTTTGTCTCTTTGTTGTTTGTTGTAAAATGCTTCAGTGTAATGGAAACGCCTTTTGACTGGCAGCCTTCTGTGATTGCAGCAGCCATTTTTCCGGTAATCAGAGGATCTTCGGAATAGTACTCAAAGTTACGTCCGCAAAGCGGATCTCTGTGGATATTCATACCAGGTGCAAGCCAGATATCAATACCATTGTTGTGTGCTTCCACTGCTGCCGCTTTTCCTACCTGCTTCACCAGATATACATCCCAGGTACTTGCAAGAAGTGTGGAGATCGGCCATGCAGTACAGGTTGTACCGATACGGATACCCTGCGGACCATCTGCTGTCATCGCATTTGGAATACCGTATTCCATCAGATTTCCCATACCGCCGGTATTTGCAACACCGGTATTTGTCTGACCACCCATCAGTCCGCAGAGCTGGTCATCACTTAACTGTGCCAGGAAATCATCCATAAGTTCCGGATTATTATAAACATCCACCAGCATGATCTTGCCGCTGTCTGCCGGTTCAGAAGCTGGTGTATCTTCGGCTGTACGGGCTTTTTTTGCTGCCGCACTCTTCAGGCTCTGTGTTGCTGTCTGTTTCTTTTCTACCAGAATATAATCGATATTCGGGTATTTATCCTTTTCGGATGCCCTCAGTGTGAGAATGCTGTGTCCTTTCGGAAGGGTTACGGTAACCGGTTCCAGATTTTCGAAATTGTACCATTCGCTCTTGCCGCTTCCGTCACCTGTCTGTTTTGCATTGATCGTTGCCGGGAATTTCGTTCCGTCTACTTCCATACCTGGATCAAAATCGAATGCCGCACGGCCATTTGCCACATTTAATATCACATTATAATCTCCGGCTTCTTCAACATTCAGATAGTAGCTCACATAGTTTCCGGCATAATTCATATAAGCCAGACAAGTCCCTGTGTAATCATCTTTTGTAAAGTTTTCGGTGCGTACTGCGTTGTTGCCTGTCGTACCGGCTGCATCGTATTTTTCTGCCTCAATCTTGTTCACACCTTCTGCTTTGATGACTTTATTGTACAGTTCCTCCTGATCGCCAACACGTCTGAACAGTATATAATCATAGTTTGGATTATTTTTATTTGCCATGAAACGAACCAGGTTCACGCCCTTGTCAAGATTGATGTAAAATGGTTCACATTCTTCAAAATTATACCACTCGGAAGCACCATTTCCATCACCGGTCTGCTGTGCATTAAATGAAATACTAGGCTGCTGCTGACCGTTTACTGCAACGGTAAAACAGTTTTGGATCTCTGCATAGCCATTTGCCATACACATGATCACTTCATATTTGCCGGCCTCTTCTGCAGTCAGCTCATATTCCATGTATCTGCCTGCTTCATTTAAAAATGCCAGACATTTTTTCATCTGCAGATTATCATCATAAAATGTTTCCACACTCAGGTTTCCGGAAGAATTCAGGAAGTTCTCTGCTTCTACTTTTGTCGTTCCTTCTGCCGGAACCGTGTAATGCGGATTCATTTCATCTGAATTCGTCTTGAGATCTTCGTATGTGTGGTCTGCCAGAAGTCTCTTCTTTAACTGAACCGGTGCACACTGCTGTGAAAGCTGCTCGGTAACTTCAGTATCTTCTACTTTATAGGTATAACGTACGCCATGTTCTCCGGCATCTTTGATAGAATTGCCGACGTAGATCTTGTAATCTCCGGCTTCCATAATGTATGCGGATTTCTGAACTTTTCCGGTGTCATCGTAACTTGACATATCACTGATCGCATACGTCATTGTCAGCTCCTGCGATTCGCCCGGCTGCAGCAGTTTTGTCTTTGCAAACGCTGCCAGCTCTTTTCCAGGTTTGCCCAGCTCTCCCTGCGGGGCTGAGAAATAAACCTGCACGACCTGTTTGCCGGCTACCTTTCCGGTATTCGTAACAGTCGCTGTCGTAACCATATTTTCTCCGTCTACTTTGACGTTTACATTGTCTGTTTTAAAAGTTGTGTAGGATAATCCATATCCAAAATCGTAATTCACTTTCGTATACTCTGGATCAAAAGTTTCAAAAAAACGATATCCGACAAACACATCTTCTTCATAATTTACATAAGAATTCGATTCATAAAATGTATCGGAACTTGGATAATCCTTATAATCTTTCGCAAATGTATCCACAAATTTACCGGATGGGTTTACATCTCCAACCAGCACGTCTGCTGTGGCAAGTCCACCTTCCATACCTGCCTGCCATGCCATCAGCACAGAATCGATACCCGGAATGTCTTTGATCCATTCCGTATCCAGAACGGCACCGACATTCAATACAACAACCGTCTTTTTAAATTTCGCTGCCACTCGTGTCAGAAGCTCTGTCTCTGCATCTGACAGATAGTAGTCACCTTTTGATGCACTGCGGTCGCTTCCCTCCGAAGAATAACGTCCGATCGTCACAATTGCGGTGTCTGCATTTTCTGCCGCAGCATTTAACATATCATCGGTAACCGTAATATTTGCATCGTTTTTAATGCCTTTTTCACTGACCTGTTTCGTATAAAAATCTACCAGCGGCTGATAGAGGGTGACCTTTCCTTCTTCTTCCTTGATCTGCATCCCCTGGAGAATGTTGTGCGTATAATCCACGTTCGTTGCACCGCTTCCTCCGCCGCCTCGTACATAATCAATCATTGCACGCCCAAACATGGCAACTTTTTCGCCCTGTGCCAATGGCAGTGCACCATCATTTTCCATCAGAACCATACCTTCACCTGCCACCTGTCTGGACAGATCAATATGCTCCTGCGGCGATTTCGCCTGTACATTCAGAATACCGGCTGCCGGTATCGCTGCAGCAACCATTGCTGTCGAAAGAATGGCTGCCATAATCTTTCTAAATCTCATCTTCATATGATTTCTCTCCCTTCTGCCAGAATTTCGCTCCTTCTGGATTTAATCAGGTTTATGCTTTCCACAGGCAATTTTTTTCTCTGCCCTCCTTCTTACTTTTGTACTCGACAGTGCCTTTCTGTCCGATTTTCGTTCTCAATGTTTATACATTTTACCATGTTTGATTTATTTTTTCTATGTAATTTTATACGATTTACCACTATTTTTTTATTTTTTGTTTTAAATTCTTATATATTTTGCACAAAATTGTTTTCTGTTTTTCATGTTTCAAAACGTATGCGAACGCAAAAAAAAGGGGGGTCTCCCCCCCCCTTGACGTTTACTGATTGATGACAGACTGGATCTGTTCCATCAGCTGATCGTAATTTGCCTGATCATCGATTCCTCCCATCATAGGCTCGCCTACGATATTTCCGTCTTTATCTACAAGAACTGTTGTAGGAAATGCCATAATGCTGCTGGCATATTTTCCAATTGCTGAATCTGAAGCAACCGTCAGGTTTTTGTAGGAAGCACCCTGTGCTTTTAAAATTTCCTGTGCTTCTTTGATTCCGTCCTCATTGTTATCTAACGTGTCTGTATTGATGCCGACAACTTCTCCGCCCATTGTCTTAAGTGTTTCATTTAATTCATTCAGTTTGGAAAGTTCTTCAACGCATGGCTTACAACCGCTGAACCAGAAGTTTACAACGGTGACCTTGTTATTCTTGAAAACGCTTTCATCGACATCCTTTCCATCCAGATCTTTTCCCGTGAAATCCTGGAATAAGCTGATAGATTCATCTGATTCTGAGGATCCACCATTGGCAGAATCCGCTTCTGCAATCTCTTTTTCAATCGCTGCAAGCTCTTCTTCAATGCCGCGGATCGTCTCAATGTCTTTGCACAGCGTATCATATTCTTCTTCCGTGAAAGAATCTTTATTAGATTCAACGGTGCCTGCAAGGACATCTGCATAGTTTTCACTCAGGCTCTCACCGGCACTGTTCTTGTTCATAAGACCAAATACCTTGTCCCAGGCATCTTTGTGATCAGCAAAAATCTGATTTTCCTGCTGATAAAGGTCATCTCTTTTTTTGCTTTGTTCATCCATGCTTGCGGTATCTGCCGTGGAAGCAGATTCCTGTTTTTTATTGTCTGCTGACGGAGCCTGATTGTTGCCACAGCCTGTAAAAGCCAGAAGTACGGATACTGCAAGTGATGCAGCGATTACTTTTTTGAATTTGTTTTTCATGATTTTAAATCTCCTTTTCCATTTGATTTTTCTGATTGATCGTCAGCCTGTTTTTTCTTTGAAAATCCGTAATGATAGCATACTGCATCCACCGGACAGGCTTTCATACATTCTCCGCAGCGGATACACTCCGGATGGTTTGGTGTTTCTGTTACTTTGACGTCCATTTTGCAGGCCCGGATGCATTTCCGGCATCCTATGCATTTTTCGTGGTCCACCTGGATTTTAAGAAAGGATACTCTGTTGAACAGAGAGTAGATGGCACCAAGCGGACAGATCCATTTACAGAACGGACGGTAAAACAGAACACTCAGGACAATGAAAAGCACAAGGATCGTAAACTTGAATGTAAAAAGGTGTCCAAGTGCAGCACGGATTCCTGAATTTGCAAGGGCGAGCGGAAGTGCACCTTCAAGGACGCCCTGTGGGCATATGTACTTACAGAAAAACGGATCGCCCATGCCAAGTGAATTTGTTACAAATGCCGGAAGCAGTATAACAAAGACAACCAGGATCACGTATTTCAGATACCGCAGAGGTTTCATCTTTGCAGTGGAAAACTTTTTGCCCGGAATCTTATGCAGCAGATCCTGAAACCATCCGAACGGGCAGAGAAAACCACAGATAAACCGTCCCAGCAGAACTCCCAGCAAGATAAAAAAGCCTGTGATATAATAGGTGAACTTAAACTTTGAAGAACCGACTACAGCCTGAAAAGCTCCGATCGGACAGGCACCTGTGGCGGCCGGACAAGAGTAGCAGTTCAGTCCCGGCACACACATTGTCTTTGCTTTTCCCTGATAAATTTTCCCTTTAAACAGATTCGGGATGTGAATGTTTGTAAGCAGCACTGCAGCTGCCTGGATCCATCCGCGGAAACGGGCTGGAATGTTTTTGGCTGATTTTATTTTTTTATCCAATTCCGACACACTCCATACATATTTTTATTGCCTTACTAAGTACAACTGCAGATTCCCCGCGGAAAATTCCGGCAAGAAAAAACAGCATACCTGCTGCAAGCAAAAGAATCTGTGTTGCTTTTTCTGATTTCATCAAGACACTCCTTTCCTTATTTACAGTCCTTTTATTGACCTTTCGATGATTGCATTATACAATAACAGGTGTAAAATTCCTGTTAAGAAAAGAGAGAAAAAATTGAGATTATTAGTTGTTGAAGATGAAAAAAAATTATGTGATATGATTGCAAAAAGCCTGCATCAGGCCGGTTATGAAGTGGATACGTGCAATGACGGAGAAGAGGCACTTGAGATGATCTGTGCGGAAATGTACGATCTGATCGTACTTGACCTTAACCTTCCGGGAATGGACGGAATGGATATCCTCAGAGAACTTCGCAAAGAAAATGAAGAGACAAAAGTACTGATCCTTTCTGCAAGAAGTCAGATCGCAGATAAAGTTGAAGGGCTGGATGCCGGAGCAAATGACTATATGGAAAAACCATTTCATCTGCTAGAACTGGAAGCTCGTGTCAGAAGTCTGACCAGAAGAAAATTTGTACAGAAAAATGTCTGTCTGGAATGCGGTGCTCTTCGTTTCAACACAAGAGAACGAACAGCGTATGCAAAAGAGACCCCTGTTGCACTGACAAGAAAAGAGAATGGGATCCTGGAATATCTTCTTCTGAACCAGGGGCGGCCGGTCAGTCAGGAAGAACTGATCGAACATGTCTGGGATTCTTCTGTGGACAGTTTCAGTGGTTCGATCCGGGTCCATATGTCTTCTCTCCGGAAAAAGCTGAAGGCAGAACTTGGTTACGATCCGGTCGTAAATAAGATCGGAGAGGGTTATAAAATAGGAGGAAATGACAAAACATGAGAAAAATATCACTCCAGTGGAGACTGACGATCCTTACTACAGTGCTGATCACGGTATTGTGCGGATGTCTTACGTTTTTCCTGTATAAGAACGGAGTTTATTATTTTAACACGCTTCAGGAAACCGTGACGGATCAGAACGGGACACCCGATGCGATCTACATTGATATTCCGGATGATGAATGGGATGATTTTGCAGCACAGTTTTCCATGAAAGTCTATCATTCAAAATCCGCTTACAGAAATCAAAGCCTTTTGATCACTGCTCTTGTAGCACTGTTTGGCGGAGCCGTGACGTATTTTGTCAGCGGCCGGGCACTGAAGCCGCTCAGAGAATTCTCAGAAACCGTAGAAAAAGTTCAGGCACAGAATCTGACGGATTGTACGATCGGAGAAAATAAGATTACAGAACTGGACAGACTCCGCAGTTCTTATAATAAAATGCTTCTGCGGCTTTCGGAATCATTCGAGACGCAGCGTCAGTTCACCGGAAATGCAGCACATGAGCTGCGGACTCCTCTGGCATTAATCCAGGCACAGCTAGATCTCTATCACACAACAAGCCATCCTGAGTGTGACGCTGCAGCACAAGAGACGATCCAGATGGTAACAGAACAGAACGAGCGTCTTACCAGGCTGGTCCGAACACTTCTTGACATGAGCGAGCTGCAGAGCGTGGCACGTAATGACAAGATCGAACTTCACAGTCTGATTGAGGAAGTACTGACTGATCTGGAACCTCTGGCACAGGAAAAAAACGTTGAACTGATCCAAAAACCCCAGAACCTGCGGGATGAAAAAGCAGAAAACGAAACAGCTGATCTGATCCTGACAGGAAGTGATATCCTGATCTACCGGATGCTTTATAATCTTGTGGAGAATGCCATCAAATATAATCACACCGATGGAACCGTTACCGTATCAGCAGTCCGCATGAAGAATACCGTTGTTCTTACTGTCGCAGATACGGGAAACGGAATTGAGGAATCGTTCCGGGAACAGATCTTTGAACCCTTCTTCCGGATAGACAAATCAAGAAGCCGGCAACTTGGCGGTGTAGGTCTCGGGCTTGCACTGGTACGTGAGATTGTCCGGGTGCATGACGGAACGATCGAAGTTCATGGAAATGAGCAGGGCGGAACGACATTTGAAATAACGATGGGTTTGTAAGAAAAATAGAACAGGCAGCATGGAACAAAAGTCAAAAATGGTATGAATACACCAAAAGTATTTCCTATATCTGAGGAGGTAAAACATGGACGAAAGATTACAGAAACAACTGGATTTTGCACTGGAAATTGATAAGGAGAAAAATATTTTCCGACAGACACATCTGTCTGGTCACGGACGCAATGAAAACGATGCGGAACATGCATGGCATATGGCAATCATGGCATATCTGCTACGGGAATATGCAAATGAAAGGGTAAATATTGAACGGGTAATGATCATGTGCCTGATCCACGATATTGTGGAAATTGATGCAGGAGACACGTATGCGTATGATGCCGAAGGGCTCAAAACACAGAAAGCCCGGGAGGAAGCCGCAAAAGAACGGATCTTTTCTCTTCTTCCTGATGATCAGAAAAAAGAGCTTTCCGCACTGTTTGATGAATTTGAGGCAAATGAAACGCCAGAATCAAGATTTGCACATGCGATGGACAATCTGCAGCCTCTGATGCTCAATAACAGCAATGGCGGTGGCGACTGGAGAGAACACGGTGTCAGTGCCAAGCAGGTTTATGCAAGACAGAACAAAACAAAAGACGGATCCCTGGAACTTTTTGAAGTGATCGATGAAATTTTGCAGAAACATATCCGGCTTGGGAATCTCAAATAAAAATTGACCGTTGGTTTCCCGGCAGGTGTAAAGAACTGAAATACCGCACATTTTAAAATAGTGTTTGCAAAAGAATAGTATTGCATGTGCAAATGAAC
>ERZ827088.3447-NODE-3447-length-14544-cov-3.484575_pt1 | contig 14544 bp, 9 predicted proteins | sample MGYA00519922_ERZ827088 | MGnify/ENA primary metagenome ERZ827088 (study PRJEB31778, sample SAMEA3449254) | human gut metagenome | biome: human gut; feature: human-associated habitat; material: faeces | place: United Kingdom | collected 2010/2012 ... | reverse complement strand
GCCACCGGGTTTGAAGCCACATACAGTTTATCCGTCTGGGTCCAAATATTGCCGTCCGTATCCGTCAGATTGGTCTCAATGGTGACCGTTTCGCCTTTGTTATAATTTGCATACTCGGCAGTATCTGCAATATGTAAAGTACCGCTGAGCTTACCGTCCGCATACTTAATATCCGCAGCGGAATCCTCCACGCACTTTATGCCGGTAATGGTATAACGACTGTCGTTAACCGTATAATGGGTCTCTTTTTCGCCGGCCTGGGAACCGTCGGAAATCAAAGAACCGCAATACATATACGGCTGCCCCTTACCGGAAGCGTCACCGTGGGTATAAATCACAGGGTCATACTTAACCACACCGGTCACAGCCAAGTCGCCGTCCACAACCGTAATATTATAAGTATTCAGCCCTGCCTGTACCACAGCGTTGCCTACTGCGTTGGCGGTAACGGTAACATTGTAACCGTCAATGGTGCTGCCGCCGTTTGCCTTTAAGCAATGGGCATACATATTCGTTGTAGAAGTAGAGGGATTCAGCAGGAAATAGCCGTCCGTACCGTGATAGACAATCAAATATTCCTCGCCGTCATCCACGGTATTCACCTGAATGTAGCCGGGCAGCTCCGTGCTGCCGGTCTCGCCGGTGCGGATTCTGCGATACAGCTGGAAGGTGGTGGCTTTCAGCACTTCTTCCTCTGTTTTGGTATCCTTATCTTTACCCTCAAAATCCCAACGCTCAAAGTGGTTCACCACATTGCCCTTGGAATCTTTTTCCATAAAATACAGGCCGTAATGGCCGTCCTGCAACAGCTGGAAGCCGCCGTCTACTGCGCGCAATGTGACATTGGCAGGCGTAGACGCACCGGGATAGCCGGCCTTACCGTTTGTACCCACACTTAAGTACATACCTGCGTGGGCAATGGTGTACTCTGTACCGGTAGAGGTAAAGGTGTACAAAGCGCGCTTTACAGAAACGGAATCGCCGCTGTAATTGGCATCCGTTGCCTTATTGGCAGTGGCACCGGGTACTTCCTTCCCAGCAGACAAAGACACAATATCGCTTGCAGAGTTATTCACATTCTGCGCAGAGAAGGTTAAGGTCTTCTTCTGACCCACATTCATCTGAATGTCCGTTGTGGTGGGAACATCCACATCCATACCGGTGAGGGATTGGATATCAAAAACTTTATAGGTAAAGTCACAGGCGTCCGTCTCGTACAAATCTGCCACGCTGCCGTCTTTCAGCACCGTCAAGCAGGAGTAGGCAAACATGGCGCCCTCTGCGGTAATGGTCTTTTTGGCATATTCGGTAGAAACAGTATTGTCGTCATTCAGCAGCAAGGTAAAGATGGCACCGGTTTTACGACCCTCTGTTGAGGAGGGAGAAGAAACCAAAATGGCACGCTTGCCGTCAATCAGATAGGGATACATAATGGCAGACAGCTGGCAGTTACCCCAAATGTCAATACCAGTATCTACCACATCGCCCCATCTGTACAGAGAGCCGGTCCAAGTGGCGTCGCAGTACATAATCTTTTTCTTACCGTTACGGTAGAAGCAGCGCACTACGCCGTTACCTAAATCTACAAGCTGCGCCTCACTGGACCAACCGCTGCCGCCAAAAGAGGATGTGTTGGTAAAGTTCGCCGTACGGCTCCAGGTCTTGCCCTGGTCTTTACTGTAAATAAAGCTGGTTGCCTGAGAAGCGTCACCGGAGCCCCAAGCATTGTCGCCGTAAACATAAACCGGCATACAAATGGTGCCGTCATCCGTGACAATGGCACGGCCGGGGCCTGCACCCAAGAACTTCTCGCCGCTCTTTCTGGCATTTACCAAGGACGGTGCGCTCCAGGTTTTGCCGCCGTCCGTGGAAGTACGGAAAAACAGGTACTGGCACTTCTTGGCCTGGAACTCACAGTTAGAATACCAAACGCAGCCAACATAAGCGTCATGCTTAAACAGCTCAAACTCGCCGTTCACCTTGTAGCCGCTGACGACCGTGCTGTCGCTGGTTCTATAAATGCTGGCATACCCGTCTGCACCTACCGCGCCCACGTAATAGTCATAATCGCCGCCGTTACGGGCAAGCAGCAGACGACCCTGACTGTCCAAACCGGTGTCCTTAGAAGGCTGTGCGTTCGCAGAAGTGCCGTTAATGGCTACGCCGGAAGCAAAGAAGGTAGACAGCATATACAGGGTCTTGCCGTCAGTTGCAATATTGCTGTCGCAATAACTGGTAGACGCCTTACTAAACACATTGCCGTTATCGCCGTAATAGCCGGCCCATGTGTAAGACCAAGTGTCGCCGTTGTCCGTAGAACGCGCGGTGATCACATCGTTACCGCCGCCGTCCATACCGCCGTCCCAACGAGCGTCAGCAGCTGCAACGACAGTACCGTCATCCAGGGTAACCATACTGGGAATACGGTACCAATGAGACGGATTATCGCTGACAAAGGGACGACCCTGAGTCGTACCGTCTGCCGGCTTACTTGCCTCGCTGCTGCCGGCTGCCATCGCGGTGGTCACCGGAAATGCGGTAAGCACCATGAGAATGGCCATCAGCACAGCTGTCCATTTTTTTGCCATAAAGATTCACGCTCCATTTTGCGCAGCGCCCTCGGCGCCGCAGGATATAAAAGCAGGAGAAATGGGCATAATTCACCCACTCCTCCTTTTTCCATTGGGTATTATATATTATAATATATGGAATGTCAACCGATTTTTACAAAATACAAGCTTTTTTATTACGATTAGACATTTAACGAAACAGTGGTGATTAAAGCATGTCGGCCGCAAGAGAATTCTGTAATTCAAACATCATTTTAACCACAAAAAAAGCACCCAAGGGAGAGGCTACATAAGGAAGTAGCTTCTCCCTTAGGCTTTGTAGTCAGCCGGAATGATTGAATTTGTAGGAAAATCAATCTTATTGGAGGATTACAAAATGGAAAACGAAATTTACAACGAGGCGAATGGTCTTTGGTATGAAAAGCAGGGATATTATTATCTACCTTGCGTAGAACTCCCTAAGCAAGGAAACAAGCCTATCGGTATATGGGGGCAACGGCATAAACGCTACCTAAAGCAAAATCATGAGGTTTTGTATATGAATCTGTTGACAAGTGGCAAATTGAACGGTTATCTTGCCGATATTAACGAACAAGCAGAGGATATGTTTTTTCGGCTTGTAAAACAGATGGCAGAGCGTGAAAGTGTGACCGAACAACTGAAATCAGATAATCAAATGGAATGGGTTACATTAATGAATAACATCCAAAGTAGGGTAGCAGAAATCGTGAATCACGATATAATTTACAACTAACTTAGAACGGCGGCAGGAAGAAATTCTTGCCGCCGTTGCGTTAAGTTCAAATACACATGTGAGAAGTTCTCAAAATTAATTCAATTTTAAAAAATAAATTTCGCAATACTACTTTTCTGAGCATCGCTGAGGTTTTCAATTTTTTCATTAAATTTAATTTCCGTTTGATCAATACTTTCAACACAAGGCTTCAACCATTCAATTTCTTCAAAAGAAAACCCATATCGTAACATCCATATCTCAGTTGAGTCTTCTGTTCCATATTTGATGTACTTTGCCAACCGCTCAGCACGATCGTCTTGATACGCAAGATAATACTGATGGAAAACCGCATAGAACAAATCGCTCAGCTTAAACCCTATAAGTTTATCGAGAAAATCATATGTATCATAAACAATACGGTCGTAATCGACATCTTTACCCTTTGTTTCAGCAGGGAATAAGGGGAAAGTACGCAATTCTTTATCTGGAATATCACTATAGCCTGCTATGTATCGAACTGTCAGACTATCAGCACGATCTTGTTGATCTGTTCGTGACAATAATCGCCGTTGAGCAACATTGGAAACATAAGCATATCTCTCTTGACAAATCTTACTAAATGTTTTGCCGTGCACTTTCCATATCATTATTTTGATGGCGGAATCAAAAACAAATTTTTCTGCTGCAGTTAGTTCTCGACCTAAGTACTGCTTGTACAAGCACTGAAAGTCCTCATACACCTCTTTTGCTACTGCATTAGGCAACACAAAGCCTGCATCAGTAAACATCATATCCAATAATGTGGGAACTACCGTAGTAACACTATCTGACTTTAATTTCTCCAGATCCTTATTTGTAAGATTATACTCATCAGAGAATTCCCCTGTTTTGATTGCTTCTTTGTACTCCTCATATTTCTCATCAATTTTATCGTCAGTGGTATCTAATCGAGATTTTGACGAAAGAGTATTTTTCTTGCGATACACCTTTCGAAATCTGCTCATTGCATTCGGTCGCAAAATGACGCTACCAAAATCAAATACAGGTTTATTGGTAGAGCGACCGGCTCTACCAATCAGATTTTTAACAGAAAGTGTTTTACTTTCCTCGAAGCGGTCAAGATAAACCACATCGAATGGCATATTGATTCCCTGCTCCAGTGTAGAAGTAGCAAAACAGATTTTACAGAAGCCCTGCTGCGTAAAATGCTCTAATATCAACCGGGCTGTCAATGGAATTGAACCATGATGAACAACAATCCCGCATTTCAGTTTTTCCAGCATATCAGAGTTATAAAATAACTTATCCGTTGTTGAAGCACCAATATACTCCTTTAGCTCTTCTATCATTTTTATAGCAATAGGATCATTAATTGGTTGGCACATAGAAATATACTTCTGAAATTGACCATATATCTGCTTACTGTAAATGTGCGACTTTGGCACATAGATGAGTACACTACCACCTTTTTTCAGTACGGACTCAATAGGATCAAAGTTTGCTTCCAGCTTGCGTTTCCCAAGCGTTGAAGGGTCACTACCGAAATGATAGAATTTCTGGTTTGCTGTGTCGTGAGTATAAAAAATCTGTCCTACATTTTTTAATTCATAATTGCTGTATGTTGCCGTTGTATCAATGATTTCAATGCCATTTTTCTGCAATTGTGCTTCGGGATTTTCAACGAACGGATGTGCAAAAACGAATTTTGCGTCAGGAAAATACTTTAGTGTTCGCCTCACAATACTATCAAAATAGAGACCTCGCACCGAGTGTTCATCGCTGAGCTGGGCTTCATCAAACAGAATCAAATCAATATTTAGCCAATCTTTATTTTTGAACAGCTCTTTTGCACGCTCAGGTGTCAGTATGAAAATATTTCTGTGAATGTGTTTTGTATTAATCCTATCAACAAAAGTCAGAACATTTACAGTTTTTCTGTCTACAAGACTGTTCAATCGGTCGTAGTACTCGTTAATGAGAGCTCTTGAAGGGACGATGACAACCACATCATTGGAACAATCAGTAATAAGATGTCGAAATACAAATGATTTCCCTGTACTTGTTGGTGCTGAAAAACTAAAATACTGTAAATCTCGTATCTTCTTAAGAATATCCGCCTGCATTGGCGTATAGTCATTGCCAAATTCGTCTTTGAGTTGCTGATGATACATTTCAAAGACTGATCCAGTCAGACTTTCGATTTTGGGTTGTTTAAAAAACAGCCCCATCGTAGCAATGATTTCTTGCTCGTCCTTCTTAAAAAACTCTGGTTGGAACAATTTGAAATATGAAACTATTTCTAAAACCACAGAGCTATTGGGACCATTTTGATAAATTTCAGATTTGACATAGTCGATAATCTGCTCTAAATCTTCCCCTTTTCGGATTTTGGCAATGATATTGCCCTTTTTTAAAACAGTATTCATAAGTCCACCGCCACCAAAATGAGTTCTTCGTATTGAAGTAACGATTGAAAGTCCGGGCGTTTCGTGATGTTAGCGATTATTTTGTCTGTGCTTGTAGTTTTTGCTGAAAATGCAGCAGAAAATCCCTTTCTTCCAACGGCTGCTCTTTGCAAAGCCGATGTTGTACAGAATGGTTTTAATTCTGGAAGGTCCTCAACATCTTTTCCATCTTTGATAAAGTCGACAATTTGTGGCAATGCCGATGAATACGCTGTTGTAGCGGCAACATACTTTGCTTCACCGAAAATAACCGTATTCGTAATTTTATTCTGCGAATGAAAATCAAACCCAGGATTCCCAGAGCGCTTCTTACCAACAAGCTCATCAAGAGGAATATCTAAATAGTCCAGCTCAGAAACCATAGTTTCTCTGGCTAGTTCAGATACCACATACTCGCCGGCGTCTTTGCTGATACTGTCATCAACGCATTTGTCAAACTTTTCTTTAATATCATCAATAGTTTTCTTTGCACGGGAGGCAAAGGCTTTCTGTTCAAAGTCTTGATCGAATTTACTGAGCCAAGACAAGTCCATAAGAGTACGCAAAATATCTGATAATGTTGCTGATATATCTTCAGGATCTATTCTGAAAAATTGAACTTTTGCTGGAGAAAACTCAATTAGCACTTTATGGTCAGTTATCTTCAAGACTTTCACCTCATTTCAAAATATCGCTCAATACAACCCAGCTATCGCTGTTAATATCCTCGGAATAGCTATCCATACAAATGCACAGTTCTTCACTTTTTTCGTCATAGCGGACAATGCCACCCTTTAAGCCGTAGCGTTCCAAATAATCTTTCAGCACAGCAAATTTTTTCGGCGTGAAAATGTCAATATCTTGGCTATTGCCGCTGCGGTCAAAGCCTCCCTTGGTCTCCACAATCCAAACTTCACCGTTTACGCTGATTATATAGTCAGGATAGAAATTCTTCTGCTTGTCCGAATTATCTGCATATACGATGGACAAATACTCATTGCCTTTATCACCATTTTTATATACCCATTCCACGGCATCGCACTTTTCGCAGAATTTCTCGAATTTGCGTTCCGAGGAGGAGCGAACTTCCGCAGAGGAAAGGTAGCCCTGATATACATTTTTCTTCATTTCCAACTGCGTTTTTGCTGTACCGTCATAGGTAAACAGGCAAGATTGCGGGATATGGAACGACACCTTTGATACTTGGTTAATATCAAGAGTAAGCTGTTCAAGTTCCGCCGCCATCGCTTCACGCACCGTATGGCGTAGCAGATCGGCATTGTTGATAACAAAGGCGTAGACTTCTCTCGGTTCCATTGCGATGATTTTACGGCTGTATGTAAAATTGCGATCAAACAGCTTACGAATAATCGTATTCATATAGCTGTATTCCATTCCGATCTCCATACCGATTTTACCCACCTTCTGATGATACATATGACCGTGATCGTGGGTATTCAGCTTTTCGGTAATGATGACCGTATTCATATCTGCCGAAGCAAAATCCAAGGTTGCAGTTTCACCCGAAAGGGTGTGACGCAAAATATCGGCGCTAAATTCAAAGCCCACCGTCTGCAAGCGTGTCTTGTTCTCCGCCTTATTCGAGCCGGTCTTGAATTTTTCTTCAAAATACTTTGCTACAGAGAGCAGAGCCTTTTTCGGATTGCGGTGATCTGTCACCATCGTTCTCTGTTCGGAGGTCAGGGTAATGCCTTTATACTCATTTTTAAGGAACAGGGTAGCTGCTTCTAAAGCCCCTTTGCCGAGGCTCAGCTTGACACCGGCGGTGAATTTTTCATCGAAAGTGTAGAGATAACAGCTATCCAGCAAATCTTTGCCGTAGTGGTGTGCCTCCGGCATACGGCGAATACGCCCAATGGTCTGAATTTCAAAGGTTTCATCCATATTGTCACGGAGCTTTACCAAAATGGCGGCTCTCGGACAGTCCCAGCCCGTGGCAACAGCTTGCTTGATAATAACAGCAACAGAGGGAGCATTGATTTCTTCAATGCCCTCCAAGTTTTCGTGCATATCAGAGAGCCACACCGCAAGCTGACCGTTTTCATAGGTTACGCCTTGCGTTTCAAACCAGCGTTCCACATCGTCCTGCAATTTCTCCGATTTGTTTGGAATCTGCACCACGATCAAAGGATTGATGTCCTTTCCGGCGGAAAGAAACTCCGCACGGATTTTACGCTGTTTGGCATACGCCTGTTCCAACAGATAGTTGGTGGCGTTCTCCATTTCCACACGCTGCGGAAAATCCTCATTAATGATGAGCATTTTCTTGATAAGCCCCTCGGCAATAACATCCGCTTCATGAATTTCTATGATTTCCGCATTTTTGATGCCTTTCGGCGTAGCTGAACAACGGATAATCTTGTCCGTATGGAAATACTGGATGATTTCATCCGCCTTCACCGTGTTGTTCTGATGGCTTTCGTCCACAATGACGATAAAATGTAAACCGGCGTTCAGAGCGTGCTCGATATGCTCCAAGAAGTTGGTGCGTTCGCTGTCTTTCAGGGCGTTGTTGCCCTTTTTCGTCAGCTTTTCCCAGTTGATGAAACAGTTATCGTTTTCTTCAAAGCCGCCCGTCATGACATCGGAGAGCAGCTTTATCTGAGCAGCGTGGATATACTTATCCATCTTTTCCTTACTCTGCTCCTCCAAATTACCCTTTCCGGGAGTAAGCCATACAAACACAGTATTACGATAGGACTGCACATACTGGTGCATAAAATAGGTGAGAATAATCGTCTTTCCACTGCCCGTAGGACTTTTTAGGATAATGTCGCGGGTAGGCTTGTCCATTGCCTCAAAAAGCGATTTTACAGCCGATAATTGAAAATTTTTCAGTTGCACAGTTACACCTCCTGTAAATCCTGATAGTAGTAATCGGGAATAATATTGATCTCAATGCCGTGATCAGCAAGGGACTTTTCCTGCTCCTCATCAGGCAGCAGATCATGCCCCATATACAGTTTGCGGCACTTGCCATAGGCTTCGATATTCGCCATAAACTCGTCAAGTTCCTCTTCTGTCAGTACAATACCGATTTCGGCATTGCCCGTGAAATTCACACCGTTTTCAAGTTCAACGAGTTCACGGATATGCAAAAGCAGCTCATCGGCATATTCGTAATACATACGCTGGCTTATCGGAACATAGTCAACTTTATAATATTTAAGACTTGCGGCGTACCCTTCTTTGTCAATCACACGCTTGATGCGCTCGTATGTAACATCACGGCAAATGTTATTTTCATTGTTGGTGCAGAGGATGAAGCGGCGGTTACTGCCTTCGTTTTGTGCATTCATCCGCATCAACGCTTGTGCTGTTGTACCGCTACCAGCAAAAAAGTCCAAAACCAAAGCATCCTCTTTATTTACGGTGCCTATTTGTATCAAATACTTGATTAACTCAACAGGTTTGGGATATGGAAAAGCTTTTTCTGCAAATAGTTTCCCTAAATCTGCCGTTCCCTCTTTGGTCATACCAACATCAGATGGGAGTTGTGTAGTTGTTGCAGATACTCCAGCTACACTCCCTGTTTTTTTGATTGCTTTAGCCTCATCTTCATCTCTAAAATATCGCATTTGCGGCTTTGATATTTTCAAAAAATTATAGTCACCTGGAAAGATAATTCTGTTCTCATTAAGATATTGAGGGAATGTGTCTTTCGTAACAGCCCACACTCGGTTGGGATTTACGGGATATTTATTCCCATTTTTAGGATCTATTAAGGTGAAGGCACTATTGGGTCGTTCCACCGCTGTCCTTTGCGTAGTTAAATCGTGAGCCCTCCACTCACGCCCTGGGATATCTGGGGTTGAATAATATTTTCTTTGATTCTCTCGCTTTGTAAATGCATTGAATTGGTCACTTTTGGCATATATCAGTATCCATTCATAGTCCTGCGAAATTCCAAATGGTACATCGGTCTTTGCCGTTCTCTTTCTCCATGGAATCATTCCTGCAAAGTTGTTTTCGCCCAATATTGAATCACAAAGCAACTTTAATTTTGCTTGTTCATTATCATCAATACTAATAAAAATAGCACCTGCATCAGACAGGAGTTTCCTTGCAATTACAAGTCGTTCCTTGATAAAAGAAAGCCATTTTGAGTGAATATAACCATCTGATTTTACGATGAAGTCGTCGTCATACTTAAAATCATTGATTCCTCGGTTATATGGCGGATCTATGTAGATAAGATCAATTTTCCCCTTGTGAGTTTTTTCGAGTAATTTAAGAGAAGCAAGGTTATCCCCTTCAATGAGAAAATTCAGATGTCCGCCGTTGTCGATGAAGAGGTCTTTCTCTTCGCTCAATACAGGGGTATGGGTATCAAGTACCTCGTCAATTTCCTCACGGTGTTCTTCAAATACAAGTCCATATTTCTTGCCGTTTACATCTTTCTCTAAATCGGAAAGATAAGAAAGAAGATTGCCCGTATTTTCATCCTGCGGAGCAGCAGAAATAAAGGTTCGGATTTCTTTGATTTTATTCAACAAGTCTTCACGCTTTTGTTTTGATATATTTGTACTCATTTTGTTTCTCCTAATGCTTTTACTCTTTCACAATTTCTAAATATCTGTCAAGGCGTTCGTTTACATACTCTGCAACAAGTAACACCATATCGTCTGCTTTGCCGTCACGATAAAATGCATCAAAAGCATCATAATAGCGTTTACGGTCAGTAAACTTCACATTGATTGCGGGATAACCGTTACGGATAAGTTCAAGATTTAAAATCAATCGACCTGTTCTGCCGTTACCGTCTATAAAAGGGTGTATTCCTTCAAATTCGAGATGAAAACGGGCAATGCGTTCAATCGGATGCATTGTCTTTTTACGATCTTCATTTTCGGCAAGCAACTCCGTCAATTTCGGCTCAATGAGAAATGGTTGTACCGGTTCGGTATATGCACCTGCAATTGTGACAGGAATACGGCGGTAAACTCCTTTATCTTCAGGTCTATTCATTAGTACTAATGAATGAATCGCCTTGATTTCCGTATCTCTCAACCTTGCCTTATTTTGTGCAATATCTTCAACATAAAGGAATGCGTCACGGTGCCCGACAGCTTCAAGATGATCTTTCAAGGGTTTACGGTCTATCGTCATTCCTTCAAGCACCATAGCGGTCTCTTTCAAAGTAAGCGTGTTTCCTTCAATAGCGTTTGAATTATAGGTGAAGTCAACCATAAATTCATCACGCAAACGCTGTGTTTCGCCTGCAGTAAGCGGACGCATATCGTCAAGTTTAACTTTTTTAATATCAATTTCAGTTAGTATATCTGCAAATCTGCCGCGTTTTCTTTTGTTAGGCAATTTTCGTTTATCCAACGGTTTTTCTGTTTCTGCAGGTATCATATATAATTTTCCTTTGCGGATAACTCCGTCAATTTCACCATTGGCACAAAGCAAACGAACACGACGGGTAGAGATACCCCATTTTTCCGCCGCCTGTGTAACTGTTAAATATTCCATCTTTCATACCTCCTGATTTGAGGGCTACTTATATAAATTTAGTATATCACAATATCGGAATAATTACAATGTACTTCAAAATTATTATAACATATATTTGCCGATAATATGGCGTTCGACAGACAGTGTAACAAAATAGTATGCCCTGCTTTTGCAAAAACTATACAGAACCTCACCATAAACTTGATTTTCGGCGAGGGGTTTGGTATAATAAAGTCCCAATGAAAGAGGTCACAACTAAATACAAGATGTTTCGATTGAGAATGCGGTGTAAGCCGCCCAATGCCTGCGGTATGCTAAGAGAAAATACCGCCGTCTGCACTCTATGCTTTTTGGTACTGTCTGCGAGTGAACAGATGAACAAACAGTCCCGTCTTTGAATTTCAAAGCCGTTACATAGAACATCATTTTGAAGCGAGAGAAAAACTCCCGCTGATTTTTGATGTTTCTGTGTATCGGCTTTTTGTTTTGCCGATTGAAAATTGAATGACCGGCTGAATGGGATACGATTTTGCGATGACTTCTTTTTCGGAGAGTGAGCGAGACAACGCCGTTGGAAAAGCAGGGGCAGGAACAACATTCAGGTGAAACGGCAAAGGGAAAACGGCTGTCCACAGTTATAGCGAGCATCGGATTGTGACCCCCACAATCCAAATCCACAGCCTAAAGGCGTGTGGACTAACTCAGGGGAACACCCCTGAATACCCCTATAAAAGATAAAACACAAGAACGGAGATGATAATTTTGAACAAAGAAAACAATCAAAAAGTGCGTATCAAAGTACGCCTAACCGAAGAAGAAAATGAAAAACTAAAACGCTGTGCAGAAGCCTGCGGACTGTCACAATCGGAGTTTATCCGCCAGCTTTGCATTGGAAAAGCACCGAAGCCGAAACCTACAAAAGAGTTTTGGAAACTATTGAATACCCTTTACTCTGTCCATAACAGCTTTCAGAAATGTGCTAAGTATGAACATTCTACTTTAGAAATCTGTAAGGAAATTGAATGCCTGATCCTTGATTTGCAGGAGGCAGGATAATGGCAACAACAAGTCTATGGCATATCGAAGGCAGACTAAAAGACCTCATTGCCTATGTAGAAAATCCCGAAAAGACAAGAGCCGATACTCCGAACTTACAGCCGTTGTGGGATGTGTTTTCCTATGTCAGCCGCCCCGAAGCCACCGAGCAGGGTGAGTATGTTTCGGCTGTCAACTGTCTGAAAGAAATTGCATTACAACAGATGATTTTAACGAAAAAGCAGTACGGCAAGGAAAACGGATATATCGCTTGGCACGGTTATCAAAGTTTTAAACCCGGCGAAGTCACACCCGAACAGGCACATAAAATCGGTTTGCAGTTGGCAAAGGAAATGTGGGGAAAGCAGTATCAGATTATCGTTACCACCCATCTTGACAAAGATCATCTGCACAATCATTTTTGCTTCAATTCGGTTTCCTTTTTGGACGGCAGGAAATACAACTATTCCAAAACAGAGCAGAAAAAACTCCGTGAGTTATCCGACCGGATTTGCCGGGAGCACGGCTTATCGGTTATCGAAAATCCGCATAAAGCGCCGTCAAGGCAGGTATGGCTGGACGAGAAAAGCGGAAAACCCACAAGGTACAATGTCTACCGTGAAGATGTAAAAGAAGCAATCAATTTCAGCCGCCGCCCCTATTATATGGAGGAATATCTCAGGCGAAAAGGATATATTACCGACTTTACAGGCAGGCATTGGAAGATACGATTGCCACAGTATGAACACTTTACAAGGTTAGACACCCTTAACGAAAAGTGGACGCCGGAGAATATTATTCGCTCTATGGGTAGAGGTGCAACCTTTGGCAGCAGACGGGCATATATCTCATACCCACCGCAGATGCCGCAGGAACTAAAAGCGTGGTATGAGCCGTTCCATAGGACAAGCCATATCTATCGCTTGTATCTGCACTACTGCTATTTGCTTGGCTACCTGCCGAAAAATACAGACTACAAACCCACAAGCCCCCATCTCAAAGAGGACTTGAAGAAGCTCGACGAGATTTCCAACCAAGTGCGGTATATGGGCAAATATCATATTGAAACCTTTGATGATCTGTATGCAGACCGAACAAAGATTGAAAGTGAAATGAACAGGCTGTTGGAAGCTCGTACTAAATTGCAAAACAAAATCCGCAGAGCAACACCCGAAGCAAAAATTACTTTACGTGAGGAAAAGGCGGATATTACGGCTCAGATAACTGAGCTGCGGAAGAAGTTAAAACTGAACAAAGGCATAGAGGAACGTTCCGTTAAAATTCAAGAAAAGACAGATATGTTCTTCGCTAACGAGATGGCGGCTAAACAAGCCGACCAAGACAGAATTAAACAAAGACAGAAAGGAGGTTGGGAGCGATGACAAAATATGAAATCCCAATCGAAAGTAAAAAGAAAAAATCCGCCCTTATCCCCATAGAAAAACTGCACGAATTTGACGGTCATCCGTTCAAGGTGCAAGACAATGAGGATATGGACAAGCTTGTGGAAAGTATTACGCAACGAGGAGTTATCTCACCTATAATCGTAAGGCTGAAAGATGACACTACCGATGAATATGAAGTAATATCGGGACACCGAAGATTACACGCAAGTAAAAGGGCGGGACTGACAGCAGTACCCGCTTTAATTTATCCCTACGATAAAACTCAAGCCGCTATTGCCGTTGTGGACAGTAATCTGCACCGTGAACGGATATTGCCGAGCGAAAAAGCGTTTTCCTACAAGCTAAAAATGGAAGCGTTAAAGGCACAGGGCAAACGTACCGATTTAACTTTGTCGCAAGTTGCGACAAAGTCGGATACTGCAACTACAATCGGTCAGCAATTAGGCGAAAGCCGTGACCAAGTTTACCGATATATCCGTCTTACTTACCTCATCCCCGAACTGCTAAAAATGGTGGACGAACAGAGGATAGCGTTTACTCCTGCTGTTGAAATTTCATATTTACCCGAAAGAGAACAACGAGTCTTGATTGATGAAATTGAATATACCGACGCTACTCCGTCACTCTCACAGGCTCAGCGTTTGCGAAAATTCAGCAACCAAGGAAGATTGTCTGTTGACACGGTATTTGCCGTGTTAAGTGAGGAAAAGCCAAACCAAAAGGAACAAGTCAAATTTATGACGGAGGATATACGAAAGTATTTCCCAAAGAATTATTCCAACAAAGATATGCAGAAAACAATCATAAAACTATTGGAGAACTGGCAGAGAAAACGAGAACGCAACGCAAGGGAGGAACGATGATGAATGACAAAT
>ERZ827088.3438-NODE-3438-length-14559-cov-3.459459_pt1 | contig 14559 bp, 7 predicted proteins | sample MGYA00519922_ERZ827088 | MGnify/ENA primary metagenome ERZ827088 (study PRJEB31778, sample SAMEA3449254) | human gut metagenome | biome: human gut; feature: human-associated habitat; material: faeces | place: United Kingdom | collected 2010/2012 ... | reverse complement strand
AATCTGTCCTGGTTCAGACAGTATGGAAGAAAAAACCAGTTTTCTTTTATCTAAGCGGATTCATCACCATCGTCAGAAGACACACCGGCAGCATTCCAATCAGAAATACCTTCACCGTCTTCCGCCCCTTCAGGTAGATGGAATAGCTCACGGACCCGGCCAGCGACAGCGCAAGGAATACCGGGTGCATATAAAACATGGAAAGCCCGATGACGATGGTAAAATAAGTAAAGTTAATTAACGGATGATATCCGGAAAAAGCGTCCATTTTCGTCTCCTGTTATAGACAGCTTTAGGCGTCCCGGAAAATGGGACGCCTAAAAGCTTATTTCTGTACTTTTTAAGACATACCCGCGCCCAGATCATTTCCCAGATCGCAGGTGTAATGCCATTCAATCACATCGCCGGACTGTACCTGATAGCGGCTGCATCCGTAGTTCGGATACCAGCCATTCACGCAGTACATCCAGCCGGATAACTCGCCGCAGTCCTTCTCATACAGGTTGTTGATACCCTGCACATAGGCACTGTTATACATGGCGGTAAACTGAGATTCCATATGGATACGGTTGTTCCGCATCTCTCTCTGCAGAATGTCATAGACCGATTCCCCTGCCGAGAAGGTCACCGTCTTCGGGCCGTAAATCACGCCGTCGGAAGGAACCCAGTCTGCTTTGCCCTCTGTCAGGTCATCCATGTTATTCAGGATGGTGGAGCATTCCACGTACAGGGTACATGTGAGCTGCTTGCCGCTGTCTACTACCTGATCCTGGGGTTCTACCGGGATCGGCTTTCCTTCCGGAATCGGGTCTGTATAGTAGTTATCCGCGCTGGCTGCCTCACCGGACGAGCCTGTTCCTGTCGTGTTTCCATTACTTCCGGTAGTTCCGCTTGTACCCGTACTGCCTGTGGCTGTCTTTGTGGAAGAGCCGGTCTTATATTTGCTCAGATCCTCCTCTTCCTGATCCCCGTAATGCTCGTCCACATAGTCCCCGTCGATATACTCCGGCTCCTTCGTGTCCTCTCTTTCCGTGGTCTCCTGCTTCTGCTCCGCCGTATCAGCCGCAGCCGTCTCCGTCGAAGCCTGTTCCTGTTTCACTGCGCTGGTCTGACACCCGCCTAAAAGCAGGGTCAGAACCAGCAGGAGACAGAGTCCTAAGCGTTTCGTCTTCTGTCTCATTCCTCTCCATCCTTCCTGTCGTCCGTCTCGGAAGCATTATCCGCCGCCTCGTCAGCAGCTTCCCTCGCCTCCAGACGCTTATTGTGAAGAATCCATACCACCGTAGCGCCACACATCAGAGCAATCAGCCCGATCAGCACCCAACGGATAGTCTCGGTCTTTCTCTGGGCTTCCTGTCCATTGCCAAGCACGACCGCCTCCTGGGATTCATCCCAGGGCGTATCTCCGGCTGCGTCAGACTCATTTTTGATCACAGCCTGCTCTGCGTCGGTACTGTCATTTAAGGAACCTGCCAGGGCCCGCTTTGCAAGGAAATAGTGTCCGCTTTCCTGAAGCGTAAACTCCATGACTCCGTCTTCCACGGTTACCTTCTTGACATACTCCGCCTGCCGGTTAATCGCGTCATATTTAAATAACAGCAGTTCTCCATCGGCCACCTCTGTATGCAGAGTCAGGAGCATCTTGCCCGGGAACGTACCGGTTCCCTCCATGCAGAGGATCAGCGGCTTCACCGCCAGCTCCTTGATATCGTCCTCATACTTGCAGTCGGTCTGAATATTATACTTCCAGTCCTTAGTCACCTTCACGTCCTCACCGTTGATAGTAAAGGTATAGGAAACCGTATCGGAGATATCTCCATTGGCCTTCAGATTTACGTTCTTGCCCTGGATTCCTTTCAGCTCGGAAGAGGACACCATGCCATTCTCCAAAGCCTTCCGGGTTCCCAGTGTGGTACTGCCGCCCTTACTGCCTGTACTCTGAATGGAACTAATCGTGGTCTTTCCATTGTTAATCAGACTCTTTACACCCTGTGTTGAGAGAATGGAGCTGATTTCTGTCGTCCGTCCGCTGGCCGTCGTTCCCTCCAGCCGCAGATCCTTCGTAGACAGCCAGTACCGGCCTCCAATGGTTACCGTCATATTCAGCTTTCCGGATGAAACGGTCGCCGTCTTAGCACTCTGAATCTTCAGTTTATCCGGGTTCATCCAGTAGGTCTTCCAACTTCCGCTCTTAACACTGGTTTCAGCGCTCAGAGTCACCGAACCGTTCATGCTGCCACTCTGGTAAAACTCAATCTGCGCCGCCGTTCCGTTGGCTGTGCCGCTTCCGGTGGTCATCTTCACACCTGCCTGCACATCCTTCGCGGAGGTCACGGTCTTACCGTCCCAGGTCAATGTATAAGCATCCCCGTCCGGCGTCAGGCCATAGTACACAAAGGTCTCCTTCGTGGACATCAGGTTCTCAAATACCTTCTTCGGTACGATACCATCCTCCAGGGAGTCGATGATGACTGCTGCGTCCTGCAGGCTCTGAACGTTCGCCAGAAGCTTCTGCTCATCCAGCCGTAGCGCCGCGTAGCGGCTCATCAGCTTCTTCACAGTGCCTGCCTTGGACTGGCTGACACGCAGGGGATCTACCTGATTCCAGATATCCTTGTCCAGATCATCCACCAGCTTCTGCCGGGCCGCGATATCTGTCAAATATCCGTTTAATTTCTTCTCCATCGCTGCCTTGCCGTCCCAGTCTCCCAGTGCGTTCAGCTCCAGCAGGTACTGGTTCACCAGACTCTTGTCCCCGATCTTCACCGGAGTGGCAATGACGTTCACATTCTTTTCCAGAGCCGCGCGCTTCGCAGTCAGCTCTTTTTCTGCCGCTGCTTCCAGCTTCGTCAACTGTGCTTCCAGTTCTGCCAGCTTATCCGCATTGGTAACCTGCGCTTTTTCCGCGTCTTTCAACTTATTATAGGCTTCCCTTACGGAAAGTACTGTTGCCTTGTCATCCAGGGTCAGCACGCCCACATCCGGCAATGCGTCGATCCGATCCATGACCGCTTTCGTCTCCGCATCCGCGCTGGTATGTACGGTCAGCGTCCAGTTCTCGGTGCTGCCATCCTGCTTTGTCACCGCAATACGGAGTACGGTTCCATCTGCCACCGGGATCGCGCCGTTCACCGGCGTATAGCCATCCGCGCCCCGGATACCAGTCTTCCAGCTCTGCTCCCCTACGGTTACCTCCGCTGCGTCATAGTTGCCTACGGGCAGGTTCGTGAAGCTAAGCTTCGTTACCTCCGATCCCACATACAGGTCTGCAGCTGAACCGGTCTCGGCGGTGAAGACACTGCCGTTGTCGGCCTGAGCCACGTACTGGGTGGTGTTGGCTTTAGCGCGGAAATCATAGACACTCAGCCCTTCTTTGTAATACAGATATGCCGCAATCGCTTCCATAGCCTGATCTGTTGGCATCAGATCAGCCTCTTTATCATCTGTTTTATGTTTAAATCCACCTGTCCCTGTCATATAGTATTTCATCAGACCATCGAACAGACTTTTTCCGGTCTCCGCATTTGTGATACTCGCCGGGTCGATTCCCATTGCCGCAAATGCCATGATAGCCTGCGCAGTGGATTCACAGTTGTATACCTTTTCCGTGGAAATACCATTGGGCTGCTCGCTATACAAATCTCCGTCCGTGGAAACCTTGTTTCTTAAAATATCCAGTCCTTTATCTACTGCGCTTTTCACTTCCGCATTTGACGCATAGTAAGGCGCTAACGCATAGATCGCCATGGCAGTCATATCGGCATCCGCTTTCGTTCCGCCAAATGCCCAGCCGCCATTCCGCTTCTGCTCCTTTAAAATATGCTGAATGATATCCTCTCTTGTATATTTTGCGCCTTCCGGTATTTCATACCCCTTCGTATCCAGAGCCAGCAATCCCCAGACCATGCTGTTGATTCCCTGCTCCCAGAGCATATCACCCAGAATACAGTTATAGACTCCGTCCGCAATCAGATTCTTTCCGCCTATATCTGTCGCGTCTCCTCCGGCTGCCTGAACCGCTATCGCCAGGCGCTGCCACTCTGTTGGCTTAGAATTACTTAATCCGAACGTCGGGTTTTCATCATATTTTCCCTTTACATAGGTATTTGCCCTGGTTAAAAATGCAGCATAATCATCCTTGATTCCCAAGCGTCCAAGGAAAAAGACTGTCCAGTCCGTATTGGTACTGCTAACTGCCCCCAGAAAATCCTCGTTCAAAACCTTCTCATTGGTTCCGCGTTTCCAGTTCACAGTCTGAGAAATCACGGTATCCAGATCATAGGTCCCTGCAGAATGCAGCTTTCCATCCTCCTCCGTGTCCAGATCTGACAGGCCGTACAGCATCAGTTCTTCATCTTCGTTCCAGAAATCCTGAGACTCCTGGGACGCTTCCTGCTTTGTTTCTTCTTGTTTTGTCTCTTCCTGCTTTACTTCTTCGCTTGCCGCACCCTGCTCTTCGCCGGTGCCGATAATCACAGGCTCCTCCGGCGGCAGCTCCTCTTTGGAACCGGTACCTGTAATCACAGGCTCCTCATCCACCGGGCTGCTCTGCTTCGTCTCTGTTTCAGGCGCTTCCTGTACCTGTACCATATCGGCAGAGGCAGCCTCTGCCCGGATGGATACCGGGCAAAGACCGAGAACCATAGTCGCAGCCAGAAAGAGACTTACGATTCTGTTTTTCATTTACTTCTCTTCCTCCGTCTGTACTCCTGTGTCCTTTCTCTTTTTCTTATAATAGAGAACCACGCCTGCAAGTACGCCAGATGCTGTAATCAGTCCCGCTACCGGCAGAAGAATATCGGTATTATCTCCTGTCTGCGCGCTAGTCACATTGCCAGTACCTGTGACGCCCTCTGCTGTAGTTCCGTTCGTAGTTCCGTTCGTAGTTCCATTGGTTGTTCCGTTCAGGTTACCGTTGGTTCCGGTAGTCGTGGTGGTCGTCGTGGAATCGCTGTTCGTTACGCCGCTTCCTGTTACTGTGGAGGCCGTAACGACTACGCCGAAGGGGCTTAAGGAATCTGCAGTTACACTCAGGATTCCGTCGCTTACGGTTCCTTTTAGCTTCTCAATTCTTCCATCCACATCGTGGAGCACGGTCAACTTCTTGCCGTTGTACTTATCGCCCACCTGGAAATTGATTGTAATCCCTTCATCCCAGTCTACTTCCGTACCATTCAGATACAGCTTTACGTCGTAGAGACGGATCAACGCCTCCTTGGAGCTAATCTTACTCTGCATCCGCTTCACGCTGTCATCCGCTGCCTTCAGGCCCACCAGACGCAGCTCATAGCCGGACAGCTTACCGAGTACAGAAATCGGGTAATTCTGATAGGTCAACGTCACAGTCTGATCACTGGGGGTCGGATCCGGCGTCGGTGTCGGATTCGGATCGGGACTCGGATCCGGGCTGGGTGTCGGTGTAAGAGACTCTAATTTTGCAATCTCCTCTTCTCTTTCCTCAAGCGCTTTCAAAGCATCCGAAATCATTCCCTTTTGTGTCTCGTTCAAGCCTTCATAGGCATTTCTCGCCGCCTGGACTGCTGATTTATTTGACAGCTTCAGATCCTTGACAGCCGGAAGACTGTTAATCTGATCTGCTACCTTCTGCGCTTCCTGCGCTTCCTTCTGCAGCCAGCTTATCTGGTTCTCCGCTAACAGCAGATTGCTCAGAGCGTCGTTGTCCTTCAACCGCTGCTTCTGGTCATTATTCAGGGCTTCATACGCGTTTCTTGCTTCCGCCACCTGATCTGCATTTCCAATCTTCAGTTCCTCCGTCGCCGGAAGCTTGTCAATCAAATCTACGACCGCGTCCACTCCGGCCTGCAGCTTCTTCAGGCTTTCCTCAGCGTCTGTCAGCTTCTTTAAAGCTGCTTCTCTTACCAGCGGCTGCAATTCGCCAAGAGCATCATAAGCCTCTCTGGCCGCCGCGATCTCGTTCTGATTTGCAAAGACGATTTCCTCTGCATCCGGCAGTTCTTCCAGCAGCTCGGATACTTTATCCGCTTTCTTCTGGTCGTCCGCTTTCTGCAGTAACTCATTCAGCGCATCAATCACTTCGGACAGCTTCTTCAGACTTGCCTTACCTCTCTCACTATTTTCCAGATATGTTATCTGTTCCGGACTCAAAACATCATAATGAGCTTTCGCGCTTGCAATCGCCGCTTCATCCTGCAAGGTCACTTTATCTACTGACGGAAGTTTTTCAATTTCTTCAACCAGGAGATCTGGCGCTGCCTCTTTCAGCAGTTCAGCCATACGCTCTTCTGCGGTTACCAGTGTTCCTTTTACCTCCTCAGAAACATATCCCTTCTGATCCGGTGTAAGCTCTTCATAATGTGTTCTTGCATCCTCTACCGCTGTCTTATCTTTCAGCATTAGGTCATCTTTACCCGGAAGCGCCGTAATCTCATCAATGACCTTCTGAGCCGCTTCTTGATCTGCTGCTTTCTTCTTCAGATCCTTCAGAGCTTTTTCTGCCTCTTTTAAGGTATCATAATACTTTACATAGCTCTTTTCTTCACGGGTCAGAGCATCATAATCCTTACGCGCTGCAACGATCTTATCCTCGCTGTCATCGTCCAGACTGATTTCTTTTCCAATCTCCGCAATCTTTTCATCCACAGCCGCAGCCTTTGCCTTGGCTCCCGGAGTCTCGTCCAGCGCCTCCAGCCACTTGTTCCAGGTAGACGCGTTACCCTGTGTTCCGCTGCTCCAGTCAAGGATTTCGGTCAGATAATCATCCACATAATGGAATACAATCTCGTCGCCGGTTGTCACGTAATACTTTGCCAGACCCTGGCCCGGGTGGAATCCATTGACTGTATACATCCAGCCGGAGCGGGGACTGTTGCTCATTTCCGCAAGGCTATAGCCTCCACAGGATTCCGGTGCGCTGATTTCACGGATATAGTTATTCTCCAGACCTGAATAGCTAAGTCCGGCTTCCTTCAACGCTGTCTCGAATACCTCACCTACTGTTACTTCCTCTTTCTCAAACGTATAAGTACCGGTTGCAATCCATGTCGTATACTCATGCAATGACTGGTCATCTCCGTGATTAGTATCGCCAATCAGACGGAAGGTTACGGTCGTGGTGTTCGGATCAGCAGAAGTGTCATCCGGCTTCTTTACGGAAATCATGCTCACTACAGATGTAAGGATATTCTGGTCGCTTTCATTTTTCTTGACTGCTGTCAGGAAATGTACGCCCAGCTTCATCTCATTGGAAGAGATTTCTACCGCTCCGTTTTCATCCGTTGTGCCCAGCCGTTCGGTGCCTTCATAAATATCCGCGCCTGCTACCGGAACTCCTGCTGTACCATCGTTCTTCACAGGTGTAGCTGTCAGGTACAGGGTTGCCGTCTGGCCTCTGGTCAGCTCCTTTACTTCCGGCGTCAGGCTTGCGTGACGCATTCCTTCATAGCCCGCGCTGTAGTAGTAGACAATCGCATCACCATCATTTACCAGAGTCTCCGCCGGATTTTCGCATACTTTACCGTTGATTTCGCAGATCCAGCCTGCTTCCTCATTCTGATTATCTGTCGGCGTAGCGTCCGGAACCAGTTGTCCCTTTCTGCAGGAGAATCCGATACCGTTGTCCTGCATTGCCTCAATCAGAGACTGAAGCACCGTGTAACCACCGTAGTTGTACTCCACGTACTTTTCCTTCGCCAGATCAGCAGGATCTCCGATCTCTCTTTCAGAAGTACGCAGCAATACGGTGTCTGCTCCCGCAATCGAAACAGTCGCTGTTCCGCTCTGCTTCTCCAGTTCTGTAAGCTCCGGAATCGTAAAGGTGTACTCCAGGTCATCGCCTACCGTAAAGCTCATAGCCTGTGCCAGATAGCCCAGCTTCGACGCTGTAACGGTATAGTCGCCCTTTTCCAGCAGATAATATCCATCTTCCTCTGCTGTCTGCTTCTTGCCTGCCGCGTTTTTAACCAGAATGCTGACGCCATCGGCTGTCTCAAAGGTTACTTTCCGGGGGCCTTCTGCGCGCTGAACCTTTACCGTGTAGGTCTTGGTATCGTAGACTGTTCCATCCTCGCCACTTACAGTTACAACTACCGGAATTTCTGTAAGGGCTCCAGTTAATTCAATCTCCTGGGAATCTGTTTTGTTTGTTACTTTTTCACCGTTTACTGTTATTGTTACTGTAGTGTCAGCTTGTGCTACTGTTTTTCCACTCGCTACAATTTTAGTTTCTTCCAGTGCTGTCGGATTCAGAGCAACTTTCGTTGTAGTATATGGAACCGTCACGGTATACTCCGTCTCTGTCCCTAAAAATCCATAACCAAAATCAATATTATCCTGTTTGTCTGCATGAAGAATACCATCTGTAGACTTCATATCAGTTTTTCCGTCTAACGTGTTAAATTTGAGATCATAAAGATAGGCGAATTTTCCCCAATTTGCGCTCTTGTAATGATTCAGAACCACTGTATAAGTTTTTGTTTCTGCCTTCACTCCATCTTGTGGCGTTATAATATACTCAAAATAAGCAATATCTGATAACTTTGCAAATGACTCTGTATTTACTATTTCATTATCCGGTAAATCCAATGTTTTTACTGTGCCATCTGAGGAGCTCCAATACCTCAGCTTCATATCTACACCATCTATCGGCTTTGCTAATCTCACATAAACCGGAGAAGCTTTAGCTTTCAACGCATATTGGGCATGCCAAATCACCATATTTTTAGGTAACGGCTCACCGCTGACTGCCTTCGTCGGTGTATAGTCATCCATGTTTCCTGTACAGAAAATCGATGCTGTCTGTCTTGCATTGCGCGTGTGCCCTATTATCGGATTAGAATTTATTCCCTGACCAAATGTAGCACATATTTTTGCTATAATATCAAACCTGTTTTCATCAGCACCATCATCCGTTTTTTCCGAAACACTAATTTCTATATCAGGCAGTACACAAAAATATCCATTAAAACTTTCTGCGCTATCTCCACCTGTATAGTTATAATGGCTCTTCATTCCTTCTTTAGTCAATTTCTGATGTTGTGTAGGAACTTCTCCTATGGTGCTGGCATGAATTTTTCCATTATCAAGCCTGTATATTCCCTCTTCTTCCAATTGTACTGTGATAGAATTATACTTACGTATCTGCCACTGGCTGTGCTGTCCAGTCACTGTAGCCCCGTCATTCTTATACTCTATATACGTTTCTGACGGATAACCCGGATTGTATACTGCCCCCAATTTTGGCTGCGGTAAAATAAGTCCACTGAAAGAAATAACAGCAGTGTCTCCAACTGCAAAGGACTCTCTCTCCGTATTGTTTTTGTGTGCTATATTCACATCTAAACCCGATGCATAAATCACATGATAACATTTGGAATTTCCACTACTTATTTCTACAATGTTGGGGCCACTATACAGTTTTATTTTATATGTTCCTTTTTCATCCGCTGTATAATCTTCCCAGCCATCACTCCAATTTACCGTCAGCGGCTTCTGCACACGAACATTTACTTGCCCCTGTTTCGCTGTTGGGGTAAACGAATATTCCGCATACTCATCCTTTGCATTTCCATTTATTGTTTTTGCGTAGTATATGGTATCGTACTCTGTCAGATTAATATTCGTCTCAATACCAGCTTTATTTTCATCTCCCACATTGAAAACTAATACACCTGTACGTTCCGGCCAGATAGCGCTATATACCATCATTCCATTTCTGTCTTTTGTACTCTTATCCGCAGAATCATACTCAAGTGCATCGTATGTTATTTGAACTACGCTGACTCCGTCTCCAACGGCTGTCACACGCCCATCTTCTCTTATTTTGATACTATCTCCTGAAATCAGTGTGTAATGAAAATCCGGATCGACATAATAATTATCTGTATCTGCATTAATAGCCTGCCACGCTCTGGATGCCCAGATATCAAAGGATTCTCCTTTTTCGAGGGAAACCATTTTGCTCGTCGATCCATTTAATAAAATAGAAGCCTGATAGTATCCTTGAGACTCGTCACGCTTCACTAGTTCAGGATTATCTTTTAACGCAGGAACTACCAGAATTTCTTTTCTATCCGCGTATTTTGATGTAGCAAAAGTTTTTGCTTGTGTTATCTTGCCCTCCTTTCTTACCTCATAATGTAAACACCCCGCTGTTCCTCTACTATAATTAGGAACTTCAAATTCCCATATATCAAAGCCATCATCCGAGCTGACTTTTTTCCCTTCTATATACTCCATGGGACGGTAAAATCGACCCAAATGTACAATTCTTACACTCGCCCCTGTCTCTACCTGTAATTGAATTGTTGTTTTTGGTGCTATTAAAAATCCTGTTTGTCCGCCTTCTGAACCATTTAGTGCTCCAAAAGAATCTGCATAATTTCTTTTATATGTCCATAATTTTCCTGAACTTCCCCAGTAACCTTTATCTTCGGGGATAAATGCGTAAGTATATGCACCATCGTCCGCTCCATCTCTAACCGGTAATACGGCCGTTAATCCATCTTCCCCTACCGGAAACTGTGTCTTCCCATCGCTTCCTGTTATTTCAAGCGAAAATGCTATTTTATCCTTATTAGTAATAGTCTTACTTTTTCCCCAATCGTACAGTGTCAGAAATTCATAATGTGTTTTTTCATCTGAACCTACTTCAAATGAACCTTCGCCCATCCTTTTTCCTGTATTAGGATCATAGGCTGCATAATAGTAAGTTCCATCTGAAACTTCTGCCTGATATTGTCCACATACTCCCGCTTGCCATTCAGCTAATGTAATACTTGCTCTCTTATTTTCCAGCTCAACCTTATTCTTATCTGCATCACTTAATTCTAGTTTTAATGGAAGAAAGGTTTCCTCTTCACTTGTGCTGCTCATTACAGCAGTTTCTATTGTCAGAACTACATTTTTTGACGTTTTCTCTGCATATACCGTCTGTGGCCATAAAAATATGCAAAGAAAAAAGAGGAGACTTAGCCAGAAGCTCCTCTTTCCTTTTCCCCTTATATCCAAAGGAGCACCTCCTGTATAAAAACAGAAGGGCGTCCCTCCGCCAACTGACACAAAGACACCCTTCCAACATCAACTTCCTATACTACTTGTTTCAAATACTTGTTATTAATATAAACTAGAAAGTGTTTCTGTATAGAATGCTTCTGCTGCTTCCATGGTACCATACATCCATACAACAGTATCATTATCCTGAAGCTGGAACGCGTCAGATGCAATAATTGCAGAATCAGCTACCATATAGGACTCTGCACCCGTTGCATCCTCTCGATACACTCTATAGTTCCATCCAAAGGACTCCTTTGTATCAGGGTTATAGTAAGCTTCAATCTCTGAGTCTGCATATGTCATGGACTTAATATAACTACCAAGTGCATTATAGCTAAATCCATAGTCACTATTTGCTGCTAAATTAGCAAGTGCATCTGTCGGAGTTGCGAAATTCATTGTGCTGTGACTAACTGTACCAGCCGCAAGAGTATCCATGTAATCTACCAGATATACATTTACATTATCAGCATCCTGTGTAACTGTAGTGTCTACTACGATCGTAAAATTAACATACGCATTTGTCTTCGTGTTTCTTGCTTCGATAGAGCAGGAACCAATCGTAGCTGTCGCAGGTACCTTTACAGTTGCCTTTGCACAGTACAGACCTGTAAGACTAGATACGCCATCATTAGCATCTACTGTTTTAAACCCAATGCTATTCTCTTCTACAACTGCAATATCTGTATTAGTAGAAGTCCATGCTACATCAGCAGTGGTGGCATCTGTATCAAATCCTGTTGCTGCATAAGTGTCTTTTGCAGCCGGGCTTGCATACAATGTTACTTCTGCTCCAGGAGCCACCTGTAAGGTCCACTGGGAGTAATCATTTGTCATGTTCGGATCACTTGTTGCTGCAAATGATGTAATACCCATAGCCATAACCATGGTCATTACAAGCACAAGTGATACCAGTTTCTTAAACGGGTTTCTTGATGTTCTTATTTCCATAATACATCCTCCATATTATTTTTTCTTCTCCCCATTGGTTATGACACCACAATGCCGGGGAGAGGTAGCATTATGATGCCTATTCAATTGGATCATTGTGGCTATCCGCTCCTTCTTTCACCACAACAATAAAAAAGCCCGTACAACGGAAGTCGTCATACGAACTGATGATTTTTGTCGAGCCCTGGATTTATATACCCCAAATACAGCCAGATGATATAGATACCCTCTGTGCCTCTGCTAAGCCCGACTCGTTCCTGACCTCCGAATCCTCTCTGATGTCGGGTTCCATTGCACTCCGTCTTCTGACTCGGGACCTCTTAACCTACTCGATGCGCCTTACCGAGATATTGCTATCTCAGTGGCATCCTGCATCTTTCGTTGTCCTTACAGCAGGGAAGGATCTGTTCCGGATTCTAACCGGATTCCGTTCTGAGCACTTTCGTACCCATAAGTGCGGGCCTGTTCACCAACATCCTGTATTGAATTATAAAAATCCTGTCATAATAACTATGAAATTATTTGTACGGGTGTCTTAGATTATCTTCATCCAAGACGCTTTTCTGAAACCTATATTACCCGTCGTTCACACTTTTGTCAATCTTTTTCAGCGTTTTTTTCAAAAAAGATGTGGATAGATGTGAAATTCTGTATGTTTTTTCGTTGAATTGTCACATTTCCCATTTCTTGAACCGTCAAAAAGATCGTCAAAGGAATCGTAGGAGGTGCTTATATGAGAACTGGACAAAATATCTATAAACGCAGAGATGGCCGCTGGGAGGCACGGATTCCGCTAGGCATCAAAGCCAATGGCCGTCGTTACTTCAAATGCTTTTATGGCAAAACCTATCAGGAAGCTCGCAACCGTAAACAGGATTACGAGAAAAATATTCCCTTCATAAAAGAAATGGTTACCACTTCGCCGGATACCTTTTCTTCTGCTGCCTACGGCTGGCTGGCCTCTTCGGAGCAGGACTGGAAACCGGCCACCTATATCAGATACCGCAACTGTCTGGAGAAGTATATTCTGCCCCACTGGGAGCTGCTTCCTGTACGGGAGGTTGACCAGAAGGTTTATGACGCGCTGATTACTTTGCTTGAGAAAAAGCTTTCTGTCAGCTCCATGCAGACAGTCAATACCGTGATTTCCGGAAGCCTGAAGCATACACTGAAACGTCTGCCTGTCACTTGCAAAAAATTTGTAGCCGAGCGCAGGATGACGCCAAAGGATATTCTTTCCAAAGCTGAAATTTTCAGACTCGGTTCCTATCTGGAAGCCGAGGAGGATTTAACTGCCATCGGTATCCATCTTGCTTTATATAGTGGGGTACGTCTTGGTGAATTATGTGCCCTGACCTGGGCGGATATTGATTTAGAAACAAGGACGCTCTATGTGCGTCATACACTGCAGCGGATTCAGAATCGAAATCGGCTGGATGGGGAGCCAAAGACTATGTTACAGATAGGCTTGCCAAAGAATAAGAAAGAGCGGGCGATTCCTCTGCATGAGCAGCTCCTGTCTGTTCTCGAACAGACACGGAGACTATATTTACCGTCAGATTATCTCTTGTCCGGGACGTCCACTCCCGTGGAACCGCGAAGAATGAGCAGCCGCTTCAAGCGGATTTTAAAAGAATGTGGCCTCCGGGATATCCGTTTTCACGTCCTGCGTCACACCTTCGCCACGTACTCACTGGAATCCGGTATGCGCACTAAGGTCTTAAGCGAACTGATGGGACATTCGTCTGTCAAGATTACGATGGACCGCTATGTCCATCTTTCCAACGAGTTTAAAGAGGCCCAGATGAACAACCTGCAGTATACGGATTCCACAAGCATTAGCCGTCAAAAAAATGGTCAAAATGACGCGGAAGCCTGTTAAAATGCGGTTGGAATGGGTGCGCGTCTTGGATGAAGATAATCTAAGACGTTTTTTCCTATTAAGTAATACGAATCAGGACGCTGATTTCGTATAAAAATGTCAAAAAAAGAGTGTATGGGAAGAAATTTTTCTTTTCCATGCACTCTTTACTGGTTTTATGTCTTTATGGCTTTAGTGGATTGCCTGTAATTCTGAAGCTATCGCTTCTACATCTGCCAGCGGCAGTTCAATCGTGTCAGTAACTTCTTGGACGGTCATGCCGCCTCTGGTTAAAAGCCTTTCTATAATTCGCTTTTTCGTTGCATACTCTGTCTCGTTTCTCATTTCTTCCAATGCTCTGCACATACTGTCCTCTTCTTACGATATTTACTTGCCTCTCACACCAATACAGGCTTATTTTCTTTAATGATTTTTGTTATTTCCGCAATACTCTTTTTCGTTGCAAGCGAAATTTGCTCTAAAGAAAACTTGCTTTCATACATATTCATAATAATTTTTGCTTCTGTATCATCTACAATTCCCTGACTCAGATTACACATAACGCTCACATCCTCTTTTTTATCTGCTTATTGTTTCGTTAATATATCTTTTATATACTCTTTTACCGCACAATATACTTCATCAAAGGACGGCTTGTTCACATTTCCTGTGAAACGAAACTTCTCATAGGAATGTCGCAAATCATCCGGTCTACA
>ERZ827088.3427-NODE-3427-length-14595-cov-4.098074_pt1 | contig 14595 bp, 16 predicted proteins | sample MGYA00519922_ERZ827088 | MGnify/ENA primary metagenome ERZ827088 (study PRJEB31778, sample SAMEA3449254) | human gut metagenome | biome: human gut; feature: human-associated habitat; material: faeces | place: United Kingdom | collected 2010/2012 ... | reverse complement strand
CGTCACAATACTTAGGCAGCTCCGTGAGGATATGCCTGAAGTAGTAGTAAGGACACCTGTCTTGAAAAAATGTTGGCAGAAAAGTATGACGCTGTGATATAATAAAGCAAACGATTTTATATGTAAATTTAAAATTTAAACTGAAAGCCATTTAAGTCTTTCTAAGCGAGAGGAAACCGTATGGATAATTTCAAAAAACTCACAGAGCAACTTATGAAAATATATATTAATGCTGAATCAGTAAATGATTTGGGGATAGAAAATTATTTTGATGAAAATGTCAGTCTGATCGGAACTGGGAAACATGAGCTTTTCAGGAATCTGCATGAGTTTTTGGAATCATTTAAATTTGATGTAAAACGAAGAGATAAAATCAGACTTGAAATAGAAAATTTATATCAGGAGGAAGAAAGACTAGATGATGATCATGTTCTTGCACATGGAACAGTAGATTTTACTGGTCTGTTTAAAGATGGTTCAATCTGTTTCAAAATGGAGACAAGATTTACGATTATCTATAGGTGGACGAATGGGAAATGGCTGGTTCAGCATCTGCATCAGTCAACGCCGGATTTGGAGCAGATGGACGGTGAAGAGTTCCCTGTTACCTTGGGAAAGCAGGTCAAAAAAACCCGGCAGGCTTTTTATGCATTAGGAACTGCATATTATTTAATCTTAAGGTTGGATTTAAAAACAAAGCGTGTTGAGCTTGTCAAAAAAAGCCGAAAAATGATTATTGATATGAAAGATTATACCGAATGGAATCCTAAGATCGAGATTATCGAAAGGGTGATGGCAGAACCGTTTGCGCAGAAGTATATGGAATTTCTTGATATACAGACCATGGCGGCGCGGCTTCATAATAAAGAATCTATGTCTTCCGAATTCAAACTAAAGGAAGGAGCATGGTTTCTTGCTATGGTCGTTCCTCAGAGTTATGATAAAAATGGAAATGTTACATCCGTGCTGATTGCAAATCGAGATGTGACAGATGAAAAATGCGGGAATTAAGACAAGAGGAAGAATTACGGGAAGCTAAATTAAAAGCAGAATGTGCAAATAAAGCAAAATCGACATTCCTGTTCAATATGTCCCATGATATCAGGACGCCTATGAATGCGATCATTGGTTATGCAGAACTGGCGACCAGACATTTGCAAGAAACAGAAAAACTTGGCAGATACCTTGAAAAAATTCAAATATGCGGAAAAGAACTTCTGTCGATGCTTGGTAATGTTCTGAATCTTGCAAGGATTGAAAATAATCAGGTCGAAATGGAATACATTGTTTCGAATGTTCATGAGTGCTTTGAAAATTGTATCATTATGTTCCAACAACAGGCAGAAAGAAAAAATCAAACTCTCTCCCTGACAGAACAAATCATGTATCCGTATGTATATATGGATGCACCGCACCTGTCAGAAGTCTGTCTTAATATTATAAGCAATGCAATAAAGTATACAAATACAGGAGGTAGGATATCCTGTAATGTTGTACAGAAATCCTGTGAAAAAGAAGACTGGTGCAATCTGATTATTACTATTACCGATAATGGAATTGGTATGTCTGAAGAATTCCAAAAGCGTATTTTTGAAACTTTTGAAAGAGAACGTAACACTACGTTAAGTCATATTGATGGCAGTGGCATCGGAATGGGCATTACAAAAAAGCTTGTAGATCTCATGGATGGCACAATAGAAGTGAAAAGTAAGCAGGGTGAAGGTTCCCAATTTACAGTAACGATTCCTTGCAGGAAAGCGTCAAAAGAAGATTCTCTGGTGAAAAAAAATAGTAATCTGGGTAATAAGAATTGCTTGAACGGTGTTCGAATCTTATTAGTCGAAGATAATGAGATCAACACTGAAATCGCAAAGGAACTATTGACGGAAGAAGGCTGTATTGTTGAGACTGCAAATGATGGTGTTGCATGCGTTGACATGATTGAAAAAGCGGATGCTGGTTATTACAAGATGATTCTTATGGATATTCAGATGCCTGTTATGAATGGATATGACGCTGCATTAACTATCCGAAAGATGAAGGATACGAAAAAAGCCAGAATCCCAATTATTGCGATGACTGCCAATGCTTTCGCAGAAGATACACAAAAGGTTCTATCTGTTGGAATGAATGCTCATGTTGCAAAGCCTGTTGATATGAACATTCTTGTGCCAACAATGATGAAATATTTATAATAGACAGCTTCAAAAAAATGTACAATATAATACCAATAAAGATTCATCGGCAAATCAGTCGAAAGACTGAGACGCAAAGCTATAGGGTCTGTAAAATGACAGCCAGCTGCAACCTTTAAGATGCATTGTCTGGAAAGGCAGTGCATTTTTCCCTTTAGATTTGTGGTGTGTAATAACCTGATGATTTGGGGAGAAAAGAATAATGGATAAAAGTCGAAAAAAATCAGCCGTACTATTTGCAGGTATATTTGTAGTTTTAGGAATGTGGATGATGTTATCAGTACATTGCCGGGCTGCAGAAAAAAATAATGATGGAAAACAGCCACAGATCATCCGTATCGGATCCTTTGAGGATACCTTTAATTATGTCGATAAAAACGGTGTAAGACGAGGATATGGCTACGAACTCATTCGCAGGAACCGGACTGGGCATGTCAATCGTCAGGAAATATGTTGATCTGCTTGGCGGAACCATAGATGTAGAGAGTGAACCGGGAAAGGGCAGCACCTTTACAGTTATACTTAAACACAGGATAGCGGATGAAAGCTATTATGTAAAAAAACGTGCTGAAAGCTCTGAATCAAGCAGTGAAATCCTTGAAGGCAGGAATATTCTTCTGGCAGAGGATAATGATCTGAATGCAGAGATTGCAGAAGCAATCCTTGAGCATGCCGGCCTTAAAACAGAACGTGTGGAGGATGGCATCCAATGTGTAAACAGGATAGAAAAGATGCCGCAATCCAGGTTGATAAGCTGCTGTTGATATTATCAGAAGTAATAAGGCAACAAGAAAATTACTAATTTCATGGTTCAGAAATGCCGTTCTGGCGGGCAGAATGATCCATTGACCACAAAACAGAAGAAAAAAAATAAGAGAAATATAAGAAATTCGAAAGAGAATGTACAAGAAGAATGGAAATCCCTTTGTTATACTGAACCTATACAACGAAAGAAGAGGGGACTACCATGACCAGACAGAAGAATAAAGCAGAGTACAGGGATGAGCGCGCAGCAGATCCGGAAGATGAATGGGATGTACGGAGAAGCAGAACGGATGTCCGCCGCCGGAGTGGAAATACAGGAAACCACCGCCGCGGACGCCGCCGGAATCGGCAGAAGGCCCGCATCCGCTTTCTGGCGTCCATGCTCGGGACGCTTCTGGGGGCGATCCTGCTGGTGCTGGTGGCCTATACAGCGTTAAATCTTTTTTGCGGGTTTGGAAAAGTGAATACGCAGAAATTGCGAGAGCAGGGTTACCCGGAAAGCCTGATTGCGCTGGTGGAGCGCAACCCAGAGACGAAGGATTTCGTGCTGGATTATCCGAAATACAAGGGACTGGAAGAAATTGACATTTCGAAAGACGTGATGAAGGGAGAGATTCCCCATTTTCTGCAGTGGGATGAGCGCTGGGGATACGAAACCTATGGTAGCGATTTTCTGGCAGTGACAGGCTGCGGACCCACCTGTCTGTCTATGGTGACCTGCGGTCTGACTGGCGATACGCAGTGGAATCCCTATGAGGTGGCAAAAATGGCCGAGGATAACGGTTATTATGTGGATGGGTCCGGTTCTTCCTGGGATCTGATGAGCAGCGGTGCGGAAAAGCTGGGGCTTACCGTCTCCAGCGTGATTTTTGATGCGGAGCATATCCGTGCCACCTTGGAGGCGGGTCAGCCGATTATCTGCGTGATGGGCCCGGGCGACTTCACGGATGCGGGACATTTTCTGGTGCTGACAGGCGTGGATAAGAACGGCGACATCATTTTGCAGGATCCGAACAGCGTGGAACGGACAAAACAACACTGGGATGTGCAGAAGCTGATGAATCAGATGAAAAATCTGTGGGCTTACAGTTGCTGAAAAATTGTTAAAAAATACAAAAAACGGAAAGAAAAGATAGCCAGAAGATAGGAAATACGTTACAATAAGAAAAATAGGAAAATTTCACAGCAATCCGTAATGAAAATGAAGAAAATCTGAAAAGCTCGGGTGCATGGATAAAAGGAGGGGCTGCATGAAAAGAAAAATGAATGCTCTGATATGGAGCTTGTGCGCAGTGGTAGCCCTTGGCGGCTGCTCAGTTTCAAAAAAGTCGGATACAGGCAATGCAGACATGGTTATGAAGGACGATGCAGGAGAGACAGTAGATCCGGCGGATACAGCGGAGACATTTTCAGAGGCGGCAGGTTCAACCAACACAGCAGATACCTCAGACGCCCGCGATCTGACCACTGCCGAGCTGCAGAAATTCACCGACTGGATCAACGAGGGCGATAACGGTGGCAACTATGGATTTCTGCTGTCGGATTACGGGGATCCGAAGGATGCAGATCTGGGGGAAATCTTTTATTCGGGCGCGGGCATGGCCACGGAGCCGTTGACAGCCGCGGAGCGGCAGGAATATCTGAAGATATCCGGTCGGGAAGATATAGAGACGGACTGTGTTCGGCTTACGACGGAACAGATTAACCATGTTCTGACCAAAAGGCTTGGCTGTACGTTGGACGAGATGAGCCGGGAGCTGCCGTGGTTTTATCTGGAGAAGGCAAAGGTCTGGGTTACGGAGCATGGAGACACGAATTATGTAAACTTCACCTGCGTCAGCGGACGTGAGCTGTCAGCGGGCGTCTATGAGCTGGATTGCGTACCGGGGGATGAGAATTACCGGCCTTATGTGCATTCCTGCCACCTGACCTTACAGGCGGATGGAGAGGATTACCGGATTCTTTCCAATGTCTTTGACGACAGCCTGACCTATTCCAGATCCATTTACCGGATCGATAACCAGAGCTTTAAGGTAGATTTGGGTGGAAGCTGGGGCGAGGTGATATTTACCTCCTATGCGCCGGGCAAGACCATGTACGGCAATCAGGATGTGAGCTTTTCCCTGGTGCAGGATAATGCGGAAATCTATGATTTTCCGGGAATTACGGAAAATGGCTACCGGGATCCGCTGCTGTTTCAGGAGGTGCTGGCAGTCAGCTTTCAGGATTATGACGGGGACGGGCAGAAGGATGTGATTATCATCTGCAGCTACGATGATTTATACGGTGAACCGGGGAATCGGATCAGCAATGAGGTGCGCCTTTATCAGAATATGGGATCTGAATTCCGACTGGACAGCGAACGGATGGATTGGCTGAATGCGAATGGGTTTCACAATAATATTGATGAAGTGATGGCTCACGTGAAGGATGAGATGAAGTAAAAAATGCTGGAGATTTCGTTTTTATTGGAATCTCCAGCATTTTTAAAGTTTCAGATTTCAGAAAAGCTTACAGTGCTACTGCGTACTCGTAGTCCATCATAAAGTTGGTCACGCCGTCCATAGCCAGCTCTCTCGGGTCAAGCTCCAGCTCGCCATCGCGGACCTTATTGTAGGATACCGGCATGTACTGGTGGAGCATGTTCATCGGAATCTGGTATTTACGCAGGTTCTCGAAAAGCTTATCCATAGCTTCCGTTACCTCCGGCTGGCCGATGTAGTAGCGGGCGCGGTCGGAGAAGCTGTATTTTCTTGCCAGTGCCAGCTGCTTGTCGTCGCCATGGTAGTGCTTCTGCCAGTTGGCCGGGTTTTTCATCATGACTTCGTCCAGAGTCTCGATGAAGTGTGCCTGCTCTGCTTCCGGAACCAGTTCCTTCTCCATGAAGCTTAAAGCGAACAGTGCTTCGCGCAGACCGTAGGTAAGAGCCGGACCTACCTTCAGGATGGCGATGCCGTCCTGGCACATGTTGCGAAGGCTCTGAGGACTCTGGTAGTCTGCGGAATGTCCCTCGAAGCATACTTCCGGATATTCCTTCAATGCTGCACACAGGTCTACAGCTGCATCGTGGTCATACAGGAAGACCTGATCGTCGCCGAATTCTACGCCGGGCTGTACAACGACTGCGATGACGTCGTTCATACCATCCTCGATGCCTTCCTCCTTGAAGACACGGCGGTAAGTAGCTACGGTGTCACGGAATGCGTCCGGGCTGGTAACTGCCAGAGTATCCTCAGCCTCCTGAGCGCCGCCCGGGATCGGAACCTCGCTTCCGATAACGAATACGGGGCGCATAGCGTCCGGTTTCTCCGCCTTCAGTTCTTCATAGCCCTTCATAGCGGACTTGTAAAGGATAGCGCCGCGGCGGGCGATGGTTTCGGTGGAAAGAAGTCCTTCCGGATCGTCGGCAACCTTCATGCTGGTGTCCAGATGGATCTTGGTGAAGCCTGCGCGGGCATATTCATATACCAGTTCAATAGACTTGTCCATGGCTTCTTTCTCCGGCAGGTTCTGCCAGGTCAGCGGTCCTAAGTGGTCGCCGGCCAGAATCATCTGGTTTTCCGGTACGCCGATTTTCTCTGCCATCTCAAGAACCATTTTATAGAAATCCTTCGGAACCATTCCGGTATATCCGCCGTACTGATTTACCTGATTGGCAGTTGCCTCGATGAGCACCGGACGGCCAAGCAGCTTTGCGCGGCGCAGTGCTGTCTCAAGTACCAGCGGATTGGCAGTACAGTAGGAAGGAATGCCGGCTTTGATACCGTTTCTGCGGTCTTCCATCATTTTCTGAAGTGGGTGTTTCATGGTGATAATCCTCCTTAATATATGTATCTGTAAAAAAGCTCTATAAGACTGTATGCTATCCATACAGTCTTATTATAGTAATATCAGACGGAAAATGCAAACTTCATAGCTTACACAGATTATAACTGGGCTGCGCCCTTGCAATAGGTCTGTGCCACGGTATAATCCTTTTCCAGAACTACGATGTCCGCGTCATAGCCTACGCCGATAGCTCCCTTATGATCGTCAAGACCCAGGCAGCGCGCCGGGTTGATGGTGCATGCGTTCAGTGCATAATTAAACGGAATCATAGCTTCCTCAACCAGAATTCTGAGTCCCTGATTCAGACGCAGGGTGGAGCCTGCCAGTCCGCCGGTGGAGGTTAGATGGGCGCTTCCGTCCTCGTAAATGATAATCTCATTTCCACCGAAGATGTATTTGCTTCCGGCCGGAGAACCCTTCGCCATCAGAGCATCGGAAACCATGATGCTGTAGTCCGGTCCCTTGGACATGAAGTAGTTATTCAGGGCTGCCGGTGTAGAATGGTTGCCGTCGCAGATAATCTCGCCGTACATGGTACGCAGGCGGTAAGCAGCGCCTACCAGGCCGTTGTCGCGGTGCTTGAACGGAGTCATGCCGTTGTATACATGGGTCATGGAACGGGCGCCGTGTGCGTAAGCCATAACAGCCTGCTCGTAGGTGGCTGCGGAATGTCCGATGCTGACTACCACGCCGTTCTCAGTCAGATAACGGGTCAGGGCGAAATCCTCATCGGTCTCGGTAGCCATGGTGATGTATTTGATATGACCCTTTGCAGCTTCCTGATAATGCTTAAACTGCTCGATGGTCGGTTTTACGATGTATTGCTCCGGCTGAGCTCCCTTGTAAACCATATCCAGGTACGGTCCCTCAAAATGGATGCCGAGAATTTCAGCGCCTTCGTAACCCTCGTCCATGACCTTTGCCACGTTGGCAACGGCATTGGTCAGAACCTCTTCGCTCTGGGTGATAGTAGTCGCCAGGAATGAGGTAACACCCTCGGTTACGATGTTTTTCGTCCAGTTGCGCAGGCCCTCTTCATTGGCGTCGTTGGTATCGAAACCGAAAGCGCCGTGGCAGTGGATGTCCATGAAGCCGGGGACGATACGGAGATCGCCGTAATCCTTGTCTGCCGGCTTGCTTCCGTAAGGAAGAACTTCTGTAATCTTACCATTCTCGATCTCAAGTTCAGCCGCAATAAACTGATCTGCGATCCAAACCTTTTTACTCTGAATCAACATAATAAAAATTCCCTCCTGTTTTATTTCATAAGTTGCAATCTATCCTTATTATAGCATCCGATTTTAAAATGAATTTGCATTTTTTAAAAGAAAGATTATGAGTTTTAGTAGCTGTATTGTTTTTTGAAATCAGTGTGCTATATAATGGTGTCAGATAAGGGAACCCCACATGAGGTATGCCCGAAACCACAAAAAGCAAAATAAGAATAAGGGAGGAAAATGTGATGACCATTTTCAATGTAACTGATGAAAAAATGAAAGAAACTTCTTCTACATTTACTCTGACTGAGATCCATCAGCAGCCGTCTACCTGGAGAAAGACCTGCGCCCAGATTAAGGCATGCAAAGACGAACTTCAGAAATTCATCGATCAGGTAGTAAAGCAGGAAGATTTTGATATCGTTCTGACAGGAGCAGGCACCAGCGAGTTCGTAGGAAACTCTCTGTATCAGGCGCTGAATCAGAAATATAATTATAAGGTAAAATCCTTCGGAACCACAGATCTTGTTCCGTCACCGGAGTGCTTCCTTTCTGCAACCAAGCCGACTATTCTGGTAAGCTTTGGACGTTCCGGAAATTCACCGGAGTCCTTGGGCGCAGTAGAGAACGCTGAGGCAGTCTGCAAAAACCTGTATCATCTGTTCGTGACCTGCAACCATGAGGGAACTCTTTCCAAGCTGGCAAATGACAGACACAACTGCTTTGCTATCAACCTGACACCGGAGACTCATGACCAGTCCTTCGCTATGACATCCAGCTTCTCCAACATGTACCTGGCTACTTACCTGGCATTCAATCTGGATCGCCTGGACGAGATCTGCGAGGCAGTTGAGAAGATCGCAGCAGCTGGCGAAGTATTCCTGGATAAGAACTGGACTGTTGCACAGACTATCGTAGACGAGTTCGATTTCAACCGTATCGTATATCTGGGAACCGCAAGCCTGAAGGGCGTATCCCAGGAGTCCGCTCTGAAGATGCTTGAGCTGACCGCAGGTAAGGTAGCAACCATGTTCGACACACCGCTTGGCTTCCGTCATGGCCCGAAGTCCATCATTGACGACCGTACACTGACTGTTGTATACTTAAGCGATAATGAGTACCAGAGACAGTACGAAATCGACCTGCTCAAGGAGATGGGACCGCAGAGAAAGAAGAACCGCATCGTGGCAGTTATGAATACTCCTTGCGAAGCTGTCAAAGGTCTTGTAGACTATACCGTAGAGATGAACATCGGTCAGTCTCTTGAGAATGTACTGCTCGGCTTCAACTACATCACCTTCGCTCAGACACTGGCAGTTCTGAAGTCACTGTCTCTGGGCATCACACCGGACAACCCCTGCCCGACAGGTGAGGTAAACCGTGTGGTTAAGGGTGTAACCCTGTATCCGTACACAGTAAAATAATTTCGGAGGACAAAGATTATGGTAGGATTACTGATTACCGGCCACGGCCACTTTGCCACAGGACTGGGTTCCAGCCTGCGTCTGATTACCGGCAATACAGAGAATATCGAGTATGTGGATTTTGAGGCTGATCACTCCACGGAGACTCTGGCGCACAACCTGAATCAGGCTTTCGATAAGCTGAAAGACTGTGACGGCGTACTGGTGCTTTCCGACCTGGCAGGAGGCTCACCCTTCAAGACAGCGGTAGAGTGCAAGTTCGCAAGACCGGAGCAGAAGATTGAGGTTATCGCAGGCTCCAACCTGCCGATGCTGATTGAAGGTTCCATGTCCATGGGTATCTATGACAACCCCCTTGACATGGCAGAGGCTCTGATTCCCACCGGAAAGGATTACATCATCCGGTTTGAACTGGCCGAGCATAACGACGACACAGAAGAGGATGGTATTTAAGTATGAGTATTAACTGGGAAGTAATTGGATGGACCTGCATTACACTGGCATTTATCATGGGCATCATTGCTCTGGTATTGGCTATTATTTCCGCAAGAAATGTAAAAAAGCGCCGTGGCGAGCTTGCAGAGGTGCATACGGAGCTGAAGATTGGAAGCCAGGTGATGTTCGCCGGAGGTATCTATGGTAAGGTTGTAGGAATCGAAGACGAGACAGTCAATGTCGAGGTGGCAAAGGGAACCGTCATTAAGATTTCCCGGTTTGCAATCCAGTCTCTGGAAAACTAAAAAGTATAAAAACAGGAGGCTTTCTTAAAATGAGAAAGCCTCCTGTTTTTTAACAATATTTAATTTGATTTGTAAATGGTTTTGGCATACTCACTGGGGGGCATGTTATACTTTTGAGTAAAGGCCCTGGAAAAATAGTGAATGGAATTGAAGCCCAGCATCAGAGCAATCTCGCTGATGGTATACTTATTCTCGCAGATCATCTGACGGCTCTTCTCCAGCTTCAACTCATTGATATACTTCTTGGGCGGCATGTCCATATTTTCCTTGAACAGAATCTGCAGGGAGGAACGGGACATGGAGAACTTCTGGCAAATCTCTGCAATAGTAGTTGGCTCGTAGATAGTCTCGTCAATGTAAGCCAGCACCTTTTCAAGAAGCTCGTCTTCGTAACGCTGTCGGGCGACGGTCGTTGGCTTATCAGACTTCTGACCGATAAATTCTGACTGAAGCAGACGGATGACAGTCTCCTGCAGCAGGCAGAGCATCAGGCTGTTCATATAGGGAATCTCAGATGTACTCTCAGCTACAAAGGTCTTGATCAGGGTATATATCTTCTTATCATAAGAGAATACCTTATTTAACAGGAGATCGTAATGGGTGCTTTCTACATCATAGACGATGGTTTCCATATCGAAAATAATGGTAACATAGGAGCAGGAATGGCCTTCTGCAATATTCTGGTTATGGAACTGACCGGGTCCGTAGATCATCAGCTCCTTTTCCCGAATCGTATATTCCTTTCCGTCTATCTCTGTCATCAGCTCGCCCCGATCCACGTAGGTCAGCTCAAAATAGCCATGAGTCTCGCCCTTGAAGGTGTAGCCCGAATTCCGGATATTGTAGTAATAGCCGAGAATCTCGCTGATACGCACGCGGGGGAGAATCCGACGGAACATATAGGAAGCGGGAAGTGTCTCCAGAGAGTAGCTATAGTCTGTAGTGGCAATCATTTTGCAGGTAATATTGGAAGTGACGGCGATGAGATTCCAGTACAGTCCGGGTTTCAGCCGTACATTGCGGTGGACGGCAAACTCTTCCAGTTTCGCAGTGTCAAGGGACTCGCCTACCACAAGGGCAGCCATGCCGCTTTGCAGCTCCAGGCAGACCTCGCAGTCGAAATGATAGACCTGATTGAGGCTGCGCTTGGCAATCAGATGTAAATCGCGGCTGATCATGCCGGTGTTTCCGGGAGAAACAGGCTTATCATAGACAGAACCATAACGTTCAAATTCCAGGCTGGATGTCTTTAATTGCATAAATTACCTCCGTATATGGAATTCATTATAGCTTTTTTTTGTCAAAATGTCCAGAAAACAACGAAGCAATTCTAAAAAAAGAATAAACTTGATTAACAGAAACTAAAAACAACACGAAGTCAACTAAAAACTACAAATACAAAAAGAATCAAATAAGATATAATAAAGTCACCTTGAAGGGGATTTTCGGGGTACATCATAACAAGGAGGGAATGAAAATGCCCAATATCGTTTTAACACGTATTGACAACCGTCTGGTTCACGGACAGGTTGCAACACAGTGGTGTGGAACCATCGGTGCAAATTTAATCCTGGTAGCCAATGATGAAGTAGCTGGAAACAAGCTTCGTCAGGGACTGATGGATATGGCAGCTCCGGCATATGCTTCCATGCGTTACTGGACCATTGAAAAGACCATCTCTACTATCCACAAGGCGTCCGATAAGCAGCTGATTTTCATTGTATGTGAGAATCCGCAGGATGTTCTGAAGCTGGTAGAGGGTGGCGTGCCGATTAAGAAGGTAAACATCGGCAACATGCATATGGCAGACGGCAAGCGTCAGGTTGCAGGCTCTGTAGCCGTAGACGACGCGGATGTAGCTGCATTTGCAAAGCTTCGTGATCTGGGTGTGGAACTCGAGATTCGTCGTGTTCCGACCGAGGCAGCGGAGAACATTGAGAAGCTGTTCAAATAAGTTGTGAATTCCTATGAGGGGGATTTTAAGCAGCTTTATACTTATTGGAAAGGAGATTGTATAAATCATGAGTTTTAATGCAATTCAGATTTTACTGGTTGCTGTATGGTCCTTCATCGTGGCCATCGACCAGTTCGACTTATTGGAATCTCTGTACCAGCCTATCGTAACAGGAGCAGTCATCGGAGCAATCCTTGGTGACCTGCAGACAGGACTTATCGTAGGTGGTACTTATCAGTTAATGACTATCGGTAACATGCCGGTTGGTGGAGCTCAGCCGCCTAACGCCGTAATCGGTGGAATCATGGCTACTGTATTCGCTATCTCTTCTGGTCTTGACACCAGCGCAGCAGTTGGACTTGCTGTTCCGTTCGCTCTGATCGGTCAGTACATGGTAACTCTGCTGTTCACCGTTATGTCCCCGCTGATGTCTACAGCAGACAAGATGGCTGAGAAGGCAGATGCAAAGGGTATCGTTCGCCTGAACTACCTAGCTATGGGCGCTCTGGGACTTCTGTTCGCTATCGTTTGTGTAGCTGGTCTGCTTGGCGGAAGCGCACTTGGCGAGACTCTGACCGCTATTTCAGAGAAATACGCTTGGATCATGACTGGTCTTAGCACCGCTGGTGGAATGATGCGTTTCGTTGGATTCGCTATCCTGCTTCGTATCATGCTTTCCAACGACCTGTGGGGAATTTACTTTGCAGGTTTCACACTTGCTACTATCATCGGCTACATTCCGGACCTGAGCGGTTCTGCTCTGCTTCTGGTAGCTTTTGTTGGTATCGCAATTGCACTGTACGACTTCCAGACTCGCGTTGCTATTAAGCAGAACGCTGGAAATGGTGGAAACGGAGGTGAAGAGGATGGCATCTAATGCTACAACTTACAAGGATTTAACACCGGCTCAGCCGCTTGATAAAAAAACTCTGAACAAAATGGTATGGCGTTCTCTGAATCTGCAGGGTTCTTTCAACTATGAGAGAATGCAGGCAGCAGGATGGCTTTACTGTATCCTTCCGGGACTGGAGAAAATCCATACCGATAAGGATGACCTTTCAACTTCTATGCAGCACAACCTGGAGTTCTTCAATACTCATCCGTTCCTGGTAACATTCGTAATGGGTATTGTACTTTCTCTGGAGCAGCAGAAGGCAGACATCAACATGATTCGTTCCGTACGTGTTGCAGCTATGGGACCCCTGGGTGGTATCGGTGACGCTCTGTTCTGGTTCACTCTGGTTCCGATTACAGCAGGTATTACAGCGAACATGGCTATCAACGGTTCTATTGCAGGACCTATCCTGTTCCTGTTAATCTTCAACATTGTTCAGATGGCTCTGCGTTTCTTCCTGATGAACTGGTCCTATGAACTTGGTTCTAAGGCTATCGAGATTCTGACCGCTAACGCAAAAGAGTTCACTCGTGCAGCTTCTATGCTGGGTGTATTCGTAGTTGGTGCTCTGACATCTAACTATGGTGGAACAACTGTTGCCCTGACCATCGAGAACGGCGATAGCCCGATCGTTATCCAGAGCATTCTGGATGGCATCCTGCCGAAGCTGATTCCGCTTGGCATTACTCTTGGCCTGTACTTCCTGATTAAGAAGAAGGGCTGGACTCCGGTAGCCTGCATCGGTCTGCTTCTGGTAGTAGGTATTCTGGGAGCACTGGTAGGAATCTTCTAAGGTATTTGAGAATTACATAGTGGCTTATGCTTCTCGAAAGAGAGTGATATAGGCGACGGTTATGATAACCTGAAATCCCAGAGAGGGCGCTGTTTTCCGACATGAGTCGGTAAGCAGCGCCCTCTCTTTATAATAAAACGAACGAAAAAGAGCCGGACTGCGGCGCAGTCCGGCTCTTTTTCTGATATCGACAATTACTCCTCGCCGTCCCAGCAGTAGGTGCAGAGCTTACTCTTGTCCAGGCCGGTGGCTTCGATGAGGTCGTCCAGGCGGTTGAAGCGCAAAGTAGTGAAGTTCAGCTGCTTGCGGATTTCTTCTTGCATGGCTTCGTAGCGGGCGGACTCGGGGTCGGCGTATTCCTTCAGGATCTCGTCGGTGACATGGCCGTTTTCCAGCTTTTCGATGACCCGGCGGGAGATCAGCTCCATTTCCGAGGTGGAGCGGGAGAAGTTCAGGTATTTGCAGCCGTACAGGATAGGCGGACATGCAGGTCGGATATGGACTTCTTTGGCTCCGCTGTGGTACAGGAATTCGGTGGTCTCACCCAGCTGGGTGCCGCGGACAATGGAGTCGTCGATGAGCAGCAGGCTCTTGCCTTCGATCAGGTCGTGGACCGGGATCAGCTTCATTTTCGCGATCAGGTTCCGTTTGCTCTGGATCGTGGGCATGAAGGAGCGGGGCCAGGTGGGTGTGTATTTGATAAAGGGACGGGAAAACGGGATTCCTGAGGCGTTGGAGTATCCGATGGCGGCTGCCAGACCGCTGTCGGGGACGCCTGCGACGG
>ERZ827088.3423-NODE-3423-length-14605-cov-3.443643_pt1 | contig 14605 bp, 13 predicted proteins | sample MGYA00519922_ERZ827088 | MGnify/ENA primary metagenome ERZ827088 (study PRJEB31778, sample SAMEA3449254) | human gut metagenome | biome: human gut; feature: human-associated habitat; material: faeces | place: United Kingdom | collected 2010/2012 ... | reverse complement strand
TGATCGTAGATCTGATCTACCAGTCAGGTTTCGCAGGCATGAGATATTCTATCTCTAACACAGCTGAGTATGGTGATTACATCACAGGTCCTAAGCTTGTAACAGAAGAGACAAAGAAGACAATGAAGAAGATCCTGAAGGATATCCAGGATGGTACCTTCGCAAAGGACTTCCTGCTTGATATGTCTCCGGCAGGCGGACAGGCTCACTTCAAGGCTATGAGAAAGCTGGCTGCTGAGCATCCGTCAGAGAAGATTGGAAAGGAAATCCGTAAGCTGTACAGCTGGAATGGCCAGGACAAGCTGCTGGATAACTAGTTAGAATATGAAGGAATGGAGCAGAAAAGTATATGTAGAGCTGCCCCGACCCTGTGAGGAGGACCACAGATCCATGCAGAAGCGGCTTTTGGCTGCTCTGCGGGACTGTGGTTCTTTTTATACGGGAGACTCGCAGAGCGTGTTTTCTCACGTTGTTCGGGATGAGGCAGATATCAGGATCCGCCCGGCGGTACTGAATGATTGTCTGGCGATCTGCGAGCAGGCAGATTGGCAGGTGACGGCGTCCCTGGGTTTCGACGGACGTGTCTGGGAACTGCTTGCGCTGGAGCCGGGCGATACTGCAGCACAGCATTATGGCCTCTGCGCGGATTTGGGCAGTACTACGATTATAATGGAGCTGGTGGATTTAAATACCGGAGAGACGCTTGCCTCGGAAAGTGTATTCAATCCGCAGATCGCTTACGGGGATGATATTCTGACTCGGATCTTCTATACTAAGGATCATCCGGAGCGGCGCCGTGAGCTTCAGGAGGCTACGGCAAAGGGATTCCGGAAGCTTATGGTTCAGCTTTCGAAAGAAACGGGCGTGGATACCAGGAAGTGCAACATCCTGACCGTGGCGGGCAATACGACCATGATGCATTTCCTACTGGGTCTGGATGCTTTCGGGGTTTTTCAGTCGCCCTACGCGGTACAGACTCTGGAGCCGGAGGTATGCCGGGGAGCGGAGCTTGGAATTCCGGTACAGGGCTTTGTATACCTTTGTCCGGCCATGGAGAATTACCTGGGCGGCGATATCATCAGCGGTATGCTGGCTACGGGGCTTCCCGACCGGGAGGAGATCAGTGTATTCCTGGATGTGGGGACCAACGGCGAGCTGGTGGTGGGCAATCAGGAATTCCTGCTGGCAGGCGCAGGCGCGGCAGGCCCGGCCCTGGAGGGCGGTTCGGTCCGTACCGGTATGCGGGCGGAGAACGGCGCGGTGGATAGCGTAACCACGGAAAACGGACGGCTGAAGGCACATGTAATCGGTGAGACAGAGGCGAAGGGCATCTGCGGCTCCGGTATCGTGGATCTGCTGGCAGAGCTTTATCTGAATGGCTGGATTGATCTGCGGGGGAGATTTCAAGAAGCGGAAATTCGGACGGAAGAGAGCCGAGACGAGGATGAAAAAGAGAAGCTTCGGATTCCCGGACTTAAAAAGCTCCCCATGCGCGACGCAGCTTCCGAAAAAGATATGGAATACGCCATCGAATACGCCCAGGGTCTCTATTTTTACCAGAGCGATATCGACGAGTTCATCCGCACCAAGGCGGCGGCCATGACTATGGTGGAATACATGATGAACCTGATTGGTCTTGGCATGGAAGACGTGGGCCGCTTTTATGTGGCCGGTGCCTTCGGCACCCACATCGACAAGGAGTCGGCGGTGACCATCGGCATGTACCCGGATATCGACCGGGACAAAATCATTTCCCCGGGAAATACATCCCTGCAGGGGGCGAAAAAGCTGTTACTGGATCGAAGCCTTACCGAAAAGGCAGAGGAGATCATCGAACGGATGCAATACGTCCAGTTCGGCGCGGTGGAGGAGTTCATCGAGCTCATGCGCGCGGCCCAGGCGATTCCGCATACAGATTTGCAGCGGTTCCCAACCGTGGAGCGGCGGCTTTTGGAACGGCAGGCGGCGAAAGCAGAAAAATAGGGAACAGCGGGCGGCTAAGATAAGCCGCCCGCAAAAGCTATGAAAAATGGTATGAAAAAAATGTCGCGAAAAAATCGGATTGTACCGAAAAAAACTCTTGAACATCAAAAAAAGTTATAGTATAATAACTACAATTTGAGGGAAAAAGACTGGAAATGCGAGTGGGCATGGTATGTCTTTTTTTTTTGAGAAAGTATATACAAAGAGACTATATTTTTGAAAGGAACAGGTGGACGAATGAAAGCTTTTCTGATATTGGAAGACGGACATGTGTTTACAGGCACCAGCATTGGCTCGGAACGCGAAGTGATAAGTGAGATCGTGTTCAATACGTCAATGACCGGGTATCTGGAAGTGCTGACTGATCCCTCTTACGCGGGACAGGCAGTGGTAATGACTTATCCGCTGATTGGTAATTATGGTATATGTTATGAGGATATGGAGTCCGGACGTCCCTGGCCGGATGGATATATTGTTCGGGAGCTTTCTCGTCTTCCCAGCAATTTCAGAAGTACAGATACAATTCAGAATTTCCTGAAAAAATATGATATTCCCGGAATCGCAGGTATTGATACCCGTGCCCTGACCAAGATTTTGCGTGAGAGCGGCACCATGAACGGTATGATTACCACAAAAGAATATGACAATCTGGACGAGGTACTGCCCCGTTTAAAGGCATACCGTACAGGTAAGGTGGTAGAAAAGGTAACCTGCAGAGAAAAATCCGTGATGAAGCGGGACGGTTATAAGGTAGCTCTTCTCGACTTCGGCGCAAAGCGCAATATTGCCCGTTCTCTCTATGAAAGAGGCTGTGAGGTTACGATTTATCCGGCAGATACAAAGGCAGAGGAGATTATCGCGTCTAATCCGGACGGTATCATGTTGTCCAATGGCCCCGGAGACCCCAAGGACTGCGGTCCCATCATCGACGAGGTGCGGAAACTCTATGAGAGCGATATCCCGATTTTTGCCATCTGTCTGGGACATCAGCTGATGGCCCTGGCCACAGGCGCGGACACCTACAAGCTGAAATACGGCCACAGAGGCGGCAACCATCCGGTGAAGGATCTGGAGACCGGAAGAGTATACATTTCCTCCCAGAACCACGGCTATGCCGTAGATGTGAACAGCCTGAACCCGGCCGTAGCTACGGCAGCCTTTGAAAATGTCAATGACAAAACCAACGAGGGTCTGAAATACACCGGTAAGAACATTTTTACCGTACAGTTCCATCCGGAGGCATGCCCGGGTCCCCAGGATTCCGGCTACCTGTTTGACCGGTTTATTCGCATGATGGAGGTGAAGAAAAATGCCTAAGAATCCGTCTATCAAAAAAGTACTTGTCATCGGCTCCGGCCCGATCATCATCGGCCAGGCAGCCGAGTTCGACTATGCGGGCACCCAGGCCTGCCGTTCCCTGAAGGAGGAGGGCATCGAGGTAGTTCTTTTAAATTCCAATCCGGCCACTATCATGACCGATAAGGATATCGCGGATCGTGTATACATCGAGCCGCTGACTGTCGAGGTGGTAGAGCAGCTGATTCTGAAGGAGCAGCCCGACAGTGTACTGCCGACCCTGGGCGGTCAGGCAGGACTGAACCTTGCCATGGAGCTGGAGGAGCGCGGCTTCTTAAAGGAGCACAACGTACGTCTCATCGGAACTACTTCCGAGACCATCAAGAAGGCCGAGGATCGTCTGGAGTTCAAGAGCACCATGGAGAAAATCGGCGAGCCCGTGGCGGCTTCCGAGGTAGTAAAGGACGTAGAGGCAGGTATTGCCTTTGCCAATAAAATCGGTTACCCGGTGGTACTCCGTCCGGCATACACCCTGGGCGGCAGCGGCGGCGGAATTGCCCACAACCAGGTGGAGCTGGAGGAGATTCTGGCCAACGGTCTCAGACTTTCCCGTGTGGGCGAGGTTCTGGTAGAGCGCTGCATTGCAGGCTGGAAAGAGATCGAGTATGAGGTTATGCGCGACAGCGCCGGCAACTGCATCACCGTATGTAACATGGAAAATATCGACCCGGTCGGCGTACACACCGGCGACAGTATCGTTGTAGCTCCCTCCCAGACCCTGGGCGATAAGGAGTACCAGATGCTGCGTACCTCTGCCCTGAATATCATCAGCGAGCTGAACATTACCGGCGGCTGCAACGTCCAGTATGCCCTGCATCCGGAAAGCTTTGAATATTGCGTGATCGAGGTAAATCCCCGTGTCAGCCGTTCTTCCGCACTGGCTTCCAAGGCTACAGGCTACCCCATTGCCAAGGTGGCAGCGAAGATCGCTCTGGGTTATACCCTGGATGAGATTCCTAATGCCATTACCGGACAGACCAAGGCCAGCTTTGAGCCCATGCTGGACTACTGTGTTGTGAAGATGCCCCGTCTGCCCTTCGATAAATTTATCAGCGCAAAGCGTACTCTGACCACCCAGATGAAGGCCACCGGCGAGGTTATGGCCATCTGCAACAACTTCGAGGGCGCACTGATGAAGGCCATCCGTTCTCTGGAGCAGCACGTGGATAGCCTGATGTCCTATGATTTTACAAATCTTTCCAGAGAGGAAATCTTGGATCAGCTTCATGTGGTGGACGACCGCCGTATCTGGCTGATTGCGGAAGCCATCCGCAAGGGCATTTCCTATGAGGAGATTCATGCCATTACCCAGATTGATATCTGGTTCATTGATAAAATTGCGATTCTGGTGGAAATGGAGCAGGCCCTGAAGAGCGAGCCCCTGACGCCGGAGCTCTTAAAAGAAGCGAAACGGATCGAGTTCCCGGACAATGTCATTGCCCGCCTGACCGGCAAGACGGAGGAGGAGATTAAAGAACTCCGTTACGCCAACGGCATCACCGCTGTATACAAGATGGTAGATACCTGTGCGGCAGAGTTCGAGGCAAGCACACCCTATTACTACTCTGTATTTGGCAGTGAAAATGAAGTCGTAGAAACAAAAGACCGCAAGAAGGTACTGGTTCTGGGCAGCGGCCCCATCCGCATCGGACAGGGTATCGAGTTCGACTTCTGTTCTGTACACTGTACCTGGGCTTTTGCGAAAGAAGGCTATGAGACCATTATCATCAACAACAACCCGGAGACGGTAAGTACCGACTTTGATATTGCAGATAAGCTGTATTTCGAGCCGCTGACTCCGGAGGACGTGGAAAGCATTGTGCGTCTGGAGAAGCCGGACGGAGCTGTGGTGCAGTTCGGTGGACAGACTGCCATTAAGCTGACCGAGGCCCTGATGAAGATGGGCGTGCCCATTCTTGGAACTTCTGCGGAAAATGTGGACGCGGCAGAGGACAGAGAACTTTTTGACGAGATCCTGGAGCAGTGTCAGATTCCGAGACCCAAGGGACATACGGTATTTACCGCCGAGGAGGCAAAGAAGGCAGCAAACGAGCTGGGCTATCCGGTTCTGGTTCGCCCGTCCTACGTACTGGGCGGCCAGGGCATGCAGATTGCCATCAACGATAAGGATGTAGAAGAGTTCATCGGCATCATCAACCGGATCGCCCAGGAGCATCCGATTCTGGTGGACAAGTATCTGCAGGGTAAGGAGATTGAGGTAGACGCGGTCTGCGATGGAGAGGATATCCTGATTCCGGGTATCATGGAGCATATCGAGCGCGCGGGTATCCATTCCGGAGACAGTATTTCCGTATATCCGGCCAAGAGCATCAGTGATAAGGTAAAGGCTACCATCGAGGAATACACGAAGCGCCTGGCCCGCTCCTTACATGTCATCGGTCTGATCAATATTCAGTTTATCGCGGTGGGCGACGAGGTATACGTCATCGAGGTAAATCCCCGTTCCAGCCGTACGGTTCCCTATATCAGTAAGGTAACCGGTATTCCGATTGTGCCGTTGGCTACCAAGGTCATTTTGGGTTACAAGATCAAGGATCTGGGCTATCAGCCGGGCCTTCAGCCGGAGGCAGATTACTACGCGGTGAAGATGCCGGTATTCTCCTTCGAGAAGATCCGCGGCGCGGACATCAGCCTGGGACCGGAGATGAAATCCACCGGTGAGTGTCTGGGTATTGCCAAAACCTTCAACGAGGCCCTTTACAAGGCATTCCTGGGCGCAGGCATCCGTCTGCCCAAGTATAAAAATATGATCATGACCGTCCGGGACGAGGATAAGGAAGAAGCAGTGGAGATTGCGAAGCGCTTTGAGGCGCTGGGCTACTGTATCTACGCCACCAAGGGTACCGCAAGAGCGCTCATGGAGGCAGACGTCTCCGTGCGCCTGACCAGAAAGCTGGAGCAGGAGTCCCCAAACATCCTGGACCTGATTCTGGGCCACAAGATCGACCTGATTATCGACACGCCCTCCCAGGGTGTGGATCACAGCCATGACGGCTTTGTTATCCGTAGAAATGCCATTGAGACAGGCGTCAATGTGCTGACTGCTATTGATACGGCGAAGGCGTTAGTGACCAGTCTGGAAAATACGGATGTGAAGACGCTTAGTCTGATTGATATTGCGACGATTTAAGTGAGAATAGAATGATAGAACAGCAGAGAGGACTTTCCGGGAAGGAGAGTCCTTTTTGCAGCTGTGGGAAAAGTCCATAATCTCAATTTAAGCCCCTCGAATTCGAGGGGCTTAGGAAGCAGGACACGAAGGGAGCTTAATCGTATGCGATTGAGGCGATTAAACATAAGTAAAAGCACACAGAGGTTCACAGTTCGGAAATTTTGTGCTACAATGGATACAGATTTTTTCGGGAAAAGGCGGTGCGGTATGGAAAAGCAGGTATTTACCGGCGAACTGGCGGCGGAGGCGCTGCCGGGGCGGCGACCGGACGGGCATAAGGGCGACTTTGGACGGGTCAGCATCACGGGCGGCAGCGTGGGTTTTACGGGGGCCCCGGTGCTGGCGGCTTATGGGGCGGCCCGGAGCGGAAGCGGGCTGGTGTTCTTAGGCGTGCCGGAGCCGGTGTATGGAATCGTGGCGGGGCACTGTCTGGAAGTGATGCCGTCGCCGCTGCCTGCAGCCCGCGGAAAGATTTCCAAGGACGCCTTTTTCCCGATTCTGGAGCGGTTGAACAGCTGCGATGCCGGGCTTCTGGGGCCGGGACTGGGACGCTCCCAGGAGCTGCCAAAGTTGATAAGTAAAATTCTGGAAGAAACAGAGACGCCGCTGATTCTGGACGCGGACGGGCTGTATGCCATTAAGGATCGAAAGGATGTACTGTGGAAGCGGGCGGAAAAAGGATTGCTTACGATTCTGACGCCCCATGAGGGAGAATTTCACTATCTGGGCGGTGAACCGGCGGCTGGCCGGGAAACGGCGGCGCTGGATTTTGCGCAGGAATACGGCTGTATCCTGGTGCTGAAGGGGCCGGGAACCGTGACTGCATTGCCGGATGGAAGCTGTTACGTGAATACCACCGGGAATAACGGCATGGCCAAGGGCGGCAGCGGCGATGTGTTGGGCGGTATGATACTGGGTATGCTGGGGCAGATGGTGGCTGCGCACAAACATGACGGAAGGTACACAGGTAATTCTATACGGACAGAGGCAATAGAACAGGCGCAGGAAGATAGCTTATTTTTGAAAGAAGCCGGACATATGACCGCTCTGGCTGTATATCTTCACGGCCTGGCCGGAGATCTGGCCCGGACAGAACTGGGCGAGTACGGTATGCTGCCCTCAGATCTGACCGCGCGGATTCCGGCGGCGATTCTGGAGGTTCAGAAGAACCAATCACATCATTTTTAAAGCGGGAAAAAGAAAGCTCTACACATAAAAATCAGACAGCAAAAGGGGAAAACACAATGGTAGATATGAAAAGCCTGCTGACCATGCAGGGCATGATGTTTGCGATGCTTCTTGTGGGCGTCTTTATCAGAAGAAAGGGAATTGTCACATCGGAAGGACGAAAAAGCCTGACAAACCTGCTGGTGAACCTGATTCTTCCCTGCAATATTCTCTACGCCTTTTCCAAGTCGGACACCTCGGCCTTCGGCTCCATGGTTATCGTCATCATCATGTCAGCCCTGATTCAGCTGACCTGGTATATCTTAAGTAAATTCTTGTGGAAAAATATGGACGACAGCCGCCGAGGCATCATGCGCTACGCCTTCCAGTTCGCCAACTGCGGCTACTTGGGCAATCCGGTCATCGAGGGTCTGTACGGCGCGCCGGGGCTGGTGTATGCTTCCGTGTTCCTGCTTCCTGTGCGGATTTTCATGTGGAGCGTAGGGTTAGAATGCTTTCAGGAGGGTGCGGGCAGCTTTGTGAAAACGCTGAAACGGACGGCGACCCATCCCTGTGTGCTGGCGACGGTTGTGGGCATCCTGTGGATGTTTTTCCCCCAGGTGAAGCTGCCGGATTTCCTGTATAATACGATTAACGGCTTTAACCAGTGCCTGACGCCTATGACCATGCTGACCATTGGCTTTATCATGGGAGAGACGGATATGCGGCGGATCTTCTGCAAGGATCTGGGCGTTATTACCGTACTGCGTCTGGGTATCCAGCCCCTTATCGTGCTGGGAGTCTGCTACCTGCTCCATCTGGAGCCTCTGGTGGCGGAGGTCATCACCGTCCTGGTCTCTATGCCGGTGGCCAATACCACAGCCCTGCTGGCCTCCCAGCATGACTGCGACTACGGCTTCGCCAGCGGCCTGGTGGTGTTCACCACGCTGGTGTCCATGGTGACGATTCCCATTTACGGAATGCTGGTAGGTGTCGTGTTTGCGTAAAATCAGATTTATCTGAGAAATATCTTAGAATATCTCAGAAATGGCGAGAAAACGCTTCGGCAGTACTTGTCGGAGCGCTTTTTTTATGCTATTCTAATACAGAGTGTGGGCACTTGTCGGACGAGTGCCTGTTTTGTTACGCGATCAACGAGTCAAAGTCTGTGCTTGCACGAGACCTTGACGACTGCCGCGATAACGAGTAAAATTCGCGAAGCGTATTTTATCTCGTTGTGACGTAAAAGATATGAGAGGTGCATTTTATGAAATGGAATAAATACACATTGAAGACCCGGACCGAGGCCGAGGATCTCATCAGCAGCATGATGCAGGACGCGGGTATCGAGGGCATCGAGATTGAGGACAAGGTGCCGCTGACCCAGCGTGAAAAGGAGCAGATGTTCGTGGACATTCTGCCGGAGGGACCGGCGGACGACGGTGTGGCTTATATCAGCTTCTATCTGGAGCCGGACACGGATCAGGAGGAAATGCTGGACAAGGTACGAGAGGGCCTGAAGGAAATCGAGGGCTGGGGCGTGGATATCGGAGAAGCTACCATTCAGGCATCTGAGACTGAGGACAAGGACTGGATTAACAACTGGAAAGAGTTCTTCCATCAGTTTTATGTGGATGACATTCTGATCAAGCCCTCCTGGGAAGAGGTAAAGCCGGAGGATCGGGAGAAGCTTCTGATTCAGATTGATCCGGGAACTGCCTTCGGAACCGGTATGCATGAGACGACACAGCTGTGTATCCGGCAGCTCCGCAAGTTCCTGACTCCGGAGACCGAGCTTCTGGATGTGGGAACCGGCAGCGGCATTCTGTCCATTATCAGCCTGAAGCTGGGAGCGAAGCACGCGGTAGGAACCGATCTGGATCCCTGCGCGGTAGAGGCTGTAAGGGAAAATATGGAAGTGAATGGCATCGATCCGGCTTCCTTTGAAATGATGATTGGCAATATTATCACAGAGAAAGAGATTCAGGATCGGGTAGGCTATGAATGCTATGATATCGTAGTGGCGAACATTCTGGCAGAGGTACTGGTGCCGCTGACGCCGGTGATTCTGTCCCAGCTGAAGCCGGGCGGCGTCTACATTACCTCCGGTATTATAGATGACAAGGAAGACCTGGTGGTAGAGACTGTGAAACAATGCGGTCTGACTGTATTGGAAGTTACCCATCAGGGCGAGTGGGTCAGCGTAACGGCCCGTAAGGAGCAGTAGGATGCATCGTTTTTTTGCGGAACCCGGTAATATCGGGGAAAAGGAAATCGTAATCACCGGCGCGGATGTGAATCATATCCGGAATGTCCTTCGTATGCGGACAGATGAAGAGGTGCTGATCGCCGACGGCCAAGGCGCGGAGTACCGCTGTAAGCTTACCGAACTTGGTGAAAATGAGGTGCGCGTCCAGATTCTCTGGAAGCTTGACGGCAATGCGGAGCTTGCTTCAGCCGTTACCCTGTTTCAGGGGCTTCCGAAAAGCGATAAGATGGATCTCATCGTCCAGAAATGCGTGGAGCTGGGAGTGGACCGGATTGTTCCGGTATCCACGAAGCGTGCTGTGGTGAAGCTGGACGCAAAAAAGGAGCAGACGCGGCTGAAGCGCTGGAATACCATCTCAGAGAGCGCGGCCAAGCAGTCCGGCCGGGGCGTGATACCCGAGGTCAACGGCGTCATGTCCTTCGGGAAGGCCCTGGAGGAGGCAAAGAAGCTGGACGTGCTTCTGATCCCTTATGAGCGGGCTGAGCATATGGTCGAAACCAGGCGGGTTATGGGTGAAATCAGACCCGGCCAGTCCGTAGGTATTTTCATCGGCCCGGAGGGCGGCTTTGAAGAAAGCGAAGTAGAGGAAGCAGTGGCAGCAGGGGCGAAGGCTATTACACTGGGAAAGCGGATTCTGCGGACCGAGACTGCAGGGCTGGCGGTGATGTCCATGCTGAGTTACCTGCTGGAAGAATAAAAATGCAGGTTCATAGTTTTTGTCTTGTAAGATTTCTATCAGATAAGCGAGAGAATAAACTTTACAGGTGTAAGCCCATGTATGACGAGTGCTTTTGAGCAAGGGAAAAAGACTGTGAACATAGAGAATAATAAAGAGGAATAATATGGAAGTTTACTTAGATAATTCAGCCACCACCCGCTGCTTTCCGGAGGCAGCGAAGCTGATGTACAAGGTCATGACCGAGGACTACGGCAATCCGTCCTCCTTACATCAGAAGGGCGTGGACGCGGAGAAATATGTCCGCGAGGCGAAAGAAATCATTGCGAAAAATCTGAAGGTGGAGCCCAAGGAGATCTACTTCACCTCCGGCGGGACAGAGAGCGATAACCTGGCGCTCATGGGCGCGGCCCATGCCAATCAGCGGGCAGGAAAGCACTTGATTACCACCCGGATTGAGCACCCGGCTATTTTGAATACCATGAAGGAACTGGAAAAGCAGGGCTTTCAGGTAACCTACCTGCCGGTGGACGGACAGGGACGGGTGCAGATCGCGGATCTGGAAGAGGCGCTGACGGACGAGACTATTCTGGTGTCTGTCATGTACGTGAACAATGAGATTGGCGCGGTACAGCCCATCGAGGAGATAGGAAGGCTTCTGAAAAACCGGGAGAAACCCATTTTGTTCCATGTGGACGCGGTGCAGGGTTACGGAAAGTTCCGGATTCTGCCGAAAAAGCTGGGTATTGACATGCTGAGTGTCAGCGGTCATAAGATTCATGGGCCCAAGGGCATGGGAATTCTGTATGTGGACGAGCATGTGAAGATTCATCCGATTCTTTTCGGAGGCGGCCAGCAGAGAGACTTACGCTCCGGTACGGAAAATGTGCCGGGTATCGCGGGGCTGGGCGAGGCGGTAAAAGAGATTTATACAGATTTCAATGAGAAGATGGAGCGGCTGTATGGGCTCCGGGAATACTTTGTTGAAGAGATCGAAAAGATAGAGGGAACCACCGTAAACGGACCGAAGGGCAGAGAGGGCGCGCCCCATATTGTCAGCGTCAGCTTTGCGGGTGTGCGGAGTGAGGTACTGCTCCATTCTCTGGAGGATAAAGGCATCTACGTGTCCTCCGGCTCCGCCTGTGCGTCCAACCATCCGGCGGTCAGCGAGACACTGAAGGCCATTCACGTGAAGAAGGAGCTTCTGGACTCCACGATCCGGTTCAGCTTCAGTGAATTTACGACAAAAGAGGAGCTGGATTACACACTGGAGGCGCTTCGGACCCTACTTCCGATGCTGCGTCGGTTTACGAGAAGATAGAAAGGGGAACAACATGTTTTTTCATGCATTTTTGATTAAATACGGAGAAATCGGGATCAAGGGAAAGAACCGGTATCTCTTTGAGGACGCGCTGGTAGCGCAGATCCGCCATGCCCTGAAGCATGTGGAGGGCACGTTTAAAGTAACCAAGGATCAGGGACGTATCTATGTCCACACCGAGGGAGAATATGACTATGACGACGCGGTGGCGGCCATGCGCCGGGTATTCGGTATCGTAGGCATCTGTCCGGTGGTGATTCTGGAGGACGAAGGCTTTGAAAAGCTGGGCGACGATGTGGTGGCTTACTTAAAGGCCCGCTACGGCGAGAATTGTGAGAAAACCTTCAAGGTACAGGCCCGCCGTGCCCGCAAGACTTATCCAAAGGCTTCCATGGAGATGAACGCGGAGCTGGGCGGCCGGATTCTGGACGCGTTTCCGGGGATGCGCGTAGATGTGCATGAGCCGGAGCTGATGATTCATGTGGAAGTGCGGGAGCACATTTATCTGTACTCTGACATTATCCCGGGTCCGGGCGGTATGCCCATCGGCACCAACGGAAAATCCATGCTGCTCTTATCCGGCGGTATTGACAGCCCGGTGGCAGGCTACATGGTAGCTAAGCGCGGCGTCAAGATTGACGCGGTATACTTCCATGCGCCGCCCTACACCAGCGAGCGCGCGAAGCAGAAGGTGGTAGATCTGGCGGCGAAGGTGGCCCGTTATACCGGTCCCATTTACCTGTATGTGGTAAACTTTACGGAGATTCAGTTATATATCTATGAGAAATGTCCCCACGACGAGCTGACGATTATCATGCGCCGTTATATGATGCGGATCGCAGAGCGGATCGCGGAGAAGACAGGGTCTCTCGGCCTGATTACCGGCGAGAGTATCGGCCAGGTAGCCAGCCAGACCGTACACAGCCTGGCAGCTACCAATGAGGTCTGCACCATGCCGGTATTCCGTCCGCTGATTGCGTACGATAAGGAAGATATCGTAACGATTTCCAAGCAGATTGATACTTATGAGACGTCGATTCAGCCCTTTGAGGACTGCTGTACGATATTTGTTGCCAAGCATCCGGTGACCAAGCCGAACATCAATGTGATCAAGCGCTCCGAGCAGAAGCTGATGGAGCAGATCGACGAGATGGTGGACAAGGCCATCGAGACGGCAGAGTTGATTGTGGTAGGTTAAAGGGTATAAAGAAACCATACGAGCCGGCTGGGACAATATTGATTATTATCAGGAAAACAAAGGAGATTAACCACATGGGAGTAAATTCAATTGACGCTGAAGACGATCAGTTCGCATACCGTTATGATACCCAGCTTCTGATTGAGCGCAGGAATCAGGACCTGGATGAGGATGAAATTTCCGATTACATCACCGAGCATTTTGAGGGCAACAGCCTGATTGCGGCGGGAGACGAGGAGCTGGTGAAGATCCATTTCCATACCAATGAGCCATGGAAAATTCTGGAATACTGCAATTCCATAGGAAAAATTTTCGATATTGTGGTGGAGGATATGATCCGCCAGACTAACGGGCTGCACGGCTAAAAGTGGCAATGACAGAAAGAGGGTGTCGCAGATGACCGCAGAAGAAGTAATACAGGAAGCAGCAAAGCTTTGCAGAAGCTTTCATGCCCAAAGAGTGATTTTATATGGATCCAGGGCCAAACATACGGCGCGGGAGAGAAGCGACATTGATATTGCAGTGTCAGGAGTGAAGAATTTTGAACTGTTGGCAGAAAGAATAGAGGAGTTGCCGACCCTTTACAGTGTCGATTTGTTAAATCTGGATACCTGTAAAAATCAGCTGCTATTGGAGGATATCAGGCAATATGGACGAGAAATTTAAAAGACGGTTCACATCATTTTGTAACTCACTGGATGCGCTGGCGGAGGCAAAACAGAGGGATCTTTCCGATTCTTTTGTGTTAAGCGGTACCAGCGCCAAATTCAGTATTACCTTTGATTTGGCATGGAAGGTCATGAAGGATATCCTGGTGCAGCACTATGCGATTACCGGTTTTGTGGCAGGATCGCCGCGAGAGGTGCTTCGGGAGGCTTTCAAGGCGAATCTGATTTCTGATGACGCCTGGATGGAAATGCTGAAGGTGAGAAATGAGCTGACGCATGATTATGACTGCGAAATTGTGAAGGAACACTGCGGCACGATTGTGGAAACTTATATTGATTTATTTTACGAGTTTGAAGCAGTCGTAAAAAAACTGTCGGTTGCGCGATAGTTGGTGGAGGCAACTGCCCGTATCTGCTATGATTCCGGTATCAAAGACAGAACAGGAGGATTCCATCTTATGCTAATCGGAACGATTGTCACTTTCATCAATCTGCTCATTTTCGCGCTGATCGTCGGTGGACTGATTTACCTTTTTGTCCTGCTAGTAAAAGCCCTGCGGAAATACCTGAAAGCAGATCCCGTCCGCAAAGAAAAGGCTGAAACTGCCCGCTCCTTAGGCGAGGTTCTGAAAAGCCACCGTACCGCATGCAAAATGACGCAGGAATTCGTAGCCGAGGCCCTAGGCGTCAGCCGCCAGGCCGTCTCCAAATGGGAGAGCGGAGTTTCCCATAGTTAAAGATACCACACCAAATATGATGAACCCACGCTTATAC
>ERZ827088.3418-NODE-3418-length-14618-cov-5.533956_pt1 | contig 14618 bp, 7 predicted proteins | sample MGYA00519922_ERZ827088 | MGnify/ENA primary metagenome ERZ827088 (study PRJEB31778, sample SAMEA3449254) | human gut metagenome | biome: human gut; feature: human-associated habitat; material: faeces | place: United Kingdom | collected 2010/2012 ... | reverse complement strand
AGCATATTCTATCTGTTGTATTATATTATTACAATTGGCCACGACATTATAAGCCTCCGTCCAGATAGAAGATAACACCGGTTTGAATTCATAATAGCCCCATGCATATTTAGCAGCACCATACTGCATTTCGTTTACACCCGGAGCTTTTTTATAATCATACACCTGCCCCAATGCATCCACGATTCCCCACGTCAAATGTTTTCCGTATAAATTCCTTGACTCCATGGTAAAGTAAACACCATTTAAAGCATGCCGGAAACCTGTGCCCGTGGAAAATAACTTCTCTTCACTAATCTCATCTTCCGGTTCCACATTCAACCATTCATTACATGACAACATAAAGAACGGTAAAACTAAATACAATAATTTATTTCTCATATTCCTGACTTACTAAAAAGTTGCACGTAAAGAAAAATTCACCGTTCTGGCAAAAGGATAACTCGTCCCTCGCTCCTGCTTGATGGAAGACAAACGGAATAATTCATTCGTACTTACTTCCAAACGCAGAGTTTTCAAAAATATTTTCCGAAGCCATAGCGGGTCAAAATCATAACTCAACGTCAAAGCATCTAAAGATAAAACATTTTCATCCTGCACAAAACGGGAAGTAGGCAACGTAACACTATTCATATCCTTTATATCTTTCAATGGAGCAATATCACCCGGTTTTTCCCATCGCTGTGTCAGCACACGTTTATCAACATTACTTCCTTGAATGTCCGCATTCTCAACATTCATGATCAACGTTTCATTGTACGTCTGTTTTCCCCATTCATAACCGAAGGAAGCAAATAACGAGAAATTCTTGTAGGTAGCATTCAAACCGAAAGACCCGCTAGCCTTAGGCTCCGAATCTCCAAGCACGACCTCTTCTGTTGCTTTCCATTTGTGACTGGCCTGTCCATTACGGTAGAGATACAACTCTTTACCGTTTGAGGGATCAATACCCAATGAACGCACGCCATAAATTGCTGTTAAAGAGGCGCCTTCCTCGTACTTCATGATCGGTTTGATAAAATCCGAATAGGTCTTACCGGCCTGAGTCCATGATAAAGTTGGTGTTTGACTCTCTTCAGCAAGTCCATAATAATCTTCCACTTGAGAATTATAAGCTTTCAAAGCATCTGAAATTTTCAGAATTTCATTCCTATTATGGTTCAGATTACCCCATAAGGCAACATTCCAATCCTTGTTTTTCATTACATCAAAACGAAACTGAATATCGAATCCCTTGTTCAACGTTTCACCCAAATTACTCTTGTAAGAAGAGAAACCGGCAGATCCCGGCAAAGTTACATCCGTGATCAAGTCAACCGTTTTATTGTAATAATAATCAAACACCAAAGAAATCCGACTATTCCAAAATTCCATATCCGTACCGACATTCAATTTATTCGTTGTCTCCCATTTCAAATCTCTATTTCCCAATGCCTTCAAACCGACTCCAAAACCGGCAATATACCAACGATCAAACGTCCGATAAACCGTTCTGGCACTGTAAGACGGAAAATTCACTTTACCGGTTTGCCCGTAAGAAGCACGAAATTTCATGCGATTGATCACCTTACTCCCATTCAAGAAAGCATAGTTATGCAAATTGACACCCGCTCCAAACGACCAGAATGGAGCCCATTTTTGATCCAAACCAAACTCAGATGAACCATCAAAACGCACAGACACGTCTGCCAGATAAATATCATTCCAAGTATAATTCGCTAAAAGCAAAAAACCGGCCAACCGACTAGCACTCTGAGATTTTGAGGGTTTATCCTTGATCTCTGCTGCATAATTAGGAGAATGATACTCTCCAGAAGGAAATCCTCGGTAATGACTGGAGGTACTTTCAGATTTGCGAGACATGGCATTGACTACCACTGAAGCATTCAAAGCATGCGCACCAAATGATTTTGATACATACGCACCAATTTGAGCATCCCAATTCGTGGATTCCCCTTTCGTTAAATAAAGATCACCCTCCAATTCCGCTTCCTTCTGAGCTTTTGCAGTCGTGTTGGAAGAAAGAGGATCAATAAAACGTTCTTTTTTAGTAAATTCTTTCGTTATAGCAATCTGACCTTTTAAATGCAAATAATCCGTCAAGAACCATTGAGCCATCAATCGATCGATAAACACATCCCCTTTCTCGTATTCAAAATTATTTAAACGAGCCTCGTACAAAGGATTATTCACTCGGGTATCCCTATGAGGTAGTGTTGAAAATTCCAATGCTCCGGAAATCAATGTTCCATTCTTGTCATAAGGACGATCATATGGTTGTAAATGAGTGTAATCGGAAAAATCACCATAAGGAGACTCTTGTGCCTCGGTATAATTATACTCGATATAATTCACCACCTGCAAATTCTTAAGCCGGTAATCCACGTGAAACCCCACGTTCATGATATCCCGGTAAGAATCCTTCATCACACCATTATTTTTATTATAAGAGAGATCAAGTCCATAACGTAAATCTGCATTCCCCCCCTCTATCGAAAAACTATGCTTATGATTAACGGAATTTCGCAAAGGAATTGACAACCAATCTGTGTTCACACCTTCCTCTACGCGCAACAATCGCTGGTTATAAGCATCCAAAGCTTGTTTCCAAGTCATATAATATTGCGGGGTATAAATCCCGGCTTTTTGCTCTATTTCTAATTTTTCCCTTGCATTAGCCAAGTTATAATCAGAAAGATCAGGCATAGAAACCGAACCTGTCAGGCTGTACGAAATAGTCACTTCACCCGGTTTCGGGGCAACAGTAGTGATCACCACAACACCATTCGCCGCACGAGAACCATACATTGCCGTAGCTGAAGCATCCTTCAATATCTGGACATTTTCAACCCGCATTGGATCCATATCATACACTTTCTGTACACTCACCTCGAAACCGTCCATGATAAAAATAGGAAGATTCGGGTTATTCTTCAAAGAAGATTTAGACAACGCATCTTTATCCAGTTCTTTCACCCCGATACCGGAACGTCCGCGTATATATATTTCAGGAATAGCATTCGGGTCCGATCCCCACTTATTGTTCTGTTGTATACGGAATGATGGATCAAATGTTGATAATGCTTGCACCACGTTCGTGGCAGATGCCTTCAATAAATCCTCCCGTTTCACGGAGATAGAACTACCGGTAAAACTCTCCTTCTTGATATTGCCATATCCAGTTACAACCACCTCGTCCATCTCTTTCACATCATCCTTCATCGTGATTACCAGCTCTTTTTCATCATTTTTTCGATCATTACTCAATTGGTGATAAACCGTTTCCATTCCGATAAACGAAAATACCAAAATCGTACTATCCAATTTCGGGATCTCGATTTTAAACTTCCCGTCTATATCTGTTATCACTCCCAATTTAGTTCCTTTGATTAATATGGTAACTCCCGGCAACGGCATTTTCTTCGTGTCAATTACCTTACCTTTGATCTGCCTGGGTTGTTCTTGCTTTTTCTCGTCTTTTGCTTGAGTAATGATAATTACATCATTCTGAATCACGTAAGACAAATGTGTATCTTTAAACAAGACTTTCAATACTTCGTCCAAAGTCGCATCTTTCACGTTTACATCACGTTTTCCATACTTCAAAACTTCCTCCATCTGATACAAAAAACGATACCCCGTTTTTTGGCTCATGTCCGTGATGGCCTCATCAATCGTAACATTTTTCAAATTCAACGTCAATCTTACCACTTGAGAGGCCGCTTCAGCCTGCAAGAAAAAGATCGACATAAACAGAAAAAGAAGGCTGCGTTTTAAAATAAATCGCATCTTTTTTAATCTTTGACCTCCATCAAAGACTTCGATTCCGTTTTTTTTCATACTTTTACATGCTTAATGATTAATAATTCTGTTTTTAATCGTTATTTAAACTCACTCTCGAGCAGAAAATAGTACCAATGTTTTCTGCTCTTTTATATTTAAACTCATCATTTTTCTATTTTACGCACGAACACAGTCCTATCCCTTACCTCAAAATGTACCCGAGTTGCCAATTCCAGCATTCTCAATATTTCGGTGAAATCCTCGTACCGGGCCAATTCTCCGGAGAAATGATACTCTTTTACCTCTGGATTCTCCCAAAATATATCTATATTGTACCAACGCGCCAAACGAGTCATAATATTCTCCAACGAATGATTCAACAACATGAATTTCCCTTCTTTCCATGCAGAATAACGACTGGCATCAACCTTACGAACCGTGAATTTCCCTTCATCATAAACGGCTTGCTCATCCGGACGAAGTTTCACTCCCTGTTTGCCATTAAATACCCGTACCGCCCCATCATTCAAAGTCGTCTCCACAAAAGTATCATCCGGATAAGCCTGCAAATTAAACTGCGTACCCAAAACTTCCACTGACATCTTATCGTTAGCATTCACAACAAAAGGACGGGAAGCATCTTTAGTAACCACAAAAAAAGCTTCTCCCCGTAAAAAAACATCACGTTTCCCCTTACCGAATTTCACCGGGAAACGAATTTCCGAATCAGAATTCAAAAAGACTTCCGTGTTATCGGATAAAAACAACTTATACTCCCCTCCTCGAGGTACTCGGATAGTATTGTATTCCAGTACATCATCTTTCTCCATATCTCCATTTCCCTCGTAAGACACCCGACTCCCATCATTTTGGGCAACCATTCCCCCTCCCAAGGAAATCAACCGTACAGTACTATCCTGTAAAACAATCTCATTCCCTTGGGAAGTCACTAAAACTGCTTTGGCTCCTCTCATCTCCACGCAAGCCACCATCTCTACTTGTTCTACCTCCGATTTTTTCCAGAATCCCCAGTACAATCCAATTCCTACAAACAATATTACGGAAGCAACTACTCCAATCTGCCAAGACGAAAATAAAGATCTACACTTTCTTTGTCCAACCAACTGCACTCTCAAGGTATCCCAAGTATGTTCTACATCCAAACGCTTCGCATACATATCCCTAACAGAAAGATTTTCGGTCTCAAGAATACGTCGATATAAATCCTTATTTCTTGCATCCTCCTCCAGCCAAGCATTTAGTCTTTCCTCATCCTCGGGCAAGATAACTCCCATTAACTTTTTAGCTATCAAACGGGATATTTTATAATCTTTAGGACACTCTACCATACTAAACATTTATCAAATTCTATATATAGAACGATAAATTCATCTTAAAGGATGAGTGAATTTTCCACTTTTTTCAATTATTTTCCGCTAAAAACACCAAAAGAAGATAGAAGTAATCTTTTAAAACCACACGAAGAGTATCCATAGCCTTATATTTCAAAGACTTGACAGTATTCACGGAAATACCTAAATTTTCAGAAATTTCTTTATTTTGTTTTCCTTCCAAGCTCAATTTTATAACTCGCCCACTCTGAACAGGTAAAGCATCAATAGCTTCCATTATGATCCTATAGGTTTCCTCTTCTATTAAAATATCGCGAAAAAAGTACTCATTATCAGCAGCTTTTAACTCCTGTTGAAGTGGAAGTTTTTTTCGACTTCTCAAATAATCAAAGCATTTATTTCTAACAGACACGTATAAAAATATATCTGTCATCTCTTGAAAATCATAAGTTTTCCTTTTCTCCCACAAGCGAATAAATATTTCCTGAACAAGATCCTTCGCCACATCCTCATCCTCAACAATACGACGAGCAATCATGCACATGGACAAGTAATATTTTTTGAAAAGCATTTCGTAGGCACCAATATCACCTTGACGAATGGATTCAAATAATCTATCACCATTATTTTGATTATTATCATACATGATTATTCCATTTACATCAAAAATTCTCTTGAGATAACAAAAATAGAGAAAAAAATGGGAATAACAATTATTGCACAAGTTCCTACTATTTTTATCCCGATCAATTTTGACACATAGCAATATCGAATAGAACCCTCCAACATTCAAATTATTCATTTGAATATCAAAGCCGCTTTACATTCAATAATTTTATTGCCAACGCCCCTCAATCACTACAGCCTACTATTTCTCGGAAAAGAAGCCTGCCGTCGATGTAAGAGTTATCGAAGACAAGCAACTTGTCTTACTTTGAGTTATATAAAATCATGTTAAAATAATTAAGCTTGTCCTTGCGGTTCCAGATCCACCGGGAACATGGGAGCTATAGGGCCGCCCTCTGGTAAATTAATCTTCCCGTAATCCATCTCGAATCTCCGAACATTATCTTGTAACGCCAGCAACAAGCGTTTCGCATGTTCCGGGGTCAAAATAATACGGCTTTTCACTTCAGCCTTGGGCATCCCCGGCATAATACGGATAAAGTCAACAATAAACTCGGAGGAAGAATGAGAAATAATTGACAAATTCGAATAAGTCCCTTGTGCAACCTCTCGATTTAATTCAATATCAAATTGTTGTTTTTTCTCTTCCATAATAGTCCTTGGTTAATAGTTTATACAAACAATAAAGGCGCCTTTCGGCGCCTCTATCTATTTTTATTTTTCCATCCTTTCGAGGTCTGCCTTAGAACCTACAATCAGACTTCTAAATTCTTTCATACCTGTTCCCACCGGTATCAAGTGACCGCAAATCACGTTTTCTTTCAAGCCTTCCAACGGATCGACTTTACCATAAATTGCAGCCTCATTCAATACCTTCGTGGTCTCCTGGAATGATGCGGCAGAAATAAAGCTGGATGTCTGCAAAGCAGCACGGGTAATACCCTGTAATACCTGAGCTGAAGTTGCGGGTACAGCATCTCTAGCCTCTACCACCTTCAAGTCTCTACGTTTCAATTGCGAATTAATATCTCTCAACATACGTACAGAGATAATCTGTCCCGGTTTCACCCGATCCGAATCACCGGCTTCCAGTACCACTTTCTTTCCGTAGATCGCATCGTTTTCTTCCATGAACTCGCTTTTGTCAACCACTTGATTTTCCAAGAATCTCGTATCTCCGGCATCTTGAATCAACACCTTACGCATCATCTGGTGTACGATGATCTCGAAATGCTTATCGTTGATCTTCACACCCTGCATCCGGTATACATCCTGTACCTCGTTCACGATATACTCCTGAACCTTGATCGGTCCCTCGATATTCAAAATATCAGTCGGGGTAATTGCACCGTCAGATAGCGGGGTTCCAGCACGCACATAATCGTTCTCCTGTACCAAAATCTGTTTTGATAAAGAAACCAAATACTTCTTCACCTCTCCGGCTTTTGATGTCACGATGATTTCACGATTACCGCGTTTGATCTTACCATAAGTTACCTCTCCGTCAATTTCCGATACAACGGCCGGATTCGACGGGTTACGAGCCTCGAACAACTCGGTTACACGAGGAAGACCTCCCGTGATATCTCCTGCCTTACCAACAGCTCTCGGAATCTTGGCAATGGTACTACCGGCAACAACCTCAGCTCCTTCCTTCACGACAATGTGGGCACCTACCGGTAAGTTGTAACTCTTCACCGTGTTTCCTTCCGCATCATTGATACACAAAGCAGGCGCTTTCATCTTGTCTCGGAACTCGATAATAATCATCTCCCTAAATCCGGTGGTTTCATCGGATTCTTCCTTATAGGTTTCACCCTCAATCAAGTTTTCCAACCCAACCGTACCGGAAAATTCGGTAATGATCAAAGCATTGAACGGGTCCCATTCGCAAAGCAATTCACCCTTACTAATCTCCTGTCCATCCTTCACGAACAACTTAGCACCGTAAGGGATAGCATGAGAAATCAAGATAATATTCGTGTTCTTATCCAATATACGCAACTCCGTCAAACGTCCTACAACCACGTCACAGGTCGTTCCGTTATCTTGCGTGTACTCGACAGAACGTAATTCTTCATACTCAACGTAACCATCATACTTAGCTTTCAACGAGTTCTCGCTGGAAATATTTCCTGCGGTACCTCCCACGTGGAAGGTTCTCAATGTCAACTGAGTACCCGGCTCACCGATAGACTGCGCTGCAATAACCCCAACAGCCTCGCCCTTCTCCACCATGCGGCTGGTAGCCAAATTACGTCCGTAACATTTAGCACAAACACCCTTCTTCGCTTCACAAGTCAATACAGAACGAACTTCAACACGCTCGATCGGGGAGTTCTCGATAATATCGGCAACCACCTCCGTGATCTCATCTCCGGAAGCCACGATCAATTCACCCGTATTCGGATGATAAATATCATGCACGGAAACACGTCCTAAAATTCTCTCTGACAAAGAAGACACGATCTCCTCGTTATTCTTGATTGCCGAAATGGTAATACCTCTCAACGTACCGCAATCTTCCTCGGTAATCGTGATATCGTTAGCCACGTCAACCAAACGACGAGTCAAATATCCGGCGTCAGCAGTCTTCAATGCGGTATCGGCCAAACCTTTACGAGCACCGTGGGTCGAAATAAAGTACTCCAACACCGAAAGTCCCTCTTTAAAGTTTGCCAAAATCGGGTTCTCGATAATCTGTCCCCCTGTAGCACCTGATTTCTGCGGTTTTGCCATCAATCCACGCATACCTCCCAACTGACGAATCTGCTCACGAGATCCACGGGCTCCAGAATCCAACATCATATAGATAGAATTGAATCCTTGGTCGTCCGCTGCCAATTGTTTCATCAACGTGGCGGTCAGGTTCGCATTCACGTGTGTCCAAATATCAATAATCTGGTTATATCTTTCATTATTGGTAATGAATCCCATGTTATAATTCGCCATTACCTCTTCAACCTGATCGTATCCTTCTTGTAACAAATCTTGTTTGTTCTCCGGAACAATAACGTCTCCCAAGTTGAAAGACAAACCACCCTCAAATGCTTTACGATACCCCAAATCCTTAATATCATCCAAGAATTTAGCCGTCACGTCCACACCGCAACGTTTGAACACGTCACCGATAATATCACGCAACGCTTTTTTCGTAATCAACGTATTGATATAAGGATAGTTTTTCGGGGTAAACTGGTTCAAAATCACACGACCAACCGTCGTTTTGATCATATGTCTGATCGGTTGACCGTCCTTGTCCACGTTATCAATCTTCACCTCGATTTCAGCATGCAAGTCTACAGCTCTCTCGTTGAAAGCGATAATCACTTCCTCCGGAGAATAGAACTTCAATCCTTCACCCTTCACGCCCTTTCTCGGTTTCGTGATATAGTATAAACCGAGTACCATATCCTGAGAAGGCACCGTGATAGGCGCACCATTAGCCGGATTCAAAATGTTATGAGAACACAACATTAAAATCTGAGCTTCCAGCACGGCCTCATTACCTAATGGTAAGTGTACAGCCATCTGGTCACCGTCGAAGTCGGCGTTGAATCCGGTACAAGCCAATGGGTGCAAACGGATTGCTTTACCCTCGATCAATTTCGGTTGGAATGCCTGAATACCCAATCGGTGCAGGGTCGGGGCTCGGTTTAACAATACCGGGTGACCTTTCAACACGTTTTCAAGAATATCCCAAACGATCGGATCACGACGATCCACGATCTTCTTGGCACTCTTCACCGTCTTCACGATACCACGCTCGATCAGCTTACGGATAATAAACGGCATATATAATTCAGCCGCCATATCTTTCGGAAGACCACACTCGTGCATCTTCAAGTCCGGACCTACAACGATTACCGAACGTGCAGAGTAGTCAACACGCTTACCCAACAAGTTCTGACGGAAACGACCTTGTTTACCTTTCAAACTGTCGGACAAGGACTTCAACGGACGATTGGCGTCTGTCTTAACAGCGCTCGATTTACGAGAGTTGTCAAACAAAGAGTCCACGGCCTCCTGAAGCATACGTTTCTCATTACGTAAGATCACTTCCGGAGCCTTAATATCGATCAATCGTTTCAAACGGTTATTACGGATAATAACACGACGATATAAATCATTCAAGTCAGAAGTAGCGAAACGGCCACCGTCCAACGGAACCAACGGACGCAGTTCGGGAGGGATCACCGGGATCACTTTCATGATCATCCATTCCGGTTTGTTACGACCTCTGGACGCACGAAAAGACTCAACTACCTGAAGGCGTTTCAAGGCCTCGTTCTTTCTCTGTTGAGATGTGTCCGTGCTCGCACGGTGACGCAACTCATAAGAAAGAGAATCCAAGTCCAAGCGAGCCAACAGATCATAAACAGCCTCAGCGCCGATCTTAGCGATGAACTTATTCGGATCCGTATCCTCTAGCAATTGATTTTCTCTTGGAAGGCTATCCAAAATATCCAGATATTCCTCCTCAGATAATAGGTCTAACTCACCGACCGTGTCTACGCAACCCGGCTGGATCACGACGTAGCGTTCGTAATAGATGATGGAATCCAGTTTCTTGGTAGGAAGACCTAGCAAGTAACCGATTTTATTAGGCAAAGAACGGAAATACCAAATATGGGCAACAGGAACCACCAAATGGATGTGTCCCATACGTTCACGACGAACTTTCTTTTCCGTAACTTCCACTCCACAACGATCGCAGACAATACCTTTGTAACGGATACGCTTGTACTTACCGCAATGGCACTCATAGTCCTTGATCGGACCAAAGATACGCTCACAGAACAAACCGTCACGCTCAGGCTTATACGTACGATAGTTAATTGTTTCCGGTTTCAAAACCTCACCGCTGGAGTTCTCTAGGATCTCCTCAGGGGATGCCAGACCGATGGTTATTTTTGAAAAGTTACTCTTTATCTTGTTTTCTTTTCTAAAGGCCATATTATTTATTTATAAAGAGTTATCAATAGATAAAGTAGACGGGCCGTAGCCCACCTACTTCTTTATTGTTATTGAATTAATCCAGAGTGAAACTCAAACCAAGTCCTCTCAACTCGTGCAATAATACATTCAGAGATTCAGGGATACCCGGCTGTGGCATCGGATCACCCTTCACGATCGCCTCATAAGCCTTCGAACGTCCTACAACGTCATCAGACTTAATCGTAAGAATTTCCTGAAGAACATGAGCGGCACCGAAGGCTTCCAGTGCCCAAACCTCCATCTCTCCGAAACGCTGACCACCGAACTGTGCCTTACCACCTAACGGCTGTTGCGTAATCAAAGAGTACGGACCGATTGAACGGGCATGCATCTTATCGTCAACCATGTGGCCCAACTTCAAGAAGTAAGTCACACCCACCGTAGCAGGTTGGTCGAAACGCTCACCAGTACCACCATCATACAAGTAAGACTTACCGTAGCGAGGAATACCAGCTTTGTCTGTCCATTCGTTCAAATCATCCAAAGTCGCACCATCGAAGATCGGAGTAGCGAACTTAACGTCCAACTCACGTCCGGCCCAACCCAACACGGCCTCGAAAATCTGTCCCAAGTTCATACGAGAAGGCACACCCAGCGGGTTCAAGCAGATATCCACCGGAGTACCGTCTTCCAAGAACGGCATATCCTCCTGACGAACGATCTTTGATACGATACCCTTGTTACCGTGGCGACCGGCCATCTTATCACCTACCTGAATCTTACGTTTCTTGGCGATATAAACCTTAGCCATCTGTACGATACCTGTCGGCAGCTCATCACCGATCGTCAAGTCGAACTTCTTACGTCTCAACTCAGCGTCAAGCTCCTTGTACTTCTTCAAATAATTCAAGATAACCTGCTTGATCAACTCATTCTTCTGAGCGTCTGCCGTCCACTTGCTTACTTGGATGGAGTTATAATCCAATTCTTCCAGAGATTTGCGGGTAAACTTAGCACCCTTAGCGATAATCTCCGTATTCATATAGTCTTTAACACCTTGAGAAACCTTGCCGTTTGTAAGCACTAACAACTTATCAACTAACAAAGTCTTCAAGCTAGCCATCTTTTCTTCGTATTCCTCGTCCAACTTCGGCAAGATCGCCTTATCAGTCAATCTGGATTTACGTTTCTTGACAGCCTTCGAGAACAAAGCGGTCTCGATAACCACACCGCGCAAAGACGGAGTAGCCTTCAAGGAAGCATCCTTCACATCACCCGCCTTATCACCGAAGATAGCACGCAACAACTTTTCCTCCGGAGATGGATCAGACTCACCTTTCGGAGTGATCTTACCGATCAAGATATCACCCGGCTCGATGCGAGCACCTACACGAACGATACCTCTCTCATCCAAATCCTTGGTAGCCTCTTCGCTGACGTTAGGGATATCGGAAGTCAATTCCTCCATACCACGCTTCGTCTCACGTACCTCAAGGATGTATTCGTCAACGTGGACAGACGTAAAGAAGTCCTCACGAACCATACGCTCGTTCAACACGATAGCATCCTCATAGTTATAACCCTTCCAAGGCATGTAAGCCACCTTCACGTTACGTCCCAAGGCAAGCTCGCCTTTCTGGGTTGAGTAACCCTCGGTAAGGATATCGCCGGCTTTCACACGTTGTCCGCGATGACAGGTCGGTTTCAAATCGACTGTCGTACTTTGGTTGGTCTTACGCCATTTCGGGATATTATATGTCTTAACCGCATCCTCGAAGCTAACGAATTCCTCGTCCTCCGTGCGGTCATATTTAATCTTGATACAAGTAGCATCAACGAACACAACCTCGCCCTCACGCTCAGCCATAATCTGAGTACGAGAGTCACGAGCAACCTGCGCCTCGATACCGGTACCAACGATCGGAGCGTCCGTACGCAACAAAGGAACCGCCTGACGCATCATGTTAGATCCCATCAACGCACGGTTAGCGTCATCATGTTCCAAGAACGGGATCAGTGAAGCCGCGATAGAAGCGATCTGCTGCGGAGCCACGTCCATCAAGTCAATCTCAGAAGGAGGGACAACAGGGAAGTCAGCCTCGAAACGAGCCTTCACCTTATCGCGGATAAACTTACCGTTATCATCCAATGGAGCGTTACCTTGAGCGATTGTCAACTCTTCCTCTTCCTCCGCCGTGTAGTATTGCAAGCCTTCCTCAGAGAAGTCGACCTTTCCATCTGCCACCTTACGGTACGGAGTCGAGATGAAACCAAGATCGTTGATCTTAGCGTATACACATAAAGAAGAGATCAAACCAATGTTCGGACCTTCCGGGGTCTCAATCGGACAAAGACGACCATAGTGCGTATAGTGAACGTCACGAACCTCGAATCCGGCACGCTCTCTAGACAAACCTCCCGGACCTAGGGCTGATAAACGACGCTTGTGCGTGATCTCCGCCAACGGGTTCGTCTGGTCCATGAACTGAGACAAGGCATTCGTTCCGAAGAAAGAGTTAACCACGGAAGAAATCGTCTTCGCATTGATCAAATCAATCGGAGTAAACACCTCATTATCGCGAACGTTCATACGTTCACGAACTGTACGTGACATACGAGCCAAACCAATACCGAACTGGTTATACAATTGCTCGCCAACCGTACGTACACGACGGTTGCTTAAGTGGTCGATATCATCCACGATAGCCTTCGAGTTGATCAACTCGATCAGGTACTTGATGATCTCGATAATATCTTCTTTAGTCAAGACCTTAACATCAGCGCTTGTAGTAAGGCCTAACTTCTTGTTGATCCTGTAACGTCCCACCTCACCCAGATCATAACGTTTCTCTGAGAAGAACAGGTTCGTGATAACCTCGCGTGCGCTAGCCTCATCAGCCGGTTCCGCATTTCTCAACTGTCTGTAGATATACAACACAGCTTCCTTCTCGGAGTTACTCGGGTCTTTCTGGAGCGTATTATATATGATAGCATAGTCGGACAGATTCTGGTCCTCACGATGCAACAAAATATTTTGCGTGCCTGAATCCAAGATAGCCTCGATATTGTCACTATCCAATACAGACTCACGGTCGATGATTACATCGTTACGTTCAATAGAAACCACCTCACCGGTATCCTCATCTACGAAATCCTCCACCCAAGTCTTCAAAACACGAGCGGCCAGCTTACGTCCGATAAACTTCTTCAGGTTTGCTTTCGTTACCTTCACCTCTTCCGCAAGGTTGAAGATTTCAAGAATATCTCTATCGCTTTCAAAACCAATAGCTCTCAAAAGAGTAGTTACAGGCAATTTCTTTTTACGGTCGATGTAAGCGTACATCACATTGTTGATGTCCGTAGCGAACTCGATCCATGACCCCTTGAACGGGATAATACGTGCGGAGTACAACTTCGTTCCGTTTGCGTGCGTGCTTTGTCCGAAGAATACGCCCGGAGAACGGTGCAGCTGAGACACGACAACACGCTCGGCGCCGTTGATCACGAAAGTACCTCTGTCCGTCATATACGGGATCGGACCTAAGTATACATCTTGGATCACCGTATCGAAGTCCTCATGATCCGGGTCCGTACAGTACAGTTTTAACTTCGCTTTTAAAGGCACGCTATAGGTTAACCCGCGAGCGATACACTCATCGATACAGTAACGAGGCGGATCTATATAGTAATCTAAGAACTCCAACACAAAATTGTTACGGGTATCCGCAATCGGGAAATTCTCGGCAAATACCTTATACAATCCCTCCTTCTTTCTCTTTTCAGGAGGAGTGTCAAGTTGAAGAAAGTCTTGGAACGACTTCAATTGAACTTCGAGAAAGTCCGGATACGGGAACTGATTCTTTATCGAAGCAAAATTAACTCTTTGGTTTTCAGCTGTTGAAGACATCTAGTAAGGAA
>ERZ827088.3411-NODE-3411-length-14647-cov-3.940447_pt1 | contig 14647 bp, 12 predicted proteins | sample MGYA00519922_ERZ827088 | MGnify/ENA primary metagenome ERZ827088 (study PRJEB31778, sample SAMEA3449254) | human gut metagenome | biome: human gut; feature: human-associated habitat; material: faeces | place: United Kingdom | collected 2010/2012 ... | reverse complement strand
TTCACGGACCTGTTCCCCGAAAAGGGCCCCCGCGAAGTGAAGAAGATCCTCACCAGGCTGGTGAATGAGGAAGTGCTGGAATTCTGGTCTTCCGGCTCCACCACCATGTACGGCCTCAAGGGGGCCGGCAAACAGGCCCACACCGAGGGCGAAGATTAAGCGACTGCCGGGCGGTCGTGCCTCCCGCACCGGCAACAGTCCGTCCCCACGCAGTCGGGACCGCGACGGACGCAAATATCATACGGTATGCCGCCAAATACCGTTCAGGAGCATGTGCTCTGCCTTACCCCACAGAAATGCCGCGAGCCATCGCGGCATTTCCGTTTTCCGCACGGATGCAACGCCTGTCCGGCGAAGGCAAAGGGCCCTGCCCCGCCTATCGTCCCCGGCGGTCTGCGGCGACAGCGCCCCCGGTGTTCCCCGTCCCGCTTTCCGGCGGCGGCAGGGATGGGCAGGGGCCTGTGCAGTCCCTCCGCATCCTGCCTGCGCCCGGGCAGCGCTCTTGTACCTGCCGGTCACCGGGCTGAGCGGCCCCCGTACGCGCGCAGGGAGAACGTCCTCCGTACCGGGCTGAGCGGTCCCTCCTCCCCATGCCGCCCCTCCTGCGTCCGCATCACAGCCGGCTTGAATCCTCCGCCCGCCCCGCCTACACTGCGGCCATATGCCGCGACCTGCCGCCCCTCACAGCTTCCCGTGCGGGCATCAGGCGGCCGCGAGCCCTTCGGGATCGCGCATTTCCTGCGCGCCCGTTACGGAGGTCTGTCATGGGCGTCAGCTTTTCCCTCAATGACGAAGAACGGCAATGGCTCTCCCGGCTGGCCCGGGAAAGCATCACCACGGCCCTTGAGGGCCGGGAGGACGTCCCGCCGCCCCTGCCGTCCGCGCTGGCCGGAGGGACGCTGGCCCAGTCCCTGGGCTCCTTCGTGACCCTGAACAAGGACGGCGACCTGCGGGGCTGCATCGGCAACATGGTGGGCCGGGAGCCGCTCTGGCAGAACGTCTGGCGCATGGCCCGTGCCGCCGCCTTCGAGGATCCCCGCTTCCCTGCCCTGGATGCGGAGGAATGGCCGCACTGCCACCTGCACATCTCCGTGCTGGGCCCCCTGAGCCCCTGCCCGGACCCGGCGCGGATCGTCATCGGCCGTCACGGCCTGCTGCTGCGCCTGGGCATGCGCCAGGGCGTCTTCCTGCCGCAGGTGCCCGTGGAACAGGGCTGGGATCTGGGGCAATATCTGGAACATCTCTGCCGCAAGGCCGGTCTGCCCGCAGGCAGCTGGCGTGATCCGCAGGCCCTGCTCTTCTGGTTCGAGAGCCTGGTCTTCGAGGCCTGAACCAAAGAGCCCTGAGGAGGAAGTATCCCTGCCTGCCGCGCTGTCCGTGCCCTCGCGGCAACAGGCGGAGGAGAAAATGGCCCGCTCACGCCAGCGCGAAGAGGCCCACCCCTCGCGCGCTTTCTCCGGAGAAGTGTCTCCACAAAGGACCGGAGGGTCTGCCCTCTTGATTTTCTTCACGTCGGGGGCGGCATCCTGCCGCCGTGTCCGACAGCGGATGCCCCACGGCTGCGGTCTTCTCGAAGCCCGCGCGCCTCTATCCTTTCCCCGATTTATCGGTCCACAGACGAAACGCCGCCTGAAACATCCCAGCCGCCATACGGGAAGGCTTGCAGTCCGCCGTCCGGAGCCCCGGACGAAAGTCCACAACAAAAGGGACGCTCCCTGTACGGGAGCGTCCCTTGTTCTTTTATCGGCTGTTTCCCGTCCCCTCGTTTCCAGCCTGCCGGAGCGACTGGGGAAAGATGGAAGCCGGAAGGCCCCTTTTTCTTGCGCCGGGCAAGGGGGGCTCCTTCGAGGATCTTTCTTCTACGACGTGGACGGCACGATGGGATCGCCGTACATCTTCCAGGTCAGCGGGCGATAGATGGAGATCAGGGCCATGGCGAAGATGATGGCTACCTGGACCAGGCTGGCCCAGAGTTCTTCCGGCAGGATACAGGAGCGCACGAAGCGCAAGGGCCAGTCCAGCCCCATGGGCGTGAGCCACTCGATGCAGCGGTCACCCACGGGCAGCCAGAAGAAGGTGCCCCAGAAACCGGCGCAGAAACTGATGATCCACTTGATGGTGACCCAGGCGAATTTGAAAAAGCCCAGCGAGGTGAAGATGGAATAGAACAGGCCGGTGAGCACACAGCCGATGAGCCCGGGCATGACCACCCAGGAATCCACGATATAGCGGCAGTATTCCACCAGCTTCACGGTCGCCGGATCTTCCATGCCCAGTTTGAGGAAACCGAGGGCCTGCATGGAAAAGGCGCCGCCCGCCCAGGCCAGGGCCGCCAGCAGGTGCAGGGCCTTCATGCCCTTGATGATATGGTTGTCACGTGCGCTCACGCCCTTGCCGCGCGAGCCGTAATTCCTGACCCGTTCGCTGAACACCATGACATCCTCCCGCACGCCCCCTGCGGGGCCTGCTCCGCGACGCCCTTTCCCGGGGCAGCCGCTCTTTTGACGCTACCCAGCGGAGCCTGTTTTTTCAAGCCCCGCGGGATGGCTGCGAGGGACGCAGGCATCCCGCACGCTCCGGAGCCGTCCGTCCGCGTGCCATGCTCCCGGTCACAGAAAGCCCCATCTCTCCCTGCCGGGCCTTCGGGAAACGATCGGGCCGTATGGCAGGCCCCGGAAAGAAAAAGCCGCCCTGCGCCTCCATCAGGCACCGGGCGGCCTCCACGGCGCGGACAGCGCCCGGGAAACCCGTGGGACCAAGGCCCGTCCGCCTTCGTTACAATTCCAGCAAGGCCCGCCAGCGGGGCAGCTCGGGCTGCAATTCCAGATAGTCGTCCGGCAGGGCGGGCGGCGCGGCCTGGGCCAGGGCCCGCTTCACATCGTCCAGGCTGCCGGTACGCAGCAGGCCGGGGACGTCCTGCAAGGGGCACAGGTCGAAGCCGTCCGAGGGCAGCATGACCATGACGGGCAGCTTTTTGAGGGCCGCTTCCAAGACCACGGTGGTGGAAGCGGACGACCAGACCACGGTACCGGGCACCAGATGGGTGGCGATGGGGCCGTCGGCAAAACGCAGGCGCCCGGCCTGGGCCCCCAGCTCGTGACGCAGGTCGGCCTCCACGGAAAGATAGGGATGCGGCTTGACCACGATCTCCCAGCCGTCCAGCAAGCCCGCGTGCACGGCCCGGGCCAGCAGACGCACATGGTCGGCGGTCTCGTCGGCAAAAAAGCCGGTCACCACCAGCAGGCGGTGGTGTGTCTGCCCTTCCTGCGGCGGCACGGCGGACTTGCGGGCATCGACGAGATACATGTAGCGCAGGGCCTCCACCAGCTCCAGACGCTCCTGCGGCACACCGGCGGCCTGCCACTGCCGCAGGGCCCCCTGCCCGTTGGCGCAGATGCGGTCGGGCTGGAAGGGCGCGCAAGCGCTGTCCGTGAAGGTGGCCGGATCGTCGAAATAGCGGAAGTCCGTGGGCCGGATGGTGGAATGCTGCGCCCCGTACACGGGCCCGCCCGCGCCGGGCGTAGTGTGGGCGGCATGGGTCAGCATGCGTTCCCAGGGGCAGTTCTCCAGCGGGAAGGTGAACCAGCGCTGGGGCCCGGCGGCCTTCACATAATTGTCGATGCCGCGCTGTTGCAGGCAGCGCTCCAGACAGCGCCAGCCCCGGAAGGTCTCGGCCCAGTCCTCGGCCATATAGGCCCAAAAGTTCAGGCGGGAGCCCTCGAAACGGCAAAGCTCGCGCATGGAGGCCTCCAGACGGCGGCTGGTCCAGGCCAGACGCAGATAGCGCTTCCAGGCGGCCCGCAGGTCGGCGGTCGTGAGGAATTCCTCCAGATAGTGGAAGCTCACGCCGTCCTGCCGTGCGGCCCGCAGACGGTCCCGCATCCTGATGCAGCCGGCCAGATCCATCTGCGGCGACGGGAAGCGGATGAACAGCCAGCGCACGGGCGTCCTGGCCGCCGCCGCGCACAGGGCGTCGTGCAGGCCCTCCCAGTAACGGGAGCGGAAGCGGCCCGCTGCCGCGGCTTCCATGTCCACATTGGGGAAATAGGTGGCGATGGTGCCCGTGGTCACATGCGCGGGCGGCAGGGTGGGCAGGGCCCCGCCCCCGGGCCGGAGGGGCAGGCGCACCCGGAACCACCAGTGGAGGAAGCGCCCGGCCGCGCGCAGCAGGGAGGGGCAAGCCTCATAGATGCGGCGCAGCCGGCTGCGGTAGCGTCCGTCACGGCACTTGGGATCGTGATAGTCCGCGAACTGCCGCCCCGTGGCCTGGCAGAGCGCCAGCAGGGTATCGCACAGCCGGTCGTCGCCGCCCACCAGACGCAGGGCCGTGAAGCCGCCCTCGTCCAGCAGATGCTCCAGGGTGCGCAGCTTGTAGATCTCGTAAAGCAGGGGCGTCATCTTGGGATGGCGCTCATAGAGCAGCGAACACCACCACATGGACAGCTTTTCCCCGGCCTGGAAATGCTCGTGCAGCAGCGTCCCCTCCACGGGCCTGAGGCCCGTCCGGCAGGCCCATGCGGCGTGCTCGCGCCGGATCTCCGTCAGCCGGGCATCGCACAGGGCAGGCAGCGAGATGTGGTCGCCGGGCACGTCCCGCAGGTTCCAGTGGGCCACGGCGGCGGACGTCTCCAGATGGAAGGCCAGCGGCGCTCTGCTGTCGGCCAGCAAGGTAAGTTCTTTCATGGGCGCTCCTTTCCGGACAGGGGAAGAAAAAACGGACGGCATGGTGCCGTCCGTGCAGGCTCAGGCTTTGAGGGCCGCGGCGATGGCCGGGCCGTAGGGCGCGCGCAGGACGCCCTTTTCCGTGATGATGCCCGTGATGCAGTCAGCGGGCGTCACGTCGAAGGCGAAATTGAAGACCGGCACCCCTTCGGGGACGATGCGGGTCTCGCCCACATGGGTCACTTCCCGGTCGGGGCGCTCCTCGATGGGGATGTGCGCGCCGTCGGGCGTGCGCGGGTCGATGGTGGACAGGGGCGCCGCCACATAGAAGGGGATGCCGAAATGCCTGGCCAGCAGGGCCACGCCGAAGGTGCCGATCTTGTTGGCGGCGTCGCCGTTGGCCGCGATGCGGTCGGCACCCACCACCACGCACTGCACCAGGCCCTTCTGCATCAGCAGGGCGCAGGCATTGTCGCAGGCCACGCGCACGTCGATGCCGTCCTGCTGCAGTTCCCAGGCGGTCAGGCGCGCGCCCTGCAGGAAGGGCCGCGTCTCGTCGGCGATGACCCGCACCTTCTTGCCCGCTTCCAGGGCGCCGCGGATGACGCCCAGGGCCGTGCCGTAACCGGCCGTGGCCAGGGCCCCGGCATTGCAGTGGGTGAGCACGGTGTCGCCGTCATTGATGCAGGACGCCCCGTGGCGGCCGATCTCGCGGCAGATCTCCACGTCCTCGCGGCGCATGGTCTCGGCCTCGGCCAGCAGGACGGGGATGAGGGCCTCCATCTCCAGACCGGCATGGGCCCGCCACAGGGCCCGCATGCGCTCCACGCCCCAGCGCAGGTTCACGGCCGTGGGCCGGGCCGCCTCCAGACGCACCAGGGCCTGGTCATAGGCCGTGCGCCAGTCGGCACCGGCAGGCAGGCTGCGGCGCAGTTCCTCAAGGGCCAGCACGCAGCCGAAACCGGCCGTGACGCCGATGGCCGGAGCGCCGCGCACCACCATCACCTGCAGGGCCCGGATGGTCTCGTCCAGGGTGCGGATGGGCAGGTAGTCCTCGCGCCCGGGCAGGGCGCGCTGGTCCAGCAGATACAGGGTCATGGCGTCAGCGTCGAAACGGATATGGTGTTCCATGCGGTCCTCGATGGTTGAAGGGCGATAAAGGGTCCGTGAGATGGCGTAGCCTGTCCAATACCGACCACGGTAGCGCAAAGCCCTTATCTTGGCAAAGTGCTTTACAAATGCCGAACGCACTGGCTAATCTGGCTGAAGTTTTTGAACTTCAGCAGGAGAAGCGTCCCCATGGAAGAGTTCTCGCGCATCCAGCGCCTGCCCCCCTACGTTTTCGCGGTGGTAGGCGACCTTAAAATGAAGCTGCGTCGCCAGAATATCGATATCGTTGACTTCAGCATGGGAAATCCCGACATTCCCACCCCGCCGCACATCGTGGACAAGCTGGTGGAAGCCGCACAGAAGCCGGTGAACCATCGCTATTCGCTCTCCCGCGGCATCCCCCATCTGCGCGACGCCGTGTGCGAACGCTACAAGCGCCTCTATGATGTGGACCTCGATCCCAACACCGAAGCCATCGTGACCATGGGCTCCAAGGAAGGTCTCGCCCACCTTTCGCTGGCCATGCTCTCGCCCGGCGACGTGGTGCTGGCTCCCGACCCCACCTATCCCATCCACAAGTATGCGCCCATCATCGCCGGCGCCGACGTGCGCAGCGTGCCCATCGGGCCCGGCCGTGACTTTTTCGAGGACCTGACCGCCGCCACCAAGCAGGCCTGGCCCCGTCCCAAGCTGCTTTTCCTGTGCTATCCCCACAACCCCACCACGGAAGTGACCGACCTGGCCTTCTTTGAAAAGGTCGTGGAATTCGCCAAGGAGAACAACATCTGGGTCATCCATGACCTGGCCTATGCCGACCTGGTCTTCGACGGCTACAAGGCCCCCAGCTTCCTGCAGGCCAAGGGCGCCAAGGACGTGGGCGTGGAATTCTACACCATGTCCAAGAGCTACTCCATGCCCGGCTGGCGCGTGGGCTTCTGCCTGGGCAACCCCAAGCTCATCCACGCCCTGAGCCGCATCAAGAGCTACCTGGACTACGGCATCTTCCAGCCCATCCAGATCGCGGCCACCGTGGGCATGCGCAGCGGCGACGAAGAAGTCACCAAGATCTGCGACATCTACCGCCAGCGCCGTGACTGGCTCATCGACGGCCTCAACCGCATCGGCTGGGAAGTGCCCGCGCCCAAGGCGACCATGTTCGTCTGGGCCCGCATCCCCGAAGAGTTCCGCAAGATGGGTTCCGTGGAATTCTCCAAGCTGCTGCTCACCGAAGCGCAGGTGGCCGTCTCTCCGGGCCTGGGCTTTGGCGCCTACGGTGACGAGTACGTGCGCTTCGCCCTCATCGAGAACGATCACCGCACCCGTCAGGCCGTGCGCAACATCCGCCGCCTGCTCGGCGGCTCCAGCGATTAGGGGACACTATGGCCGACAGCAACAAGCCTCTGGTAGTGGGTCTGGCCGGGTTCGGCACCGTGGGCGGCGGTCTTGCCCGCCTGCTGGAAGAGAACGCCGGCATCATCCGTCAGCGTACGGGCCGGGACATCCAGGTCAAGAAGGTGCTGGTGCGCAATGCCCAGAAGGCGCGCACCGTGCCCCTGCCTCCCGGAGCCGACCTGACCACCAACCCTGACGAGCTGATCAACGATCCCGAGATCGACGTGCTGGTGGAGCTCATGGGCGGCATCGACGCCCCGCGCACCATCATCGACCGCGCCCTGGACGCCGGCAAGCACATCGTCACCGCCAACAAGGCCCTGCTGGCCGAGGAAGGGCTCGCCCTGTTCCAGAAGGCCGCCGGCAAGGGCCGCATCCTGCGCTACGAGGCCAGTGTTGCCGGCGCCGTCCCCGTGGTGGAGGCCCTGCGCACCAGCCTGGCCGGTAACCGCATCTCGTCCCTGATGGGCATCCTCAACGGCACCAGCAACTACATCCTGTCCGAGATGACCTCCAACGGTCTGGACTTCGATGTGGCCCTCAAACAGGCCCAGCAGCTGGGCTATGCCGAAGCCGATCCCACCCTGGACATCGACGGTCACGATGCGGCCCACAAGCTGACCCTGCTCATCCGCCTGGCCTACGGGGTCAATTATCCCTATACGGCCATGCCCGTGCGCGGCATCCGCGGCATGTCCAGCCTGGACATCGCCCTGGCCCGCGAGTTCGGCTACCGCATCAAGCTCATCGCCCAGGTGCGCGAACGCCGCGAGCCCGGCCAGCCCGACGACAAGGTGCGGCTGGAGGCGGGCGTGTTCCCGGCCCTGGTGCCCTATACGGTGCTGCTGGCCCGCGTGGGCGGCGTGTACAACGCCGTTCGCGTCAGCGGCAATGCCTGCGGCTCGCTCTTCTTCCACGGCCGCGGCGCGGGCGACCTGCCCACCGCCGGTGCCGTGCTGGCCGACCTCATGGCCGTGGCCCGTGACGAGAACCCGCACAACACCGGCTACGCCTGTGACGACCTGCCCCGCGCCAGCATCGTGCCGCCCGCGGAATGGCGTTCGCGCTACTATGTGCGCGTCATGGTCGAGGACGAGCCCGGCGTGCTGCGCGATCTGGCCGGCTGCATGGCCGACCAGGGCGTGAGCATGGCCCAGGTCATCCAGCGTACCGACGAAGGCAAGGGCGTGCCGCTGGTCTTCATGACCCATGAGACCACCGAAGAAGCCATGAGCACCGCCCTGCAGCGCACCCTGGACACCGGCATGCTGCGCCAGCCTGCCGTGTACTTCCGCGTGCTGGATTAACAAAAACGAACGCAGGGGGAGGCACTCCCCCTGCACACGATCTCAAAATGATGGTGCCCGGCTCCGCGGGAAAGCCCGTGCCATCGTGAGACATTTCCCGCCGCTGCCGGAGCCGTCCTCGCGGGGAGGGGTTCCGGGTGCTTCTCCAGCCACCACATCGCGCAGGGTCAGGAAACATCCCGGCCCTGCGCTTTTTACGCAGCCATGCTGCACGAGGGGCCCCATGATCATTCTGGAAGATCCGTATGTCTCGCCGGAGCTGGCCACCTTTGCCGCCGACCGGCAGGAACCCGTCCTGGATACGCCCGCTGCCCGGCAGGCCGGGCTGGATTACGGGCTGCACCTCAACCTTGTCTCCAGCCGCGACTTCGGCCGTCTGTGCTGCCAGGGGCAGCGCCTGTACAGCAATTCGGAAAACTCCCTGGACTGGCTCTACAGCCGTTCGGGCAATGCCGGGCTGGTGCGCGCCACCGAACTGCTCAAGAACAAGCTCCTGTTCCGCCAGCGCCTGGCCCCGCTCTTCCCTGATTTCCATTTCCGCGAGCTGACCCTGCGGGACGTCATGGAGACGCATTTCGACAGCCTGCCCGGCCCCTGCGTGCTCAAGCCCGCGGTGGGCTTCTTCAGCCTGGGCGTCTACAGCATCGAGAACGCCCAGCAGTGGCGCGCCGCCCGTGACGACATCGCGGCCAGCGCCGTGCGCTGGCGCAAGGAATATCCCGCCGCCGTGCTGGACAATCAGGTCTGGCTGCTGGAATCCCTCATCCAGGGCACGGAATACGCCGTGGACGTCTATTTCAACAGCCGCGGCGAGGCCGTCATCTGCAACATCCTCCAGCACGACTTCGCCTCTTCCGAAGACGTGAGCGACCGCCTGTACTACACCAGCGCGGACATCATCCGCCGCATGGCCGGGCCGCTGGAAGCCTGGTTCGACCAGCTCAACGAACGCCTGGGCCTGCGCGATTATCCCGTGCATGTGGAACTGCGCCGCGATGCCGACGGCCATATGGTGCCCATCGAGTTCAACCCCCTGCGCTTCGCGGGCTGGTGTTGCACGGACATCAGCCTCTTCGCCTGGGGCTTCCCCACCTACGGCTGCTATCTGGATGACCGGCGCCCGGACTGGGACAGCATCCTGCCCGGCCGCGAGGACAAGCTCTACACCCTCATCGTGCTCAACAAGCCCGCCGCCTGCCCGCCGGTGCGCGGCTTCGACTACGACGCCCTCTGCGCCCGCTTCCACAAGGTCCTGCACCTGCGCCGCGGCTTCTACGACCGCTATTCCCACTTCGGCTTCCTGTTCACCGAGACCCCGGCCCATGACCGGGCGGAACTGGACGCCATCGTGCGTGACGACCTGCTGGGCTACGTCATCCCCGAAGACCATGAGGAGGCGCCCCAGGCCCGATAAGCAAACCAAGGAGGCTCTCATGAAGAAGATCGGCATCATCCGCTGCATGCAGACCGAGGACATCTGCCCCGGCACCACGGACTTTTCCTTTGCCGCCCAGGGCAAGGGCGCTTTCGAGGAACTGGGCCCCTGCGAGGTCATCGGCTTCGTCTCCTGCGGCGGCTGTCCCGGCAAGCGGGCTGTGGCCCGCGCCAGGATGCTGGTGGATCGCGGCGCCGAAGCCGTTGCCCTGGCCTCCTGCATCTGCAAGGGCAACCCCATCAGCTTCCCCTGCCCGCACCACGAGACCATGATCGCCGCCATCCGCAAAAAACTGGGCGACGGCGTGCCCGTGCTGGATCACACGCACTAGAGATACGCATGAGATAGGAGCGGGAGGGGAATCCCCTCCCGTACTGCCCCTTTCCGGCGCGTACGCTCCCGGGCCATGCAGGGCGGATTCCTGCCATGCCTCGTCCTGACGGGAGACCGTCATGGGCCACGGCCCCGGCACGGTACGCTACCGTCCGCCGGAGGCACGGGCAGCACATCTTCCTGTCCCGTCGCCGGCCCGTCACCTTCATGACGACCGGCGGTCACACAAAGCAGGCATGCTGGTCATGGCATGCCCCCGGCTCCCCGACGCACAGCAAGGATGTCCCCAGCCCGGGCGGGCCCGTAAGGATCGGGAAGGCCAAGGCGGCGCGGCCGGGCCCTCCCCCCGCCCTTTACCTTCCCGCCGCTGTGGGCTATGGAGGGGATGACCGCCTGTTCCGGCGGGCCGCATTTCATCATCAATCACGGACAAAACGGATTCAAAAGGAGAAGTCATGGCGGATATTCTGATCATCGGCGCCGGTGGCGTGGGAAGCGTGGTGGCGCACAAGTGCGCCCAGTTGGCCAAAGAAGGGGCCTTCGGCAAGATCACTCTTGCCAGCCGTACGCTTTCCCGGTGTGACGAGATCGCCCGCTCGGTCAAAGCCCGTCTGGGCGTCGACATCGCCACCGCCCAGGTGGATGCCGACAACGTGCCCGAGCTCTGCGCCCTCATCCGTCAGGTGAAGCCCCACACCGTGCTGAACATCGCCCTGCCCTATCAGGACCTGCACATCATGGACGCCTGCCTGGAATGCGGCGTGCATTATCTGGATACGGCCAACTACGAGCCCCTGGATACCGCCAAGTTCGAATACAAATGGCAGTGGGCCTACCAGGAGCGCTTCAAGCAGGCCGGCCTCACCGCCCTGCTGGGCTCCGGTTTCGACCCCGGCGTCACCAACGTCTTCTCGGCCTGGGTCATGAAGCACGAGCTGGACGAAGTGCATGTGCTGGACATCATCGACTGCAACGCCGGTGACCACGGCCAGCCCTTCGCCACCAACTTCAACCCCGAGATCAACATCCGCGAAGTGACCGCCCGCGGCCGCTACTGGGAACGGGGCGAATGGGTGGAGACCGATCCCCTGTCCTGGTCCATGACCTACGACTTCCCCGACGGCATCGGCCCCAAGAAGTGCTTCCTCATGTACCACGAGGAACTGGAATCCCTGGTGCAGAACCTCAAGGGCCTGAAGCGCGCCCGCTTCTGGATGACCTTTTCGGAAAACTACCTGAACCACCTCAAGGTGCTGGGCAATGTGGGCATGACCCGCATCGATCCCGTGCGCTTCCAGGGCCAGGACATCGTGCCCATCCAGTTCCTGCGCGCCCTGCTGCCCGACCCCGCCTCCCTGGGCCCGCTGACCAAGGGCAAGACCTGCATCGGCAACGTCATGCGCGGCATCAAGGACGGCAAGGAAAAGACCTACTACATCTACAACGTCTGCGACCACCAGGAGTGCTACCGGGAGGTGGGCAGCCAGGCCATCAGCTACACCACCGGCGTGCCTGCCATGTGCGGTGCCCTGATGCTGCTGACCGGCAAGTGGACCACCAAGGGCGTCCACACCGTAGAGGAGTTTGATCCGGACCCGTATCTGGAGGCCCTGGACCAGTACGGCCTGCCCCGCAGCGAGAGCCACAGCCCGGCTCTGGTGGACTGATGCGGCTGGAGGATCGCCGCCCGGCCTTTGCAGGGCTGGCAAACCTGACGGAACAGCAGCTGCAAAGCCTGCCCACCCCCTGCTACCTGCTGGACGAGGCCCAGCTGCGCCGGAATGGGCAGATCATGCTGGAGCTGCAGCAGCGCACCGGGTGCCGGGCCCTGCTGGCCCAAAAGGCCTTTTCCAACTTTGATGTGTACCCGGTGCTGGCCCCCTACCTGGCAGGCACCGAGGCCAGCGGCCTGTACGAGAGCCGCCTGGGCCGGGAGCAGCTGCCGGAAAAGGAGAACCATGTGTTCTGCGCCGCCTACCGGGCAGACGAGTTCGCAGAGCTGTTGCAGTACGCCGACCACATCGTGTTCAACTCGCCCGGCCAGCTGGCAAAGTTTGGCCCGGCAGCCAAGGCTGCCGGCAAAAGCGTGGGCCTGCGGGTAAACCCTGAGTGCTCCACCCAGGAGGGCCATGCCATCTATAACCCCTGTGCCCCCGGCAGCCGCCTGGGCACCACCCGGGCCCAGTGGGATGCCGCCGTGGCCGCCCACCCGGAGCTGCCGGAGCTGCTGGATGGCCTCCACTTCCACACCCTTTGCGAGCAGGACGCCGACGCCCTGGCTGTGACCCTGAAAGCGGTGGAGGCAACGTTCGGGGATCTGCTGCCCAAGATGAAGTGGGTGAACTTTGGGGGCGGCCACCACGTTACCCGGCCCGGCTATGACCTGGCCACCCTGGAGCAGTGCATCTGCCAGGTGCAGGCAAAGTACGGCGTCCGGGTGTACCTGGAGCCGGGCGAGGCCTGGGCCCTCAACGCCGGGTATCTGATCACCACCGTGTTGGACACCTTGCAGAATGGAGACACCCGCCTTGCCATCCTGGACACCTCTGCCGCCTGCCACACCCCGGACGTCATCGAGATGCCCTACCGCCCGCCCCTGCTGGACGCCGGAGAACCCGGCGAAAAGCCCTGCACCGTGCGGCTGGGCGGCCCCACCTGCCTGGCAGGGGATGTGATGGGCGATTACAGCTTCAACGCCCCGCTGGCCCCGGGCCAGCGGCTGGTGTTTGGAGATATGGCCATCTACACCACCTGCAAAAACAACACCTTTAACGGCATGCCTTTGCCGGATATCTGGCTCTTGCGGCAGGATGGCAGCCTGGCCCGGCTGGCCCACTTTGGCTACCAGGATTTCCGCTGCCGTCTGGGGGGCCGGGGAGAGGGCACCTTGGATACAACATCTGTCCAAATTTGAGGGCACTGTCTCTGCCGGAAAAACAGCCCCAGCCTCCGGGCCGCTGGCAGGAAATTCCAAACAGCAAAGGTTCTTTGCGAAGTTTGGTATGGCAGTTACAATAGCGCAACAAACATCACCTATTTTCGTGACTTTTTCACGAATCGGCCTCTGATTTTTTAGGGAACTCCCCCATTGACAGCCCTGGCTTTTGTTCGATATAATTGAGACAAGGAAAGCGTCCCCGGCCGGGGATGCAGCTTCGTGAATCACGAAACATATCCACAAAAACAACCAGACTGGAGGGAGATCCTATGAAAAACCTGAAGAAGTTCGCAGCCCTATTACTGGCAGGTGCCATGGCCTTGCTGATGCTTACCGCCTGTGGCGGCGGTGGCAGCGACTTTGGCAAGAGAGACCCGGACGCAGAGGACGAGGCTTTTAACAGATTTACGTCAACGACACAGGCAAGTGGCCTGAAGGAGAATGATAAGAGCCTGCAGGCTGTTGCAGAGGGACATCTGAGAGAGGATCTGAACTCGAGCATTGGGATCCTTGGCGCAAAGCTGGTTGGCAAGGTCCATGTGGAAGGCAAAGAAAAGGAATACCTGACCATCACCGTGACTGGAAGATATGACTACGGCTTTATTGTAGCTACGATTCTGAATGATATTCAGAGTGCTGTCGGCAAGGAGCTCCCTGGCACGAAGGTAGACGTGAAGGGTAACGGCAGCTGGACCAAGATCGGCGTGGTCGTCCGGACTGACGGCACCCACAGCTACATAGCAGTGGCGTTCCAGATTCGGAACCCCGACCACAAGTAAACAATAATTCGTCATCCTTTCCCCCGGAGTGTGGCTGCAAAGCTGCCCTCCGGGGCTTTTTTGTGCCGGTTGGCAGGGGAGAGGCCCCGGCGCAGCAGCTCGGCCTTCCAGCCGCCCGCCGAACCGGCGGCCACGGTCTCCGGCGCCAGCCAGGCGGCAAACTGACGCACCGACCGCGTGTACTGTTTGATGGTCTCTGTGCAGCGCTCCTCTGCCCGGAGCGCCTGGGCGAATGCAGCCAGCGTTTCCACGGTAATGCTTCGCAGTTCCATATGGTTCTGCCCCCCATTGAATCAAATATTTTTTATTTTACCCAACTACGCGGGACGATATGAAGTAGCGGAGGCGGGTTCGGGAGAAGGGGGGGGGCCGCTGCCGCGGGAATTGTGTGCCGGAACATTTTATGGTATAGTTGTAAAATAGAAAAAACAGGTGTGCCGGCGGAGCGCTCCGGAGGAGAGCAGGCTGGCGCGTGATTTCCGGCGAGGTGATGCCTGTGATAGGGAAATGGCTCAACTACATGTCCAGACTGCACGATGGTGTGGATGCGATTCTGATCGCAGACCGGCATGGGACCATCGAATACTCCGCCATGTTCTCCGAGCAGGAAAACGGGCTGGCCGACGAGGGCTTTATCGGGAAGAACATCCTCGAAGCCTATCCGCAACTGACCGAGGAGACCTCCAGCCAC
>ERZ827088.3403-NODE-3403-length-14673-cov-2.961281_pt1 | contig 14673 bp, 8 predicted proteins | sample MGYA00519922_ERZ827088 | MGnify/ENA primary metagenome ERZ827088 (study PRJEB31778, sample SAMEA3449254) | human gut metagenome | biome: human gut; feature: human-associated habitat; material: faeces | place: United Kingdom | collected 2010/2012 ... | reverse complement strand
TTTAGGGGATCACTTTAAAGTGGACGGAAGGGGGCAAATATGAGTGAATTTTCCAGACAATGACTCTGATTCTATTTCATCTGTGAAAAAAGCCCATTCTTTCAAGCGCTTGTCTTCCCGCTCTTTATCCCGTATTTCTTTTAAACAATTATTGTTCACCGTACGGTATAAATAAACATTAAAAGCGGCAATATTCTCAAAACATAAAGGAGACTCCCACAATTTAATAATTGCTCCTTGCACCAAATCCTCGGCCTGTTCTCGGTTATTCAAAATTTTCATCGCATAATGGCACAAAGGAGAATAATAATCCATATAAATTCTCTCCCACGCCTTAGCATCCTTACGGTTTACACCATTAATAAAATTCTGAATCTCCCTATCCATTATACTAATTAACAAACACCCTGCATTCTAGTTAGATACAAATATATATAAATTCGAGAAACAAACAAATTCACTCAAAAAATATCCTTACTTCTGTTGAAAGCGAAACTCATCCACCATATCCAGTAACACTGCCCCATAACGTTCCACGATCTTTTTCCCGACCCCGGGAACTGCCAGCAATTCCTTTGAATTTGTAGGTAGCGTGTTGCTGATTCCCAACAAAGCCTTCTGCTGTAATACCGTGTACACGGGTAATTTCAATCGTTCAGCTTCCTTGTTCCTCCAAGCTCGAAGAGTTTCATATAACTTCGAATGTAGTATATCAGGGGCAATCTCCACTTTTTCCGTTCCGGCACGTTTCGCCTTAATCTTCACCTTCGGGGCATCAATTAACGCCTTCGCCTTCGCCCGCAAATAATCTTTTACAGAAAAACCGTTCCCGATCACTTTCAACGTTTCCAGTTTCAAATTCACCTCTCCCCGAAAACGTTCCATATTTTGTTCCACCAACTTCCTCACCTCCTTGTTATCAATCTCCGGGATAGCCTCTTCCAAGAATTTTCCCAAAATAGCCATCGTATGTTCCCGGAAATATTCCGCCCCCTTCTTCACCCGGTCCGCAATCACCGGGTCCGCCTCGTAATTCCCTTCTTCCAGCATCAATCGTTCCAACTGATTCTGAAATCGCTCGGCCACCGCCAACAATTCCTCTGCACACTTGGTCCCCGCCACCCGGTAACGTTCCACCCAATCGGGATACAATCGACGTAACTGCTCATCCAATACCCGGTACAAATAATGTAACCTCCACCGGATCGTCTCGTAATCGAATTGTTCCAGCAACAACTCCCTGAAATAAGACTGCCGGGCCTGTTGCAATTCCTCTTTATTCGGCTCCTTCTGTTCCGCCTCCCGCACGAATTCATCTATTGCCCCGTCACTCACCAGTGAACGCACGGTTACCGGGGAACTCAACACAAGTCCCTCGAAGGTCTTGCAACGGCTCAACGCCACGTACACCTGCCCGTGAGCAAATGCTGCATTGGCATCCACGATCGCCCGTTCAAACGTCAACCCTTGGCTTTTATGAATCGTAATCGCCCACGCCGTTTTCAACGGATACTGCTTAAACGTTCCCTCCACCGTCTCCGTGATCTCCCGCGTCTCCTCGTCCAGCGTGTATCTCGTGTTCGTCCATTCCTCCGGGGTCACCTGAATCTTCAGACCATCCTCTTTTCCTACCACCTCGATGGAACGGTCATTAATAGCCGTGATTTTACCGATTTTCCCGTTGTAGTAACGCTTTTCCGGTGATGAATCATTTTTCACGAACATCACCTGCGCCCCTTGTTTCAGCACCAACGTCTCCTCCGTGGGATAAGAATAAGTGGGGAAATTATCCTTCACTTCTGCCTTGAACGAATAAGCCCTAGTGGATAATTCTGCCATTTTCACGTCGTTAATCCTTTGTGCTTGGTGATTATGTGTTGTCAACGTGATATACCCCTCGTCATCCGAAGGCTTGAAGCCCGGTACATACCTCCGGTTCAACATCCCCAACACAGTGGCATCCACCCGGTTCTCCCGTACCCTGTTCAACAGGTCCACGAATTCCCGATCCTGTTGCCTATAAACGTGTTTCAACTCGATTGCCACGTAACGGGTGGCTGCCAAAGCCTTACTATGGAAAAAGAACGCCGATGCGTAATGTTGTTTCAACAACGCCCACTCGTCCTCTTTCACCACGGGAGCCAACTGCTGCAAATCACCGATCAACAACAACTGCACCCCACCGAAAGGCTCGTTCTTGGAACGATAACGACGCAGCATATCATCCACCGCATCCAGTAAATCTGCCCGCACCATACTGATCTCGTCAATCACCAGTAAATCGATCGTTTTGATAATATTGATCTTCTCCCGGTTAAATTTATGAGTGTACTGCAATTTTTCTCCTCGCTCCACCGTTTCCGTGGTTCCCGGTACATAAGGTCCAAACGGTAATTGGAAAAACGAATGGATCGTTACACCACCAGCGTTAATTGCCGCCACTCCCGTAGGCGCAACCACAACCATTCTTTTAGGTGACCGACGTTTCAATTCCCGCAAAAACGTAGTTTTTCCCGTTCCCGCTTTTCCTGTAAGAAACACGTTCACTCCCGTATATTCCAAAAAGTCATACGCCAATTCCAGTTGAGGATTACTTTCCATGAATCAAGATTTTACACGAATTATCATTCTATTTGGCCTTCACAGACACGTAACTCATACAAAGGTAGAAAAATAATCCATTCGTATCACGGCAATTATACACAATCACGCACACCTCTTGATATTTTCGATTATTTTTTAGGATTATTCTTTATAGATTCATATATTTGTAACAGTTACATACAATACCATTTATGAGATTTCAAAACTCTATCATGGGCATCCCGTATCGGGTTGGTGCCTAATTTAATCCCGGAAAAATTCCTCCGGACTTTTTTTAACTTTCCTCCTAACCGGAAAGCATCAAGGTATTGTTTTCTCACTTTTAATATTGATATAAAATTACCATGAATAACTGGAAAAAGGTATTCGCAATTATATGGACAGGACAGTTTTTCTCCATACTGACCAGTTCTCTCGTTAATTTTGCCATCATTTTATGGCTAACCTTTGAAACTAAATCGGCAGAAACTTTGGCTTTCGCCACGATTGCCGCCATGTTACCGCAAGGCATCTTAGGTATGTTTTCCGGAGTATTTATCGACCGGTGGAGCAGGAAGAAAATCATGATCCTGTCTGACAGTTTCATTGCTTTCTGCACACTTATTCTAGCCTTTTTATTTTATTTCGAACAAGCGGAAGTTTGGCAAATCTATCTATTGTTAGCACTACGATCGATAGGTTCGGCTTTCCATGCTCCTTCAATGCAAGCATCTATCCCGTTACTCGCTCCAGAATCTCAATTATTACGGATCGCCGGGATCAACCAGATGATCAATTCTGCCTGTAATATAGCTGGACCAGCTTTAGGCGCCCTAGCCATTACCACGCTGGCCATGCCTGTCGTGCTTATGCTTGACGTAATTGGTGCTGTACTTGCATGTATCTCGTTAGCTTTCGTCAAAATACCAAACCCTCCTCCTAGCGAACTTGCAGAAAAAAATAACATTTTTCAAGACTTAAAAGAAGCTCAGAGGGAAGTAGTTAGCCACCGGGGAATGTCGTTATTATTAATACTCTCGATCATGGCTACATTCTTTATCATGCCCGTCAGTGTACTCTTCCCTTTAATGACCCTTAATCATTTTTCGGGAGATGCTTTTCAAATGAGCCTAATTGAAGCCATTTGGGGTGTAGGATCTCTATTGGGAGGAGTTGCTTTAAGTATCAGGCAGTACAAAATCAATAAAATCACATTGATCAACCTAACGTACATTCTCCTGGGAACCGGATTCACTGCTTCTGGTCTACTCTCACCCAATGCTTTCGTCTGGTTCGTCGTGTTTACCGCATTCGAAGGCATTATCGGATCAATATACTTTGCTTCTTTCACGGCCATTATTCAAACGAAAATCAACCCGTCTATCCTCGGCCGAGTATTTTCCATATACATGAGCCTAAATATGCTTCCCGCCATGTTTGGATTGATGAGTACCGGATTCCTTGCCGATCACGTGGGGATCACAAACACTTTCGTTATTGGTGGTTTTGTGGTACTCGCAATCGGAGTTGTGTCATTCTGTATCCCGTCATTGTTACAAGTTGGGAAGCTAACAATTGGCAAGAATACCAGAAATATCTAAAAACAAAAAACTATCGGTATACAAGTCTATAATCAACAAACTTGTATACCGACAATTCTCTACTCTATGTAATTACGAATCAATAATTAATTATTTGTTAACAAATACTTTATACACATTCAATCCGTTGGGTAAGAACTCCACTAAAGTATTACAATATTATAATCGCTCATTTACGCCTTCTTCTCCAAACCCATACGCCCCCCATAACAATGCCTAGAGGCAAAATGAACAAAGCGAACCACTTTAAAACAATTAAACCTGTTTCTCCTATTTTAATGGCATTATCCACAGGCGCAGGACGACTCACATCTACAGGAAACACGCCATCTCCCAACACCCTAAAACTTTCCATGATTAAAGAATAATTATTAGAGTTAACATCATTTCTCGTGCGAGTTAATTCCCCGTTACTGATGCAATCAGCACATCCAACAACTAAAATATACTGTTTTTTACTCCCGACCTCTCGATCAAGCATAACCATTAAAGGATAACTTTTCTCTTGTTCTCCCGGTCCCAATGTAGCTACCTGATTAACAAAATCTATCGTTTCCTGTTCATTCCAACAGCCTTTAGCAGATGTTTCCAAAATTGGTGTTATCCGAAAATCGGATTGCCCATTACAATTTATAGCAACAGCTCTTGGCATCGTGATACATTTCCCACTAGCTTTATTAGAAAAAAATTCTGGAGAAAAATGAATTGCCTCGGAAGTAATTTCTCCTAAAATCAAATCTTGCTGATGCTGTTTATGATTTTGCACCAAAATTCCAGGCTCAAAATAAACACCTAACGAACGTGTAACAGGATTCAACAATTCTTGCCTAGTGGCTGTTGCCAAAATAAATAAATTCCCTCCTTTATCAACGTATCGTTGCAAATACTCTTGTTCGTCATCTGTCAACGGCTTTTTCAAGTCAGCAATTACCAAAACATGAATATCTCCGGGTATCGTATCTCTTAAATCAACCTCCTCGACATCAAACCCTATATTTACCAAAGAATACCGGAAACCAATATTTGCGGCAAAAGCCGAATAATCCCATTCGCCAACCTGCCGAATACTACGTTCATCATGACCTGTCAAAAATCCAACTTTAGGAGGAACAATCGTTAATCTCTTCAAAGCTGCAATTATTTCCCTCTCGCCAGGATTAGCTTGTCCATCATTATAAATTCGCAAAAATGTTTTACGACCATTTTCCCGTTCCAACAAACGTACAAAACGATTACCTTCCGAAGTCAAATCAATTTTCTCCCGAATCTCTTCAGGAGAAAGGAATTTATCAAAATCCAAATCTTCTACTCGTGCCAATTCTCTTGCCCGTTCCTCCATGCTCAAATTCGGATACAACTTATCCAGTATCGGATTATCTGTTTGATCATAATAATAGACATAACGCATCTGAATTTCTGGCTTAAAACGAGTAAACTGCCGAAAACCACGAACATCATACACACGATTAGCGGGTAACCCTTGCCAACGATGATCATCCAACAAGTTTACATAGGTTGTAATTGTTAAACCTCCGTCTAATGCTTTCATAACCTCTTGACTTCCCTTACTAAGCGTCCTCGACTTATCTTGAGTGACATCACAATACCACATGCAAGCAGGACGAGTACAAACATATTCCAATAAAAGAACAAACGTCAGAATACCAATACACGTTACAATACAACGAGACTTTGAAATCACTTTTCGTTCAGAATGCAATTTCAATACAGATAAAGACAGAAACAACCCAATAACAATAAAGAAATAAAATAAATCTTCACTACAGATCAACCCATCGATCATTTGATTAGCTTTTCCTGAAATTGAAAACCAATACGTGATCTCTTGCACAACCTCGATATTTCCACCTAAAGACGGCAAATAATTCAGAATCGCCAACACGGCTAAAGTCCCCAATGCCGCAACAACTTGATAAGAAGTAATAGATGACATGTACAGTCCAATAGCCGCATAAGTACAAACGATCAAGTATAAACCGACAAGTCCCGAAAACGGTAACCAAAAATCTACATTTTCAATAATACATAATCCGAGAAATACATAAATCAATAAAATACAAATCAGTATTAGATTATAAATCAACAGAGAAATATATTTCCCTAAAATAATCGAACTATTACTAACCGGAGAAGAATACAACAATTTAATCGAACCACTACTCCTTTCCCGGCTCATTAACCCCATTGTCAATAACGGAACATACAGGAACAAAGAACCTTGCAACGAAGAAAATAAACCCCTTATACCGGAATAACAATTTGCCGTCACTCGATATAAACCAACACCCATAACACTGTCCCGAACTTCCATAGCCATACTTCCCGTAAATTCAATTCCGGTCTGTACTGCAAATATAAATAATACAAGCCAAGCTATCGGGGAATAGAACATATTCCTCAATTCATTTTTTGCTATCTGATAAATCATGCTTTCTATTTCAATTTTTATTTGACAACTGTGCAAAAACAGAATCCAAAGACTCTCGCTCCAAAGTAATCTCCCTTAAACACCATTCTTGCTGTACACTTTCCCGCACCACTCGTTCCAAAATATCTTGCGAACCGGAAAAAAACACTCGACAACAATTCTCCGTCAGCATTTCCACCCGCTCTATACCCGAAATCTTTTCCAACACTTCTCGATTAGGTAAATTACCCATTGTGACAACAAAAGAATCAGGCCGTGCATAATTATTAAACTCTTCCATCGTTCCTGAAAAAACCACCTCGCCATGTTCAATCATCCTGATCTCATTACAAGCCGCCTGTACTTCCGGTAAAATATGCGTGGAAAGCAAAACAGAACGTTCGCGTGCAATTTCTTTAATCAAATGTCGAATTTCAATAATTTGATTCGGGTCCAATCCATTAGTCGGTTCATCCAACACCACCAATGCCGGTTGATGGATAATCGCTTGAGCAATCCCCACTCTCTGTTGGTATCCCCCCGAAAGATGACGAAGCACTCGCTTACTAAAATGTGCGATTCCACACTTTTCTTTTACCCGTTCCACCGCATCGTGAACATCTTTCTTGGCTATTCCTCTCAATCTCGCGCAAAATCCCAGATATTCATCCACATTCTGATCAGTATACAAAGGAGGTGTTTGAGGCAAAAATCCTATATACTTTTTTGCTTCGATAGGGTTTTCCGCAAGATCCACGCCATTAATAAAAACTTTCCCACGGGTTGGACTCAACACCCCACAAATAATATTCATTGTTGTCGATTTACCTGCCCCGTTTGACCCCAACAATCCCCAAACACCTCGCTTTCCAATCTCCAAATTAATATCTTCCACCGCCCATTGTTGACTATATCGATGGTACAAATGCTCTATTTTCAATATGCTTTCGCTCATACCTTTACAATTCTATTCATTTTGCCATTAAAAAGTCCAGTCTGCACCTCTTTGCTTTTTATAACACACATCCACAATATTACCGAAATCATTCTCGCTCTTATAAATCAATCTTGTTTTCAGTGCGTTCACGGCATCCCGACTAAAATCAATCACGTAGAAAGAACCATTATCCAAACCGACACCAACACATTCATTGCCGAAACTTTCTGTATCTATCGCAGAAATATTAGCTTCAAACATATAATAATCCGTCTGCAAAACACTAGATTTCCAATCGAAAAGAGTCAACCGATTACCATTAGCTATTATAAAATAGGGAGTATTTCTCGCATACAACGTTCGGAACAAACATGAAGACGGATCCCCAATGCAACTTTCAAGCCCTTCCACTTCCTGTTGTTCAACGCTACTAGCAACTGCCATCGGTCCAAACAGCATAAAAGAACTCAAGGTAAAGCGATATAAATAATATACATTTTCCGGGGAACGCATCAAGGCTTGATACCCCTGCTCGATACTTCCGTTTCCATACCAAGCCCCGATATGCAGCACTTCCATATCTCCCGTGTTATCCAAACGAGCCATTCCAGGTGTTTTATACAAATTCTCACTAACATTAATCGGCATTACCTTCCCCGCCTCGGTCATATTATAATCACTGATTGCCAAAAAACGATGCTGATCATAATCATACAACACGGTAAACATCATCTGCTTCACACGATTATTTAATAATCCTTTCCCATTCAATTTTTTACCTTCATAATCCATCGGGATATCTAAATAAAAACCGGAATTAAACAACGCGGGAATAGTTTTCTTCCGAGTATAAATCGAACCATCTTGCGACACGGCCAACGAAATATTTTTCATTTCCATAATCTCGATAGGACGAAAATCTCCCGGAAAAACTTGATTATAAAACGCCTCTTTCAACGCAATATCTTTCTTGAAACTCTGACCGGATACATCTACACAGTCTTCCGGATCACGTTGAATCACCCATAAAGCACTTAAAGCATTCTGATTTGCACAAAAATGCTCAACCACACGCCAAGGACTTTTCCCCAATTCCACGTCCGGATTCATTTTTTTCCAAACATCCGGAAATTCTTCGTAAGTATATGCCGTTACCCCGCTAACAGGATCCCGATCTGCATATTCACGCACGAATGAAAGACTCGATTTTCCTTCTTTCTCTGACAATATAACCCAACCGTTCTGCCCGTATTCAGCGGTAATTTCTAAATTCGTTTTCCCAAAATAGGAAACACCACTCGTACGATCAGTAACTTTCAAATAAAGCACATCCGAAACCAATGTATCGAAAACGTATTTCAAATTCCGATCAGTAGAAATAACTTTCTCCAAAAACGACCATTCGTAAGCCAAATGATCTTCCACGCTATCCATTGCAAAATGGAAAATCGGACTAATCTCCAACTCCGTCTCAATCGGTACACTATAAAACGATTGATTAAAATCCACCGTTATACCATTCATCGTCCGATAATCATAATTACCTTCATCTCCATAGCAACCTGTCAGCAACAATCCGACCACGATCACCCATAATATATTTATCATTTTCATAAGATTCCAAATAAAACAATTAATAAATAGGAATTTCCATAGGATCACCATTCGCTTCCGTTATACCATTCAAAGCAATATACGCCTTAAATTCCAATGCGTATTTTCTCAAGGTAACCGGATCAACTCCCGACAAATCATTAACTTTCGTACATAATATGAACTGTTCATATTTCAAGGGAGAATAAGTCCCTAAATAACGCTCCATCTCATCATCCCACCACAACGGTTTAGTCGGTACATTATTAAATACAATACAGGCATACCTGTAAGTCTCCATCCCCGGCATAAAATAATCGTTAGTCACGATAGCCAAAGTCAACACGACAGGAGCACTCAATGCATCGTTTTTCACCAGAACAAAAGAGAATGTATCAACCACCTGTTCCGGCCTAAATAAAGGATTCTCCGGTAATCTATAATTTCCCGGTAAAGCCGATGTCAATGAATCGACAACCTCGATCCGATAACTTTGCGCTTTTTTCAAAAGATCGCCTTTCAATTGAAGTTCAAGCTTCACTTCCAATTCGTCATTCTCCGGATAATGAGAAAAAGAAAATTTCAAACTATCACTATCAGCCATCGTCCATTGGAGAAAATGTCCCGAGTTATAATCCATCAACTCATCATTCTTACAACTTCCCAAGGTGGCTAACAAAAAGAAGAATAATATATATTTACTCATGATCTTACATTGTTAAATTAATAAATTAATTCTATTTTAGGAATCGGGAGAACAAACTCTGTTTTATTATTACTTGAAAGTTCTCGATTCAAGCGTTTAAATTGATAAAACACCTGTCCTTCTCCATAAAAATCTTTACGCATATCCGCCAACAACGCCTTCTCAAAATCATCAACCGAACGAATATCCAATTTTCCTCCCGCAATACCTCTTTCCATACGCACCTCATCCAATTTCTGCACTCCTCCTTCCGTATCTCCATTCTTATACAAATATTCGCTGACGATATAATACATCTCACTTAACCGAATTACCGGTAAAAGATCACTACCATAAATATCTCCATTATCCTCGTCGTATTTCACAGAAATACTATAAAACCAATTCACTGTCCTAAACAGATCCTTCCTCCAATCTTCAGCATCCATACCGGTTAAATAAGAACACAAATACAAACCTCCCGTTCCTTTTTGCCAGTTAGCATATTCTTCGGCTACTTTAGATTTGGAAAAACCACAAATCACCCCATCGTATAACTTCGGATTCACACCATAATCCCCGGGAGAAGTAAAAGAAAAACAGTTATAGGTCCTTCCATTTTCTTCATACGTGGCTTCAATAACTTCTTGAGCTTGTTCCCGTGCAAGCGCTTGTTGACCGTCATACATATACGCCCGGGCCAAAATAGCCGTTGTCGCCCAATAATTCATCCGGTAACCACGATACATATAAAATATATCTCGCGGAAGATTGTCATCCACAACACCTCGTCCTCCTTCTATCCGATAATAAGTCTTACTCCATATCCTATTTTCCGGTATAATATCCACCTCTGACAATAATTCTTTAGCCTGTTTCAAATCACGGATAATTTTATTCATACAATCTTTCACACTTTCCCTATCACCGAATAACGTACCGTAATCCTCCATATAAGGAATATACTTTTTCTGATCAGCCACAACTGGTGCCGGAGCAAAAAGACGCAACAAATCCAAATGAATAAAAGCCCGCAAAGCCAAAGCTTCACCATAAATCATATTCAACTCCATATCCTTGCCTGAAAACAATGTCGCATCGGCATGAGCTATATGGGAAATCAAATTATTACAATTTGCAATCGCATTATAAGCCTGTTCCCACAAGGACGACAAAATTGCTTCAACTTTATCATTATCATACATCGACCAAGCCATATAATAATAAGCATGATCAGAAGGTATATAATTCAAATGATAAGTCTGTCCCAACACCTCATTCATTCCCCATGTCAACTCCCGTCCATACAATGCGAAATCCGCTAAATCCTTATATATCCCGTTCAATGCATTCCTGTAGCCATCACCATCAGTAAACAACGTCTCTTCATTCACTTGATCATCCGGAGAAACATTCAACCAATCACTACAAGCGGCCAAGCCCAATAACAGGCCTATCATAATAAATTTTCCAACTATTCTCATAACAACAAATATTATAAACTAACACTAAGAGAGAAATTGATATTTCTTGCATAGGGATAACTCAAACCACGTTCGGCCTTAACAGAAGACAAACGAAACAAGTCATTTGCGCCCACTTCAAAACGCAAAACCCCTAATCCCCATTTTTTCACCATCTCCGATTTGAAATCATAACCTAATGTCAATGAATTCAATGACAACACATTATAATCTTGCACGAAACGCTCTGTTGGATTCGTTTTTAAAGAATAAAGTGCACTCTTCTGCAAAGCTTTGAATTTAGTATGATCACCTGGCTTTTGCCAACGTTTCGTCAACACCCGCTTATCAACATTGTAATTATAAACATCGACATTTTCCACTTTTTCTGCCAATGTACTATTATAACGTTGACCACCAAATTCATACAAAAAAGTCGCGTACAAAGAAAAACCTTTGAAACTTACATTAAAACCTAACGTACCTTGCGCTTTCGGTTCTTTGTTACCAACAATCACCTGTTCATTAGTATTCCATACCGTCGTAATATCCCCTTTTTTCGTCAATAATAATTCTTCCCCTGTCGCGGGATCAATACCTAAAGAACGCATAGCATAAATAGAAGTTAATGACCCTCCTTCAACATATTGCGTAAAAGGCTCCAAACTGGTACTATTATACATGTTTTCCCGGAAATACTCATTTACCCGCTCGTTATAAGCCTTCAAACTCTCGGCAACTTTCAATATCTCATTCTTATTATGGGCTAAATTGGCGAACACGTTCACCATCCAATCCCGACTCTGGTAAACCCTTCCACGCAAATTAATCTCAACTCCTTTATTCACCACCTCTCCAACATTATCCACGTACGTCCGGAAACCGGAAGATGCGGGAATCGTTACATCATTAATTAAATCCACCGTTTTATCCTTATACCACGAAGCAGAAAGCTGTAAAGCCCCTTTCCATAATTCCAAATCCGCCCCAATATTCAACTTACGAGTTTTCTCCCATCCCAAGGACATATTTCCCAAGGCCATCAAAGTAGCCCCGTAACCAGTTTTATACCACTCATCATTTTGTATCTGATAAATTGTTTGAGCAGAATAAGGTGCAAAATTCACTTTTCCGGTTACCCCGTAAGACCCCTTCAGTCTAAACGTATTCACCCATCCCGTTTGCTGCATAAAAGCAAAATTGTGAAAATTGATTCCTACTCCTCCAGACCAAAAAGGAGCAAACTTCCGATCACTACCAAACTCAGACGAACCGTCCGAACGGAAAGCAACATCTAATAACCAAATATTCCTATAAGAATAATTCAGCGTACCAACCACCCCGAACAAACGGGTTTTATTCTGATTAGCAGTAGGTTTAGTAACAATTTCTTGCGCATAATTCGGTGAATGCAAAATACCCGAAGGAAATCCCCGGTAAAAAGCATTCAAAGACTCCGTGTTGGAAGTGCGGATATTAAAACCTACATTCAAATTAATATTATGCTCATTCAAAAAATAATTATATGCTGCAAATACATTAGCATTCCATGATAATTCATCTCCTGATGTCGTGTGTAACTCCCCGGAAGAAACATTACTATTAGACAATGGTCGAGTATTATGTCTGGATTTCGGATCCACGAACTTCTCATGTTCCGAACCGGTTTTAATAACACTAACCTGTCCTTTCAATTGCAAATGAGGCGTTACATACCAGTTCACATTCAAATTATCAACGAACTCCTCTTGCTCCGTCTTGTCAAAACTTTTTAATCCAGCTTCATACAACGGATTAACTGTCGTATTCCCGGTATTGTCGTGCCAAGTAGTTGTTTCCCATAACCATTGACCATACTCATCTTTCATCTCATCATAAGGTAACTTTTTAGTATAATCAGAAAAAATTCCATAAGGCGATTCCTTCGATTTTACCGATGTATAAGAAAAATAATTACGGATTTGAAAATCTCCGATTCGATAATCTACAGAAAGGCCTACACCAGCCCGATCACGAAACGACCCCTTCATAACACCGTCATTATTATTGTAATTCAATTCGACCCCGAAACGCAAATTCTCCGCACCACTTTCCAAATAAAGACTGTGTTGATGATTAAAAGCCGTTCGTAACGGTTGAGACAACCAATCGGTGTCCACCCCACGCAATACATTTGACAACTTAGCATGATATTCCCGGTTCAACAAATCCTGTCCGAAAGCATTCGATCCCTGATACACACCACTTGCCACCTCTGCTTCCAATTTTTCCCGGGCATTCATCAAGTTATAATCACTAAGATCAGGCATCATAACAGTTCCCGTCATATTATAGGTAATCATGATTTTATTAGGCTTCGGGGCGATCGTCGTGATAACCACCACGCCATTAGCAGCCCGCGAACCGTACATGGCCGTTGCCGCGGCATCTTTCAAAATAGTAACATTCTCTATCCTGTTCGGGTCAAAATCATACAATTTCCGGGCGCTAATCTCAAAACCATCCATAATAAAAAGCGGAAGATTAGGATTATTCTCTAATTGTGATTTACTCAATTGATCCTTATCCAATTCTTTTATTCCCACACCCGAACGTCCCCGGATATACATCTCCGGAATTGCGTTGGGGTCTGATCCCCATTGATTATTCTCTTGAATCCGAAAAGAAGGATCGAAAGTTTGTAAAGCCGCAATCACGTTACTTTTCGACACTTTCAACAAATCTTCACGTTTAATGCTCACCGAATTACCCGTAAAACTTGATTTGCTGATATTACCATACCCGGTAATTACAACATCTTCCAAATTCTCCATCAAATCCTCTAAAACCACCTCTAATTCCTTGTGCTTTTTCACACTTACCTCTTTTTCCTTCTTACCGATAAAAGAAAATACTAAATATTCGGTCTCCGGCATTATTTCCATCTCAAAACGCCCATCCACATCAGTAGCCACCCCCATGTGGGTATTTTTCAAAACTACAGTCGCACCCACCAAGGGGTCACCCTGTTGATCCCTTACAACTCCTCGTACAAGTCGTTTCTTCACCTTCTCTCCTGGGGAAACCTTCTCGTTCTGAAGATAAATCAAGATAACATCATCTTGAAACGTGTACCCTAATCCTTTTTCTTTCAAGCATCTATCCAAAACCTTGTCCAACCGCTCGTTTTCTACCGTCACACTAACTCGTCCCTTCTGTTCCAAAATATCGGCACTGTACACGAAATTTTTTCCTGTAACCTCTGTCAATTTATTAAAAAATTCAATCAATGTCACGTTACTCAGCTGCAACGTCACGTTAGGATTGTCTGCTATCACGGATTGTGCCCTCAGGTTTCCAATTAATAATCCGGACCACATGACAAACAACAGGCAAGTTTTTTT
>ERZ827088.3402-NODE-3402-length-14682-cov-3.439940_pt1 | contig 14682 bp, 13 predicted proteins | sample MGYA00519922_ERZ827088 | MGnify/ENA primary metagenome ERZ827088 (study PRJEB31778, sample SAMEA3449254) | human gut metagenome | biome: human gut; feature: human-associated habitat; material: faeces | place: United Kingdom | collected 2010/2012 ... | reverse complement strand
GTATTTATATATTTTAACAATTGTTGTGTTCTGTGTATTTGGAATGATGTTTTTCAAGATGAGTCAGAAACACACAAAGCGAATTATGGGATATGAAGCAACACGTCCATTCTGGCACTTCTTTGATTTAAAAGCCTACATGATCATGGCTTGTATGATGGGTGGAGGAATTGGATTTAGAGCAGCAGGTATCTTTCCAGATATCTTTATTGCCTTTTTCTATTCAGGACTTGGCTGTGCATTAGCCTTAGCAGGTGTTACTTTCTTAAGAAACTATATGCGAGCTTAAATGATTGATTTTTTATAAAAAATGGCAGCTTTCAGATATATTGAGCCTGATTGCTGTTTTTTTTTTTTTTGACAAAATTTATCATGTGTTTCTAATTTGTGTTGAAAGAAAAGAAGTTAGTATAAATATTTACCTATCAAGTTGGACGGCTAATTATTGTTGAAGTTTATAGACAAAAGGGTTAGAAATTAAGTGTATATTTTTCATAAAACTAGAGATAATCTAAATTTTAAAAATAAAAAGAGATTGAAATAAAATTGAAAAACACGATCGATTTTTATTGACAATCAAAAAAATACTGATATTATGTAAGCGTAAACAAAATGGAACGTTCCAAAAGGAGGATAAAATTATGTCTATTGTACTTGCGAGAATTGATCAACGACTAATCCATGGTATCACGGTAAATGATTGGAATACACGTTTGAAACCTAAAAGATTCATGGTGATTGATGATCAAATTTGTGATGATGAAGTTGTTAAAGGTAGTATGCGTATGAGTAAACCATCAGGCACAGGGATGTCAATTATTTCAGTTGAAACCGCTATCAGCAACTTTAAAATGGGGAAATATGATAATCATGGTGTGTTTGTCATTGTTAAAGAACCTGAAACTTTATTGAAGTTAGAAGAAGCAGGAATTGAATTTTCTGATGTCAATGTTGGATTTCTTTTTGCAGAAGGTGATAGAAAGCCAATTACAAATCGGATTTCTTTAAATGATAAAGAAATCGAAGACTTAAAAGAATTGTCAAAAAGAGGCAAAAATGTAACGTTCCAATATCGTCCAAGTGATGAGGAACTAAGTTTAGATGCAATACTTTCAAAATTAGATTAGGAGACTATTATGCTAGAAATTTTACAAGATGTTTTGATTATTTTATTAGCTGGTTATATGACTTGGGATAATGGTTCAGGTGTTCAAGTAATTGGGGCTTGGCCAGTATGTACAGGATTTGTTATGGGGTTGATTACCGGGGATTGGAATACTTCTCTAGTCATTGGCGGTACCTTACAATTAATGTCTTTAGGTGTTACCGCACTTGGTGGAGCTTCTATTCCTGAATATGGAGTAGCAACAATTGTTTCTATTTTCATTGCAACGAGAACCGGTGTAAGTACAGGAGAAGCTGTAGCTGTTGGATTACCTGTAGGTATGTTAACACTACAATTGGATGTGTTTGTAAAATATGTAAATACTTTTTTTGCTCATTGGGAACAAAAATTATTGCATGAGAAAAAATTCTCTCAGATGCAAGTAGCTTATATCTTATCGGTATTCATTTGGAGTTTGAAATATGTAATTCCTGTTACTGCAGTAGTAATTTTTGGCGCACCTCTTGTAAATCTTGTGACAAAAGCGATTCCAACATGGTTTACAACAGGACTTGAGGTAGCTGGTAATATGTTGCCAGTACTTGGTGTTGGTTTACTTTTACACTATATGCCTGTTAAAAAAACATTTATCATTTTTGATTGCTGGTTTTGTGCTATCTGCATATCTTAATCTTCCAATTTTAGGAGTTGCATTATTAGGTGCTGCAGCAGGATACATTATTTACAGAAATGAAACAGAAAAAACAAAGAATGCATCCTATTGTTTAGAAAGTGATATGGAAGGAGATGATTTTGATGAATAATCAATTCGAAAGAGGAACAGTTAACAGATTAACAGAAAAGGAACGTAAAGCGGCATTTAGACGTTGGACATTTGTAGCTGGCTTAGGTTGGAACTATGAAACTCAACAAGCTCCTTCTGTTGCATTCGCAATGTCAAAAGCTTTGAGAAAAATCTATCCAAACGATGAAGATTATATTGAAGCAATGGATAATCATTTTAAATATTTTAATATTACACCCCAGATGGGAAATTTAGTCTTGGGAGCTACACTTGCGATGGAAGAACAGGATGGTCTTAAGGCTAAGGGTGCTGTTCAAAACTTAAAGATTTCATTGATGGGTCCATTATCAGGTGTTGGTGATTCATTATTTTGGGTATTATGGCCAACAATTATTGGTGGTATTTCAGGATATATGGCTTTACAAGGTAATCCAATTGGAGCCATTATATGGATCATAGTTTCAGTAGCTTTGTATTTTGTGAAGATGGCGTTATCGAATTTAGGTTATTCATCTGGAACTAAATTAATAACAACTCTTGGAGATAAAATTAATCTTTTGACAGATGCTGCATCTGTTATGGGTTTGATGGTAGTAGGAACTTTAATTGCGACAGTCATTAAAATTTATGTTCCATTAACTTTTAAAGCTGGTGAAGTAAGCTTATCTTTACAAACGGATGTAATTGATAAAATCATGCCTGCATTACTTCCAGTTTTACTAACAGCTCTAGTTTATTGGTTGTTGGGTAAAAAATGGTGGACACCTGTTAAGGTAATTCTTTTACTTGTGGTAGTTTCGCTAGTTGGTGCTTATTTTGGGGTTTTAGGAATTCAAACTGCTTAATTGAAAAAAATATAATCAAATTTTCTTTTTGTAGAAATGAGGTAAACATGAAAAGACGATTTTTAATTGCGACACATAGTACTTTAGCAGAAGGCTTTGCGAATGCACTAAAATTTTTTGCTGGGGATGATATTGATGTAACTTATATCAATGCTTATGTTGATGGAAAACCAATTGACGAAGAAATTGATTCTTATTTTTCAACTTTAAAAGATGAAGATGAATTGGTGATTTTAACAGATTTACTTGCGGGATCTGTTAATCAAAAACTATATAAATACATTTCTAGAGAACATACACATATTTTAACTGGAACTAATTTAGCTTTAGCATTATCATTGGTTCTTGAATCAGCAGATGGCTATCTTACAAACGAATCTATTAATGGTTTAGTAAAAGCTTCAAGAGAGAATATCGTTTATATGAATGAATTCCAAGCAGAGGTAGATGACGATGATGAATAAAAATGAATGGTGGAAAGATGCGGTAGTTTATCAAATATATCCCCAATCATTTAAAGATTCTAATAATGATGGAATTGGAGATATTAATGGGATTCGCGAAAAGATTCCATACCTTAAAGATTTAGGTGTTAATGTACTTTGGTTAAACCCAATTTATGAATCGCCTATGGTGGATAATGGCTATGATATTTCTGATTATTATAAAATAGCTGATTGCTATGGAACAATGGAAGATTTTGAAAACCTATTGAAAGAAGCTCATGATGTTGGAATTAAAATTATTATGGATTTAGCTGTATGTGCTTCATCAATTGAGCATAAATGGTTTAAAGAATCGAAGAAATCTCGTGACAATAAATATAGTGATTACTATATTTGGAAAGATCCTAAGGAAGATGGTTCAGCTCCTAACAACTGGGGATCCATTTTTGGTAGTGGCTCTGCATGGGAATATGTTGAAGAAAGAGGACAGTATTATCTACATTTATTTGCAGTAGAACAACCGGACCTAAATTGGGAAAACCCGGATTTACGAAATGAAGTTTATGAAAATATGGAATTTTGGTTGAAGAAAGGAATTGATGGCTTTCGATTAGATTCAATCAGCTTGATTTCGAAGAAACAAGATTTTCCGGATGATCCAGCAGCTATTGAAAATGGATATGGCAGTCCATATTTTGGAGCTTCAAATGGACCAAGGGTACACGAATTCTTACAAGAAATGTATGAAAAGGTATTAAGTAAATATGATGTAATGACTGTAGGTGAAGCTACGCGTACTCCTGTTGATAAAGCTTTACTTTATTGTCAACCAGAACGTAAAGAATTAAATATGGTTTTCCAATTTGATCACATGCACGTAGATTATGGAAAATTCGGTAGATATTCAGATTTAAAATTTAAATTGAGCGATTTAAAAGAAGCAATGTTCCTTTGGCAAAAATCATTGAATGGAGTTGGATGGAATTCATTATATTGGGATAATCATGATCAGCCAAGATTTGTATCGCGTTTTGGAAATGATGATTCAAAATATAGAAAACTATCTGCGACAATGCTTGCGACAGTTTTATATTTTCAGCAAGGTACTCCGTTTATCTATCAAGGTGATGAAATTGGAATGACAAATGTTGCGTTTGATAGTATAGACTCTTATAAGGATATCGAAGCACATAATATGTATCTTAAATTCTCAAATATGGGGTTATCAAATGATGAAATTATGAGCTATATCCATAATAAATCAAGGGATAACGCTAGAACACCAATGCAATGGAACTCTAATTCATTTGCTGGCTTTAGTGGTGTTGATCCTTGGATTGAGCTAAATCCTAATTATTCTAAAATTAATGTAGTAAATGATATGAATAGTGATTTTTCTATACATGATTATTACAAAAAGTTAATCAAATATAGGAAAGGGAATGAAATTGTAAGGGATGGCGACTTTAAAGAAATTGGTTTAGAAGACTCTGATATATTTAGCTATACTAGAACATATAAAGGTAAAACGCTTCTGGTATTGGGCTCATTTTCTGATAAGAAAGTATGCTATAATATACCTAATAACTTACAAAAATTCAAAAGAGAATTAGTTGTTTCAAATTACAATGGCAATATTGAACAAAATAAAGATGCTAGTACATTGTATCTAAGACCTTATGAAGCATTGGTTTTTTACATGTATTAAGATTAATTGAATAGGGGTAATGCAGTATGAATATAAATGATGTGGCAGAAGCGGCAGGCGTGTCTAGAGGATCTGTTTCAAATTACTTAAACAATAAAAAAGTATCGGATAAAATTAAATTGAAAATTGAAGCAGCAATAAAGGAATTAAATTATGTACCCAATTCTTCCGCTAGAGATCTTCGTTCTAAGGAGTCAAAGTTTGTTGTGTTTATTATTCCTACTGTCTGGTCTCCGTTCTTTTCAGAACTTACTTATTATATACAGAATGAACTTAATAGTTCTGGCTATAAAATGATTTTGTGTATATCTGATTCTGATTTTAATAAGGAAAAAGAATATATAGAATTAGCGACAAGTCAAAAAGCTGCGGGTATTATATCTATATCATATTCTCAAATGAATGACTTTGTAAGACCTGGCATGCCTCTAGTTTCAATTGAAAAAGAACCAACAGGTAGATTTTCTATGATTTCGTCTGATAATTATGAAGGTGGAAAACTTGCTGCACAAAAGCTTATAGAGAAAGGTGCTGAAACTTTAATATATATAGGTGAAAAGGTGATTTATTCAGATGCAATGTTAGCAAGAAAAAGTGGGTTTGTTGATTATTGCAATCTTAATCATGTTCCTTATGAAATTGTAGAAGTTTCAAGTATCAAAAATTATGAAAATGTTAAAAAAGATATTCTGTCCTTTTTAGAAGAAAACTATAATAAAATACTGAAAAGTAAAATAGGGTGTTTTACAAGTACAGATGATTATGGTTACCTGTTATTAAATGCATCAAATTTATTGAAGATCAGTGTTCCAGAAAATCTACAAATAATTGGATTTGATGGAGGAAAAAGGATTATAAATGAGATGCCAATAATGTCGTCTATTAGACAACCAGTAGATTTGATTGCAAAAGAATCTGTGCAATTATTGACAAAATTGATAAACAAAGAAAGTAATGAGATATCCAGAGTCTATTTACCAATCTCATTCTATGAAGGTGATACTACGCGTTAAATCTTTGTGATTTGACATATATTTAATTGATGACAACGAAATAAAAAAACTGTAACGAGATATTTGAATTGTTACAGTTTTTTTTCTTGTTAATCTATATTGGAGTTTTGAACAATGAAGTTACAAAATGAATGCACAGCAGGAGGTGCATATCTATTTTTTACTGTAGCCATATAAATAATACGTTTCTTTTGTGGATTCTTGATTTTTAACTTCTTTAAATGGAAATGATCAATCATGGGAATGTTTGGTACAACTGCTACACCATAGTTAATATCAACTAAACCAAGGATGGCGCTGTCTTCTTCGACTTCAAACAGAATGTTTGGATCGATATTGTTGGAATGAAATAAATCATCAATCAATGGTCTTAATCCACTGTGCTTACTATAATAAATAAAATATTCATTTTGAAGTTCCTGCAAATCAATTTCATTCTTTAAAGCCAATGGATTTAATTTTGATACTACGACAACTAATTCTTCCGTTGTGATGGGAACAAAATTGATATTATTTCGATTTTCTTGATAGGAACAAAGAACTAAATCGTACTTTTCTTCTTCAAGACCATCCAATAAGGCACTTGTGCTTCCTTGTTTTAAAGTGAATTTAATCTTACTATTGTTTTTATCAAAGTGGAAATGTTGAATTAAATGTGGAACATAACGATATCCAAGTGTATAAATAAAAGCTAGGTTGATCCATCCTTGATTAGGGGAAGTGATGGCATCAATCTTTTTTTGTCCAAGTTCAATTTCACTCAAGCCTTTTGTGACATATTCATAGAAAATTTTACCATATTTTGTTAGACGAATGTTTCTTCCTTGTTTTTCAAATAAGTAACAATTTAATTCGTTCTCTAATTGCGAAATGGCATGGGAAAGGGAAGGCTGAGTAATATCTAACATGTTGGCAGCTTGTGTATAGTGTTCAGTTTCAGCAAGCATTTTAAAGTAATATAAATGGTTAAGATTCATGGTATCCTCCTAGATTTAGTATAAATGAATGTATAGAAAAAATCTATAAATAAATAGATAAAACGTAATTGTTTCAATAGGTTTAAAAAATTATAATAAAGATGTCTTGTGAATTAGTTAACATTTAGGAGGGAAAAATGGGAAAGTTTAATTCATTATTTCAACCATTAGAAGTCAGAAGATGTACAATTCCAAACCGTATTGTTATGACTCCAATGGGGACAAACTTCGCAGAAAACACAGGGGAAATGAGTTTTTTGCACATTGATTATTATGAACAAAGAGCACAAGGTGGAGCTGGTTTAATCATCGTTGAAAACGCATGTGTTGATTATCCGGCAGGATCAAATGGAACAACTCAGTTACGTTTAGATTTAGATAGCTACATTCCTAGAATGTTCAAATTAACGGAAACAATCCACAAACACGATACTAAGATTGCCGTTCAGTTAAACCATGCAGGTGCAAGTGCTGTTGCTGAAAGAATCAACATGCAGCCAGTATCTGCTAGTGATTTACCAAATAAAAAAGGTGGAGCAATTCCTCGTCCTTTGACAAAAGATGAAATTTATTCAATCGTTGAAAGCTATGCCAAAGCGGCTAAGCGTGCTCAGATTGCTGGATTTGATGCTGTTGAAATCCACTGTGGACACTCTTATTTAATTAGTCAGTTCTTATCACCATTAACGAATAATAGAACAGATGAATTTGGCGGAAGCTGTGAAAACCGTGCGCGTTTTGCATCGTTGATTTTAAAAGCTGTACGTGAAGCAGTTGGACCATTCTTCCCAATCTTGATTCGTATTAGTGCAGATGAATTCTTACCAGGTGGAAATACATTGGAAGATACTTTACATTTATTAGAATACTTCCAAGAAGAAGCTGATATTATCGATGTTTCTTGTGGACTTGTAGATTCAATTCAATACCAAATTGATGCCAACTACTTAAAAGATGGTTGGAGAACTTATTTGGCGACTGCGGTTAAGGAAAAATTCAATAAACCAGTTATTACAGTAGGTAATATTCGTGATCCAAAAGTCGCAAATAAAATTATTGAATCTGAACAAGCAGACTTCATCGGTTTAGGACGTCAATTTGTAGCGGATCCTCAATGGCCATTAAAAGTGAAAGAAGGACGTTTAGATGAAGTTCGTAAATGTATTTCTTGTAACATCGGATGTAGTGGTCACCGTATTGGATTAAATCGTCCAATCCGTTGTACAATCAACCCTAGTGTAAATGAAGGGGAAGCTTATAAGAACCAAAAAGTAAAGAAACCATGTAATGTTGTCGTTATTGGTGGAGGTACTGCAGGTCTTGAAGCCGCATGTACAGCTGCAGAAGTAGGGTGTATGACATTCTTAATTGAAAAAGAAGATCATTTAGGTGGATTGAGTGTTGAAATTTCTAAAATTCCAGAAAAGAAACGTTTAAGAGATTTTCCAGACTACTTGATTCGTCGTGCTAGTAAATTGAAAAACTTAATCACATTCACAAATACAGAAGCTACAATTCCATTGGTAGAAGCTTTAAAACCAGACGTAATTGTCAACGCAACAGGATCAACTCCTTTATTACCTCCAATTACTGGATTGCGCGAAAATATTGATCGTCCACAAAGCGGCGTAAAAGGAATCTTAGGCATGATCAACAATATCGATAACTATCCAATGGATATGGAAGGAAAAAAAGTTGTTGTTGTCGGTGGGGGAGCCGTAGGTCTTGATGTAGTTGAATTCTTCTCAAATCGTAAGGCTGATGTTTCTATCGTAGAAATGCTTCCAGTTGTAGGTAAAGATTTAGATATCGTTACTAAAGTAGGTACATATGCATTATTAGAAAAGAATCATGTAAATATCTTAACATCAACAGCACTGCAAGAAGTTCATCCAGATCACTTTATTGTAAAACGTAATGATCAAAACGAACAATTAGACTTTGATTATGGATTCGTTTGTTTAGGAATGCGTAGCTATTCACCATTGATGAAAGACTTAACAGAAAGTTTTGAAGACAAAAACGTAGAAATCGTTAATATTGGTGATAGCGTTCGTGCTCGTCGTATCATTGATGGTACAGCAGAAGGACGCAACATTTTAAACACATTAAAAACAAAGGGATACTTAGAATAAAATCACTTTAGGAGGAATAGAACATGAGTGAAAGAATTACAGGACACACAGAATTAATTGGGTTGATCGCATACCCTATTCGCCATTCATCATCACCAAAGATGCACAATGAAGCGTTCGCAAAATTAGGTTTAGATTATGCTTATCTTGCATTCGAAGTAGATAATGATACTTTGGAAGATACAGTTAAAGGTTTTAGAGCTATGAAAGTTCGTGGATGGAACGTATCAATGCCTAACAAAACTGTTATCGGAAAATACTTAGATAAATTGACTCCAGCTGCTGAAATGTGTGGAGCTGTAAATACAGTAGTAAATGACAATGGTGTATTAACAGGAACTATTACAGATGGTGTTGGATACATGAAAGGTTTAAAAGATGCGGGAATCGATGCGATTGGTAAGAAAATGACAATTGCTGGAGCTGGTGGAGCTGCAACAGCTATTGAAATTCAAGCTGCATTAGATGGTGTTGCTGAAATTTCAATCTTCAACCGTAAAGATAAATTCTGGGCAAATGCTGAAGAAACTGTTGAAAAAATCAACAAAAACACAAACTGTAAAGCTAAATTATTTGATTTAGATGACAAAGAAGCATTGCGTAAAGAAATTGAATCAAGTTACATCTTAACAAATGCGACTGGTATGGGCATGAAACCTTTAGAAGGACAAACTTGGTTACCAGATACTTCATTCTTACGTGAAGACTTGATTGTAACAGATACAGTGTATGCACCTGCAAAAACTAAATTGTTGGAAATGGCTGAAAGTGTTGGATGTAAAACATTAAATGGTTTCCCAATGATGCTTTACCAAGGTGCTGCAGCATTCGAACTATGGACTGGAAAAGAAATGCCAGTCGATCACATTAAAAAAGTAATGGGATTTGATTTTTAATTAGAGAGTATAGGAGAAAAGAGAATATGAAAGATAAAAAATATTTACCTTCCGTCCTTATTATGTACTTGAACTACTTTATTCATGGTGTTGGATGTTCAGTACTTGGACAAGCTGTGATTAAAGAATCACTTGCGACAAGCTGGGGATGTGACCCAATGTCAATCACAAAAATTTCAGCTGCATTAGGACTTGGACGTTTAGTCGCTCTTCCTTTTGCGGGTCCATTATCGGATAAATTGGGACGTAAAATTTCTATGTTTATTGGTGGATTAAGTTATGCTGTATATATGATTGGTTTAGTCTTCGCATTTAATGCAGGAGCAAACGGAGGATATACAATTGCCTATGTATGTGCCATCGTTGGTGGTATCGCAAACTCATTCTTGGATACAGGAATCTATCCTGCCGTTGCAGAGGCAATTAGCGATGCACCTGGTGTTGCAACAATGGGAATCAAATTCTTCATTTCAGTTAGCCAAATGTTCTTGCCATTCTTCTTAGGTATGGCTGTAAGCACAACAGCGACTGGAGCTACTTCTTATAATCACTTATTCTGGGTTTGTGGAATTGCTTATCTAGTACTTGCAGCGTTGATTCTATTCTGCCCGATGCCAGACACAGATTCAGCAAATGGAGAAAAGAAACAAGGCTTAATTGCCAGCATGAAAGAAACACACTTCTCAATTGAATCTATCGCAATGATTTTAATCGGATTTACTTGTACAGGAACATTCCAATTATGGTTAAACTGTGCACAAAACTTTGCGAAAGATGTTGCAGGATGGGCTGATCCTAGCGCTATGCAGACATACTATTCAATGGGAACTATGATTGCTTTAGTCGTGACTTCATTCTTAACTCGTAAAATTAAAGATGTTCGTTTCATCTTGGCGTATCCAGCTATTTGTTTAGCTATGTTGATCATTGTATTGGTTGCTCCAAGTCAGACAATGTGTACAATCGGTGCATTCGTAATTGGATGGGCTGGTGCCGGTGGATTACTACAAATTGCTACATCCGTATGTAATATGATCTTCCCTAAAATTAAAGGTACAGTAACTGCATTGGTAATGATTGCTTCAAGTCTATGTAACTATACAATCTTAACAGCTGCAGGTAACATGACACCAAGTGGCGTTATGACAATGAATATTGTATTAACCGCAGTTGGTGTATTACTTGGATTATACGTAAATTTACGATACAAAAATTTAGTTGCGCAAGATTAATTATGAATAAAATGCGGTACAAAAGTACCGTGTTTTTGCTAAAATAATGAAAAAAAGGATGTGATAGATTGAAAGTTATAAAACTGCTCGACGACAAGTTAGAGGAAATTCTACTTATTGTATTGCTTGTGGCAATGGCATGCATTATGGGAATTCAGGTGTTCTGTCGCTATGTACTGAATTTTTCTTTAAGCTGGTCTGAAGAACTCACAAGATACATGTTTATCTGGTCTTGTTTTATCAGTATTAGCTACTGCATTAAACGATGGATTTCCATTAAGGTTGATCAAGTTATCAATATGTTTCCTAAAAAAGCTTATGTATTTGCACAATTATTGTTAAATATATTGTTATTTGTACTCTTCTTTTATTTGAGTATTCATGGATACAAATTTTTGATGTTATCAATTGCCTCAAAACAGACAAGCCCTGCTTTACAACTTCCAATGCCATACGTTCAATGTGCGCCATTTGTTGGATTTGTTTTGGCCACAATACGTTCTTTTCAACAAATTATATGTGAAGTAGAGAATGTGAAACGTATGTTGAATAATGAGAAAATTATTGATCAAGATCCAAGGGAGGGAAGATAATGTTAGCTATTGCCGTATTTATATTATTTGTTGTGCTTTTATTATTGTCCGTTCCTATATCATCTACTCTTAGTATTGTTTCTTTGGCCCCATCTATATTAGATCCTAACTTTACTATTTCACCAGAATACATTATTCGTGCTATGTTTGGAGGAATTGATTCCTTTCCGCTATTAGCCGTTCCTATGTTTGTGCTTTCTGGTATCTTGATGGCAAAAGGTGGCGTAAGTAAAAAATTATTTGATGTGTTTTCTTTCTTTATTGGAAAAAGAACTTCCGGAATGCCATGTGCTGCGATTATCACATGTCTATTCTATGGTGCTATTTCAGGAAGTGCTCCTGCAACAGTTGCAGCTGTAGGTAGTATGACGATTCCTTTGCTTGTAAAACTTGGTTATGATAAGACGTTTGTCACAGCCATTGTTGCGGTTGCAGGAGGCCTTGGCGTCATCATTCCACCAAGCATTCCATTTATCTTATATGGTATGGCAAGTGGTACGAGTGTAGGAAGAATGTTTATGGCCGGTATTGTTCCAGGCTTATTGATTGCTGCATTATTAATGATTTATGCCTTCTACTATTGTAAAAAGCATGGAGAAGATAAAGATAAAATCGATGCAGAAGTAAATGCTCTTCATGATAAAGGATTTAAGAAAGTGTTCTTTGATAGCTTTTGGGCACTACTTACACCTGTCATCATTTTAGGATGTATCTATTCGGGTGTGGCAAGTCCGACAGAAGCGGCCGTTATCTCAGTTTTCTATGCTTTATTTCTTTCGTTATTTATCTATAAATCTTTGCATGTAAAAGATTTATATGATGTATTTGTAGAATCTATCAAAACATTTGCACCAATCTTATTTATTCTTGCCTCGGCCGTTGCATTTTCAAGAATTATTACACTACTTCAAATTCCGGATACAGCGGCAAACTTTATTTTGAATACAATTCATGGAAAAGTAGCTGTATTGATTGTAATCAATATCTTGTTGTTGATTGTAGGTATGGTAATGGATACAAGCCCCGCTATCTTGATTTTGACACCAATCCTACTTCCAATTGCTCAAAGTGTTGGTGTAGATTCGGTACACTTTGGAATCGTTATGGTTGTGAACTTAGCCATTGGCTTTGTGACACCACCAATTGGAATCAATTTATTTGTAGCTAGTTCTCTAGTGGATATTCCAGTAATGAATATTGCGAAAAAAGCATTGCCATTGATTGGTTTCTTCTTTATCGCTTTGTTATTGATTACATTTATTCCACAAATTTCACTGGCATTAGTCGCATAGGAGGTACGTATGAAAAAAATAGTATCAATTTTAATTTCTATGATAACTGCCTTTTCATTAACGGCTTGTGTTGCTAAAGAAGATGATCCTGCAAAGGCAAGTCAATCTTTTCCTTGGATCATTGCCAATGATGCACCAGCCGATACAGTAACGGGTATTTTCACAAATAAGTTTGTTGAAGAAGTAGAGCGATTATCGAATGGACAAATTCAAATCAAAGCTTATCACAACGGCACTGTTGGTGGGGATAGAGAGCTTGTAGAAAGCTATATAAATGGAGATATCCCATTTGTAGTACAAAATACGGCTCCTCAAGCTAACTTTATCGCAAAATTAGCGATTTTCGATTTACCTATGGCTTATACGAATATTGAAGATTTAAGAAGTACTTTAGATGATGAAGAGTTTATGAAATTAATCAATAAAGTATATTCTGAACATAGTGTAAGATTGCTTGCGATGAGTGATCAAAACTTCCGTGTCATGACGACAAATAAAAAGATTGAATCTACAGAAAATTTTAAAGGGCAAAAGATTCGTACAATGGAAAACAAGTATCACTTAGCCTTCTGGCAGGAAATTGGAGCGAATCCTACGCCAATGGCCTTTAGTGAAGTGTACATTGGTTTGCAGCAAGGAACGATTGATGCGCAAGAAAATCCATATGAAGTCATTGTATCTGGAAAAATCTATGAGCAACAGGATTATGTTGTGAAGACCAATCATTTACCACATTTACTTTCTATGATCGTTAATGAAGATTTTTATAATCATTTGTCAGATAAGGACAAAAAGATTGTAGATCAAGCAGCCCAAAATGCACGTGATTATTCGCGTGAACAATGTGATAAACGTGTATCGAATCGTTTAAATATCATTAAAGAGAGTGGTACACAAGAAATCGATTTATCACAAGAAGTTTTAAATGAAATGAGAAACTGTTCAAGTTCAATTTATGAAGATATCAGACAACAAGTCGGTGATGCGTTGTTTGATGCATATACAAAAAATATGAATAAAGGAGAATAAAAAATGAATACGGTAACAATGAAAAATGTTGAATTTGGTGCAGGTGTACCAAAGATTTGTGTTCCTATTTGTGGAAAGAGTAAAGAAGATGTTTTAGAACAAGCTAAAATTATTATTGATACACCAGCTGATATTATTGAATGGCGTATGGATTGGTTTGATGGTGTTGAAGACACAAATGAAGTAGTTGAAATGGCAAAAGAATTGCGTGAAGCATTTAAAGAAACTCCAGTATTAGCTACTTTCCGTTCTAAAAAAGAAGGTGGAGAATTAGAAGTATCTACTGAATACTACGTAGAATTAAATTGTGCAGTTGCCAAAAGTGGATATGTAGATGCAGTGGATGTTGAATTATATACTGGGGATTCAGAAGTTGAAACGATTGTAACGACAGCGCATGAAAATGGAGTAAAAGTAATCATGTCGAACCATGACTTCTTTAAAACACCATCTAAAGAAGAAATCATTTCTCGTTTGTGTGCTATGCAAGAAAAGGGTGCAGACATTCCTAAGATTGCAGTTATGCCTCAATCTAAAAAGGATGTATTGACATTATTATCGGCTACAAATGAAATGGTAGAAGAACATGCCGATCGTCCAATCATC
>ERZ827088.3393-NODE-3393-length-14713-cov-3.278073_pt1 | contig 14713 bp, 2 predicted proteins | sample MGYA00519922_ERZ827088 | MGnify/ENA primary metagenome ERZ827088 (study PRJEB31778, sample SAMEA3449254) | human gut metagenome | biome: human gut; feature: human-associated habitat; material: faeces | place: United Kingdom | collected 2010/2012 ... | reverse complement strand
CCAGAAGCTCTGCCACGCGTTGCGCTGGTCGATGCGGATCTCGCCGGTGGGATTGGTCTTGTCGATCTTGTAGGTGAGGGTGACGGACTCGGAGATATAACCGTCCGCCGTATTCTTCACATAGAAGGTCAGGCTGCCGGTGCCCGTCTCATCGGAGCGGGTCAGGCTGCCGCGCCAATCGCCGTTGGCGGTATTGGTGCCGGACACCTGCCAGCCGTCCGCCGCCGTCACCATGAAGTCCTGATTCGTCCACTGGCCGGTGCCGGCGGTATACTCCGCGCCGGTGGCGGTATACGCCTTGATGCTGGCGGTGATGCCGGTGGGCTGGGTCAGGCTGTAATTGCCGGCTTTGCCGTTGGCGCTGTCGGCGATGGTAAACTCGGTAAAGCTGACGGGAATGTTATCGCCCGCAGCCACCGTGTCGAAGGTCGGCGTGCCGCAGCGGAGCATCAGTGTCTCGCCGTCCGCCAGATTCACCAGCGTGGGCGTGCCCTCGATGGCGGCGGTGTTGAGCCCGTCATAGAGCTTGTCGCGGACGGTCAGACTGCCAATGCTCAGCGGGCGCGCCGTGATGGCGGCACTGCCGGAAATGGGCTGCGCGGCCAGGGTATAGTTGGCCGCGTCGCTGCCCGCCAGAGCGAAGCCCGTAAAGGTCACGGTCCTTCTGCCCACGTCGGGACTGTCCGCGTTGGCCTGCCCCATCACCACGGACAGGTCGTCGCCGCTGATCTTGCCCTCCATGGCCCGCTCGGGATAATAGTACATGCACACGATGGCCGTGCTGCCGTCGTAGGTCTTGTCCTCCAGCGCGGGGGTGTGGAGCCGGATCTCCTTCGGAGTGATGGTAAAGGTCCCCGTCTTTTCAATGCGGTCGTAGTGCTCCGTCTCCGCCACGGTCAGCCGCACGTTGTAGGTACCGGCGTCCTCGGGCGCTGCGGTGGTATAGGCGCCGGGGTCCGCGCCGTCGGGCTTGAACTCCCATGTCATGACGCCGTCGCTCTCCGTATTGGCGGAGGGCGTCACGGGCTCGCTGTCATAGATCTTGTCCATGGAGGCGATGTCAGCGTCCACAGTGGCCCTGCCCACGGTCAGCACCACGGTGGTGGAGGCCGGCGCCTGATTGTCGCCGCCGGAGACATAGGTCTCGCCCAAGGGGTCATAGGACACGGTCAGGGTGTAGCTGCCCGCCGTCAGCGCCGTCAGGAAGCTGTTGGTCAGGGTGATGGCCAGCTGGCCGTTGGCGGATGCGCCGATCCGATACTCCGTATCCCTTACCAGCGCTCTGCTGCCCATGGTGATGCTTCTCACCGTGCTGCCGTTGTCCTTCACACGGAATACGCAGTCGTCCGCGGAGGCTTCAGCGAAGCTGACGCGCTCCGTGATCTGCTCCGCGTCGGTGTAGACCACCATGCCGTCGGCATTGACCACGGTAACGTTGCCCTCCCGGTCGATGGCCTTCACATAGAGGAAGCCCTTGCTGTTGGGAGCCACGGTAAAGCTGCCCCTGCCGTCGGTGTCCAGCGTCAGCGCCGTCCAGCCGTCGGCGGCTCCGGCGTCGGCTTCCTTGGTAAAAGCCGTGCCGCTCAGCAGGTACTCCGCCTTGTCCAGCCCCGCGCCCACATCGGCGGCGGTGACGCTGACCGTCTGTGTCTCCTTGAAGAACAGGCCGAAGGAAATACGGTTCAGGAAGTTCCTGAAGCTGCTGTTCCGGATGGTGATCTCCGCCGTGGGCGGCGTGTTGTCGTATGCGCCCACGATGCGCAGCAGGCTGTTGTTGAAGTCTGCCGTCACCTGAACGGTGTAGCCGGCGGCGTCGCTGCCGGTAAATCGCTGCTTTGTGGTCAGCGCACCCTGCTCCAGCTCCAGGCCGTCCTCGCCGGTGTAGCCCGGCAGCATGGTGACGCGGAGGGTGTAGGTCTGGCCGCTGCGCACCGCTCTTGTCAGGTCTGCCTCCTCCACGGCCACGCCCACATGGCTGGAAATGCGCATATCCACCAGACGGTAGAGGGTGAACGTCACGGTGGTCACGTTGCCCGCTTCGTCGGCGGCGGTGATGGTCACCGGCTTGCCATCGCCCTCGCTCAAGGGCAGCTCATACCGGCCGCCCGCATCGGGGCGCACCTCTGCGGCTGTACCGCTGCCGTAGGACACGGTCACCTTTACCTCATTGGCGTCCGCCACGGTGTAGATCACGTTGTCCGTCACGTCCATGACCTGCCGTCCGTTCTCGGTCTTGATCGCCGCGCCGTTCAGGAAGCCGATCACCGGCGCGGCAGTGTCCGTTTCGCTGACGTCGCCGCAGCCGCACTTCTTCTCATGGGTAGTGGTGTCCCATTCATAGCTGTGGTTGGAATGGGGTCTCACCGTGTAGCTCTGGCTCATCAGGCTGTTCACATAACCGTTTTCCAGATGCTCGATCCCAAAGTAGGCATAGCCGGTCTTCAGCATATCCTTCAGCAGCTGGTCGCCGCCGCACTCGAGACCGCCATACTCGCCGCCGGACAGCTCACCCTTCGCGCCGATACCAAATTCCACGTTGCTGCGGAACTTACCGGCAGAGGCCACCAGCTTGCCGCCGTCCCCGATCGTGACCGCATTTCGGAACTCAGGCTCGCCGCTCTGCGCAGTCACGGTGAGCACACCGCCGCTGAGCACTTCGGTCTGATTTTCAACGGTGACGCTGCCGGTCAGTCCGACCGTACCGGCTTGCATCGTTATACGGCTTATCGTGCCGCCGGTCACCACCGCCGCCGGAGTGCCGTCCCTGGTCTGGAGATGCCCCATGGCCGCGCCGTTGGCGGTCAGCTTAGCGCTGCCGTACAGCTCCACATCGCGCAGCACGGTGCCGTTGACGGTCAGGTCCGCCGTGTCCCTGACCTGCATGTTGCAGGATACCTCTCCGCCCGAAAGGATCACCGCCGCGCTGCCGCCGGCTGTGAAGGCGGTATTGCCGGCCTTATGGCCGTTGAGGTCCAGCGTGAACTTGCCGCCGTTGATGCTTACATCCTCCGCCGCGTCCTGATACAGCCTGACGGTATACAGGGCGGCGTCCTGCACGCCGGCAGAGAGGGTCTTGACTGCGGCCAGCGCCTCGCTCAGTGTCTTGTACCAGTCAACGCTGGCGCCGCTGCTGACGGAGGCCGTGAAGCTCTCGCCGCAGGCGCAGGTGCCGTCGTCGCGGATGCTGTGGACGTGACTGATGACCTTGACGTTGGTCAAATTGTCGGTTTTCCCCTGAATGAACTCGCTTATGTCGACCCTGTAATAGACGTAACCGCTCTTCAGCAGCTCGCTCAGCGTGCGGCCGGCGGCGATGCCAAGCTTTTTGTATGTACCGCCTGCCAGCTCGCCGACGGCCTCCTCCGCAAATTCCAGCAGTCCGTTGAATTTGGCTGTGGAATTGGGAACGACCGTCATCCTGGCGCCGCCCCCGATGCGGACGTCCCCATCAAAGACGGGGGCCTCCCGCACGCTCAGCTCGCCGCCATCCGCATTGACCTGGCCGGTGACTTTCGCGTTGAAATGGACACGGACCTCACCGCCCGTCATATCGATGGTGCCCACGGTGCCGCCGTTCATGATCAGCAGCGCGTTGGCGCTCTCCACCTTGAAGGCCGACGCGCTGGCGTCGGGATAGAATTGCACGTTGGCGCTGCCCTGCAGCGTGATCCTGCCCAGCCCCTCCGCAGCACTGACGGTCAGCGATGCACTGCTGACGGTCACGTCAGATACCAGCTTGCCGTTCTGGATGCCGATATCGGTCGTGCCGCTGATGGCCAGGCCGCTGGGCACGGTGGCCGTCTTGCCGTTGAGATCCAGCGTAAACTTGCCGCCGGTGATGCGCACATCCTCCGTCACATCCCGATGCAGCCTGACGGTGTAGCGGCTGGCGTTCTGCGCGTCGGCAGAGAGGGCCTTGACCTCGGCCAGCGCCCCGTTGAGCGTGTCGTATCCGGTGACCTCGCCCGCCGCGTCGGTCAGGGTAGCCACGAACTGGTACTGGCAGGTGCCGCATTTTCCGTTCGCATCGATGTCGGGGTGGCCGCAGGGCTCCAGCGTCACGTTGAAGACCCGGGACTCTGCCCGATAGCCGTGGAACGTCAGTTGGAGCTGGTACTGGCCGGTTTTCAGCGTGGTATTGCTGCTTACCGTAACGGCGCCGTTCCCGTCGCTGCTGACCTTAGGCGCATCCACTGTCGACCACTCATCGATGGCGCTGGCGCGGTAATAGAGCTAGGCGTCGAATACCCAGCTCATGGCGCTGTCATACGCCGCCGTTACCTTCAGGCTGGGAATAGTGGGCGAGGTCTCGTAGACGGTCAGTGTGCCGCTCGCCGGTGTCTGCTGGATGATGCGCAGGGGTGCATCCACCACCTCGACCTCATGCAGCCGCTTCTGGCCGGCCACGGACGTCGTATCCGCATTGCTGTCATCCTGCCAGGCATCTGCGCCCATCACCGACCGGTACGCTTTGCCCGCGCCCAGCAGATCCATCACGTTCTCATTCGGATCCATCAGGGTAATCATGCCGAAGTAGCCGCCGTTGAGCAGCAGCGCGCCGTCGTCATGCTGCACGATGCCGCCGCCGAATTTGCCGCTCTCGACGATGATCCTGCCGCCCTCTGCGGCATTGGGCACGCACGGCTGCCCCACCTTGATGGACGCGCTGTCCGTCAGGGTCACCTCGGCGGTCTGTGCCGCGAAGAAGTTGTTCTCAGCCACCGTCAGCTTCCTGCCGTTGAAGTCGATGGTAAAGGTGCCCGCCGCGATGGTGTAGTTCGCTTCCACCGCCGCATCCGCCAGCATCCTCACGGTGCTGCCGTCCAGACGCGCCGCCGCGTTGACGGCTTCCTCGAAGGTCCCATAGCTGGTGGTCACACCGGCGGCGTCCGTCACCGCTGCCGCCGCCACCTCCGCGCCGCAGTTGTTGCACTTGCCGTTGGTAACGCCCGCTCTGTGGTCGCAGACGGTGACCACCAGACTCTGCGCCGGAACGTCATTCCTGACATAGGTGCTGTTGAGGAACTTGTATCCATCGGTCACGTTGTCAAAGTCCCGATAGGCCTCGCTGCCCTTGATGGACACCGTGTCCGGTGTGAACGCCGCGCGGCTGGCAGCGGTGCCGCCGGCAGCCTTGAAGCTGGCGACTCCGCTGAGCTCGATGGTGAGCTCGCCCATGTCCGTATGGTTGACGCCGTAGCTTATGACCGTCCCACCGTCCAGCCGCTCGGGATTGCCGATAGCGGTCACGCGGCCCGTGCCGTTGACGAACAGATTCGCCGCGCTGGCGTCCATCATATTGATACCGGCGCTGAAGCCGTTGGTCTCATTGGCGGAGGACCCGTTTGTCAGCTGGCCGCCGTTGGCGTTCAGCACGCCGCCGCTGTTGACCGTCACCTCACTGCGGCTGGTCATCTGCAGGCCGACGCTGGCAAAGCTGTCGCCGCAGGGAGCCACGCCGCCGTTGGCGTTCACCGCGGCATTTTCAATGACCGCGTTATTGCCCAGATAGATACCGCCGCTGATGGGCTTGATGCCGGAGTTGAGATCCTGCACCGCCGTGCCGCCGGTGGCGTTCAGTACGCCGCCGTCGGAGACGCTCACGCTGTTGCCGGACACGCCGTAGCTCTGGAGGCCGCTGCCGCCGGTGGCGGTGACGGTGCCGTTCTTCACGGTCACGCTGCCAAAAATGCCGTAGCTGGTGCCGGCGCTTCCGGCGCTGCCGCCGTCCGCGACCAGCTCCGCGCCGCCGTCCACATAGACAGCGCCCTTCACGCCGCAGCTGTCCTTGGCCTTTACGTTGCCGATGCCGCTGCCGTTGGCCGTCACCCTCGCGCCCTGCTCCACGCGCAGCGTATTGCCGCCCATGTAAATGGCCGCGCCGCTGGTGCCGTTGTCAGAGCTGGTACCGTTGTAGTTGACGGTCAGCTCGCCGCCCGTGTACGCATCATATGCATGCGCAACGGTCAAATTGCCTTCCGCGCGCCAGCCCAGACCGTTGACAGTCAGCGTGGCGTCCTGCCCCAGCCCCACCGTCACATCGCCCTTGGACCACACGGCGCACTCGTTGGCGCCGCCGCCTGTGATGCTGCACTTGCCCACCACCTTCACGGTGGTTCCGGCCGGCAGGATCAGCGCATTGGAGCCCTCGGCCTCGATCTGCACCTTGTACAGATACAAATAGTTCTCGCCGGCGACCCATTGGTATCCGCCGTTGGCATCCAGGGAGACCTGGTCCTCTCCCGTGGTCAGGTCAAGGCAGGTGACCTTCTTCACCGCGCCTGTCTGCGCCTCCGCGACGCTTTTGACGTCCCGGGTCACGGTGTAGGTGTCGCTGCCGCCCCGCTTCTGCTCCGTCCGTGCCTGGCCGGACGCGGCGGGCAGGTTCTCCGCCATCGCCGCCCACGCCGTGGCGGGCAGCAGGGAAAATACCATCACCGCCGCCATCGCCACCGACAGGAGCCGTTTTTTCAAACTGCTGTTGTTCATCTCACTTCTCCTTCTTGCCCATGACTGCCTGCTCTTCACTTCTCTTTCTTGCTCGCTTGGCTGCTTACGTCTCTCATCTGACCGATGCATCAGGTGCAAAATTTGTATCCGGCTGCCGGAAGGAATGATGATCGTCCAGATCGGTTAATTATCATTTTACCATGGGAATCGCGCAGAAGCAACATTTTTTAACGTATTATCTTCATAAACGGAAAAAACCACGATAGATGCACATTTTTTAATGGCATTTAACGGCCCCGCAAATCGCCCCTTGACATCCTCCGGCGCAGTCATGATAATATACATATTGCAGCTTTGCAGGATTTCTTTCGAAGACCGCGAGGAGGAACGGACCCCATGGAGAATTACAAATTTTCGACCTTACCCTATCAGCGCCCCGATCTGGAGGCCCGCCGCACCCAGCTGGCCCGGTGGCAGGACGCCGTGGAGCAGGCGGAGAGCTTCGATGCGCTGCGTGCGCTGCTCTTTGAGATGGACCGCGCCAACGGTGAGCTGTCCACCCAGTGCGCCATCGCCCACATCCGCCACACTCTGGACACCCGCGACGCCTTCTATGAAGCGGAGATCCACTACCTGCAGGACACCCTGCCCACCCTGGGCGCCGCCGAGGTGGCGCTGAGCGAGGCCATCGCCTCCAGCCCCTTCCGCCCCGACATCGAGCGGGAGTTCGGCAGGCAGTATTTCGTCGCCATCGACCTGCAGAAAAAGCAGTTCTGCGAGGCCAACGTCCCCCTGCGCCAGCAGGAGTCCCGCCTGACCAACGAGTATCAGAAGATCATGGCCGCCGCCGAGATCCCCTTCGACGGCAAGACCCTGAATCTCTACGGCGTGCAGAAGTACTTCGAGCACCCCGACCGCGCCGTCCGCGCCGCCGCGGTCAAGGCGTACTCCGCGTTCTACGAGGCCAACGAGCCCCGTCTGGAGGAGATCTGGGACGAGCTGATCCGCATCCGCAACCAGATGGGCAAAAACCTGGGCTATGAGAACTACATTCCCCTGGGCTACCTGGAGCAGGGCCGCACCGACTACGGCGAGAAGGAGGTGGCCTCCTTCCGTGAGCAGGTGCGCACCGTCCTCGTTCCGCTGTGTCAGAAGCTCTATGACGCGCAGGCCAAGCGCCTCGGCATCGACCATGTCATGTGGCACGATGAGAAAATGGTGTTCCCCGGCGGCAACGCCGAGCCCGCCGGCGATGCAGGATTCATGGTCGAGACCGCCCGGAAGATGTACCACGAGATCAGTCCCGAGACCGGCGAGTTTATCGACTTCATGATCGACCACCAGCTGATGGACCTGGAGAACAAGCCCGGCAAGGCCTCCACCGGCTACATGACCAGCCTGCCCAGCCTGAAGGCCCCCTTCGTGTTCTCCTGCTTCAACCACACGATCTTCGACATGCAGGTCCTGACCCACGAGCTGGGCCACGCCTTCGCCGGCTACATGGCCATGCGCAGCCAGCCCATCTCGGACTATTACAGTGAGACCACCGACATCGCGGAGATCCACTCCATGTCCATGGAGCAGTTCGCCTACCCCTATGCCCAGTGGTTCTTCGGCGATCAGGCGGACAAGTTCCGCTTTGCCCATTTGCAGGAGGCGCTGACCTTTGTGCCCTTCGGCGTGGCTGTGGACGAGTTCCAGCACATCTGCTACGCCGATCCCCAGCTGACGCCCAAGGAGCGGACGTACCAGTGGCGCCTGCTGGAGGAGAAGTACATGCCCTGGCGCAAGTACGACAATGACGCCTTCATGGAGCGCGGCGGCTACTGGTATCACAAGCTGCACATCTACCTCTACCCGTTCTATTACATCAACTATACGCTCACCACCATGGGCGCCATGGAGTTCAAGAAGAAGTACGCCGAGGATAAGGCGGCGGCCTGGCAGGACTATCTGAAGCTCTGCAAGACCGGCGGCAGCCGCAGTTATCTGGAAACCCTGCGTTATGCGAATCTGGCAAATCCCTTCGAGGCTGGTTCCGTTGCGCGTGCCTGCGGCTACGCCGAGGACATCCTCCTCCGCCAGCTCGCAGAACAGGAGAAATAAGCGCTGTATCAACTGCAAAAGCTCCCCCTGCCGGCATATGCCGGCAGGGGGAGCTTTTCATACGCTTCCGCCCAGCGGGGTCCTTATTCTTTCTTTCTGCGCTTGGACGCTGCGATCACCGCCGCACCGGCCGCCGCTGCGGCCACCGCCACGACGATCCACACCACGGCGCCGTTCTGCGCCGCAGGCTCCTGCTCCTCCGCAGGCTCCTGCGCATCCGGCTCCGCCGGCGTGATGCCCGCGGCCAGGTCGGTCATGTCGTACAGTGCCGTCTGGCCGTTCAGCAGCCGCGCATAGGCCGTCAGGGCGCACAGTGCCTGCTCCGTGGCGATATCGTCCGCCGCGCCGTCCCGCGTGTGGCAGAATCCGCCGTCCTTATAGTAGGCGCACAGCGCATCCAGCAGGCTCAGGCCGTACTTGATGAACCGGCTGTCCTTGGCAGGATCGATGCCCAGCGTGGTCAGCGCGATGATGACCTGGGCGCAGGACTCGCTGTTCACCGTGCCCCAGCTGCTGTAACCACCGTCAGAGAGCTGCATGTCGGACAGGGTCTGCACGGCCTTGTCCACCGCCGCCTGTACCGCCGCGTCGTCGCGGTACGCCGCCAGCGCCTGCACCGCCATGGCGGTCATATCGGGATCGGCGCTGTCACCGGACAGAGCCCAGCCGCCATCGGACAGCTGCTTGTCCAGAATGTAAGCCACCAGTGCCTCGCGGGAGGTCTGGTTGGCGTCCTCCGCCGCGGCGGGCACGTCATACCCGGCGCTGTCCAGTGCGATCAGCGCGAAGATGGCGCCGTTAAGGCCCTGATACGTCACTTTGTCCATGTCTGCCAGCTTGGCCAGCAGATCATAGCCGCCCACGTCCGCAGGGTCCTTGCCGATGGCCGTCAGCGCCAGGATCACGCGGGAGTACTCGCTGAACTTCTTATCGCTGAGCTCGCCGCCCGCGTCCTGCACCGCCTTCACCACACTGTCGTAGTAGCTGTCGGGCACCGTCCTGCCGCTGCGGGCCAGCGCGATGACCAGCCACTCGCTGCCGAAGGTCAAGTCGTTCTCGCCTGCCTTGTCCAGCGCCGTCTCATACTGGGTGCGCCACGCGGTGTTCTCCTTGACGCCGGAGGTCTCCTGCTGCGCCTTCACCAGCGCGGCATACGTCTCCTCCGCCGCCACCAGCACCGCATAGTTGGTGACCAGCGCCTTCTCCTCTGCCGGCAGCCTGTTGTAGGCCGTCCGTGCCGCTGCGATGGCGCTGCCGCTGTCCAGCGTCACATCCCCGATGGCGTTGATGAGCTTGATGACATCCGCCGCCGTCAGGCTCTGGTCCGCCATGGCGCCGGCGTCGGGATCCTGCTTCCAGTCGGTGGTGTAGTACCACAGGATGTCGTCGCCGTCGGCCAGCTTCTTCTGGGTCAGCGCCACGTTGGGCAGCACACCGTTGACCTTGTACAGCCAGCCGGAGTTGTCGCCGTGGGTGAACTCGCCGTAGGTGACGCCTCCCTTGGTCATGGACCGGACGTAGCCGCTGGCCGCGCCGGACTGGGTGATGCCGCTGTCCCTCAGCGCCTCGATAAAGGCGTGGTACACGGTAGAGCCCTTCTTCACGGTGACGCTCTTACCGTCCATCCACATGCCCGCCGGCGTGCGGATAGACACGGTGACGGTGATATCCTCGTTCTCCTCGGGCGGGTTCACCGGCACATCCGGCTCACCGCTGCCGGTGGCGTGGCCCGGCTTCACCGCCGTCTTGCTGAAATTATAGATATTGTACGCCTTGCCGCCGTTGGCGCGGAACTGCGCCAACGCTACCAGGGCCCGGAAGCCCTGCTCCGTGGCCAGTGCGTTGTCCTCACCGGCGTACAGGAAGCCGTTGTTGGCGTCATTGGCATAGCGCAGCATGTCCTCCACCAGCGTGATGCCGCTGGCGCACAGCACCGTCTCGGGATCCACGCCCGCGGCAATGAAGCCGATGATGAGCATGGCGTCGCTGTTGGCGTTGCTGTAATAGCCCGCGCCGGCCACATGGTTCGCCGCGCCCCGCACCAGCTTATCCAGCAGCGTCTTGGCGCTGCTGCGATCGGTGTAGGCGCTCAGCGCCGCCATGGCCGCACCTGTGGTATCGGGATCGGCGTAATACGCGCCGCCGTAGCTGCTGCCCAGAATGCCGTTGGACTCCGCCGCCGCGATGGTGGCGATCAGCGTCTCGATCTGCTGGTCAGTGAGCTTCACGCCGCCCTGCATATTGGCCAGCAGCACGTAGGGTGCCGCCCACACGGTGACGCTGCTCATATCCATGGCCTTCAGCAGCGCCCCGTTGTTCACGGCCTTGCCGCTGCCCTGGGGATACAGCTCCGTGCTGTCCACGCCCAGCGCCCGCAGCACCAGCTCGATGCGGCTTCTGGCGCCGGCGTCCGTCGTACCGGAGGCCTCGGCGATCAGCAGATCCATGATGTTCTGCCGTGCCGCATCGCTGAGTCTGGCGGTCTTACCCGCCAGCTGGCCGTAGGCCGCCATGTCCATGGCGCTCCAGCCGTCCTTGGTCTCGGTAAGGGTGGCCGCGATGGAATCCATCAGGGCGGTATCATCCACGATCCACGGCAGAGATACGCCGAACAGCTCCATGAGCTTGTCGTTCACCTGCTGCCACGTGGTCAGCTTCATGCCCTCCACCGCGGCCTGCTCGCTGCTGCCGGTAAAGCTGTTGCCCGCGGCCTTCCACTGACCGTCCGGCTTCATGCAGTTTCCGTAGACATTTTTGATCGTGATCTGGTTGTCCAGACCCGCCAGCGTACCGCCCAGCCGTCCGGCGAAGCCGCCGGTATAGCCGTAGGTGGGCGTACCCGTCACCGTCACCAGCCCGGCGCCCACAGCGTTCTCCGCCGCACTGATGCCTCCGGCGAAGCCGCCGGTGTAGTCCGTACCGGCAACGCTGCCCAGGCTGTAACAATTCTTCACCGTGCCGTCGCTGATCCCCGCAAAGCCGCCGGCGTAGGACTTGCCCCGCACCTCGCCTTCGGCATGGCTGTCGTAGATGCCGCCGCTGTTGTCGCCGGCAAAGCCGCCCACCATCATGCCATCCGGCGCGGTGACGCTGCCCTGCGCGGCACTTCTGGTGATGCTGCCGCTGTTCTCGCCCACCAGGCCGCCCACCTTCTCCTTGCCGGAGACGCTGACGGCGGCGGTACACTTATCCACGGCGCTGGCCACGGAGAACATGGTCTCCTGATCACTGAGCCCCTCGTTCAGGCCCACCAGACCGCCCACGGCGCTGCTGCCGCTGACCGTACCGGACACGGTGCAGCTGCCGGCAAGGCCGGCCTTGCTGCCCGCCATATCCTGATGGTCCAGTTCTGCCTGGGCCCAGCCCACCAGACCGCCCACGCGGCTGCCGCCGGTGACGTTCACATCGCTGAGATGCAGGTTCTTGATGACCGCGCCCAGCGTCACATTGAAGAATCCGGCGTTGTCGCCGCCCTTCACCGTCACATGGGACACGGTGTGGCCCTGGCCGTCAAACATGCCCGTAAAGGGCGCGGACGCGCTGCCGATGCCGGAGAACGTCACGCCCGACAGGTCCAGATCCCTGGCCAGCTTGTAGTTCTTCGCCAGCACTGCGGGGTCCTTGGACGCCGCCAGCGCCTGAAGCTCCGCCACGGTGGAAATGGTCTCCCACTGGATGGTGCTGCCGTCCAGCTCCGCCCACAGCGGGCCCTGGAACTGGTTCTCGGTGGTGCCCTCGAACCACAGCACCCTGTCGCCGTCCTTCACCGACGCCGTGGAGGCACTGACGTTGGACAGGGCGTCGTTGATGGTGAACATCCAGCCATCCGGCGCGTTGACTGCATGGCCGTTGATGGTGTGGATGAACCGTCCGAAGGTGGCAGTGGTGGAGTAGCTGTACGTCAGCTTGCCCTGCGCCTGAGCCGCGTCCATCACGTCCACCACGCGGGTGTTGCCGGTGCTCTCCACGGTGACATCCACCACGCTCTTGTGGTCGAAGTCGAAGGTGTACGTCTCCTTGTCATACGTCACCACGGCCACGTGTACGGTGATGTCCGCGGTTTTGGCCGTCTCCGGCGCCTTCACCGTGGTGAGATAGGGCAGGCCGCCGTTCACCGCGTCGTCGCGGGTCCAGATGCCGCTGCCCAGCTCCCGCACGAAGTCCGCCAGCCGCATCTGCATGCCGGTTCGCGGCTCCGCGCCGTAACCGTGAGCGCCGGTGTTCTCGCTGTTGTAGTAGCAGTTCCACACGCCCTCAGACTGGTCGTACTGGAAGGCGCTGTCCGGCTTGTTGCCGCCGATGAAGCCGTTGCCCTCTGCGCCCGTCACCGTGACGATACCCGCAGCGTAGCAGCTCTCATAGGCGTTGCCCTGGAATACGGAGCGTCCCACGAAGCCGCCGGAATAGCCGCGGCCCGACACGTTCCCCAGTGCGAAGCAGTTGCGGATGGTGCCGCCGTAGCCCAGACCCACAAAGCCGCCGGCGTAGTCGCTCTGGGTGCTGACACTCATGGAGGTCCAGCACCGCTCGATGAGGCCGCCCTCCTCGTTGGCGCCCACGAAGCCCGCGTGGCCCGTGGAGGTGGTGGAGTTGGAGGTCAGCGTACCGCCCTCCACATAGCTGTCGCGGATGGTGCCGTAGTTCCGGCTGACCATGCCGCCCAGCACCGCGCCGGTGTCGGCGGTGATGTTGGTGTTCACCACGGCGCACTGCTCCATGAGGCCGTAGTTGTTGTGTACCAGCACCGCCGCGTTGTCGGAGAACAGCACGTTGGCGTTCTCCACTTTCAAATCGTAGATATAGCCGCCGGCCCCCACGTACCAGAACAGGCCGGAGTCATAGTTGCTCAATGTCAGGCCGCGGATGACGTATCCGTTGCCGTCCAGCACGCCGTTGAACCGGTTGGTGGTGTTGCCGATGGACTTGGTCTTGGTCTGATAGGCCGCCGACAGCTGGGAGAAGTCCAGATCGTTGGCCAGATAGTACTTCTTGCTCCACTCCACCTTCTGCTGGCTGTCGGAGCTGCTGTCTGCGGGATCGGAGGGCAGATCCTCCACGTTGGCCAGGTCGATCCACTGCTGGGCGGAGGTGATGGCGACCCACGTGTCGTCGTGGTCGTCCGGTACCTCCGGCGTGCCGCTGCCGTCATAGATGACCGCCTGGGACGGGCGGCTGTCCGTCAGGCCCATTGTCTCCAGGATGTCCGCGTCGGAGTGGGCGATGACCTGCGCGGCATAGCGCCGCCCGGCGGCGAAGGTGTTGCCCAGATCCGCCATGCCCGCATTTCCCGACACCTCCACGGGGGTCAGGGTGCGATAGCTGCCATCGTCCTCTACAATGGACAGCAGGATGGTGTAGATCTGCTCCGCCGTGAAATAGGGCTTCTTGTCCCAGTGCAGGACCGTACCCTCCCACTTCACATTGGTGACGGTGGACATGCGGTCGTAGGGCATCTGATAGCCCGCCACATACTCGTCCACGTACTCCAGAGAGGGCTCGGTGTACGCGCCGTCCACCACCGCCGTCACCGTGGCGTAGTACACGCCCTCGCCCTGCTCCGCCAGCTCGGCGGCGCAGTCATAGTCGGTCTCAGTGCCGTTGGCGGTAAAGGCCGTGGCGCGGGCCAGCACCATCTGGGTGTAGTCCTCGCCCTCCACAAGCTCTGCGGTCTGCCGCCACAGGGTGATGACATACCCCTCCGCGCCGTCCACCGCGTCCCACGTCAGCTGGGAGGAGGCCAGCATGCCCACGCCATCCTCCACCTCCACGGCGGAGGAGCTGGTGAGATGCACCTGCTCCAGCCCGAACTCCACGTTCTGGGCCAGCACGGGCTCCTTGACCACCGGCGTCAGCTTCTGCCACTTCAGCACCGGCATGCCGCCGTTGCGGCCCGCCACATGCTCAAAGGCGTCGCTGATGGCCAGCTCCTGCAGCTGCTGGGCGGTCTGCGCCGCCGCGCCGCTGTTGCCGTCCGTGCCGCTGTCCAGATAGAAGCAGTTGCTGATTCTGCTGTTGGCGCCCGGGGCGATAGCGCCGGTATTGGTGCCGGTAACGGCGCCGCTGTTGTAGCAGTTGGCCACCGTGCCCTCGAAGCCGCCGTAATAGCCGCGGATACCGCCGCCTGCGTAGCTGCCGCCGGTGATGCTGCCGGTGTTGT
>ERZ827088.3390-NODE-3390-length-14732-cov-2.797983_pt1 | contig 14732 bp, 6 predicted proteins | sample MGYA00519922_ERZ827088 | MGnify/ENA primary metagenome ERZ827088 (study PRJEB31778, sample SAMEA3449254) | human gut metagenome | biome: human gut; feature: human-associated habitat; material: faeces | place: United Kingdom | collected 2010/2012 ... | reverse complement strand
GCATCCGCATGGGCAACGGCGGCGTGGTCTTTGCAGTCGACAAGGAAGACGGCACCATCGCCTACCATCCCAACAGCCGCTACATCGGCCGCGACTTCGACCGGCAGGAGTCCTGCGGCGACTACGAGCGGGAGGAGGTCGCCTCGGAGCGCATCTTCGCGCGGATCAAAACCGCCCTCACGCGCAGCCGGCGCCGCCGCATTCTTTTTCGCGTCGCCGCCGTCGTGATTCCCGTCGCGCTGGTGCTGGGCGTCGCCCTGCGTCTCGACCGTCAGGTAGGGGGCATCTTTTCGGATGCGGAGTACGGCGAATTCGTCGTCGACCGGGGGCGGCGTACGCAGTGCCTGTTTCAGGACGGCACGGTCGCCCACCTCAATTCCGAGTCGAAAATCCACTATCCCGTGAAGTTCGGGCTTTTCGAGCGTCGCATCCGGCTCGAAGGCGAAGCCTACTTCGAGGTGACCCACAATCCCCGGCGGCCGTTCGTCGTGGAGTTCGAGGGCGGAGAGATCCAGGTGCTCGGCACGTCGTTCAACGTCAAGGCCTACCGCGACGACGACATCGTCGCCGTAACGCTCGACGAGGGGCGCGTGGTGCTCGACGACCGCCGCGGCGGTCGTTTCGAACTGTCGCCCTCCGAACAGCTGCTCTACGACCGGCGCTCGGGCGAGGGGCGGATCGTCCGCGGCGCCGACGCCATGCGTTATTCGATCTGGAAGGACGACGTGATCTCGTTCCGCGACACGCCCCTTGCAGAGGTGCTCGAAACCCTTTCGCGGTGGTACGACGTGCGCTTCGAAACCGACGGACAGCCCGATCGCCCCATATCCTACACCTTTGCGACCGACAATACGCTGCTGGATAATGTTTTGCGTGAAATGGAACTGATCTCTCCGGTGCGTTTCGAACGTACCAAAACAGAAATAAAGGTAAGTTTCAGATAAAAAAAAGAGTTTCGGCTCATCGTTTTTTCCCGTTTGCGTGTCTATTCTGTGAAAAGCGCGCAAACGGGCTTTTTAGTAAACAACTACCTAAACTAATCTGTATGAAACGAATCAGACTACTCTTTCTGATGCTGCTTTGTGTAGCCGGGACGGCCCTGACGGCCCGGGCGCAGAAAGTGACGTTGAATTTCCGGAATGCCAAGCTCGAACAGGTGTTCGGGCGGATTACCGAGCAGACGGGCTACACGTTCTACTATGCGCGTCCGACGGTCAATCCCGACAAGGTCGTCAGCATCGCCGTCGCGGATGTCGACGTGCGTGCGGCGCTGAAACAGCTGCTGGCGGACGACAAGGTCGAAATCGAGATCCGCGACGGCAAGATTTACCTTTCCCCCCCCCGGCAGAGTACCGCTGTGCCGCAATCCGTTAAGGGCGTCGTCCGGGATGCCGCGGGCCAGCCCGTTGTCGGGGCCGCGGTGATCGTCAAGGGAACCACCCGCGGCGTGAGTTCCGGGACCGACGGCTCGTTCTCGTTCGAGGGTCTGGCTGACGGCGCCGTGCTGCAAGTCTCGGCGCTGGGCTACGCCACTGCCGAAATCCCGGTCGGCAACCGTTCGTTCGTCACCGTGGAGCTGAAGGAGGACGCCACGCTCGTCGACGAGGTGGTGGTCGTGGGCTACGGCACGCAGAAGAAGGCCAACCTGACGGGCGCCGTCGACCAGGTCTCCTCGGAACTTCTGGAGAACCGTCCCGTGGCCAACGTCACGCAGATGTTGCAGGGCGCCGTGCCCAACCTCAATATTTCGCTGGCCGACGGCAAGCCCAACCGCTCGGCGTCGTACAACATCCGCGGCAAGACGTCGATCGGCGCGGGCGGATCGGCTCTGGTGCTGATCGACGGCGTCGAGGGCGACCCCGCGATGCTCAACCCCAACGACATCGAGTCGGTCTCGGTGCTCAAGGACGCAGCTTCGGCCGCCATCTACGGTTCGCGCGCACCCTACGGCGTGGTGCTCATCACCACCAAGGACCCGGGCAAACTCACCGACAAGTTCACGATCAACTACACGGGCAACGTCTCCATCCAGCAGCCCACGGCCATTCCCGACGTCGTGGACGACGGTTACGTCTATTCGCGCCTCTTCTACGACGCATGGTACAACTACCGCTTCAACGAGCCGACGGGCTTCAACAACTCGCAGGACTTTTCGCGTGCGTGGCTCGACACCTTCCGCCAGCGCAAACTCGCGGGCAACAAGCTCGAAACGACGGTCGAACCCGACGGCAAGTATGTCTACTACGGCAATACGGACTACTACGACGCACTTTACAAGGATACGGTGATCGCCCAGACGCACAACATCTCGGTCAGCGGTTCGAACGGCAAGATCAGCCACTACCTTTCGGGGCGTCTGTACGACTACAACGGCCTGTTCAACTTCACGCCCGACACCTACCGCACGATGAACCTCCGTTCGAAGGTCTCCTCGCAGGTGTTCAAATGGCTGAAGATCAGCAATAACTTCGACTATACGCACGACCACTACCGTCAGCCGATGGGTTATTCGAAGGAGGGCGGAGGCGTGCTGTGGCGTTCGCTCAACGACCAGGGGCACCCCTCGTCGCCGATCTTCAATCCCGACGGTACGCTCACCAAGTCGGGCGCCTACGCCATCGGCGGCCTGGTGACGGGCAACAACTGGCTCGACCGCACGACCAAGACGCTCAAGAACACCACCACGCTCAATGTCACGATGCTGGAGAACCGCCTGCGCCTGACGGGCGACTTCTCGTTCCGCACCAAGGACTACACCGAGACCAAAAAGACCACGGCCATTCCTTACAGCGCCTACGAGGGCGAAATCGTCTACCTCGGCACGCCCGAGACCGACGACGTGATGAAGGAGTCGCTGCAACTGACGACCTATATCGCCACCAACGCCTACGCCGAGTTCGAGGACACCTTCGCCGAGAAACACTATTTCAAGGCGCTGGCCGGTTACAACTACGAGCAGCAGGACTACAAGTCGACCTACTCCGAGCGCAACGGTCTTCTGATGCCCGACGCCGACAACATCAACTTCGCGCTGGGCGACGTCATGTCGATCACCGCCGGCGGCAGCCGCTGGCGTTACGTGGGCGCTTTCTTCCGCTTCAATTACGCCTACGACGACCGCTACCTGCTCGAAGTCAACGGCCGCTACGACGGCTCGTCGAAATTTCCGAACAACTCCCAATGGGGCTTCTTCCCCTCGGCTTCGGCCGCCTGGCGCGTTTCGCAGGAGAAGTTCTGGAATGTCAGCCCCAAGGCCGTTTCGAACCTCAAGCTGCGCGCCTCGTACGGTGCGCTGGGCAACAGCAACGTCGATCCCTACACCTACCTCGAAACCTTCGGCCTGTCGACCTTCGGAACCGGTTCGGGCGGTGCGGCCCGCTACCTCTTCGGGCAGGCCAAGCTGCGCTACACGAGCCTCCCGGGCCAGATTCCCGACAACATCGGCTGGGAGACCTCCAAAACCTTCGACGTGGGACTGGACGCCGGTTTCCTGAACGGGCGGCTGAACCTCACGGCCGACTACTACATCCGCAAGACGGTGGACATGTACACCGTCGGCCCGACGCTTCCCGACACCTTCGGAGCGACGGCCCCCAAGGGCAACTACGCCGACATGAGCACCTACGGCTATGAAATCGCGCTGAGCTACAACGATTCGTTCAAGCTGGCGGGCAAGCCCTTCAATTTCGGAATCAAGGCGACGCTGGCCGACTATTATTCCATAATCGACCGCTATAACAACGCCTCGCGCAAGCTCTCCGATTACTACGAGGGGCAGCGTCTGGGCGAGATCTGGGGTTTCGTCTGCAACGGGCTGTTCCAGTCGCAGGCCGAAATCGACGCGGCGTTCGGCGGCAAGGGCTACAAGAATGACATCATGCAGACCTCCGAGAAGTACATCACCTATCCGGGCGACATGCGCTTCGAGGACCTGAACGGTAACGACGCCATCGACCGCGGCAGCAGCACGGTCGACGATCCGGGCGACCGGAAGATCATCGGCAACTCCGAGCCGCGCTACCTCTACACCATTTCGCTCAATGCCGACTGGAACGGTTTCTTCCTCTCGGCGCTGTTCGACGGCGTGGGCAGACAGCAGTGGTTCCCCAGCGACGAGAGCCTTTTCTGGGGCATGTACAACCGTCCCTACAACCAGGTTCCGACGTGGCATCTGCAAAACTACTGGACCGAGGAGCGTCCGAACGCCTACCTGCCGCGCTACGTGGGCTACTACGGCCCGATGAACGCCAATACGGTCAACGTCAATACGCGCTACCTGCAGGACGTGTCGTACATCCGGCTGAAGAATCTTCAGTTCGGTTACGAGCTGCCCAAGCGGTGGATCTCGAAGATCGGTCTTTCGAAGGTCTCGGTCTACTTCTCGGGCGAGAACCTCTGGAGCTGGTCGCCGCTCTACCGCCACACGAAGGATTTCGACGTGACGGTGGCCAGCAAGAAATCCGACTCGGATATTTCCGACAGCAAGGGCGACGGACATAACTATCCCGTGATGCGCAGCTTCAGCTTCGGCATCTCGATCACCTATTAAACTGTTTACGTGCTATGAAAAGATCAACCTATATATGGAGTCTGCTCGTGGGCTGCGTTGCGTTCGCCACGTCGTGCGACCTGACGGAGAACGTGCAGGTGAAAGCCGACAAGTCGATGATCTTCGGATCGAAATCGGGTCTCGAACTCTACTCCAATTCGTTTTACAAGGCCCTGCCGACGCTCAAGAACGGCTTCATGCAGGACAAGATGTGCGACGTGGGGGCCGTCAGCAACACCGACACCTTCATCAAGCGGGGGGCCTACAACACCGAGACGGCGACCAGCTGGAGCTGGGGCGCGCTCAAGAACGTGAACTACTTCATCGACGGCTGCAACGACCCGAAATACTGCACCGTCGAAGCCGAGACGCGCGACAACTACCTGGGCATCGCCCGTTGGTTCCGTGCGTGGTTCTACTACGACAAGCTGACCACCTACGGCGAAGTTCCCTGGTTCCCCAACGATATCCAGTCCTACCAGAACGACGTGATGTACAAGGACCGCGACAGCCGCGACGTGATCATCCGCAACCTGATCGCCGACCTCGATTTCGCCTACGAGCACATCCAGGCCACCTCGTCGACCGGCAGCGCGACGCTCACGCGTTGGGCCGCCGCCGCGCTCAAGTCGCGCGTCTGCCTCTTCGAAGCGGCTTACCGCCGTTACCACAACCTCACGGGGCTTGAGATAACCCCCGAGGAGCTGTATCGCGAGGCCGCCAAGGCCGCCAAGCTGGTGATCGACAACAGCGGCTGCTCGCTCAACACCGCCGCGGGCAAGAAGGGCGCCTATCGCGATCTGTTTTACAGCGAGACGCCGCTGACGCAGGAGGTGATCCTCGCCGTCTGCGCCAACGAGAAATCCGGCATCTTCGGCGAGCAGAACTGGTGGTTCAACGCCCGCTCGTACGGACTGTGCTGGAGCCTCGTCCGCTCGTTCGTCCACACCTACCTCAAGCAGGACGGCACGCCCTTCACCGCCGCCGCCGACTACGCCGTGAAATCCTTCGCCGAGGAGATGGAGGGGCGCGACCTGCGCCTGGAGCAGACCGTGCGCGGCCGCAACTTCCTGTGGGACGGCAAGACGGCGGTCGCCGACATCAAAAACCTTTCGCTCACGGGCTACCAGGTGATCAAGTATACGCTCGACGAATCGAAGTACGACGGCGGTGCGAAGAACATCAACAGCATTCCGCTGATCCGCTATGCCGAGGTGCTGCTCAACTACGCCGAGGCGCAGGCCGAACTGGGGGTGATCACCGATTCCGAATGGGCGCTCACGGTCGGTGCGCTGCGTAAGCGCGCGGGTATCACGGGCGGCACGGAGACGCTGCCCACGACCGTCGACAGCTACCTGCAACGCACCTTTTATCCGGACGTGACCAGCCCCGTGCTGCTCGAAATCCGCCGCGAGCGGGCCATAGAACTCGTCGCCGAAGGCATGCGCTTCGACGACCTGCGCCGCTGGAAGTGCGGATCGCTGATGGAGACCCTGCGGTGGAGCGGCATTCACATCCCCGGGTTGGAGCAGCCCGTCGATGTCAACGGCGACGGCGTGAACGACTACTACTTCACCGAGGGCGAGGTTGCGTCGGCTCCGGCGGCCTACAAGAACATCGCCGTCCGCGTCAATCAGGACGGCGTGGGGCTTTATGCCGAGGCGAATCCCGTGTCGGGTTACGATCTGGTCTACAAGACCGGTGCGGGCGACCGCTACTGGTATCCCGACGGGCGCCAGTACCTCTATCCGATTCCCGCCAAGGTGATCCGCGATTACAGGAACGCGGGCTATACGATCTCGCAGAACCCCGAGTGGGACAACGAATAAATAAAAAGCAAGACCATGAGAATATTCCGTTATTTACTGACTTTTTCGTTGAGTTTCGCCTTCGTTTTCGCCGCCGGGTGCAGCGATCCGAAGCCCGATTACTCGGAATTCTACAAACCCCAGCCCGGCGACGAACCGGAGGAGCCGGTCAATCCCGGACTTGAGGACAATCAGCTGAAAGTCATGTCGTTCAATGTGCGTTACAGCTCGGGCGACGACGGTGCGAACAGTTGGGACAACCGCAAAAAGGCCGTTCCGGCGATGTTCGCCGACCAGCAGCCGACGGTGCTCGGCGTGCAGGAGGCGCGGCTCGACCAGAAGACCTACATGGACGAGAACTGCGCGGGCTACAAGAGCGTCGGCGTGGGCCGCACCGACGGCCAGAATGCCGGTGAGTTCATGGCCATCTACTACCTCGCCGATGCCGTGAAGCTCGAAAAGTGGGGGACCTTCTGGCTCTCCGACACCCCCGACGTCCCGTCGGTCGGCTGGGACGCCTCGACCTACCGCACGGCCACGTGGGCCTTGTTCACCCACTACAAGTCGGGCCGCAAGTTCTTCTACGTCAACACCCACATCGACCATGTGGGGCAGGTGGCGGCCCAGAAGTCGATGGAGCTGATCGAGGCGAAGATCCGGTCGCTCAACCCCGACAACCAGCCGACGGTGCTGACCGCCGACTTCAACAAGATGCTCGACAGCCCGATTTTCGACGGCGTGAAGAAGTTCATGGTCGACGCGCGCACGACCGCTCCCGTGACCGACAACAAGGCGTCGTTCAACAACTTCGGCGGGGCGACCAACTACCCGCGCATCGACCACATCTTCAGCTCGGGCTTCACGCCCCTGCGCTTCGCCACCGTCGACCAGCGTTACGAGAAGGTCCCCTACATTTCGGACCACTATCCCATCGCGGCCGTGTTAGAGTTCAAGTAATCCTGCAACCAAAGCTCAAAACCGATTGAAATGAAACGATTTATCTATATGCTGGCCGCTTTCGCCCTCATGGGGGCCGTCTCCTGCCAGCCGGACGAGGAAGTGGCGGTCCACGCCTCGTTCACCACCGACAAGGAGTCCTACGACGTGGGCGATCCGGTGGTGCTCACCAACACTTCGACGGCCGAAAACGCCCTGATCGCCATCTGCAAATGGGAGCTGGGCAAGGGCGTCGTCTCCTACGAAACCACCCCGGAGAACATCTCCTACGATCAGGCCGGAGAGTATGTCATCAAGCTGACCGTTACCTCCGACCGCGGGGCGAAGAAGTCGTCGTTCGAGAAGACCATTCGGGTCGTGGACAACAACATCCGGCCCGTGGCCGACTTCACGTGGTCGCCCGAGAAGGTCGTGGCGGGCGAACCGGTGCAGTTCACCGACCGTTCGACCGACGAGGACGGCGAGGTGGTGGCCTGGGAGTGGAAATTCGGAACCACGACCTCCGACAAGCAGAACCCCGAATTCACCTTCGCGGCGCAGGGGGCTACGGAGGTCTCGCTGACCGTGACCGACAACAAGAAAGGCAGGAACACCAAGACGGTGACCATCGACGTGGGCCGCGGCGCCATCAGCCTCGACCTGCTCTGGTCGTACCCCTACGACGACACGAAGGACGCCTATGTGTTCGGCACGTCGCCCGCGGTCAGCCCCGACGGCGAGTATGTCTATGTGACTTCGACGGGTTATTCGCTGGTCTGCTTCACGAAGGCCGGCGAGCGTCTCTGGGCCTTCGACATCGGCAAGGACGGTGCGTCGGCCGAGAACAACAGCGGTTCGATCAAGGTGCAGTCGCCGACGCCTTCGGTCGACGAGGACGGCACGGTCTACGCGCTGGCGGGCTTCAACGAGCCGAACAAGGACGCGGGAGGCAGCGCGTTCTACGCCGTCAGCGGCGGCGCCGGGGGCGGCTCGCAGGTCTGGCATGTGAATACGGGCGTGAACACCAGCTTCCGGTTCCTATCGCCGGCCGTCACCGAGAAATACCTCTTCATTGTGGCGCGCAACGTGCCTTCGGGGCACCAGAATTTCCAGGTCTACGACAAATCGTCGGGCGACCTGGTGGACGAGCGGCACGTCAACGGCGGCTCCTACGGCGGCGTGCTGCCGCTCAAAAACGGCATGGTGATCGCCGGTACGGGCGGCAGTCACGGTATGCGCGTCTTCTTCCCCGACGGCGCGGGCAAGTGGAAATTCTCCTGCGTGAAGTCGAACGGCCGCGAGCACAACTACGGCGGCAGCGGCAAGGATGCTACGTGCGAGGCGCCGAACGGCACGCAGCCTGCGTCGGGTCCCGGCGGCAAGGTCTACATTCTGTTCCAGAACCAGGGCGTGCGTGCGGACAAGAGTCTGGGCGGGGGTGTCGTCTACTGTTATGATCCGGCAAAGACCGTCTACGGGCAGACGCCCGAACCGGACTGGTACTGTCCCGTCAAGGGCGACTGCGCCCAGTCGGGCATGGGCGTGGCGCTGGGCGAGGACGGCACGGTCTACGCCGCGACGCAGAAGACCGGCAGCGTGGCGGCCCACGTCACGGCCATCTCCGCGCAGGGCGTGAAACGCTGGGAGCACGCCGCCGACGGCGACATCAACGGCGTTCCGGCCGTCGACGATCAGGGCTTCGTCTATTACAACGACCGGACTACGGGCAAGCTGGTGAAACTCCGCCCGGAGGACGGCTCGCGCGTGGCGGAGATCAAGCTGGCCGACGAGCTGCGTTCGTCGCCGACGATCTCCTACGACGGCACGATCTACGTCAACGGCATGAAGGACGACAAGCCCACCGTCTTCGCGGTGAAGGGTGCGGCCGAGGGCTGCGCCGCGTCGTGGTCGCAGCAGGGAGGCAACCCATCCAAAACCGAGTATATGTACAGATCCGCTGAAAATCAGGGATGAGCGGGCCGCGTCACACGACGCGGCCCATTTTTTTTCGGCCTTCGTGTATGTCGTTTCCGGCAAAATTCCCTCTTTATTATGGAACGGGCGCAGGAACCGGGACGAAAAGAACCTCGAACACAATTCTAAATTTCAGCAGATGATCCGAAAACTATTGGTGCTGTTGCTCTGCCTCACGGCGGCGACGGCGACGGCGAAGAAGCCCAAATCCTCCGCTTCGAAGAAGGCGGAGAGTTCGGCCGAAAAACCGAAGGAAAGCGATTACGACAAACTCTTCAAGGAGAAACATACGGTGGCCGACGGCATGTTCCGCCTGCACGACGTCAAGGGGAAGCTCTATTTCGAGATTCCCGATTCGCTTTTCGGGCGCGAAATGCTGCTCGGATCGACCATTTCGGAGGTTTCGGACAACGCTGCGGCGACGACCGGCTCCAAGTCGGACTATCCGCTGCACGTGGTTTTCACGCGCAACGACCGTTCGGTCCAGCTGCGTACGGTCAACTGCGAGAACATCACCGACGAGACGGGGGCCTCCCGCGCGCTGGCCGAGGCGGTGAAGCGGAACACGGCCGATCCCATCCTGCGCAATTACAAGATCGAGGCCTGGAACCGGGACAGCACGGCCGTGGTGGTCAACGTCACGGACCTGTTCGTGGCCGACGTGGAGGAGATGTCGCCCTTCTCGAAGTACGGACTTTATACGGCTTTCGAGCTGAAGAAGACCTTTCAGAAGGAGCGTTCGATGCTGGGCGAAATCAAGGCTTTCAGCGACAATGTGGTGGTGCGCAGTACGTTGAGCTATATTTTCACGCTCACCCGCGGCCGCACGACGCTGGTCAAGGACCAGCCGCTGACGGCCGTGATGACCCGTTCGCTGGTGCTGCTGCCCCGCGAGCCTTACCGTCCGCGCATCACCGACAGCCGCATGTCGGTGTTCCCGACCGGCAAGGTGCTTTTCAGCGAGCGCGAGCAGCGTGCCAAGGTGATCTACTACGCCCACCGCTGGCGGCTGGAGCCGTCGGATATGGATGCCTGGAAGCGCGGCGAGCGGGTCGCGCCGAAGAAACAGATCGTTTTCTACGTCGACGACGGATTCCCGGAGATGTGGAAAAAGCATATTTTCGAGGCCGTCGACCAGTGGAACGAGCCTTTCGGGCGCATCGGATTTAAAAACGCCATCGCCGCAAAGCCCTATCCGAAGGACGATCCCGAATTCGATCCCGACAACATCAAGTATTCGTGCATTCGCTACGCGCCGATCGCCATCGCCAACGCCATGGGGCCTTCGTGGGTCGATCCGCGCAGCGGCGAGATACTCAACGCTTCGGTCTATGTCTACCACGACGTGATGAAACTGCTGAACAACTGGCTGTTCGTCCAGACGGCGCAGGCCGACGAGCGCGTGCGCGCCGTGACGATTCCCGAGGAGGTGATCGGCGACGGACTGCGCTACGTCGTGGCCCACGAGGTCGGCCATTGCCTGGGTTACATGCACAACATGAGCGCCTCGGCGGTGATTCCTGTCGATTCGCTCCGCTCGCCGTCGTTCACGCAGAAGTACGGCACGACCACCTCGATCATGGACTACGCTCGCTTCAACTACGTGGCCCGGCCCGGGGATAGGGAGCGCGGCGTGAAGCTCACCCCGCCGCGTTTCGGCCTCTACGACTACTATGCCGTGAAATGGCTCTACACGCCCGTGCCCGACGCTGCGACGGCTGCCGACGAATATGCCGTCACTTCGAAATGGATAACCGGGGCCGCCGCCGATTCGGTCTACCGTTTCGGCAAGCAGCAGTTCAGCCGCTCGATCGATCCCCGTTCGCAGTCGGAGGATCTGGGCGACGACGCCGTGAAGGCCTCGGGCTACGGCATCGCCAATCTGAAATACATTCTCGGCAACATGAACGCCTGGATCAGCGCCCAGGACCCCGATTTCTCCCAGCGGCGCACCCTCTACGACGAGGTGCTCACGCAGTATGTCCGCTACCTGAACCACGTGCTGGCCAACGTCGGCGGCATCTACTTCGCCGAGAAGATGGAGGGCGACCCCGTGGAAGCCTACCGCAGCGTGCCGCGCGAACGCCAGCGCGAAGCCCTGCTGTTCTGTCTCGCGCAGCTCAAGGACATGAAGTGGCTGGACAACGCCGAGCTGATCCGCGACATGCCGCTGATGGGTTCGCCCGCCGAGTCGATCATGGCCTCGCTGGTATCGGTCGTCGTGGCCGCCCCGGCACGTGTGGCTTTGAGCGCCGCGCTGGCCGAAAAGGAGGCCTACACGCCCGAGGAGTGCCGCAGGGATGTCTATGAATTCGTGTGGGCTTCGACGCTGAAGGGCCGCACGCCCGATGCGCTGGAGATGATGCTCCAGCGCGAATACGTCCGCAGTCTCAGCCTTTCGGCCGGGCTGAAATACACCGGGACGGGGGCGCGGGAGGAGAAGAAGCTGGTCTCCGACGAGGGACTGATGCCCGTTCCCGCCTTCCTTGGGGAGCATGCGGCCCGCACCGCGGCGCTCACCGCCTGCGGGGAACGCTGCGGCCACGACCCCTTCGAAACCTTCTCCGCCGCGCACCGCGTCGACACCGCGCCGCTGTTGGGCTACGGCTCTCCGCGCCTGAACTACTACGACCCGCGCAACACCGAGGCCGGGGATTATGCCGCGCTGCTCAAACTGCGTGCGATGCTCCGCACGAAGAGCGTTTCGGCGACGGGCGAAGCGCGCCTGCATTACGAGTTGTTGCTGCGCAACATCGAGAAAGCGTTGAAAAAATAAATCTTCCGGACCATGATGAAACTGTTTAAAATAGCTTTCCTTCCGCTGCTGGCGGGAATCTTGCTGCTGCCGGCGGCGTCTCGGCCCGTCCGGGCGGCCGGTTCGGCCGCCGTGGAAGCCGGAGCCGGGGACAGGAAGCGCGACAAGAAAAAGAAGCAGGAGGCCGATACCGCCGCCAAGGCGACTCCCTACGAGAAACTGTTCAAGGACAAGCGGGTGGAGACTGTCCGCGGCGGCGGGCTGACCCTGCACCTGACTGCGGACAAACTCTACCTCGAACTCCCCGATTCGCTGCTCGGCCGGGGGCTGATGATCACCACGACGATCGAGTGGACGGGCGATCCCGGCGACGGACTGGCCCACCAGCAGCCCGTGCCGCCCTACATGGTCGAGTTCGGCCGCGGGAAGAGCGACACGCTCCTCTGCATGCGGGAGTTCGCTCCGGTGGTGATCGTCGACGGCAGCCCGGCGATGCGTGAGGCCGTCGGACGGAGCAACATCGGTCCGATCGTGGCCTCGTATGCCGTGAAGGCCCGCACGCCCGACGGGAAATCGTCCGTCGTCGACGTCACGGCGCTTTTCGTCGGGGACGTCAAACGCCTGCGTCCGATCGACCCCGAGGGCGGCAACACCTACGGCGGCTGGATGACGGCCAAGGCCGATTACAAGAAGGACCGTTCGATGCTGACCGGCGTGACGGGCGGAAAAGGGTGCGTTTCGGTGGTGGGAGAGCTTTCCTACGGCACGACGGTCAGCTTCCTCGGCCTGCTCGACCTGTGGAAGGACAAGCCCCAGTCGATCGTCGCCCGCCGCACGCTCCGCGTGCTGGGCGATCCCGAACGGCGGATGCGGCTCTGCGACCAGCGGCTCGGGCTGGCGGCCAAGGCGTTCAAACGCTTCTCGGACCGGGAGCAGGAGGCCAAAACCGATTATTACGTCTGCCGCCGTTCGATCCTCGACAGCGCGGGGAAGGTGCGTCCCGTGGTGTTTTACGTCGACACGGCTTTCGACGCTTCGGCCTATGCCGCCGTCGAGCGGGGGCTTCTGCTGTGGAACGATGCCTTCGCGAAGATCGGCTGCAAGGATGTCGTGCGGGTAGAGCCTTTTCCGGCTGATCCGGCTTTCAACGACAACAGCCTCTATAACAACTGCGTGCGGCGCACGGGAACCTCCAATTCGGAACTCTACACCGCCTCGTGGGTCGATCCGCGCAGCGGTGAAATCCTCGGGACCGACATCTTCGTGCCCTTCAATTTCACGGCCGCCATTCAGAAGAAGCTGCTCCTGACGTTGTCGGCCGCCGACCCCGAGGCGCGCACCACGCAGCCTTCGGCGCGTCAGATCGCCGACGCCCTGACGGCCATGGTGGCCCGCCGTGCGGCCTCGGCTTTCGGCGTGATGCCCAACTACGCCGCCTCGTCGGCCTATCCGACCGACTCGCTCCGTTCGCCGTCGTTTACGCGGGAAAACGGCCTGGCGGCGTCGATCACCGACGACGTGTTCTACAACATCGTCGCGCAGCCGGGCGACAGGGAGCGCGGTGTGAAGCTCGTGGCCGACGCGCTGGGTCCTTACGATTACCTGGCCGTCGAGTGGCTCTACAAGCCCGTTCCGGGGGCTGTGACGCCGCACGACGAGGTTCCGGAGCTGCGCCGCCTGCTCGCCTCGAAGGAGGGAGACCCCCGCTGTTTCTTCGCGCAGTACGCCTCCGGGACTTACGATCCCCGCGTGGGGGCCGGAGACCTGGGCGACGACCTGTTCCGGAGCGTGGCGCTGCAATCGGCCAATCTGAAATATGTCGCCGAGCACGGCGACGGGTGGCTTTCGGGCCGCGACGGCGACTACAAGTTCCGCGAGGAGCTGCTCACGGAGATGGTTCTGCGCGTCAACTCCCTCGCCTTGCAGCTGATGCGCTACATCGGGGGCGTCTATATGAATCCGGTCTACGAGGGAACGGCCCGGCCCGCCTGCACGGCCGTGCCGCGCGAAGTGCAGCGACGCGCCCTGCGCGAGGCGCTCGCCCTGACCGCCGACCTCGGCTGGATCGACCGGCAGGGGGTGTCGAAGAACGTTTACAACCGCGTGCAGGCATGCGAATACCTCCAGCGCCGGATTGCGCGCACGCTTCTTGAAAAGCTCGGAACGCTGGACCTCGCGGCTTCGAAGGCCGACGATCCTTATACGGCCGACCTCATGGCGAAGGACCTCGTGGCGTGGTTCGAGGAGCGGCTCCGTTCGCGCGAACCGCTGACGGACCATGTCCGTAATCTGCAACAGTCGCTGCTCAAATCGACCGTCGCCGCGGCCAACGTCAAAGATAAGCCTTCGTCGGGTTCGGGAAGCGCCTTCGCGCTGTTTGACGGGTCCGGTTCGCTGTCCGACGGCGGCGATCTGTTCCCGGCGACTGACGCCGGGGCGCTTCCGGACATGCCGGCGGAGCGCCGGGCCGACGATTTCACGCCGTTGGGCGCCGGCGAGGTGCAGGGCGCCGCCTACGGCTACCGGACGCCGCGGGTGATTCCCGCCTTCCGGGAGCATCTGTTCTACGGACTGCTGCTCGACATGAAGGCGATGTACCGGCGGGGCGCTGCGTCGGCTCCCTTGGCCGATACGCGCAGTTTCTGCCGCTACATGGCCGATCGGATCGACCGGGAGCTGGCGGTCGAATGACGCTGACAAACAGGCAGGC
>ERZ827088.3383-NODE-3383-length-14769-cov-3.568370_pt1 | contig 14769 bp, 11 predicted proteins | sample MGYA00519922_ERZ827088 | MGnify/ENA primary metagenome ERZ827088 (study PRJEB31778, sample SAMEA3449254) | human gut metagenome | biome: human gut; feature: human-associated habitat; material: faeces | place: United Kingdom | collected 2010/2012 ... | reverse complement strand
TCGTGGGCGGCGGCAACGTGGCCATGGACGCTGCCCGCAGCGCCATGCGTCTGGGTGCCGAGACCGTGTACATCGTCTACCGCCGCGGCATGGCCGAGCTGCCTGCCCGTAAGGAGGAGGTCGAGCACGCCGAGGAAGAGGGCATCATCTTCAAGACCCTGTGCAACCCCGTGGAGATCCACCCGGACGAGAACGGCTTCGTCAAGTCCATCACCTGCGTGGAGATGGAGCTGGGCGAGCCCGATGCTTCCGGCCGCCGCCGCCCCATCGAGAAGAAGGGCAGCGAGTTTGAGCTGGACGTGGACACCGTGATCATGAGCCTGGGCACCAGCCCCAACCCGCTGATCCGCTCCACCACCCCGGGCCTGGAGACCAACAAGCACGGCTGCATCGTCACCGACGGCGACGACGGCAAGACCAGCCGTGACGGCGTGTACGCCGGCGGCGATGCCGTGACCGGTGCCGCCACCGTTATCAAGGCCATGGGCGCCGGCAAGGCTGCCGCCAAGGCCATGGATGAGTACATCCGCAACAAGTAATTTCTGCCAAACGGCGCAAATCCCCTGTTTCCTTTGGGAAACAGGGGATTTTTCCTTTTTTAGGAAGACTAGACAGATTATCTATATTTCATTTACAATTCGTCCCACTTTATGGTATACTATTTTCATCTTACGAAAGCACCAGGGGCTGCCGCAGCCCTTGCTCTGTTTGCAGGAGGTGTGCCCCATGCACTCGTTATTGATCCTGGTCCTGATCCTGGACGCTCTCATCGCCGTGTCCTCGGTGCTGAACCTTGTGAACATGATGCGCGTCAACCTGATGGTGGAGGAGCGCAGGGCCGAGGCACTGACCGTGCAGCTGGTGCGAGTGTACAAGACAAGCGCTGGCAAGGGTGGGCTGCTGTCCTCCTGGTTTGGGGTGTACGCCTGCCCCGGGGAGATCGGCACTGGTGAGTTTACCTCCACCAACCCCTACGGCAGCCCAGAGGCCGTGCCCAAAGCCACCACGGTGGTGCCCATGAAGGCCTCCGGGGTGCTGGAGCACTGCGATATCGGAGCTCACCTGGGCCGTCGCCTTGTCCCGCTGTGGCTTACGGCAGGAGGCTTTTCTCTGCTGCTGGCAGCGTTTATCCGCCTGTAAGGCATTTTCTCAGGACTTTTCGGCGTAGTGCCGACGGCCTGCCTGCTGACCCACAGGCGGACCGCCAGCACAGCGCCGGGAAAATATAAGTATAAAGGAAGGCAATTATGGAACTACTGAAACTACTCGGCATTGTCATCGTCATCGCTGGCTTTGCACTGAAGCTGGACTCCATTCTGGTCATTCTGGTGGCAGCCGTTGTGACTGCACTGGTTGGCGGTCTGGGCCCGGTCACTCTGCTGGAAACGCTGGGCAGCACCTTTGTGGCAAACCGCAGCATGGCCATCTTCATCATCGTGATGCTGGTCACCGGCACGCTGGAGCGCAACGGCCTGCGTGAAGCAGCCGCTGCCCTGATCGGCAAGTTCAAGGGTGCCACCTCCGGCCTGGTCATCGGCATCTACGGCGTGATGCGCTCGATCTTTGCAGCCTTCAACGTGGGCTTTGGCGGCGTGGCCGGTTTCGTGCGCCCCGTCATCATGCCCATGGCCGAAGGTGCCATTGTAGCACAGGGCTATGAGCCCAATGAGGAGCATGTCGAGGAGCTGAAGGGTATGGCTTCCGGCATGGAGAACATCACCTGGTTCTTCGGTCAGGTCCTGTTCGTGGGCGGCTCCGGCGGCCTGCTGGTGCAGAGCACTTTGGCCGGCCTGGGCATCGAGGTGGAGCTGGCCCAGCTGGCTGCCATCGAGATCCCCGTGTGCATCATTGCCACTGTGGTCGCCATCGTATTCTATGTGATCAAGGATCGCAAGATGATCCAGAAGTACTATAAGTAAGGGAGGACAGAAGAATGAGCTTTTTTATGAGTGCTGATTACAGCCTGTCCACCAAGGTGATGGAGATCATCTACTTTATCATCGGCCTGCTGTGCATCTACTGCGGTGTGAAGAACCTGAAGGATAAGGAGAACCCGGAACCCGTGGGCACCTTTATCTTCTGGGCCGTGCTGGGCGTCGTGCTTGCCCTGGGCCGCTGGCTGCCCTCTCTGGTGAGCGGCATCCTGGTGGTGGTGATGTGCATCCCCGCCATCCTCAAGAAGGTCAAGAAGGGCGCTGTCTCTGCTGCCACCAAGGCCGAGACCGAGGCTACCTATGAGAAGATCGGCATGAAGATCTTTGTCCCCACCCTGAGCATCGGCATGCTGGCCGTCATCTGCGCCATCACCGGCCTGGGCATCGGCCTGTCCGCCCTGAACGGCGTGGCTCTGGGCGTTCTCGTGGCCATCATCCTGCTGATGATCATGAACCGCGACAACAAGCCCTCCACCTTCCTGAACGATTCCGAGCGCATGCTGTCCACCGTGGGCCCCCTGTCCATGCTGCCCATGCTGCTGGCCTGCCTTGGCTCCGTCTTCACCGCTGCCGGTGTCGGCGATGTGATCTCTGACCTGGTCAGCCACATCATCCCCGAGGGCAATGTGAACGCCGGTATCGTGGTGTACGCCATCGGCATGATGCTGTTCACCATGATCATGGGCAACGCCTACGCCGCCATCACCGTGATGACCGTGGGCATCGGCTACCCGTTCGTGCTGGCCCACGGCGCAAACCCGGTGGTCATCGGCATGCTGGCTTTGACCTGCGGCTTCTGCGGCACCCTGTGCACCCCCATGGCTGCAAACTTCAACACCGTGCCCGTGGCACTGCTGGATATGAAGAAGCCCATGGGCGTCATCAAGAATCAGGTTCCTGTCGCCATCATCATGATGGTGGTCCAGATCGTGATGATGATCCTCCTGAAGTGATTTTTTTGTTAGATCGAGTGATTCAATGGAACAAGCAATACAGCACGGAGCCGATGTCATTATACGGGACTGGGTCCGGCTCCGTGCAGGCGAACGCATCCTGATCGTATCCAGCCAGAAGTATGCTGTCGAGGTGGCAGCCATGCAGCAAGCCGCACAGGCGGTGGGCAGCGTGGCAGATGTGTTGATGCTGGACGACCTGCACGAGCAGGTGGGCCAGTATTTCGATGACCGCGAGGACGCCTTTGACCCCTACAACGCCGTGATCGGTGCTGCCGAGTATTCCCTCATCACCACACGGGCCGTCAAGCGGGTCATCGCCCGCCGCAACCGGTTTTTGTCGCTGCCGCTGAGCACCAGCAACGGGCAGTCACTGCTGAGCTACGACTTCCTGAACATGAGCCTGCCCAAAAGCAGGATCATGGCCAGCATCATCATGGTCTGCTACCAGAACGCCAGCCACATCCATGTGACCACGGAACTTGGCACGAACCTGGATTTCAACATCGAGGGGCGTGTGCCCGGCTTCTTCAACGGCTGCTGCCACGACGGCAAGGGCCTTTCCTCTGCCAGCGTGGAAGTGTATGTGGCACCGGTGGAGAGCGACACCAACGGCACCCTGATCCTGGACGGCTCCATGGGCTATATCGGCATCGTGGACAGCCCCGTGCGGGTGGAGCTGCGCGGCGGCCGCATCGTGGAGATCGAGGACAATGCCAGCGGCAGGCGGCTCAAGCAGTTTCTGGCCCGCTTCCACGACCCGGAGAACATGGTGGTGGCGGCGGAGTTTGGCATCGGGCTCAACACCCACTCCCGCTGTGCAGGCAACTGCTACATCGAGGACGAATCCACCTATGGCACCTTCCACATCGGGTTCGGGCGCAACATCGCGCTGGGCGGTGTGCAGGATGCTTCCGGCCATTACGATCTGGTCACCCACGCTCCCTGCATCTATGTGGACAACCGCATGATCATGGATCACGGACAGCTCACCGTTCTGGAGCCGTCCATTTATATCTGAGAATCGAGGCTTTTTACTATGAAGATTCTGCTCACTGGTTTCGACCCCTTTGGCGGCGAGACCGTCAACCCCGCTTTTGAGGCGGTAAAGCTGCTGCCCGACACCATCGCCGGTGCCGAGATCGTCAAGCAGGAAGTGCCCACCGAGTTCATCCGTGCCGGTGAGGTGCTGGAAGCTGCCATTCAGGCAAATCAGCCCGATGTGGTCATCTGCATCGGTCAGGCCGGCGGCCGCTCCGCCATCACCCCGGAAAAGGTGGCCATCAACCTGATGGACGGCCGCATCGCCGACAACGCCGGTTATCAGCCCATCGACGTGACCATCCAGGAGGACGGCGAGACCGCCTACTTCACTTCTCTGCCCGTGAAGGCCATGGTGCAGAACATCAAGGACGCAGGCATCCCCTCCGCCCTGTCCTACACTGCAGGCTCCTATGTGTGCAACTACCTGATGTACACCCTGCTGTACCTCATCGACAGGAAGTACCCCAACATCCGGGGCGGCTTCATCCATGTGCCTTACGCCATGGAGCAGGTGGTCAACAAGCCCCTGGGCACCCCCAGCATGGACCTGCACCAGATCGCCCGCGGCCTGGAGAAGGCCGTGGAGGCCGTTGTGAAGAACGACGCCGACCTGGCTGTGGACATGGGCACCACCCACTGAGCACCCCCGCAGAGCCCTTCAAGGCACCCGCTGTGCATCCGCATGGCAGGTGCTTTTTTTTGTGGACGCTGGCGCGACAGTTCCCTGTACGCTTGCGGGAAACCGGAACAGGACGATTTAAAATGGCTCCGCGTGCGCTGCGCCATAATTAGAGGAAATATTATTTTTTATTGCAACTCCGGAAAATCTGCGGATTTTCCGGAGTTGCCTTTTCACCAGAGGGGTCATGGCGGGGAGTGGCATCTGATACCGGAATGACATCGCACCGGGAGGGACGTTACGGGATTCCTTTCCGCAAAACGCGAGTTCTCCTTCTGCGCTTTGGCCGCAGGCCAACAGCAGCCGATGCCACTTCCCGTAACGCCCTCTCCCGTGAAAAAGCAAATCCGGCGGGGCCGCAGCCCTGCCGGATTTGCAAAATCTAAAATAATTTTTCTGCTATTTATGCCCAGAGCAACGCGGAGGGCATTCTAAATCGTTTGCCTTCCAGAGAACAGGCCACTTTCCTTAACGCCCATCCGTGAAAAAACAATCCCGGAAAATCCGCAGATTTTCCGGGATTGCATATCTTTAAAAATAATTTTCCGCTGATATTGCCAGAGCAAAGCGGAGGCAATTCCAAATCGTCCTGCTTACTCCGTGATCCGCCCTGCCGCGCTGGTCTCCAAGACCGGGTAACCGGTGCGGGTGCAGCGCACGGCGCAGCGGGCGCGGCCGCCGGTGGTGCAGGTGAACAGGGTCAGGTCCCAGGCGTCCTCGTCGCTGGCCGTGATCATCTTGTCGATGTCGGTGGGCTGGATGGTCTCCACGTTGGACACCTCATAGCTCCAGCGCTGGCCGTCCATGTCGGTAAAGTACACCTCGCTGCCCAGGGCCAGCCACTTGATGGGGCTGAAATGCTTGGCGTAGTTGTGGGCGCAGACCACCATGTTGTCGGCGTAGGTGGAGCCGGAGTAGCGGCCCGGGGCCACCTTGAGGCCCGCATAGCTCCACTCGCTCATCACGGGCAGTTCCAGCCCGATGGACGGGACGGACAGGTAGCCGATGTAGCCCCAGCCGTCGATGTCGGTGACGGTCATCTCCTGCTCCGGGTCCAGCTCCGGCTGGACCACCGGCTCTTCGTCCTTCGTCTTGTCCTCAATGGTCTCGGTCAGGGTCTCTTCCAGCTTGCCCAGGGCGTCCTGGGAGGCCTTGTCGGCGCGGTTGGCGTCCCACTGGTTATAGCCCAGCAGGGCCAGTGCGCCCAGAATGAGCAGGATGCCCACGATCATGCAGGCGCGGCCGATCTTCTGCTTTGTGTTCATGCCAGCGTCTCCTTCCGGTCCAGCACCCAGCCGACGGCAAACAGCAGCACGCCGCTGCAGGCCATGAACGGGATGGGCCAGTTCAGCTGGCCGCTCTGGGGCAGTGCATTGCCGTCCGGGCGGCCCGGAGCCACCGGGTTGTCCGGGCTGCCGGGGGCCACGGGGTTGTCCGGGTTGCCGGGGTTCACCGGGTTATCCGGCGTACCGGGCGACACCGGGCGGTTGGGGTCGTTGGGATTGACCGGCATGTCCGGCTCATCCGGGGTGCCGGGCTGGGTGGGCTTATCCGGTTCCGAGGGCTTGTCCGGCTCGGACGGTTTGCCCGGTTCCGAAGGCTTGCTGGGAGTTTCCGGTTCGGGCGGGGTCACCTCCTGCGTGGGCGCGCCCACCTTGGGGGTGGCGTCCACGGTGTAGAGCCAGCCGCTTTCGTCCGCCATGGGCAGCGACACCAGGAAGGAATTGATGGCCTCGTAGCCCTTGGAGTTCTCGGTCTGCACCACGAGGTACAGGCCCAGCGGCAGCGCGTCAAAGGAGACGATGCCCTGCTCGCTGATCTTATGGGTGGTGCCGGCGGCGCGGGCGGGCAGCTTGGCTTCCAGCCTGGAAGCCAGCGTGCTGTCCGTCAGGTCGCCCAGCGCGATGCCGCAGCCCGTAAAGTCGGCGGTGTACACAAAGTGCAGGTCGCCGTTGGTGCGGGCCACGTCCGCCACCTTGTACACGGTGAGTGCGCCGCCCCGCAGGGGGACGTCGTTCTGGTGGTCGTACAGGGTCACGTCCATGCTGCCGGTGCGGCTCAGGTCGATGTTGGCGCTGGCCGCGGGGGCTGCCAGCGCGGGCAGTGCACAGCACACGGCCATGCACAGCGCCAGCAGAAGAGCGGCAAACCGGTTGTTTTTGTTTTGTTTCATGGCTGCTCACTCCTCCTCGTTCTGTTTCCGTTTGCGGACCAGCAGCAGGGCTGCTGCAGCGGCCAGTGCGCCGCCCAGCACCCCGAAGGGTGCCGTGCCCATGCCGCCGGTGGACGGCAGCTCGTAGCCGGTGTAAACGTAGTTCCGGATGGTAATGTTGCCGGTCTGCACATCATTGTTATCAATGTACACGTTCCAGTTTCCGGTGGTCACTTCCTCCACCAGGTAGTGGTACGCATTGCCCTTCCCGTCTGTCAGGGGCAGCTTGTCCCCCGGCTCGGACCAGGTCCAGTCGTTATGTGCGGTCAGGTCGGCTTCGGCAAACAACTTTTTGTCATTGTCGGTGTACTGCCAGACCTTGATGCGGATGCTGTTCACCGCCGGTTTCACCGGCTGTTTGGTATCCTGGTCCAGCCAGAACTTTTTGACGGTCAGGTTTCTGTACACGTTGCTGTACTCAGCAGTGGTGGTGCCGGCGTCGCTGCCCACCTGCACATTGCGGTTCAGGTCCACCGTCTCGTCATTCACGGTCAAGATGGTGGTGCCTTCAGCCACGCCTGTGGCATTTGCAAAGGCCTTCTGCTCGTTCTCCGCGCTGGCGTTATTGCGGAACAGCAGGTAGTGCGGGGTGGCATCCAGCTGATAGTCCGTGGGTGCTTTGGTCTCCACGAGCTTATACAGCACGTCCGGTTTCAGGCAGCTTGCCGTCTCACTATCCAGCACAGCCAGACTGGCCTGACCGTTTTCGTCCGTGGTCAGGGTGCCCGTGCCGTTGCCGGTCCACGGGACGAACCGCCCGCTTACCGTATCGTACTGGAAAATGGTGAACTCCGCGCCCTTCAGCGACACGCCGGAGTAGCTGTCCTTCTTGCGCAGCACGAACTGTGCGGTGGTGGCCGTTGCATCCGCCTTGACCTGGTAGGTGATGCCGCTGTCGCTGGATTTGCTGCCGTTGCTCAGGGTCACGGTGTTGCTCACCTGGTAGCTGGCGGCAGCACTGCCATCCTTCACATTGCAGTCATACACAAGGATCAGGGCCGCCATATTGGGGATCTCCATATGAAGCCAGCCGTTCTTGTCCGCTTCCAGGATGCGGTACATGTTGCGCGGCACCTCTTTGCCGGTGGTCACGCCTTCTGTTTCGTCGTAAGCGTAATAATACAACTTGACCGAGTTGATATCGCCGGTGGCGATGGCACCATTGGTGGTGCTGATGTTATCCCACAGCTCGATCTTCTCCGCTTTGGTCTGCCCGGCCGACAGATCATCGCCGGCCGGGTTGATGACCACCCGATAGTGCAGCTTCCGGTCGTTGCCGGGGTCCTGCCAGCCGGTCTTTTTCACCTGCTCCACCTTGCGGGTGACGGTGGTGGTGGTGGTCTCGGTCCGCTCGCCCCAGGTGGCGGTGTTGGTGTAGGTCAGCTTGTCCACCGAGGGGTTCTTCCAGCGGGGATCGTCGCTCACGCTCACCTTGTACAGAATGCGGAACTTGTGTTGTTTGTTCTTGTTGTAGCCGCTGATGGTAATGGTCAGCTTCCGGGTGGTTTCATCATAGTCTACCGTGGCAGTGGCCCCTTTCAGCGCATTGACCTTATCCGGGGCCCCTTCGTCCATGCCGATCTCCACGCAGTTGGTCTGGAATGTTGTGTTTTCCGGCAGGGTATCGGTGATGACGATGTCGGCATCCTCCTCAGCAGCGGTCTGCACCACCAGCTGATAGTGGAGGTTTTTACCGCTGAGTTTACCGTACTGGTAGGTCTGGTCTCCGCTTTGGTAACCAGATTCGTCCTGATCGCTGTTCGCCGACACCCGTTTTTCAAAGCTCTTGTAGCTGCGGTAGGTATCGGTGTCCGAGGCCTTGCCGCTCACGCCTTGGATATGGATGGTGTTCTTATAGGTCCACACCTCACCGGTGGGCACGTCGTCGCGCTCCTCATGGGTGGGGATGCCGGTCACCGAGATGCTGCGCACGGGGTTCTGGCCGTCCCCGGCTTTCACATGGATGCTGAAGCTGCGCACACGGGTGCGCGAGTCACCTGCGTTTACCTGTTCTGTGCCGTCTCTGTCGGCGTAGTAGGTCATCTCGATGGTGTTGCCCGCCACGTCAGCCTGCGCATAGGTCAGCTTCGTGTTGTCGAGCATGGTCAGGGTCAGATTGGCCTTGATGGCGTCATCCAGCTCTTTTGCAATGGCATAGTGGGTGTCCTTTTTTTCCTCGCCTTGGTCGTTCTCAGCGTCGTCCAGCACATCCCACAGGGTAAACTCTGCCTCACCGGCCTTGTTGGTGGCCGAGAGGTTCCAGGTGGGCGTCTCGCCCCTGGTGGCAATGGATTTGCTCAGGCTCCAATCGCCCTGCTTCAGGGGGACCGTATCGCTGGCCGTGAAGGTTTTGCCGTCCTTGGAGGCAGTGGCGGTATTGGTCACGTCGCCGCCGCCGATGGGGGTGGTGGTGCGGAAGGTGATCTCCAGCTTGTTCCGGCCATTCATATCAGCGGACGTGATGGTGTAGCCTTTGCCGTTGTTCCGGAATTCCTCCGCGCTGATCTCTTTCCCGCCGACGTTTACTTTGCCCACGATCTGTACGCCCGCCGGCAGATCATCCTTGACAACATAGCCCACAAGGAAGTTGCCGGTGATGACCGGATTGGGCACACTGACCGTGATCTTCCATTCGATCTGGCCATCCCCCGGCTTGTACTCGCCCTTCTTGGTGATGCGCGCCTGATCCATGGTCAGCGTCTGATTATAGCCGGCATCCTTCAGACCGACTACATGGGCCACCGCACGGTTGATGATGATGCCGGTGCCGTCTTCCGAGTTGTTGAAGGATCTGCTGTCGAACAGTACCGAGTAGCACCAGAGATACTTTTCGCCTGCATCCAGGGCCGGGAGGTTGGAGAGCGTTGCCTGCCTGGTATCAGTGCCCTCACTCAGGGTCAGATTATTTTTCAGAAGCTCAGGCATCTCCGTCAGGTTGCCTGCGGCATCCACCTTGTAAAGAACAAAGCTGTCTGTAATATAAGTGCCCAGCAGCTTATACATCTCGCTATTTCCTTGGTTCAGGGTATCGGTGATGGTCACAGGATTTTTGGTGCCATTCGTGGTCTCAACGCCGACCACATAGTTCACCTTGAAGGTGCCATCGGGCAGATTCTCCACCAGTGGCTTCCAGATGCCCGGATAGCTGCCGTAGCGGTCATTTGTCGCGCCGAGCTTGTAGAGGACCACATCCGCTTTTTTCGGCTCGATGGTCAGGGTGCAGTCGTCCTTGAAGGTGAACTTCTTCTCGTCCTCAAAGTTGTCGGCGCTCGCCGTAACGGCGGCCTTGAAGGTACCGATGAATTCCAGGCCGGGCTTGTCGTTGGTGCCGATGAACTTTTCGTCCGTAAAGGTCAGGGTCACTTTGCCGTCGGTGTCAACGGTGAAGCTGCCCACGACCTTTGCATTGCCGGCCTCGTCCTTGTCGGACTCATCCACGATGTTGCCCGTCGTCACATCCGGCATGGGCAGGCCTTTGGGCAGCTGGTAGGTCAGGGTATTGTTGGTGGGCGTCAGCACACCGGGTTTCACGGTATACTTCAGGTTCACGCGGACGCGGGTGCCGCTGTCCACGGTCACGCTGCCCGCGCCGATAGACGTCCATGTTTTCCCGTCGGTCGTCTTTTCATAATTGACATCCGTGATCCAGGTCTTCAGATCATGGTCGTCTCCGGCAGCCAGCAGGGCGATGCCGTAGGGGTCGGCGTCACCCACCCAGTCCACGGTGGCACCAAAGCCCTCCTCATCTTCCAGCAGCGCATAGCTGCCGTCCAGCTCCTCCTGGGAGCCTGCCGGGTCCTCCGGGGCCGCAGCGGTGGTCTCGGCGGCATAGGCACCGGTCACCGAGATGACACTGGTCACGTCGGACATGGCAGCGGGCACCTCGGCCACCTTGCCGTCCACGTTGCCGGAGATCACGGTCAGGGTCCCGGCGTCGGGGTCCACGGCGGACACGACGCCCACCGTCTCGGTGGTCACGGTGCGGGTGTCCACCTGCGGCTCGGAAGCCGTGAGCTGGGCGGCGGTGTCGGGGTCCTCGTCCAGGTCCAGCAGGGCGATGCCATAGGAGCTCTCGTCCACGGCCACCTGCTCGGTGGTGAGGGTGTTGTAGATGACGATATCGCCGGGCCTTGCGGTGGAGCCGTCGGCGTCGGTGAGCCACTGGGAGCCGCGCAGGTCACTGTGCAGGGCCATCACGCCCGCACGCTGGGGCACCACCGTCTGGGGCACACCCGCAAAGTGCAGGCAGTAGGACAGGAACATCACGTCCCAGGCGCCGTAGGGGTTGCCGTACCAGGCACCATAGCGGGAGTAGCCGCGCAGCACCTGCTGGTCCTCCACATCCAGCTTGAAGTTCTTGTCGCTCTGCTGGTAGTCCAGCTGGGACTTTGCCACGGTGAGCAGGTCCTCGGCCCAGTTGCCGTTCAGGGCCACGTTGGCCGCGGCCTGCCATTCCTCGGCAGTCTCCACGTCGGCCTGGGTATCGGCCAGGCACTCCACGGTGTGGTGGTGCTCCGGGATGGTGCACACCAGCTCCTCGGTGTAGCAGGCGTCGGTGTGGTGATGCAGCACCGGCTCGTCCGGGGTGGTCTCGGCCGGCTCAGTGGGCAGGTCCACCACGGGGCGGCTGGCAGGCATTTCCTGATAGGCGGGGTTGGGCTCCTCCACCAGTTCGCCTTCGTCCAGGCCGCACACCAGCTCATACTCGGTGGTATAGCAGCTGTCGTCGTGGATATGCTCGAACTCGCCGCAGATGAGCGCACCGTACTCGTCAAAGCAGTCGTCGGTGTGCTCGTGCTCTTCCTGATAGCAGGTCAGCACCCGGTGCTCCTCGTAGCAGGCATCGGTGTGCTCATGGGGCACCCAGATGGTCTCCGGCTCGGTCTGCACCGGCTCTTCCGGCGCTGTAGGCGGACACCGGATCGGCGCTGCTGTCCGAAGAGGTGACGGGCGTTTCCGGCTCGCCCTCCTCGTAACCGCAGGTGAGCACTTTTTCGTAGCAGGCCGCCGTGTGCTGGTGCTCCTCGTAGCCGCAGTGGTAGTCGGCAGTCATGGAGATGCCCACCCCATGGAGCTGCCAGTTGACGAACAGGGTGGTGAGCAGGGCCAGCACCAGCATCATGGCCACATAGCGCCGGGCCTGTACATGCTGCCTGCGGAACCGCTCGATCAACCCGTTGATGATATCCTTCATAGTAAACACGTCCTCTTGGCTCGCTCTGTGCCCTGGCAGCCGCACACCGCTGCAGGCCCACAGAAGGGTCCGTTTATCATTTGTGCAACAAAAGTGTCACAAAATTTGTTCGATACACTGTCATTATACCATTTTAAGGCATTCATTTCAACTCAGGGGCGTGCCTTTCCGGCAAAAGAATGCACACGATGCGCACCATGCAAGGGGTCAGGGGCAGCCACAGCACCGTGCAGCCCAGATTGAACAGGGTGTGGGCGTTGGCGATCTGCCGGGCCAGCACGGCGCTCTCCGGCCCGTGGGGCGAGACCAGCCGCACCAGCGCGGTGAACTGGGGCAGCAGCAGCCAGCACACCGCCGCCCCGGACAGGTTGAACAGGGCGTGGGCCGCCGCCAGACGCTTGGCGTCCCGGCTCTGCCCCACCGATGCCAGCACCGCCGTGACGGTGGTGCCGATGTTGTCCCCCAACAGCACCGGGATGGCTCCCGCAAGGCCCAGCAGGCACCCGCCGTCCGGCCCGGGGCGGGCGGCTACCTGCTGCAGCACCGCAATGGTGGCGGAGCTGCTCTGCACGGCAAGGGTCATGCCCAGCCCTGCCAGCAGGCCCAGGCCGGAGCGGTGCCGCACCTGGGCCATCCACTGCCGGAACACCGGCCCCGCTGCCAACGGCTCCATGGCCTCGGCCATGACCGCGATGCCCTCAAACAGCAGGCCGAACGCAAACAGCGCCTGCCCGGCTGCGTGCAGACGCCCGCGCCCCGCGAACCAGAGCAGCAGCCCCGCCACCAGCAGCAGGTACCTGGCATCCTCCAGCCGGAAGGCCAGCAATTGCGCGGTGACCGTGGTGCCGATGTTGGCTCCGAACACCACCGGCACGGCCCGCTGCAGGGTCAGCAGCCCGGCCCCCACAAGGCCCAGCACCAGCACCGTGACCGCCGAGCTGCTCTGCACCACCGCCGTGACCGCCGCCCCCGTGAGCACCCCGGCCAGCGGGTGGGCCGTGAGCCGGGCAAGGGCCTGCCGCAGGGTGTCCCCCGCCGCCTGCTGCAAAGCGTCCGTGAGGGTGTCCATACTGTATAAGAAAAGTGCCGCCCCGCCGAACAATTGCAGGATCATCCACAAACGCTGTTCCATGCCCGATGCCCCCTTTGCTTTATGTGTATGCGGGACACAAACGTTTGTGAACTTTTGTGAAACAATCCCTGCAGGGGGTTGCAATCCGGCCTGCAAAAGCCTATTATTATCAAGCGTTAACAGTTAACAGTTGTTAAGCAATTTTTGAGAGGAGGGATCGCGTGTCTGAGGAATCCACGTTGAGTTTCCGTGGGCTTTGCCGCTACATCCACCGGCTGAGCAAAGCATCCAAGGCCGGCATGAAGGCCGCTCTGGCCGACTGCCCCAAGTGCCACTTTCCCATGCTGGAAGGGCTGCTGGGCTGCATTCGTCTCCATGGACAGGACGGTGCCGTTTATATCTCCGACCTTGTTCAGGAGCTTCATCAACCGCTTCCTGCCATTTCCCGCACGGTGCGGCAGATGGAGCAGGACGGCCTTGTGGAACGCTTTGCCGACCCTGCCGACCGCCGCAAGACGCTGGTGCGTTTCACGCCCAAGGGATACGAGGCCTGCCGACAGTGCGAGGCTGCTCTTGGGGACTACTTTTCCAGTGTCATGGCCCGGCTGGAGCCGGAACAGCTGGCCCAGATGGAAGCGCTGCGCGGCGCGCTGATGGAAGCCATTCTTGCGGAAAACGCTGCGCGTACCACCAAACCGAAGGGAGAACCAAACCATGACAAAGATCTTTAAGCAGCTGGCCCGTCACTGGGCCGTCTGCCTCGTGGTGTTCGCACTGCTGTTCGTGCAGGCGTACTGCGATCTGTCGCTGCCGGACTACACCAGCAAGATCGTGGACACCGGCATCCAGCAGGGCGGCATCGAAAGCCCCCTGCCCGACACAGTGCGGCAGAGCACGCTGGATGCCCTCTCGCTGCTGATGCGCGAGGAGGACGCCGCTGCCTTCCAGAACGCCTACACCGCCGACGGCGATGTGCTGCGCCTGCGCACCGACCTGACCGCCGACGAGCGCACTGCGCTGGAAGATGCTGTGACCACGCCGGACATCGTGCTGTATCTGGCAGCCACCCAGGCAGCCAACACCCCCGCCGGGCAGACCGGCATGGGCATGACCGGCCTTGCGGACCTGCAGGCCTCCGGTGCCAACCGCAATCCCGACACGGAAACCGAGACTGTGGCCCCCACGGCGGAGGACCTGGACACCGTGTGCGGCCAGTTTGCCGCCATGAGCCAGATGCCCGGCTTTGACCGCAGTATGCTGCAAAAGCAGCTGGACGGTGCCATGAGCCAGCTGGACAGCACCCTGCTGGAAAACCTGAAAAGCCAGTCTTTGCTGCTGGTGCAGCTGGAATACGAGGCGCAGGGCGTTGCGCAGGATGTGCAGATGGGTTACCTCTTCCGGGTGGGCGGCCAGATGCTGGCGCTCACCCTGCTGATGGTAGCCGTGGCTGTGGCCGTTGGCTTCCTTGCCTCCCGGGTATCCGCCGCCATCGGCCGCGACCTGCGCCGGGAGACCTTCTCCAGCGTTATCGGCTTCTCCAATGCGGAGATCGAGAATTTCTCCACCGCCTCTCTCATCACCCGCACCACCAACGATATCCAGCAGGTGCAGTTCGTCTGCGTCATCCTGCTGCGCATGGTGGCCTATGCGCCCATTCTGGGCATCGGCGGTGTGCTGCACG
>ERZ827088.3374-NODE-3374-length-14791-cov-2.949511_pt1 | contig 14791 bp, 8 predicted proteins | sample MGYA00519922_ERZ827088 | MGnify/ENA primary metagenome ERZ827088 (study PRJEB31778, sample SAMEA3449254) | human gut metagenome | biome: human gut; feature: human-associated habitat; material: faeces | place: United Kingdom | collected 2010/2012 ... | reverse complement strand
GCATGGAGGGCGCGGTCCGGGGCGATTTCGCACTGTTCTACATCGACTGCCGCGACCAGCAGCTCACCGTCTTTCCGCCGGGACAGACCACCGGCCGCATGATGACCAACGCCGGGCGCACGCGCAGTCTCGGAGCCGAAGCGGCCGTTCAGATTTCGCCGTGGCGCACCTTCGACATCAACCTCGCGTACGGCTACACCGACGCCCGGTTTGTCCGGTACGAAACGACCGTAAAGAACGACGACGGCGATCCCGTGCGCATCAGCTACAAGGACAACCGCATCCCCTACGCCCCGCAGCACACCCTTTCGGCCGGAGCCGCATGGACCGTCCCGACCGGCGTGAAATGGCTCGGCGATCTGGTGTTTCAGGCCGGCGTCCGCTGCGCGGGCCGCATCTGGTGGAACGAGGAGAACACGCTCTCGCAGCCGTTCTACGCGCTGACGGATGCCTCGGTGCGGATCGAACACAAACACTACTCGCTCGACTTCTGGGGCCGCAACCTCGCAGGAACGGGCTACGACGTATTCTATTTCAAGTCGATCGGCAACGAGTTCGTCCAGCGCGGACGCCCCCGCACATTCGGCATCACACTGAACATTAACTTATAAAACGGATAACGCAACATGAAAAAATTACTATTCCTCCTGCTGGCTGCCGCAACCGTCACCGCCTGCGACAACGACGACGAAAACTTCAATCCCGACTCAGGGTCATATACCTGCACACTGAAAGTCACCGACACGGCAGGCGACGTGACAAACCAGACTTCGGGCGTAATCTGCAACCTTACCGAACAGCCGGACAAGAGCGTTGCGCTGACGATGAAGAATGTAAAATTCACCGACAACCCGCGTGAACCGGTAAAGACCATCGTATTTCCCAAACTATCACGCCACAACGACGACGGATCGACGATTTTCGAAAGCACAGGCGCAATCATCCCCGAAATCGACGATGCCCCTTACGAAGACTACGTAATTTCGAATTTCGCATGCGAAGTGACCGACAACGCAGAAAAATTCCACTTGGTCTTCACTTGCACCAACCCCACCTATCACCTGAACCACACAGCTGAATTCAACGGAACACTTATCAAATAAGAACATGAAACCCGAATACAGACCTTTCGTAGACGAGCTTATCGAGCTTTGCATCAAAGAAGACATCGGCGACGGCGACCACACGTCGCTTTCGTGCATCCCGGCCGGCGAACACGGCCGCATGCGCCTGCTTTGCAAGCAGGAAGGCATCATCGCCGGCATCGAAATCGCCCGGATCGTATTCGACCGTCTCGACCCCGACATGCACTTCGAGCAGGTGCTTCACGACGGCGACCGCGTAAAACCCGGCGACGTGGCGTTTTACGTATCGGGCCGCCTGCGTTCGCTGCTGCAGGCCGAGCGCATCATCCTCAACATCATGCAGCGCATGAGCGGCGTAGCGACGCAGACCGCCGTTTACGTCGCGCGGCTCGAAGGACTGCACACCAAAGTCCTCGACACCCGCAAGACCACGCCCGGCATGCGCGTACTGGACAAGATGGCCGTGAAGATCGGCGGCGGTGAAAACCACCGCATGGGTCTTTTCGACATGATCCTGCTGAAAGACAACCACATCGACTTTGCCGGCGGCATCCGCAAGGCGATCTGCGGCGCCCGCGAATACCTCAAGGCCAAGGGCAAGGATATTCCGATCGAATGCGAGGTGCGTTCGCTGGAGGACATCGACGAAGTCTTCGCCGCAGGCGGCGCGGACCGCATCATGTTCGACAACTTCACGCCCGCCATGACACGCGAAGCGGTGAAGAAGGTCGCCGGACGCTGCGAGACCGAATCCAGCGGCGGCATCACGCTCGACACGATGCGCGACTACGCCGAGTGCGGCGTCGATTTCATCTCGGTCGGCGCGCTGACGCACCAGATCAAGTCGCTCGACATGTCGCTGAAGGCCTGCGAATAGAGGATGAAACGCCTGCTCCATACGCCGCTGGCGCTGCTCGTGTGGCGCATCGCACTGCTCTACGCGGCGCTGATGCTCTGCCGCGCGGCGTTCTGGGTCTACAACGCCGCCCTGCTCGGTCCGCCGGTGTGGAGTGAACTGGGGCAGCTCGTGGCCGGGTCGCTGAAATTCGACACCGCGTCGGTCGTCTATGCCGACGGCGTGTTCATCCTGCTGTCGCTCCTGCCCCTGCACCTGCGCGAACGGCGCTGGTACCGGGGCATGCTGTTCTGGTATTACGTGATCGTCAACGCCGTGCTGATCGCAGCCGCGAATCTCGCCGACACGGTCTACTTCCGTTACACGCAGAAACGTTTCACGGCCGACGAAATTTTCTTCGCCGACAACGACAACTCGTTGCAGCTGGCCGGAAAGTTCATGGCCGAAAACTGGTATCTCGTGCTGCTGTGGGCGGGACTCGTGGCCCTTTTGGCGTGGGGTTACCGCCGCCGGGTGCGCGAGGAGAGCCTTTTGAGACGCGGCTGGGCCTACTATGCCGGCGGCACGGTCGTCTTCGCCCTCGCGGCGGGGCTGAGCGTCGCCGGGATGCGCGGCGGCATGACCCGCATGACCCGTCCGATCACGCTGTCGAACGCCATGCTCTACACGGCGGACAGCGGCAAAGCCAATCTGATTTTAAGCAACCCGTTCTGCATCCTGCGCACTATCGGCAACGCGGGAAGCGTCAAATACAGGAAATATTTCACCCCGGAGGAATTGCCCCAGCGCTTCACGCCCGTGCACCAGCCCGCCGACAGCGCGGCGGTCGATCTCACGGGCCGCAACGTGATGATTTTCATCATGGAGAGCATGTCGGCCGAGCACTCCGCGTTCCTCCATCCGGAACTCTACGCCGACCTCCCGGAAAAAGGCTTCACGCCGTTCCTCGATTCACTGATGCGCAATGGCCTGACATTCAAACGGATGTACGCCAACGGCTCGCGTTCGATCCAGGCCATGCCCTCGGTGCTGGGAAGCATCCCCTCGTTCCGCACGCCGTTCGTACTGATGCCCCAATCGTTGGGCGAGAGCCGCCAGCTGCCCGCCATGCTGGCGGACAAAGGCTATGCGACGGCCTTCTTCTGCGGCTCGGAACGCGGCTCGATGGGCTTCGGGGCCTATGCCCGTTCGGCAGGCGTCGAGCGGCTCGTAAGCCGCGAGGACTACGAGGCGAAGCACGGCACGGGGGATTTCGACGGCTACTGGGGCATCTGGGACGAAGAGTTCCTGCAATTCACGGGCGAGGAGCTGACGGCGATGCCCGAACCCTTCTTCGCCGCGCTGTTCACCCTCTCGTCGCACCACCCGTTCGTCGTACCCGAAAAGTACGCCGCGACGCTGCCCGAGGGCTACACCCGGATTCACAAGGGCGTCGCCTACGACGACCGGGCGTTCCGCCTCTTCTTCCAGCGTTTCGGCGGCGAGGAGTGGTTCCGCCGCACGATCTTCGTCTTCGTGGCCGACCACGTGTCGTCGGAGAAATTCGCGGAGGAGACGCGCTCCTACCCGGGCAACATGCACATCATCGGCTTCATCTACACCCCCGACGGCGCCCTGCGGGGCGAGGTCGGCGAGATCACGCAGCAACTGGACATCATGCCCACCCTGCTGGGACTCACGGGCAACCGGGAGCCTTATTTCGCATTCGGGCGCGACGTGCTGAACGAACCGCAGCGGCCCCGCTGGTCGGTCAGCTACGACGGACGGTTCCGCGCGCTGACCGGAGAAGGCGCAATCGTGCTCGACGATTCGGACATGGATGTGCAGGAATGCCCGGCCACCCCGGCCGCCGACAGTCTGGCACAGAATTTCCGGGCGCTGGTCCAGCAGTATTACACCCATATCGAGAAAAAGAGCTATACGGCAAATGATTGAATTCAAACCCGTGCGCCTCGAAGACCGGGCGGTCATCGAGCGTTATACCATGCCCTCGGGCATCTGCAACTGCGACCTCGCCTTCGCCAACATGTACTGCTGGCAGGCGGTGTTCCACAGCGCGTGGGCCGAGATCGGCGGATTCCTGGTGATCCGCTTCCAGATCGACGGCGGCGAGCGCATCGGTTACATGCAGCCCGTCGGCGAGGGCGACTTCGGCCCGATCCTCCCCCTCCTGCGCGAAGACGCCCACGCCCACGGACAGCGGCTGCGGATCATCGGCCTGACGGACGAAGGCCGCGACACGATCCGCCGGATCGTTCCCTGCCATTTCGCGTTCGAGTCGGACCGCGCGCTGGAGGATTACGTCTACAACGCCGACGATCTTCGCAACCTTGCCGGACGCCGCTATCAGCCCAAGCGCAACCACATCAACCGCTTCACGGCCGAATATCCCGACTACTGCTACGAAGAGCTGACGCCCGACCGCTTCGGGGAGTGCATGGCCCTCGAGCGTGAATGGCGCAAGGCCCACGAAGGTCACACCTCGGAGCTGTGCGCCGAGCAGCGGGCCATGCAGCGGGCCTTCGAACATTTCGAAGAACTGGGGCTGATCGGCGGTTGCATCTACGTCGGCGACCGGCTGGCGGCCTTCACCTACGGCTCGGCGGTCAACGACCACACCTTCGACACCCATGTAGAGAAGGCCGACACGGAGTTCGACGGCGCTTTCACGATCATCAACAAACTCTTCGCACAGCACCTCCCCGAACGTTTCACGCTGATCAACCGTGAGGAGGACCTCGGGCTGGACGGACTGCGGCAGGCCAAACTCTCCTACCACCCGGCGTTCCTCCAGCACAAATTCGCGGCGATCTGCATGCACCCCGACGAAGTGGCCTGCAAAGAGCTTTGGATGAAGGCCTTCGGCGACGACGAGCAGTTCGCCGACTCGTTCATCATGCGCTATTACTCCCGCCGCCGGATGCTGACGGCCGAGGCCGGAGGCCGCATGGCGGCGATGCTCCACCTCCTGCCGTTCCGGACGGAGCTGGGCCGCACGACCTATATTTATGGCGTAGCGACGGACCCGGCGTTCCGGGGACGCGGACTGGCTTCGCAGCTGATGCGCGAAGCGATGCGGCTCATCGCGGAGCGCGGCGACGATGCGGCGCTCCTCATCCCGACGCCCGGCAAGGAGTGGCTCCGGGAATTTTACGGACGCTTCGGGTTCGCTGGCGACGTTCCGGCGAGGTTCGTTTCCGCAGACCGCTTCGACTTCGGCACGGGCGACGCGGCCGCCGACCGGGCGATGGTCTGGCGGCGCGACTCCTCGGTTCCGCTCCCCGAACAGCTCACCGCCTCCTGGCATTCATAGCCTCCGGAACTCACCTCCGCGAGCGTCTTTTCGGCCTGCGCCGAAATCCGCCCGCCACACTGCCGCTCCCGGCGCAGGCGACAGCCCGCCCCGAGCGGCCGGGACCGGTTCCGACAACACCTCCGGTTCCGCCCGCCACTCTTCTCCGCCACGCCGTTTTCCGAACTGCCGTCGCCGAAAAACAGACGCCCGACAGTTTCGCTTCACAACCATTCCACAAATCAAGGACAACGAAAAAGAAATGAAAGGGAAATGGCAAATCTACCAAACGAAACACGACTAAAAATTAAAATTTTTTATTTGCAAAAAAAAATCATCCGATTTTGTTTTTTAATAAAATAAGTTTAATTTTGAAATGTATTCGAAACACAATCGAAACACAAACAAGTTATATTTGAAAAGTTTTTCAGACAGAAGCGACACGGTAAACAGATGGTTACCATATATATAATGGAAGATGCGAAGGCCGGCAGGGCCGCAAACGGAGACTTCGGGACGGAGTCCCCGACCGGGTCTTTCCGGGCCTTCGAGGTGTCCAAACAACCGGATTTACAAAACGCGGACAAATAAAAAAATTATAATCGAAGAACTTAAAATGAAAAACGTATTAAAGTATCTGTTACTGGCACTCATCGCCGTCTCGCAACTCTTCGCCTGCGGCGGCAGCGATGACGAAAAGACCCCCGCGGATAATTTCGACGTGCAATTCACGGTTCCGGGGTCGGTAGACGTCACCGAAGGCGGCGAGTGCACTTTCGCCGTAAGTGGGGGGGGGAAATCGCCCCTGACCACAGACACATTCATTCTTGAGTCGGACGCAGGCATCTCCTACGTCTGCCCCATCGTCAACACCACTTCCGACAGTTTCACCGTACGCCTGGCCGACGGGTGTGAAACGGGTTACTACAAAGTCTTCGTCAAAAGAGACGCGCGCAAAAAATCGTTCGGAAGAATCTACATCAACATCGTCGAAGACATAGATTTCAAACCGGATGCAGGCACCACGGTCTACGGGATCGTGTCGTCGGCCGGCGTCGGCGTGGAGAACGTCGTGGTCTCCGACGGCGCGGAGGTGACCGTCACGAACGAGAAGGGCATCTACCAGCTCAAATCGGCCAAAAAGTGGGGATATGTCTTCATCTCCGTCCCGAGCGGCTACGAAGTTCCGTCCGTCGGGGTGCTCCCGCAGTTCCACCGCGCGCTCAAAAACAGCGCCGACGTCGTCGAACGGGCCGACTTCAAGCTCGAAAAGGTCGACGGACAGGACTCCTACAAAATCTTCATGCTGGGCGACATGCACCTCGCCAACCGAACGGGCGACCTGGGACAGTTCGCCCAGTTCACCTCCGACCTTACGGACTACATGACCCGCCACAAGGGCGAGAAGATGTATGCGCTCACCCTCGGGGACATGACCTGGGACCTCTACTGGTATTCGAACAGCTACTATTTCCCCCAGTACCTGAACACCGTCAACAGCCAGATCAAGAATCTGCAGATCTTCCACACCATGGGCAACCATGACAACGACTTCCAGACCAGGTCGGACTACGATGCGGCGGTCAAATATGTGGATCAGATCTGCCCGACCTACTATTCGTTCAACATCGGCAAGGTCCATTACGTCGTCATGGACGACATCGATTGCAGCAGCTACGACGGAACCGAATCCCGCAACTATGTCAAGAGCCTCTCCGCCGAGCAGCTGGACTGGCTGGCGAAAGACCTGTCGTACGTGGCCAAGACGACCCCCGTCGTCGTTGCCATGCATGCGCAGGTGTTCTATCCGACCACATCGGGATTCAAGATCGACCACGATCAGGTCAACACCCTGCGGCTTTTCGACATCCTCGACGGATATACCGTCCGCTTCGTGACGGGGCATACCCACAAACTTTTCAACGTGACGCCCGACGCTCCGATCGTGGACGGGCATAACTTCCGGGAGTATAACTCCGGCTCGGTATGCGCTTCGTGGTGGTGGTCCGGCAACCTCACGCCCGGAATCCACATCGGAACCGACGGAACTCCGGGCGGCTACGGCATCTGGGATGTCACGGGAACCGATTTCCAATGTCTCTACAAATCGACCGGATGGCCCGAAGAGTACCAGTTCCGCAGCTACGACCTGAACAACGTGCATTTTTCGATGGCCGACGTTCCGCAGATGCCTTCCGACATCTCCGCTTCGGTCAAGAACGCCTATATGCAATATGTCAACGCCTATCCGCAGAACAACGACAACGAGGTGCTGATCAACATCTGGAACTGGAATTCGGACTGGACGTTGAGCGTCGTCGACGAAAACCGCAAGACGCTGCCCTACACCGAAGTCTGGGCCTACGACCCGCTCCATATCGCGGCGCTCTCGGTCAAGCGGTTCAACAACGCGGGACTCAAGTCGACCCCGTCGTTCATCACCGACAAGTTCACGCACTTCTTCAAGGTGAAGGCGGACGATGCGGACACCGACCTTGTGATCACCGTCAAGGACGAATTCGGAAACGAGTGGACCGAAAACATGCAGCGGCCGAAAGCATTCTCCACGGATGCCTACCGACGCAAGTGATTTTCGCTACATACCCAACCACAATCATCATTTACTAACCAACAAACACAGATCTTATGAGAGTATTAAGACCACTGGTTCTATCTCTTCTTCTGGTATTGGGAGGGGGAATAACAGCCCTTTCGGCCCAGAACAGGGAGGTGTCGGGAAAAGTCCTCGACGCCAATCAACAGCCGCTCGTGGGTGTAGCCGTTCTGGTCGATGGTACGACCAAAGGCGTCACAACCTCTGAAAACGGCACCTTCAAAATCCAGGTTCCGTCGGGAGAAGCCGTTCTCCAGGTCACCTGCCTGGGTTACCTGCCCCAGAAAGTGACAGTTCCCTCAAGCCGGAACAGCATCACGATCTACCTGCAAGAGGACGCCATCATGCTCGATGCAACCGTCGTAATCGGCTACGGTACGCAGAAAAAAGTCAACCTGACCGGCGCCGTTGCGACCGTAGGGAGCAAGGAGCTCGAAAACCGCGTCACCCATTCGCTGGGCAGCATGTTGCAGGGTTCCGTAGCGGGTCTCAACATCACCACCTCCTCGGGTAAACCCGGCAGCACGCCGGCGATCAACATCCGCGGCGTCAACTCGATCAACTCGGCCGACCCGCTCGTGCTGATCGACGGCGTGGTGGGCGACCTGAACCGCGTCAACCCCAACGACGTGGAGTCGATCTCGGTCATCAAGGACGCTTCGGCGGCAGCCGTCTACGGCGCCCGCGCAGCCTTCGGCGTCATCCTGGTCACCACCAAGAACGGCTCGGCCCAGGACGGCAAGGCGACGGTGCGTTACAGCGGCCGTTTCGGCTGGGAGGAGGCCACGACCTCGACCGACTACGAGAACCGCGGTTACTGGTCGGTCTATACGGTCAACAAGTTCTGGCAGGCCGACTCCGGAACGAACTATGTCAAATACAACGATCACGACATGCAGCAGCTGCTGGCGCGCGTGAACGACAGGACCGAGCATCCCGACCGTCCGTGGGTCGTCGAAGAGATCCGCAACGGCCGCAAACAGTGGGTCTACTACGGCAACTACGACTGGTGGGACATGCTCTTCCAGCAGCGTCGGCCCGTGCAGCAGCACAACATCTCGCTCAGCGGCGGCACGAAGGACATCAAATACCTCGTCTCGGGCGCCTATGACCGCCAGGAAGGTATTCAGCGCGCACATCCCGACGTGTATAACAAGTACAACCTGCGTGCGAAACTCGATTTTCGGATCAACCGGTGGGCAACGCTCTCGAACAACACGTCGTTCTTCTCGTCGAATTACAAGTCTCTGGGAGACGGCAGCGTAGACAACACCATCGCTTACAGCGCCCGCCACGCACTGGCCAACTTCCCCATGAAGAACCCCGACGGATCGTGGCTTTACAGCACGCCGTATCTCGATTACAAGATCGCCAACGGACGCCACATCCTGCTCAACGAGGGCACGCACCGCAACGTCGACCGCTCGAACGACTTCTCGAACACGACACGCCTGGTCATCACGCCGTTCAAGACGTTGAGCATCACGGGTGACTTCACCTACCGCCTCTACCAGAACCGCAATACGAGCCGCAGTTCCGCAATGAACTACCGCGAATACCCCGACGGGCCGCTGCTCGCCTACGACACGGGCGCCGGCATGAACCAGCTCGACGAAGTGGTTCAGACGCGCAACTACTATTCGGCCAACGTCTACGCCAACTACGACGAAACGTTCGGCGAGGCGCACCACGTGTCGGCAACCGCCGGATTCAACTACGAAACGTGGTCCAGCAAGAACGTCTCGGTGGCAGGCATCAACCTCTCCTCCATAAACCTCGACGACCTGAATCTGGCAACGGGCTCTCCCACGGAGGGCGCTTACGGCGGCGGCCAGAACGAATACGCCCTGGCAGGCTTCTTCGCCCGTATCAACTACGACTACAAAGGGCGCTACCTCTTCGAGGTGAGCGGACGCTATGACGGATCGTCGCGTTTCGCACCGGGCAACCGCTGGGGCCTGTTCCCCTCGGCATCGGCCGGATGGCGCATCTCCGAGGAGCCGTTCTTCGGCAACGCCAAAGACCTGGTGGACAACCTCAAGCTGCGCGCTTCGTTCGGCAGCCTGGGCAACCAGAACGTGTCGTCCTACTACACCTACATGCGCCTGATCACGAACAAGGATTTCAGCAACTACACCTTCGACGGCAGCATAAAGGGCAAATACTCCTCGCTGGGCGCCCCCGTAGCCTCCGACCTGACCTGGGAAACCGCCCAGCAGTGGGACCTGGGTCTGGATCTCACCATGCTGAACAACCGGCTCAACTTCACCGGCGACGTCTACATCCGCGACACGAAGGACATGCTGACCGACGGAATGGCGCTGCCCGGCGTATACGGGGCCGATTCGCCCAGCATGAACTCCGCCGAACTGCGCACGAAGGGTTATGAACTCTCCGTCAGCTGGCGCGACCAGTTCAAACTCGCCGGCAAACCGTTCGAATACAGCGTCGGTTTCAACCTCAGCGACTACAAGAGCGTCATCACCAAATACGACAACAACCCGAACAAGTCATTGACCAACCTGACAAAGGGAGATTATTACGTCGGCATGGAGATCGGCGAAATCTGGGGCTTCAAGACCGACGGGTTCTTCAAGACCACCGAAGAGGCGCAGGCCTATGCCAAAGAGGTCGACCTGAGTTACAGCACGGGCCGTCTGACCGGCGGCTGGCAGGCCGGCGACCTGAAGTTCGTCGACCTAGACGGCAACGGCGTCTGGGGAGTCGGCAACGACACCGTCGACAAGCCGGGCGACCGGACGATCCTGGGCAACTCGCTCCCGACGCTCTCCTACGGCATCAACGCCTCGATCCGCTGGATGGGCTTCGACGCTTCGGTCTTCTTCCAGGGAACCGGCAACCACTACTGGTATCCCCACGGAGAAATGATGCCTTTCTGGGGCTGCTATTCCTATCCCTACCTCTCCTACCTCCCGACGGATTTCCTCGGCAAGGTATGGGCGGAGGACAATCCCAACTCCTATTTCCCGCGCGCAAGAGCCTATTCTTCATCGGGAGGTTATCTGAGCAAGGTCAACGACCGTTACCTGCAAAATATCCGCTACCTGCGCCTGAAAAACCTGACCGTCGGCTACACGATCCCCGCGACCCTCACCAAGAAGGCCGGCATCGACCAGATCCGCATCTATTTCTCGGGCGAGAACCTCTGCTACTGGTCGCCGCTCAAAAAGAACTCCAAGTACGTCGATCCCGAAGCGGCTATCAACCGTTCCGGCGTGAACAACAACGCCTACTATCCGTGGGCCAAGACGTTCATGTTCGGCATCGACATCACCTTCTAATAATTTCAAAATCCGAATACCATGAAGCGATTAATCATACTGGCAGCAACGCTGATTGCAGGATTATCGGCCTGCGACTCCCTGCTGGACAAAGAACCGTTGGATCGGGTGACGCAGTTCGACTATTTCAAGACGAGAAGCGACCTGGAACTCTTCTCCAATCCCTTTTACGACAACCTGCTGGACAAGACGCCCTACGATGAGCAGAACGACCTGCTCGTTCAGATGACCCTCTCCGATGTTCTCTACGGAGGCGACAAGCGCACCGTTCCGAACACCGGCGGCGGCTGGTCGTGGGGCAACCTGCGCCGCATAAACACCCTGCTGGAATATGTCGATCAATGCGAGGACAAGAAGGCCGTGACCGAATATACGGCCCTGGCCAAATTCTTCCGCGCCGCCTTCTATTTCGACAAGGTGAAACGCTTCGGCGACGTACCCTGGTACGAGGTGCAGCTCGGCTCGGCCGACGAAGCGCTCTACAAACCGCGCGATTCACGCGAACTGATCATGACCAATATGATCAAGGATATCGACGAAGCCATCAACAGCGGAGGTCTTACGGAGGATATATCGACCTACCGCGTCAACAAATGGGCGGCGCTGGCGCTGAAAGCGCGGTTCTGCCTCTTCGAGGGAACCTACCGCAAATACCACGGCATCAACCTCGAAGGACATGACTACACCTATTATCTGGAGGAAGCCGCCAAGGCCGCCAAAACGATCATCGACGAAGGTCCCTACAAGCTCTACTCCACCAAAAATCCGGACAAGGACTACATGATGCTCTTCGCACAGGAGAATGCCAGCACCGAAGAGTATATCCTCGCCATCCGGAACAGCTACGAGGCCCAGGTCTACCACAATGCGACGGCCTACACGCTGCTGCCGACACAGGGCCGCCCGGGCTACACCCGCAAATTCATCAACATGTACCTGATGAAGGACGGCAAGGCATTCACCGACAAATTTAAGACAGAGTGGCAAACAATGCCTTTCACCGAGGAGGTGAAGGACCGCGACCCGCGCCTGGCGCAGTCGATCCGCACCCCGGGTTACAAGCGCATCGGCGCCAAGCGGGTGCAGGGACCCGATCTCGGCGTCACGATCACCGGCTACCAACCCATCAAATTCGTTCAGGACACGACGGCCTCGGGAGGACAGATCGACCGCAACGACCGTTCGACCTGCGACATGCCGGTTTTCCGCTATGCCGAAGTGCTGCTCAACTATGCCGAAGCCAAGGCCGAACTGGGAACGCTCACGCAGAACGATCTGGTTATCACCGTCAACGAAATCCGAAGCCGGGTGGGAATGCGGGGCCTCGACATGAACGAAGCCAACAAAAATATCGACTGGTATCTTGAGTCCAAAGAGTACGGCTATCCCAACGTGACCGGCGCCAACAAGGGCGTCATTCTGGAAATCCGCCGCGAACGGGCCGTCGAGCTGATCCAGGAGGGTTTCCGTCTTCAGGATCTGTATCGCTGGAAAGCCGGCTATTGCATCGACCAGGCCATTTCCGGCATGTATTTCCCGGGTCCCGGCGAATACAAGCTTGCGGGCAAAGAAACGGCCGATCTGATTCTCTATGCTGCAGGAAGCACCAAACCCCAGGGCGGCGAAGGAGTTTCGGTATACGAACTCGGTTCGGACATCATCCTCTCCGAGGGAAACAAAGGCTATGTCTACTATCACAAAACCGTAGAGAATCTGCGCACTCCGTTCAACGAGGAACGCGATTACCTCTACCCGATTCCCAGCGGCGAGCGTTCGCTCAACCCGAACCTCACGCAGAATCCGGGATGGAGCGACGGACTCGATTTTTAAGTCGGAAATAACCTAAAAAACAAGATTATGAGATTTGTAAAATATATGACAGCCCCGATCCTCATGGCGGCCCTGTGTTCCTTCTGGGGCTGCGACAAGGATGAGGACCACCTTTCCGAAGCTGTTCTGGCGAGCGCCAACACCTTGAATTTCGAAGCGGAAAGAGCGGCGGAAAAGATCATCACCATCTATGCCGACGCCGACTGGGTGACGGAAGTCCCCGACTGGGTGACGGTCACGCCCAACTCGGGAACCGGCGTCATGGACGTGACGGTTTCGGTGACCGACAACATGCGCGACGGCGCGGAGGACAATCCCCGCAAGGCAACCCTCGTCTTCAAGGGACGGACTCTTGCAAGCCGCGCACAGGTGCTCATCACGCAGAACGGAGACAAATACCGCGATGTGAAGGAGTACACGGCAGGTGAACTCGCCGCCCTGGCGGACGAAACGGTCATTTCCGTACCGTCGGCGATCGTCGTGGCCGTGACGACCAAAGGCTTCGTCATCAGCGACGACAAAAACACGGACAATATCTTCGTCTCGGACGCCACGACGGTTGCCGTCGGCGACAAGATTTCGCTCTTGGGCACCAAGTCGTCCGACTCGCAGAAACTCGCTACGGTAATCGACTGCGACGAGGTGACGGTTCTGTCCGGCGGAGCGGTGAACTACCCCGAACCGGAGGACATCAGCGCAAAGATCGACGACTACACCTCCTCCAAACGGGGCTACGTCACCGTCAAGGGCGTTTTCAACGGCAGCACCCTCACCGTTTCGGAGGACGCCAAGTACTCGGTCAGCGTCGTGGACGCCCCGTCGAGTCTGGGCCTTTCCGCCCTGACCGGCCATATCGTAACCGTCACGGGCTACTACGCCGGTTTGGCCGAGCCTGTACAGCGCATCATGGCCACCGATGTCGAGGACAACGGCCTGAACGAGATCGTCTATTTCCTGGAGAACTTCGAATGGCTCGAACCGTGGTCCGTAGCAAGCGGTGTCGGCCAAACGGTCGAGACGGATAACCTCGATGCAAAAGCGACAGCGCTTACCTCCATAACTGTCGATGGAGTGACTGCATTCGACGCTGTCGAAAAACTCGGTTACAAGTTTATCTACGACAAGAACGACAACAAACGCATCTACCTCCAGCAGAACTACCTCAAATTCGGCAAGACCGGCAATCACGCAGGTATCATTCTTCCTCCGATAGACGGGGTTCCTGAAGCAAAGGACAATGTGACACTCTCGTTCGACTGGTGCGGAATGCGCCAGGGGTCCGGCAAGATCGACCCCGTCAATCTGATCGTCATCTTCGAGAACGGCAGCGACAAAGTGCAGATCGACATACCCGAACTGGGATGGGAGGATGGTCACAAGCTCGAATGGGTTCGCGCCGAAGTCAGCCTGAAGGGCATTACGGTCAACAAGGATACGAAGATCACCATTACGCAGACGCAGTGGGAAGTCGGAACAGCCAACCGCTGGTTCCTCGACAATATCAAAATATCCGAACCGATCAAACTCTGATAACAGGAACCTTGTAAAACGAAATCAGCCGTTGACCCGTGAGTCAACGGCTGATTTTTTTCAGCGGAGGCGCAAAAAAAACCGAAGTTTTCGCTCCGTTCCGCCGGCTACCGGCCCGCTCGCCGCAGAAAACACTCGATCGTGTTCTCCATCAGGCAGCAGATCGTCATAGGCCCGACGCCGCCCGGCACGGGCGTGATCACCGAGGCCTTGGGTTCGATGGCTGCAAAATCGACATCGCCGCACAGTTTGCCCGTCTCCGGGTCGCGGTTCACGCCCACG
>ERZ827088.3370-NODE-3370-length-14813-cov-3.492208_pt1 | contig 14813 bp, 13 predicted proteins | sample MGYA00519922_ERZ827088 | MGnify/ENA primary metagenome ERZ827088 (study PRJEB31778, sample SAMEA3449254) | human gut metagenome | biome: human gut; feature: human-associated habitat; material: faeces | place: United Kingdom | collected 2010/2012 ... | reverse complement strand
ACGATGGGCACGAGCAGCAGCACGGCCAGCACGCCGAGCAGGCTGGCGGCCAGCGAGATGTTCAGCGACGCGCCCTGCAAACCGAGCGCGTTCATTATACCGCCGCAGACATGCGCCGCAGCGATGACCGGAATGAGACAGCACGAGCCGCGCAGCAGCGGCAGGAGCGCTGCCTGGCGAAAAAAGACGTTCGCAATCAGCGGGGCGGTCAGCCATACGCCGACCGCCGCCGCCGCGCCGACCCCGAGCGCGGCGCGGAGCATGCCGGAGGAGAGCGCGCAGAGCGGCCGCCCATCCGTCTGCCGCCGGGTCAGTTCGGGCGCGGCGGCCATGCTCAGGCTGCACGTGACGAACGAGGGCATAAACAAAATGGGCTTGAGCATGCCGTGAAACACGCCGAGGCTGGCCATCGCCTCCGCGGCGGAAAGGCCGAACAGCCGCAGGCGCGCGGGGATGAGCGTCGCGTTCACCGTCTGCATCAGCGCGGAGACGAGGCGCATGCCCGTCAGCGGCAGGGAGAGGGCAAGCAGCTCGCGAAAAATCGGCCTTCGAGCGCCCGCGCCCTTGGCAAAGAGCACGAGCCGCGCGCCGAGCAGCAGCATCAAAATCAGTCCGGCGGTTTCGCCCGCGAGCGTCGCGGCGGCCGGAATTGCCGCGCGGAAGGACGTCGGCCAGCCGCGCAGGCCGTAAACCAGCCGAACGCACAGCAGCGCGCGGACAAGCTGCTCAAGCAGCTCGCCGAGGGCGGGCGGAACAGGGCGGCCGACGCCGTAATAATAGCCGTTCAGCACGCAGGACGCGCCGAGAATCGGGATACAGGGCAGGAAGCACAGCAGCGCGGGCAGCGTTTTGATATCGCCCAGCCACAGGCACAGCGGCTCACGCAGGAAAAACGCCAGCGCGGCGAGGGTCAGACTGACGGGCAGCGCCAGCAGCAGCGCGCAGCGCACGACGCGCGCCCGCTCTTTGCCCTCCGCCTTGGCGCACAGGCGCGAAACGGCGGCGGGCAGACCCGTGACGACCGGCGTGATGAGCAGCATCTGCGCGCTCTGCGCCAGCTCGACAAGCCCCATCGCCTGCGCGCCCAATTCACGGGAGAGCCATAGCCGCAGCAGAAAGCCGATGGAGCGAACCACAAAATGCGACGCGCTCAAAAAGAGCGTTTTTTGAACCAGCGTTTTGCCGCGCACGACCATCACCCCGTGGAGGGTATGCAGAAAAAGGAGACCGTATGTTTACGAAGTGGGATCATCGTTTTATGGAAATGGCGCAGCTCGTTTCGACGTGGGCGAGCTGCTATCAGGAGGAGCGCAAGGTCGGCGCGGTGATCGTCAAGGATAAGCGCGTGATGACCACCGGCTATAACGGCGCGCCCGCGGGGGTCAGCACCTGCGTGGAGCGCGGCGAATGCCTGCGCAAAAAGCTCGGGATTCCTTCCGGCACGCGGCATGAAATGTGCTACGCGGTGCACGCGGAGCAGAACGCCATCATTCAGGCGGCCAAGCTGGGCGTGAACATCGACGGCTCGACGCTCTACTGCACCCATCAGCCGTGCATTCTCTGCGCAAAGATGATCGTCAACGCGGGCATTGTGCGCGTGGTGTATCACAGCGGTTATCCGGATGATTTTGCTCTGGATATTTTCAAAGAGGCCGGGGTTCTGGTCGAGCGATACAGCGAATCGGAGGAATGAAGCATGCCGCGTCTTTTTATTGTCGCCACGCCGATTGGCAATCTCTCCGATATCAGCGCGCGCGCGCTGCAAACGCTGCGGGACTGCGATTTGATCGCCGCCGAGGATACGCGCGTGACCCGCGCACTGCTTAATCATTTTGAAATCGACACGCCCTGCGTCTCCAACCACCAGCACAACGAGGAAAACCGCGCCGCGCCGATCGTCGCGCGCATGCTGGAGGAGGATCTGGATGTGGCGCTGGTCACCGACGCGGGCACGCCCTGCATCAGCGACCCCGGCAGCTTTCTGACGAAGGAGGCCGCCGCGGCGGGGATCGAGGTGCTGGCGGTGCCGGGGCCGACGGCGATGGCGAGCGCGCTTTCCGTCAGCGGGTTTGACACGCGCGAATTCGCGTTTTACGGCTTTTTGCCACGCCAGAAGCGGGAGCTTTCCGAAAAGCTGCTGGCGATTGCGCGCACCGGCGTGCCGATTGCCGTCGCGCACGAGTCGCCGCACCGCGTGATTGATCTGGTCAGCGTGATTTGCGAGACATTGCCGGGGTGCCGCGTCAGCGCGAGCTGCGACCTCACCAAGCTGCACGAAAAGACGATCCGCGGCACGGCGGAAGAGGTGCTGGCCATGCTGCGCGCCAACGAAAAGGCGGAGAAGGGCGAATATTGCCTCGTGCTCGATCTGCACGACGTGCATGTGGCGGAAAAGAAAACCGCCTCCGACGCGAGCCTTGAAGCGCGCCTCTTTGAGCAGCTGATGGCGGGCAGGGATATGCGCGAGGCCGGAGACGCGCTGATGGAACAGGGGGAAAAGCGCAACGACGTATACCGTGCGCGCACAGCCGTACAGAAATTTCTCGAAGAGCTTTTGGAGGAGGATGACGATGAATAACGAAACGATGCAGCTTCTGTACAATCGCAAGAGCGTTCGCGCTTACGAGAAGCAGCCCATCCCCGAGGCGGACGTGCAGGCGATTCTGCGCGCTGCCGTTGAAGCGCCGACCGCCGGAAACATGACGCTTTGGAGCGCCATCCGCGTGACAGACGAGGCGAAGAAGAAGCGCCTTTCCGAAACCTGCGACAATCAGCCGTTTATCGCGGCCGCGCCGCTGGTGCTCGTGTTCTGCGCGGATTACAAGCGCTGGTATGATCTGTTCGCGTCGCTTGAGCTGGGTGAGACGCTTCGCCGGCCGGGCGAGGGCGACATGATGCTCGCGATGGTCGATGCGGTGATCGCGGCGCACGCCAGCGTCGTCGCGGCGGATGCGCTGGGCTACGGCTCCTGCTACATCGGGGATATCATCGAGCGCTGCGAGCAGCAGCGGGAGATTCTCGGCCTTCCGGCCTACGTCATGCCGGTGTGCATGGCGGTTTACGGCATTCCGACGGAATTCCAGCGGGAGCGCCAGAAGCCTGCGCGCTTTGATGTGCGCGATATCGTTTTTGAAAACGAGTATCAGCCGCGCGGCGCGGCGGAAATGCGTCGCATGCTTGAGGCGCGGCAGGATAAGCACGGGGCGGAATTGGAGCAGTGGATCACGGCGCGCTGCAAGCGCAAGTGGAACTGCGAATTTTCCGAGGAGATGACCCGATCCGCCGCAAAGATGATTGAAATGTGGCGCGAAGGAAAATAAGAAACGAGCCCCGGCGCCGTGCCGAGGCTCGTTTTGCTTGCCGAAAATAAGGGCTTTGCGAAAGGGAATTACGCCATCTTCCAGCCTTCGGCCAGATCGGTCTTCTCCCACGGCATATTCTTGGCGTTCTCGCCGAAGTGGCCGTAGCAGGAAACCTTGCTGAACCTCGGGCTGCGCAGATCAAAGCGCTTGATGATCGCGGCCGGGCGCATATCCACAGCGGAGACGAGCGCCTGAATCTTTTCGCGGTCAACCTTCTCCGTGCCGAAGGTATCGACCAGCACGGAAACCGGCTGCGCCACGCCGATGGCATAGGAGAGCTGAACCTCGCAGCGGTCGGCCAAACCGGCGGCCACGACGTTCTTGGCGAGGTAGCGCGCCATGTAGGCCGCGCTGCGATCCACCTTGCTGGAATCCTTGCCGGAGAAAGCGCCGCCGCCGTGATGCGCATAGCCGCCGTAGGTATCGACGATCAGCTTGCGCCCGGTCAGGCCGCTGTCGCCCGCGGGGCCGCCGATCAGGAAGCGGCCGGTCGGGTTGACGAAGATGCGCGTGTTCTTGTCGAGCATATCGGCGGGCAGCGCGCGGGCAATCACCTCGTCGATGATCGCGGTGTGCAGCTCGTTCTCGCTGATCGCGTCGGTGTGCTGGGTGGAGACGACGACGGTGTCGATGCGAACCGGCTTGCCCGCTTCGTCGTATTCCACGGAGACCTGCGCCTTGCCGTCCGGCAGGATGTCGGGCAGGATATGCATCTCGCGCACATAGGCCAGACGCTTGGTCAGCGCGTGCGCCAGCTCGATCGGCAGGGGCATCAGGCTTTCGGTTTCGCGGCAGGCGTAGCCGAACATCATGCCCTGATCGCCTGCGCCCGCGTTTTCTTCGATTTCGCGGGAAACGCCCATGTTGATATCCGGACTCTGCTCATGGAGGTCAACGGTGATTTTGCAGGTGTCCGCGTCGAAGCCGTGACCCGCTTCGGTATAGCCGATGGAGCGGATGGTATCGCGGGCAATCTGCTCGTAATCGACCTTGGCGGTCGTGGTAATCTCGCCGAAGATATGAACCGCATCGGTGATGGCGGTCACTTCGCAGGCGACGTGGCTCATCGGATCCTGAGCCAGCAGCGCATCAAGAATCGCGTCGGCAATCTGGTCGCAGACTTTATCGGGATGACCCTTGGTAACGCTTTCAGAGGTAAACAGCGTGTGCATGGTTAGTCCTTCTTTCCGCAGCCTGCGCCGCAAGTCGAGCAGTCGTGGCTGCACGCCCAGAGGCGGTCAGCGGTGGGCTGCCAGTTCTTCGCATACTCGTCGCACTTTTCGCACAGATGCTCTGCCGTCTCCGGAGACTGCGGGTCGGTGGAATGCGCGCCGGTCTTTTCGACCATTTCACGCAGCATCTGCGGGTTCTCCAGCATCGGGCAGGGACGCAGATGGTTGTCGTTGAACGGCTGGCCGTCGTGATAGGCCATGAAGATCGGGCTCTGCAGCGCCTCGAGCAGCGTGCAGCTGCGGATGTTCGCGTTGGAGTAGTGGATGAACACGCACGGATCGACGTCGCCGTTGGCGTTGATGTGCAGGTAGCGGCGGCCGCCGGCGATGCAACCGCCGACATACTCGCCGTCGTTCTGGAAGTCCATGGCGAAGATCGGCTTGGTCGCGCGGATTTCGCGGATGCGGTGATACATGTACTCGCGCTGCTCCGGGTTCGGCAGGAGCTGCGGCGCGGCGTCGTTGCCGACCGGCATATAGTGGAAATACCAGATGAAGCGCGCGCCGAGGCTGCAGATGAAGTCGATATACGCATCGGAAGCGATGGAATCAATGTTCGCGCTGGTGTAGCAGGCGGAAATGCCGAACGGCAGATGCTTGGCCTGAAGCAGCTTCATGGCGTGGGTCGCCTTTTCAAACACGCCGTTGCCGCGGCGGCCGTCGGTCGCAGCCTCGAAGCCCTCCAGGCTGATGGCCGGGATGAAGTTCTTTACGCGGAGCATCTCATCGGCAAATTCCTCGTCGATGAGCGTGCCGTTGGTGAAGGAGAGGAACTGGCAGTCGGAATGCTTGTTGCAGATGGCGATCAAATCCTTCTTGCGAACGAGCGGCTCGCCGCCGGTGTAGATGTACATGTATACGCCGAGCTGCTTGCCCTGCGTGACGATGGAATCAATCTCGTCAAACGTCAGGTTCAGACGGTTGCCGTATTCCGCCGCCCAGCAGCCGGTGCAGTGCAGGTTGCAGGCGGAGGTCGGATCCAGCAGGATCGCCCACGGGATGTTGCAGTTGTACTTCTTGCGGTTTTGCTCCTGCTTCGGCCAGCCGATGATGTTGGCGTTGAGGAAGAAGTTCATAAACGTCGCCTTGAGCACGTCGGGATCGGTGTCCTTCATAATGTCCATGACGAGCTGATGCATGTTGTTGTCTTTATCGTTAATGACGTTGCGGATGGCCGCGCGCTGAGCCGGGAAGCTGTCCGGGCCTTCGCCGGCGAACTTATCGACCCAGGCCATCAGTTTCGGGGCATTTTCCTCCGGGTTCTTGCCGATATAGCTGAACGCGGTGGAGAAAGCAGCCTTTTTCATCGAATCTGCAATACCCATAAAAAGCACACTCCTTTGTTGTTGTGGTTACAGTATAAAACAAAAATCGGCCTAAAGAAAATACCCAAACGCGCCCCCCTGTCCGAATTTGGGATGGGGAAAACGCATTTGGGTAAATTTGACACATCCGGTCGAATTTGCGTAAAGATATCTTAACGGTCGGCTTTGTCATCCGCGGTGGCCAGAAAACGCTGGACGATGCCCTCCAAGCTGCCGTCGGCGAGGCGGTAGAGCTGGCGGATCAGCGGTTCGGGCGGGGCGAGCATGTTTGTGCCGATCCAGCGCAGCAAAAGGCCGGCGATGCCCAGCCCGTATACGCTGACGATAAAATCCTGATCGGCCTCGCAGAGCCGGTCAAAGCCGGACTGCGCGTAAAAAAGGCGGTGCAGCAGGGGCGAAAGCAGCTTGAAAACCTCGCGTTCCAACGTGTCGCGCTCTAAAGAATGGAAGGCGTTGAGGATGAGCAGGCGGTTGGCCTGCATATAGGCGAACAGGGCGGCGATGCTCTCCTCCCAGTTGTCCAGTTCAATTTCGTTGGCGATCAGGCGGTGGATGTCCTCTTGCAGCGTCCAGTCCAGCAGATCGTAGATATCCTGAAAATGATAATAAAAGGTCTTACGGCTGACTTCCGCATCGTCCGTGATATCCTGAATGGTGATGCTGTCCAGCGTCGTCTTCGACAGGAGCTTTTTCAGGGACATGGAGAGCATGCGTTTTGTCGTATTGGCCATGGATTCACCCCATTTCTTTCCGTTATTGTACCTTTTTTTCGCTTTTTCGTCAATCAAAGAATGGAGCGGGTCGATGGCTGGCGATTGCAACCGGGGGATTCTTGAGCGGGCGCGGGGAAGGGCGTATGATCGGAACAGATCAAGGAGAGAGGGGCTGAACGAATGAAGAAACGGGTAACGCCGGAGGCGCTGGCCGATATGCTGATGAAGCGGGTGTACGTGCCGTTTTCCGCCGTGGTTTCAGCGGCGGCAGACGGCGAAATTCTGTCTCTGTGCCAGTTTGACACGGCCTTTGCGGGCGAGCAGATGGCCTTTGACGAGCGGGCGGCGGAGGTCTGGCTGCTGAGCCATCACCCGGAGGGGCTTCGGGAGATGACCGCGGAGGACGCGGCCAACCTGAACCGCCTGCGCCGCCGCGCAACCCACGCGCGCGTCCGTTTTTTCCTCGTCGGGGAGGATACCGGCTGTGTGGAGGTTGAAATCGAGCGGGAGGCGTGATATACTGAAATGCCTTCAAAAAGAGGGCGCTTATCAGCAGCAAAACATGGAAGGAGAAAACCATGACGCAGGAAGAAAAAAACGAGCTGATGGAGCGGCTCGGCCCGCAGGATTACGAAGCATATATGGAACTGCGCCGACAGATGGACGTGCTCGCCGCGGACGAGCGGATGGATGACGCGCAGAAGGCCGCGTTTTACGCCCAGATTCGCGAAGAGCTGATCGTCATGCGCAGGCAGCGCGATTTGCTGACCCGCAGACTGCAGGCGTTCAACGACCTGATCGACGAGGTGGAAACCCGCCTTAAAGAGACGGAGAAATACGACCGCAGAAAGAAAAAGAAGCTGCGGATTCTGCCGCCGCCGCCGACCAACGCGCAGATTGATTACCGCGAAAGGCAGGAGGCGCACTTCGCGCAGGGCATGACGTTTTACAAGCTGTTCTGGGTGTTTTTCATCGGCTGCTTTGCGGGCGTTGTGCTGGAAACGATCTATTGCCTGATTCAGCGCGGCCATTACGAGAGCCGTGTCGGCCTGATTTACGGCCCGTTTAACCTGGTGTACGGCGTCGGCGCGCTCTGCCTGAGCGGCGCGCTCTATCGTTTCCGCAACCGCGGGCGCGTGTTCTCGTTCGTCGGCGGCTTTATCGTCGGCTCGGTGGTGGAATACGCCTGTTCGTGGTTTCAGGAGGTCTGCTTCGGCTCGACCTCGTGGGATTACAGCAATATGCCCTATAACCTCAACGGCCGAATCTGCCTGCTGTATTCGATTTTCTGGGGCATTTTGGGCATCTTCTGGATCAAGGATATCTACCCGCGCATGGCGAAATGGATTTTGAAAATCCCCAACAAGGTCGGAAAGCCCCTGACGTGGGCGCTGCTGGTGTTCATGGTCTTCAACTCCGTGATGACCCTGTTTACTTCCCTGCGCTGGTCGGCGCGCCGCGCGGGTGTGCCCGCGGGCAATGCGTTCGAGGCGTATCTCGACGAGCATTACCCCGACGAGCGCATGCAGAAGATCTTCGCCAACGCGGAATTTACCGAGGATCGCGAGGCGCGCATGCACGACGAGCAGGAATCGCAGAATAATTTCCAGAAGCTCGAAGAACTGAGCCGCGAGATGGGGCAGAAGACCGCCGAAACCATCGAAGACGCGATTGACACCATCAAGAGCGACGCGGAAAAATAAGAATCGAAAATGTAAGAAGCAAAATTCCCCGACGGCGCGCACCGTCGGGGAATTTTTATAAAATGCGTTATCCTCAGCGGATATCGCCGTCCATCAGCGGCGAATGTGAATCAAGCGCAAATTCGGTGGATTCGACGCTGCCCGTGGCGGGGTTCAGCGTCACCAGCACGTAGGTTTCGCGGGTCGCCGGTTCCGCGGGCGGGGCGGCGAAGCAGAAAACGCGATAGTGTGCAACGCCGTTTTCGTCGGCGCGCTCGGCGTAGAGCATCGGGTAACAGAGCGGCGCATCCGCCGACAGGCCGTTTGCCTTAAAGACGGCTTTGGCGGCCTGCGACGCGATTTGGGCGGCCTGCTCGAACGGAATTTCGCCGCCGCGCGGCTCGCGCAGGGTTGCGCCCTTGTAGCGCCGCGCGTATTCGGCCTGATCGGCGGCGGACCAGCTAAACAGGTTGGAACCGAATTTTTGTGTCCACGTTTTCGCCTCGGCGCTGACCGCGGCGTCGGAAGCGGGCTGCGTGGCCAGATCGACGGGGGAGTGTTGGAGGATTTCGCCGGTGAGCGCGTCCACGGTCACGGAGAATGTGCAGCCGTTGCCGTAAATGCTGGTCATCAGCACGAAATAGGCGTCGCCCTGCCGCTCGCAGGAGACGGCGTACTCGTCGAAGGAAAAGACGCTCGTGTCGCAGACGGATTCGAAGCAGGCGCGCGCGGCTTGCAGGGCTTCCTGCTCGGTCAGCGCGCGGAGCGGCGTGGCGGCGGGCGGGGCGCTGGCCGTTGCGGCGGCCGTCGCGGCCGGGGAGAGAATGGGATCACTGCCGGGTGCGGCGATATCCGTCGTACCCAGACGGCGACTGTGCAGCGTGAAGGCGGTGACGGGCGCGACGAGCAGCACGAGCAGCCCCATCGCAAAGGCGAAATTCAGGCGGCGGACGCGCTTTTTGGCTTTGGCGCGGCGGCCGTGGATCGCCGCGAGCACGGCGCGCTCATCCTGCGCGTTGAAGCGGACGGAGCAGAGGCTCTCGTCGATGGCTTCGCGAATGGTCGGGTCTTTTTTCATCGAACTCAGCCCCTTTCTTCCAGTTGAATCCGGAGTTTTTTCTGCGCCTGCTGGAGCCGCCTGGTGGCGGTCGGCGCGGAGATGCCGAGCACCTGCGCACAGGCGCGCAGGCTCATATCCTGATAATAATACAGCAGCACGATTTCGCGGTGCTTGGGCGCAAGCGCCATGATGGCCTGCGTCAGCGCCAGCCGTTCCTCGGCGCAGCTCGCAATCGAAAGCGGGAGCGCCTCGATCTCCTGCCGGTTGTCGATGTGGCGCATCCACGAGGAGCGGAGCGTATCCTTGCAGGTGTTGACGGCGATGCGTATCAGCCATGCCTTGGTGCTTTCAATTTTGCCGGAGAGCAGCTCGTCGATGTGGTCATATGCCTTGATGAAGGTCTCCTGCACCGCGTCCTCGGCCAGCCCTATGTCGCGCAGATAGACGCAGCACAGGCGCTTGAGGCCGTCGCCGTAGACCTCCATCAAATGCCGCAATCGCTGCTCGCGTTCATCTTCCGTAAAGGGCGACATCGTCCATCCACCTCCCTATTGATAAGACGAAGGAAACGCGCCAAAATTTCACAAAAAGGAAAATTTTTTCAATATATGGCAGTAAATGGGCAAATTCGAGATTTTGCACAAATTCCAATAACGGGCGCGCGATGCGCGCCCCTACAATGTCGCGAAAAAAAGCAAACGCACATTGTACTGCCATACCCGTAGGGGCGCGCATTGCGCGCCCGCGTTTTGTGCAGAATTTGCTTTTTTCTCACTTGTTGAAATATGGGAAATTGAAAATATAGACTGACTTTTCTTCTTTTTCACATTTCTGCCCTTGATTTCACGAATCCTGTTCTTTACAATAATAGATAACGCGCCGAAAATCAAGGGGCGCGGTCTGAAAAAGAGAATCCGATGAAAAAATTCGGTTTTGGAGGCGGTTTTTATGGGCAAGGTTATCGGCATTGATTTGGGCACGACGAATAGCTGCGTGGCGGTGCTGGAAGGGGGCGAGCCGGAGATCATCCCCAATTCCGAGGGCGGGCGCACGACGCCCTCCGTCGTCAGCTTTACCAAGGAAGGGGAGCGCGTGGTCGGCGAGGCGGCCAGACGGCAGCAGGCGGTCAACGCGGCGCGGACGGTGCTCTCCATCAAGCGGGAAATGGGCACGGATTACCGCGTGAAGATCGACGGTAAGGCCTATACGCCGCAGGAAATTTCCGCGATGATTCTGCAAAAGCTGCGCCGCGACGCGGAGGCGTTCCTCGGCGAGCCGGTCAGTCAGGCGGTCATCACCGTTCCGGCGTATTTTACGGACAGCCAGCGTCAGGCCACGCGCGACGCGGGGCGCATCGCGGGGCTGGACGTGCTGCGCATCATCAACGAGCCGACGGCGGCGGCGTTCGCCTACGGCCTCGACCACGGACAGGCGCAGAAGATTCTGGTTTACGACCTCGGCGGCGGCACATTTGACGTTTCGCTCATCGAGATCGGCGACGGCGTGATCGAGGTGCTGGCGACCAGCGGCGACAACCACCTCGGCGGCGACGACTTCGACGAGCGGCTGGCGGATTATCTGGCCGACGAGTTTAAGCGCACGGAAAAGATAGATTTGAAGCGGGACAAGGCGGCGATGCTCCGCGTGCGCGAGGCGGCGGAAAAAGCCAAGCGCGAATTGAGCGGCCAGATGAGCACGCAGGTCACGCTGCCGTTTTTGACGCAGGACGCAAATGGTCCGCACCACCTCGATGTGACCGTCACCCGCGCGCAGTTCGAGGGGATGACGCGCGATTTGGTGGAGCGCACCTGCGGCCCGGTCAGTCAGGTGATGACGGATGCGGCGCTGAGCATGAGCGAGCTGGGGCAGGTGCTGCTCGTCGGCGGCAGCACGCGCATGCCCGCCGTGCAGGAGATGGTCAAGAAGCTCACGGGGAAAACCCCGGCGCGCAACGTCAACCCGGATGAATGTGTCGCGATGGGCGCGGCTTTGCAGGGCGGCAAGCTGGCCGCAGGCAACGGCATGACGGTCGCCTCCGCGGCGCAGAGCGTGATTTTGATGGACGTCGCGCCGCTGTCGCTGTCCATCGAGACGGTCGGCGGCGTCGCAACCAAGATTATCGACCGAAACACGACCATCCCGACCCGCCACAGCCAGATTTTCACCACCGCCGCGCCGTTCCAGACCGCCGTGGACATCAAGGTTTTGCAGGGCGAGCGGTATTACGCGCGGGACAACAAGCTGCTGGGCAATTTCCGGCTCAAGGGAATCCGCCGCGCGATGGCGGGCGTGCCGCAGATCGAGGTGACGTTCGCCATTGACGCAAACGGCATCGTGACCGTTTCCGCGAAGGATTTGGGCACGGGCAACCAGCAGGAAATCACGATTTCCTCCACCACGAACATGAGCGAGGATGAAATCCGCCGCGCCATGGAGGACGCGCGCCGCTACGAGGCGCAGGATAAAGCGCGCAAGGAAGCGACGGGCATTCGAAACGAGGCCGAAAAGCTGATCTACGAAACCGAGCAGGCGCTCGGCAGGGATAAGACGATCGGCCATGAGGACAAGAGGAAGGTCAAGGACGATATTTCCGCCCTGCGCAAGGCCGTGAACAAAACCAAGCCGGAGAGCATCACGACCGAGCAGGCCGCGGAGATCGCCCGTCTGGCTGAGGCGCTTAAACAGAGCGCAAAGGCGATTCGGACGGCGGAATGAAACGTTTGACGGCATGACAAAAAACAGCGCTTCACGATTCCAAACCAAAGGAACGTGAAGCGCTGCTTGCCGATGCGGAGGAATTCTTTTTCGAATCATCTTGAAAACAGCAAATGAGCAAATCCGAAATTATGCACATATTCCGGTAACGGGCGCGCAATGCGCGCCCCTACAATGTTGCGAAAAAAAGCAAGCGCACATTGTACTGCCATACCCGTAGGGGCGCGCATTGCGCGCCCGCGCTTTGTGCAGAATTTGTTTTTTGCTCATTTATAGTTGAAAAGAAAATATACGCATGCTATACTTTTTGTGTAGTCAAGAGGTTTTGCATAGGTGAATTGCCTCTTTCGCGATACGAAAGAGGTGATGCGCATGAAAAATGTGGAATTGCTCTGTATTTTGCTTTCCATTATTTCGCTCATGCTTACGGCTTTCAGCCTTGGCTTGATGATGCGATAAAGAAAGCGCCGCCTAGCAGATAGCAGCTGCAGGGCGGCGGGCTTTCTAAGAAACTTGATCCGCGAAAGAGGCTTTTCACGGAAAGAGGGTCAACCCTCTTGACTACATTTTATAGCTTTTGGGCACGGTTGTCAAGCACAAGCGCCATAAAAATCTGCCGATCCCGCCTTCGCCAAGGTCTGCAAAGCATCAAGGCCTTGCTCACACGAATATTTTTACGCAGTAAAAAGCGCCGCTTCCCAAAAACGGAAGCGGCGTATTTCGTCCTTGTTCAGCGCAGCAGGCTGGAAGCGACATAGGGCAGGATGGCCGTCAGCAGCAGCGCGCAGCAGGCGACAATCGCAACAACGCGCACCATCTTCTGCTTCTGCTCCGCCTTCTTGTTGGTCTTAGAAGCCATTGGAATCGTCCTCCAATCGTTGAAATTAAGCATATTATAGCACAAAGTTACGCATCCGCAAAGGGGGAAACGCAGGAAAATTGGCGGCGGTCGGTTTTCGGACGATTTGGGGCGCGGAAAGGCTTGACTTCTCCCGACGCGCCGCATATAATAAGGCGTAAAGGCGATGAACGGAAAAGTACCTGTGCAGGGAGCGAAAGAGAGGGCGCGCCGCCGGCTGAAAGCGTGCCTCGCAAAGCGCAGAGGGAAGTGCATCCGCGAGCTTCGGGGCTGAGGCGGCAGCTTAGGCTCTGACATGGGCGCCGTGTTAAGGCGAAACGAGTGGAGCGTATCTTTTTAGATAGGCTCAAACAGAGTGGAATCGCGGCCTCGCCGTCTCTGATGAAGAGACGGCGGGGCTTTTTTTGACGCAGGGGGCGGTTCAAATGTTTGACAATCTTCGCGCGGATATCACCGCGGTGATGGAGCGCGACCCGGCGGCAAAATCCCGGTGGGAGGTGCTGCTGTGCTATCCGTCGGTCAGGGCGATGGCGTATCACCGCGTGGCGCACAGGCTCTATCTGCGCGGTCACATGACGCTGGCGCGCTGGATCTCCCAGCACAGCCGCCATGTAACCGGCATCGAGATTCACCCCGGCGCGTGCATCGGCAAGGGCTTTTTCATTGACCATGGCGACGGCGTGGTGATCGGCGAAACGACGGTGATCGGCGACAACGTGACGCTCTATCAGGGCGTGACGCTGGGCGGCACGGGCAAGGACGTGGGCAAGCGCCACCCGACCATCGGGGATAACGTGGTCATCGGCGCGGGCGCAAAGGTGCTCGGCCCGTTCACCGTCGGCAGCGGCAGCAAAATCGGCGCGCTGGCGGTGGTGCTCAAGGCGGTGCCGCCCAACTGCACGGTGGTCGGCAACCCCGGCCGCATCGTCCGCCGCGAGGGCGTCGCGCCGCAGATTGATCTGGATCATGTGCACCTGCCCGACCCGATTCGGGAGCACATCGTCGCGCTGGAGCGCCGGGTGAGCGAGCTGGAGGAACAAATGCATAACCATTACGGTACAACCGTATTCAAGGAGGATATTCAAGATGATGCAGATTTATAACACGCAGACGCGCAGGAAAGAAGAGTTCAAGCCCATCGAGCCGGGCAAGGTGCGCATTTACTGCTGCGGCCCGACGGTCTACAACTATTTCCACATCGGCAACGCGCGTCCGTTTATCGTGTTTGACACGCTGCGCCGCTATCTGGAGCACAAAGGCTATGAAGTGAAGTACGTTCAGAACTTCACCGATATCGACGATAAGATGATCCGCCGCGCCAACGAAGAGGGCATCACCGTCAAGGAGCTGGGCGACCGCTTCATCAAGGAATACTACACCGACGCGGACGCGCTGGGCATCGAGCGCGCGACGGTGAACCCGCGCGCGACCGAGCACATCGCGGACATCATCGCGCTGATTGAAAAGCTGATCGACAAGGGGCTGGCCTACGCCTGCGACAACGGCGACGTGTACTATAACACGCAGGCGTTCCCCGGCTACGGCAAGCTCTGCGGCCAGAACCTCGAGGATTTGGAGAGCGGCGCGCGCATCGACGTTGACCCGAACAAGCGCCATCCGATGGATTTCGCCGTCTGGAAGGCGCAGAAGCCGGGCGAACCGGCGTGGGAATCCCCGTGGGGCATGGGTCGTCCGGGCTGGCATATCGAGTGCTCCGCGATGAGCATGAAGTACCTTGGCGAGACGCTGGATATCCACTGCGGCGGCAAGGATCTCGTCTTCCCGCATCACGAGAACGAGATCGCGCAGAGCGAGGGCGCGACGGGCAAGCCGTTCGTCCATTACTGGATGCACAACGGATTCAT
>ERZ827088.3365-NODE-3365-length-14822-cov-4.177964_pt1 | contig 14822 bp, 10 predicted proteins | sample MGYA00519922_ERZ827088 | MGnify/ENA primary metagenome ERZ827088 (study PRJEB31778, sample SAMEA3449254) | human gut metagenome | biome: human gut; feature: human-associated habitat; material: faeces | place: United Kingdom | collected 2010/2012 ... | reverse complement strand
TAAGCCTGCCGGGAGTTATTTTTTTGTGATCGGCTTTTCTCCAGAATATTTTCAATCTGACGAAGCTCCGATTCCGTACTGTATTTTTTGATAGCGGTGATGGCAGCCTGCATTTCCTGCGGGGTAAAAGTCAGGTGCTCCTGTTTCGCTTTACGCATGGCGGGCATGAGAAGTGCCATCATTTCTCTTTGACTTTTACCGTGCCCCTGGGCAAAAAGTTTCGAGAGAAAATCCAGTTTTTCTCTGGGGATGTCCTTCACGAGATCATCCTGCATCCAGAGGGGTGTCTTGGAATAGTCCATTTTTCTGACCTCCTGTGTCTGATTTTGCAGTGGAAAAAAGACCGGACAACATAGACGGATCCATGCCGGAGAGATCGGAGAAGCCCTCCGGGAACAATTCCTGCATGGTCTGCACCATTTCCATCATTTCCTGGAAATTATGAATATTGTCCATCATTTGTGTGATTTGTCGAAGAGCTGATTTCTGAGTCTCGTCGCACAAGGGCATGAGATCATTACACAGTTCAGTGGCAGTTTCTTCGTTTGCAGAAGAGGGAGCAATGCACAGAGAAGTCTCCGGATGCCTGCGAAAAAGTGTAAGCGTGTATTGCAACTCCGACATTTTTATGTAAACAGCAAGTCCTTTCAGCAGCCGGGGATCCATATAATAAGCCAGTATTTTCAGAATCTGAATGCGGTTGGAAGTGAATAATGTGTCAAAGGCCGCCGCCTTGTCGATTCTCTTATCATCCATGTACCGATACCTTCCTGCAAAAGAGTTACTAGTATTTTATGAGAGCGGCAGCATGCTTATGCCGATCAATCCTTCGGGGTACAGAAAAGTCCGTACCCCGGAGTGATCGTGCCTACAAAGCTCCGGGAGATCCCGGAAAGCAGTATCAGAGATTAGCAACCGCAACCGTTGTTGTTACCGCAGCCACCGCCGCAGAAGCAGGACAGAAGCAGGATCCAGATCAGCCATTCACAGCAGTCATTGCCGCCGCAGCCATTGTTGCTGCCCAGCAGTCCGCAGCCGTTGTTGTTACCGCAGCCACCGCCGCAGAACAGCAACAGGATGATCCAGATGCAGCTGTTGCCGAAGATACCGTTACCACAGTTGTTATTGCCGCAGGAATTATTGCAGCCGCAATTTGTAGCAGTTAAGTCACTCATTTTTAGTGCCTCCACATTTTATTTATGCTCTATTGTATGCGGGGGAGCCTGTCAATGTTTCCGGAAAAGACTTGCAATAATTTCCGGATATAGTAAAATATAGATATCTATATAGACATGCATAGATTGTGAAAAGACAGATTTTAAATTAAGGATAGATAGATGGCACAGAAGATATATGTGGTAGAGGGGCGAAAGTTCCGCACGGAGGCGGATTATCAGAATGCCCTGAAGGATCAGCAGGTGATCGAGAATCTTCGGGTACAGACGAAGAAGATGAGCCTGGCAGACCAGAAGAAACTGCTGGAAGTGATCCGCAGCGGCAGGTGTAGATTCCATAGTATTCTGGGACAGGATTACATGGAAGAGCTGTCGGAGGACATTCAAAGACAGGAGGGAAAAGTACCGGAAACATCTCCGGCGAAAGGACATTCTCTTCAGAAAGAAAATACAAAAACAATCGGGAAGGCCCAAACTCCCAAAAATAGAAAAGAAGCATCAAAGAAAAAAGAAACTGTAAAAAAAGAAAGTCCTGATAAAAAAGTTCCCAAAAAGAGGCCGACAACAAAAAAGAAGACTTCTGTGAAGAAGAAAGCAGAACCGCAGTTTGACGAGGCAGAGATTGACAAAATCGTTCAGGAAGAATTAAAAAAACAGGAGAAACGAAGGAAACTTCTTGTGGTCTGTTGCAGTGTGATCGCAGTGGCATGCCTTGGCTATTTCGGAATTTATAACTGGTATAACATCCGTACTGCCGATAATTACAAGCAATTAAGTGAATTGAAGGATAAAGAGCCGGCAACCGGTCAGAATCAGGATCCTGTGATCCATTACACCGCGGATGAAACGCAGAGTACGCCCCCTCCGGTACTGGATGAATATAAAAATTTATTAAATAAGAACAAAAGACTAATCGGATGGGTAAAAATTGACGATACTAATATAGATTACCCTGTAATGCAGACAACGGATAATGAATATTATCTGGATCATAATCTGAATCAGGAGTATGATAAGAACGGATCCATTTTTATGGACAAGGACTGTGATGTGCTCAAGCCCAGCACGAACTTCATTTTATATGGACATCATATGAAGAGCGGGCAGATGTTCGGAAGCTTATCTTCATACAGCGAACAGAGCTATTGTGAGAAACATCCCTACATACAGTTTGACACCATCTATGAAAAAGGCCTGTATGAGATCATGTATGTATTCAGATCCCGGGTCTATAGTGAAGATGAAATCGTATTTAAATATTATCAGTTTATAGACGCCCAGAGCGAGCAGGAATTTGACTCCTATATGAATGATATGGCAGAGATGTCATTATATGACACAGGAGTCACAGCTTCGTTCGGTGACCAGCTTTTAACACTGTCCACCTGTGATTACCAGGAGAAAAACGGCAGATTTGTAGTGGTTGCCAAAAAGGTGACGACAAAGGAGTAAAGGATGACTAAGGGTAAAAAGAAGACTAACAGAAGATTAAAAAGGACAGTAAGGAAAACCCTGGGAACATTGTTCCTGGTCTCGGCGATCGTAGTAGCAGCGATTCCTACGGAAGGGCTGCGTGCTGAAGAAGAGATTGCAACGCAGGCGGCAGGCCATACACATGATACGACACATTCAGGTGCAAAATATAAGGTATCTATTCGTAGAGATGCTGCAGAAAGAACCGCAGATCTGTTAAATGGAGCTAAAAGTAGTGTGCCTGTGATGAAAGATTTGATTCCTATTGTCGAACCGACAGATACAATTTATACAACCGGAACAAATGACGATGGCACCAGCTATCAGTTTGCATATAAAATGTATGATAATGACTGGGCAGCTATTATCTTGGGATATAATAAGAGCAGTAATCTGCCTAATAATACGCTGACGATTCCTGATACTGTGAATGCATACATACAACCTACTGGAAATATGGGTACGGGACAGGGATATGTAGCAGCGAGTTCCAGCGGTGAACCGTTATATTATGAGAAATTGACAGAACATACAATTATGGTAGACACCACGGAACAGAAGACAGATAGTCTGGGCAATCCTGTTTTTGAAGATGGGAAACCAGTCTATGTTCAGGAAGAAAAAAAATATTCTACAGGAGAAATGGTGCCTTGTTATGCCACGGTGGATGAATGGAAGAAGTTGCCGCTGGAGAATTTCTATTATTATAAGTCAGGTTCCGTTATTACTAGTGCAGAAGCTGTGACGGGCTATAATGGTCCAAAACAGACCTATAATGATTTTGCACAGAGCGGAGGTGATAGTACTCATCAATGGATAAGGGAAGCTGCTGTTAAATATATTGGGAATCAGTATTTGAATGTAACAAATGATAATATATCTCACACATCTTCGTGGAGTATTCCAGCTGGTGGTGATTGGAACTATATCACAGAAGCTAATGCAGATAAAGGTGTGTTTGCTACTGCAGGTAATATTTCAACATTAAATATTGGTGAGAATCTTGTAGGCATCGGAAATTTTGCTTTTTATGAATGTACCAGTCTGAGTAGCGTAAGCTTTGGCAATGGTTTGAAGGTAGTTGGAAACTGGGCGTTTGCTGCTTGTGGAACTTTGAATAACGTAGATATTCCAGAAGCTTGTCTGTTACAGCAGATTGGTGATCATACCTTTTATAAATGTATTGGTTTAGATACTTTTAGAGTTCCTATTTCTGTAAAATATATTGGAGATTATGCCTTCGCAGAATGTAGTTTCTTGAACAGCATTGACCTGTGCAATTCCGGAAACGATAGAAGCGGAAGCATCTTGCAGGAGCTGGGATGGAATGTATTTGAAAATTGTCAGACTTTATCCTCCTTGACGTTCCCGTACAATTATCGGGAGACTCCGGATATATCTATTGTAAAGGGATGTAAGAATCTTCACTACATTGCAGCACAGGGAGACAGCTTCGCATTTACAGAGAAAAAAGACTCTGCAAATCCGAATGGCGTTTATTGCTTTGATTGCTTTAAGGAAATGTTATCGGGGGAGCCGGTTAACGGTACTTTTTATTTTGAGGGAACCAGCGAGTCGTCTCTGCATGATCTTGCTAAGGACAATTGCTTTGCATTTAGTTATGTAATCTTTGATTCCAATGCATCGCAGTATGTCAGTCAGAACAAGTACGAGTTGACTGTACAGGATCCGAAGGTAAGTGGAGAAGACGGAAGATCGACTTACGTTGTAGATTCGTCCAATAAACTGATCAGCTGCCGTGTTGGAAAAGGCGTTGAGACTCTGAATATGCCGGATCCTATCGGTCCTTATCATATTTATAATATTGACGCAAACATTTTTGCCAACTACTGTAACCTCAAAATGGTATCTCTGCCGGCAAGTGTGCAGACTATAGGTGAAAATGCGTTTAAGGGATGCCACAATCTGGCAACTGTTGTGTTCAATAACAGTTCTGTACAGATTGGTGAAAATGCATTTAAAACACAAGATTATACCGGTGCACAGCATATAAATTGTTCTGGAGTAGCTGCGGATCCAGATGGAACACCGAAAGTGAAATTGAAATTTGTAGGAGAAATTTCGTCACAGTCCACTCCTTATCTCTATGCCATGAGTGAGAATGGAAGATACAATAATGCAAGTCAGGTTAAGAGCTATGTTACATATTGCAGTGGATGGCCGTCAAATCTGATTGTGCAATATAACAGTGAGAAACAGGTTAGTGAGTTAACTGATTTCCCGGCTTTCAGTGAATTGAAAAAATATGCAGATAATCCGGATGATTATCCTTATTTGACAGATGAACAGAGAAGTGCTGCGGAGACAGCTTTAAATAAATATGGAAACTCATCATTGACAGAGAATGAGCAGAGCTTTATAGATTCGGCTCTGAATATAAAAATACCGGATGGCGTGCAGGCTATTGCAGATGGGTTATATAAGAGCAAAGAGACCAGTGATGAACAAGCAGGGTATACCGGCTTGGAAAAAACAGTAACTTTGTGGGGATTGGATAATATTGAAGCAGAGGATTTCCAGGGAGCTACCTCATTGACTGCATTGATCAGCAATGGTGATATGTCTTCTATTGAGGAAGGAGCTTTTAAGGGTTGCACAAATCTGAAGAAGGTTGAGATTAATGGAAATACTACATCCATAGGAGATAAGGCATTTGAAGATTGTAATGCTTTGACGGATGTGACATTATCTGGTACGATTACAGATTTGGGAATTATTCCTTTTACTGGTTGTGAAAATCTCAAGAGTGTAAACTTTACAGGAACAGATTATTTTTCTTGTGATAATTCTATTATTTATGGTATGAGTAATGGAACAAAGGCACGTATTATTGAGTGTTTGGAGGGACGCGACAGTAAATATGTTAAGGCTGATGAAACGGCTGGAGTGACTTCCTTGGCTCCCAGTGCTTTCGAAGGATGTAAAAATCTCAGAGAGATTGATTTGAGCCAAAGTGCAATTACGGTAGTTCCGGAAAGAGCATTTGCTGATACTACAAGTTTACAGAATGTTAAATTACCTCTTACGTGTACAACGATTCAGAATGATGCATTTAACAAGAGCCATCTGGATCGATTGGAAGGTGTTCAGAACGTTACAATCGTGGGTGATCTGGCATTTAATGAAATAGAAAAGAAAGATAATCCTAAGGATCTTCTTATTGTAACGCCTAAAGATACTTATATGTGGGAGTACGGAACGAATAAGGGATTTACCGTAGAAGAGACAAGCCGTGAAGACTATTATACAGTTATCTTCCGTGACTGGAATGAGGAACTGGGACAGTATATTAATGTGGATACCCAGACAGTTAAGGCAGGGGAAGATGCGGTGGCACCGGAACCAGCAGGAAAAGCTGGTGAAATTTTCCAGTACTGGGATCCTGATTACAGAGAAGTGTCTGAAGATCGTACCTGTGTTGCCTTTTACAGCAAGGAAGATCCCGATGCCAACAAGCTGACGGTAACCTTTGAAGACTGGAATGGTACTGTCATTAAGGAAATCAAAGTGTCCTCCGGCGGCAGCATCGCAGATGCGGATCTGCCCAATACCTCCAATCTGGTGAGAGACGGTTATGTCTTCACCGGATGGGACAGAGAGCTGACCAATATTACAGAGTCCTTTACCACCAGAGCAGTATACAAAGCTCTGAGTGAAGACGATATTGTCATCCGTTATATTAATAGCGTGACCAAGGAAGTATTCTATCAGACCACGATCAAGAAGGGATCTGTTGCACCCAGCATTCAGACTCCTACGGTCAGCGGATATACTTTCAAGGAATGGTTACCGGATATTGCAACGGCACTTACCGAAGATACAGATTTCTATGCGGTATATGAGACCAGTAGTTCCAATAACGGTGGAACGACCAGCCCGGGAACCGGTACCAGTCCGAATCCCGGCACCAGCACCAGCCCGGGAACCAGTACCAGCCCCGGAACGAACGGTACGACAGCTAAGATGTATACCCTGACTGTTAAGAACGGATCCGGATCCGGAAGCTACATAGCAGGTTCCCAGCCGATCATCGTGGCTAATGACCCGGCCAAGGGCATGCAGTTCAGCAACTGGACGATCGATCCATCCAATACCACTATAGCAAGTAAGGTATTATCGGCAACGGTAATCACCATGCCTGCGGGAAATGTAACGGTTACGGCAAACTATACAAAGTCAAACGGTTCTAATACCAGTACTTCTACCGGAAGCGGTAATTCTACGAATTCCAATTCCAACAGAAGACCGAACAGTACTACAACAGGAAATGTCTCCGGCGGCAGAACCACCGTTGTCATTGACAAGAACGGTCTGTCCAATACCGGTGTGGTATCCGCTACGGTAAACGGATCTTCCGATAACTTTGTGATCAAGATCACCGAAAGTGCATCTGCTTCCGAGGAAGTAGTAAAGGCTCTGATGGCTGAGTACGGCAGTGATCTCAGCGCGATCAAGTATTTCCCGATGGACATCAGTCTCTATGATTCTACTGGTAATACCAAGATCACGGATACTACAGGTTTGTCCATCAGCATTACCCTGCCGATCCCGGATTCTCTGATCACCTATGCAGGTAACAACAAGGTGGCAGGAGTGGTGAACAGTAAGTTAGACAAGCTGACACCGAAGTTCTCCACGATTTCCGGAGTATCCTGCATTACCTTTACGGCGGAGCATTTCTCACCGTATGTGATCTATGTGGATACGAACAACCTGACAGCCGGAACAATCGCAGACAGCACTCCTAAGACCGGAGATGCCATTCATCCGAAGTGGTTCCTGTCTCTGGGGCTAGCATGTCTGTCCATAGTATTCTTCATGAAGAAGGATAAGAAGACTCTGCGCAAGGCAAGAGCCTAGTGAAAATAAAGGATGGGAAGGTTTATGAATCATAAAAAGTGGGTAGTTGCATTGGTATTGATAGCTACCGCATTGATCCTGACACATCTTCCTGTGTCGGAGGCAGATGCGGCAGCGTCTGCCTCCGATTTTCAGATTGAAGGCAGTACACTGACAAAATACAGAGGAAGCGATGAACGTGTCACGATTCCCGATACAGTGGAAGTCGTGGGTGAGAGTGCCTTTGAGAACAATCAGAAGGTACAGTTTGTTGTGGTTCCCAAGTCGGTGAAGCGCATGGATGCCTATGTGTTCTGGGGCTGTAATCATCTGGAAGAGGTTGTACTTGGCAAAGGTCTTACTTCAGTGGATGAATATGCTTTTTCAGGATGCACCGGACTGAAACAGATCACGATTCCGGATAATGTACAGAGTATTGATGCACAGGCATTTGCCGGATGTACGAACCTTACGGATATTTATATTCCGGACACGGTGACAAGCATCGCAGACGATGCATTCTTAAATTGTGATAACGTAACGATTCATGCGGACGAAGGCAGCGTGGCTGAAAAGTTTGCACAGAAGCTGGCAGAGCAGAAAAGTCAGAGTCCTCTGGTAACGGCAGCGCCGACGGCGACACCGGCGGCAGACGGAACTTCGGATTCACAGGCAACAACAGAGCCTGCCCCCACTGAAACGCCGACCCCTGCACCGACACCGGTGCCCGGAAATGTGATCGGCAGTACCTTTGTCGTGGGAAATCATGCCATGGTAATGGTATTGCCTGAAGAAGAGACCGTTAAGCAGGGCTATACGGAACTGGAAGCGGATCAGGAGACTGGAGAAGAAACGCAGGATATCACTGCGGAGGCAGAAGACGGTACGATTCAGGAGTGGAAATATTATCGTGACCAGTCGATCAAAGCAGTGAGTATACCAGAAGGAACCACGGAGATCGGACGCTTTGCTTTTTCCAGAAGCTCGGCAGAAAGTGTGACGTTCCCGGAAGGTGTGACCACTATTGATTATGCAGCATTTTATCACTGTGATGATCTGAATAGTGTGATATTGCCGGATACGGTGACCCGGGTGGAAGCCAAGGCATTTACGCATACCGGATGGATGGATGATTTTGAAGAAAACAGCATGGATGATTACCTGATCAGCGGGGACATTCTGGTGGCTTACAAGGGGGACCTTCCAGAAGTGACCATACCGGATGGTGTTCGTGTGATCGCTGATGAAGTGTTCCGCAGCCATACGGAACTGAAAAAGGTGCATCTGCCTGCAAGTGTCACAAATATCGGTGACAGCGCATTCCCGGAGGGAATCGAAATTATAAATGAATAAGGGTCAGATTTTACCGACACCAGGATAAGAAACCGGCATAAGATAGAATAAGTCTTATGCCGGTTTTGTCTTATTTTACGGGGAAGGAACAAGATGCAGCGGGTAAGGGAACAGGTACAGGTGCCGGAACAATTGCATAGTGGGGCAGGACGTGTGAAGTCTGTGACTGTTGCTGTGCTGGATACCGGAATTGCTTATCATCCGGATCTGGTAGGACGGCTGCTTGCTTTTTCCGACTTTGTAGAAGGCCGTTCCTTTCCGTATGACGATAATGGACACGGGACACATGTCTGCGGGATTGTATGCGGAAGCGGAGAACTGTCCGGAGGAAGATTTCGCGGAATGGCACTGGAGGCAAAGCTTGTGGTGGGAAAAGTGCTGGACAGACAGGGGGAGGGCTCCTGTGATTCCATGCAGGAAGCTCTGGAATGGGTACTGCGGGTGAAAAACAGGTATGGAATCCGTATTCTGAATATCTCTGTGGGGATCGGAGACCTGAAGGAACGTTACAAGGAGCAGATGTTGCGAAAATCTCTGGAATTGTTGTGGGATCATAATATTCTCGTGGTCTGCGCTGCAGGTAATACCGGTCCGGAGGACGGTAGTATTTCGGAGATGGCCAGTAGCAGAAAGGTTCTGACGGTGGGTTGTCATGACGGAAGATACTGTAAAAATGATCCCGGAAGGTGTGAGACGTACTCCGGCAGGGGCAGAAGATATGATGTGACCCGTAAACCGGATATTGTGGCTCCGGGGACAAGGATTCTGTCCTGTAATGCTTTCTGGCAGAACCGGAACGGCAGAATCTACAGACCCTATGTAGCAAAAAGCGGCACATCCATGGCAACACCCATTGTATCCGGGGCGGCAGCCCTTGCTATGGAAAAATATCCGGGAATTACCAATGAAGAATTTGTTCGTCTGCTGTCCCTTACAGCTACCGATCTGGGAGAGCCGTGGAACAAGCAGGGCTTCGGCATGCTTAATGTACGGAGATTATTAGAAAACAAGTAAAATGATAAAATCACTGGGAAAAATAAAAAATGTGATTAAAATAAGTCAATAAAATAAATACCAAAGATATTGACACAAATGGTATGATTGTATACAATGATACGAGAACTGCAAAATGTATTTTTACTGCGCAGAGTAAAAATTATAAAATCTTGCAGATATCGAATGTCAGGGAAGAGAGGTATACCAATGAGAGAAAGTGATGCATTTCAGAATCGTCCGGTCTCCATGAATCCGAAGAACAACCTTCTGGAGATTGAGGAGCATATGTACATACTGGATGATGTGGAGAAGCCGAACGTGTTCCGTAACATGTTCCCTTATTCCGAAATCCCAAAAATACCTTTTAATGATCGTATCGTGCCTCATAACATGCCAAAGGATATCTGGATCACAGATACTACCTTCAGAGACGGACAGCAGTCCAGAGCACCTTATACCACAGAGCAGATCGTAAAGATCTATGACTATCTGCATGAACTGGGTGGCCCCAACGGAATGATCCGTGCCAGTGAATTTTTCCTGTACAGCAAGAAGGACAGAGACGCTGTTTATAAATGTATGGAGAGGGGATACAAGTTCCCCGAAGTTACCAGCTGGATCCGTGCCAGCAAGGAGGACTTTAAGCTGGTAAAAGAGATCGGAATGAAGGAGACTGGCATTCTGGTCAGCTGTTCTGATTATCATATTTTCCTGAAATTGAAAATGACCAGAAGACAGGCCATGGATCATTATTTAAGTGTTATCCGTGACTGTCTGGAGGAGGGTATCAGCCCCAGATGTCATCTGGAGGATATCACCAGAGCGGATATCTACGGTTATGTGGTTCCGTTCTGCCTGGAACTGATGAAACTGATGAAGGAGTATCAGATTCCCATCAAGGTACGTGCCTGCGATACCATGGGATACGGTGTCAACTATCCCGGTGCCGTTATTCCCCGTAGTGTACAGGGTATCATTTACGCAATCCATACCCACGCAGGTGTGCCGCATGAGCTGATCGAATGGCATGGTCACAATGACTTTTACAAGGCGGTGTCCAATTCCACCACAGCATGGTTGTACGGCTGCTCCGGTGTAAATACCTCACTGTTTGGTATCGGTGAGCGTACCGGTAATACACCGCTGGAGGCAATGGTATTCGAATATGCACAGTTGAAGGGTGATCTGAACGGTATGAATACCCGTGTCATCACGGAGCTGGCAGAGTACTATGAGAAGGAGATCGGCTATCAGATCCCGCCCAGAACCCCGTTTGTCGGCAAGAATTTCAACGTGACCAGAGCCGGTATCCATGCGGACGGTCTGCTTAAGAACGAAGAGATCTACAACATTTTCGATACCGAGAAATTCCTGAATCGTCCGGTATTGTGCGCTATTTCCAACACCTCCGGTCTGGCAGGTATCGCACACTGGCTGAACACCTATTATAAGTTAAAGGGAGACAAGCAGGTACAGAAGACTTCCGAACTGGTAGCGGAGATCAAAAAGTGGGTAGACGAGGAGTACGCCGGCGGTCGTGTTACCGTGCTTACGGATGAAGAGATTGTGGCATGTGTCAATCGGATCTGTCTGGAGAAGAATCTGAAGATCGGCGAGTAAGTATAGAATGAGCATGACAACGGTAACAGCGTTGTCTGGAATCGAGGATTATAGTGAGTAAGTATGATGTAAAGCAGGAAGTAACGGACAAGTTCTCCCTGCGGGGACGGGTATTTCACAAGCTGAGAGAGGACATTTTAAGCGGAAAATACCAGGAACATGAAGAATTGAAGGAAGTGGCTATCGGCGAGGAGATGGGAGTCAGCAGAACCCCCGTCAGAGAGGCGTTCCGTCAGCTGGAGCTGGAGGGACTGATTCAGATCATCCCCAACAAGGGAGCCTATGTCACCGGTATTACTCAGAAGGATGTGAAGGATATTTATATGATCCGTTCCCTGCTGGAAGGTTTGTGCGCCCGTTGGGCTACGGAGCATATCACCAAGGAGCAGATGGAAGAGATGGAGGAGAATGTCTATCTGTCCAAGTTCCATGCCCAGAAGGGGCATCTGGAGCAGCTGGCGGAGTTAGATAATCGTTTCCATGATATTCTGTATGAGGCATGTGACAGCAAGATGCTGGAGCATCAGCTGAAGGACTTCCATCAGTATGTCCTGCGTGTCCGCAAGAAAACATTGGCCAGTGCCAACCGCGGTCCCAAATCCAATGAAGAGCATGAGCAGATCATGGAGGCCATCAAGGCAGGCAATGCCGATCTGGCAGAGCAACTGGCACACCAGCACATGATCAACGCCTATGACAACATGGTGAAAAACGGTCTGAACGAGGCCTATGCACAGCAGGATAAGCCGCAGGAATAGGTTGCCTGTCTGTGAAAATTACTGTAGAATGTAATTATTCAGAGCCAATGGGCGAAGTAACCACATGAGCAAATAACATGCAGGCATGTTATTCGGTGAAGCCTTGCAGAAGCGATTTTGCCAATGTGGTTCTGGATAGCTATTGCAAAGTAAAAGAATAAATACCGGAAAGGAAATCATTATGGAAAAGATCAAAATGACAACCCCTCTCGTAGAGATGGACGGAGACGAAATGACCAGAATCCTCTGGCAGATGATCAAGGATGAACTGTTACTGCCTTACATCGATCTGAAGACAGAGTACTATGATCTTGGACTGGAGCATCGTAATGAGACCGATGATCAGGTAACCGTGGATTCTGCCAATGCCACATTGAAGTACGGCGTTGCTGTAAAATGTGCGACCATTACCCCCAACGCTGCCAGAATGACAGAGTATAATCTGAAGGAAATGTGGAAGAGTCCCAACGGAACCATCCGTGCGATCTTAGACGGTACTGTATTCCGTGCACCGATTCTGGTAAAGGGTATCGTTCCTTATGTCAAGAACTGGACCAAGCCCATTACCATTGCCCGTCATGCTTACGGCGATGTGTATAAAAATACTGAGATCAAGGTACCCGGCCCCGGTAAGGCAGAACTGGTATTTACTGCAGCAGACGGCACCGAGACCCGTGAACTGATCCATAATTTTGATGGAGCAGGTATCATTCAGGGTATCCACAATACCAATAAATCCATCGAGAGCTTTGCAAGAGCATGCTTCAGCTATGCGGTAGATACGAAGCAGGATCTGTGGTTCTCCACCAAGGACACCATTTCCAAAAAATACGATCATACCTTCAAGGATATTTTCCAGGAGATCTATGATAACGAGTACAAGGCAAAATTCGAGGAACTGGGCATTACATATTTCTATACCCTGATCGATGATGCCGTAGCCCGTGTCATCCGTTCTGAGGGCGGATTCATCTGGGCCTGCAAGAACTATGATGGTGATGTAATGTCCGATATGGTAGCTACCGCTTACGGCGATCTGTCCATGATGACTTCCGTACTGGTATCTCCCAGCGGCGTCTATGAGTATGAGGCTGCTCACGGAACTGTACAGCGTCATTACTACAAGCACTTAAAGGGTGAAGAGACCTCCACCAACTCCATTGCTACCATCTACGCATGGACCGGAGCTCTCAGAAAGCGCGGCGAGCTGGATCAGATCCCCGAACTGTGTAACTTCGCAGACAAGCTGGAGCAGGCATGCATCAAGACCATCGAGGATGGCAAGATGACCAAGAGCCTGTCCCTGATCTCCACCTGTGAGCATCCCGTGATCCTCAACAGCCTGGATTTCATCAAGGCCATCAGAGAGACACTGGACAGCCTGCTGTAAAAATAAAATGGAAGAAATGGATGCTTCCCTGTAGGAATGGGGGCATCCGTTTTTGGTGTACACCCAAAGATCTTACCGGAGGATTACAGAAGTGAAGGATGAAAAAGAAGCTGTGTGTTCCGGAAGAACATTGACACCATTGCTACTTGGAGTGTTTTTCTGGTTCATCGGAGTGGGAGTTTTTTTAATATTGATTTCAAGCACTTCAAAGGAAGTGAAAGGCGCAGGCATTATCTTTTTCATATTATGTGGAATGGAAGGGAGCTATTTCCTTCTGTTTTGGCGCAACAAAAGAATTACTATGACGCGGGATGATATTACTTACCGTTCCATTTGGGGAAAAGAGAAAAAATACTCATGGGAAGACGTGAGATCGGTGCGTTATAAGGCGGCTGGGAGAGGGGCGTATAGAATTCTGATCCAGACAGACCGAAAGATATGTATCGAAACCGGAATGATGGAAAACAGTGAAGAGGCTGAAAAACTGATAAAGGGAAAAGGGTATTTAGGTCTCCATTAACCTTCGGTAATCAATCCGTAAAGAGATGAACATTAACGAGTGGGAAGCTTAGGCTTCCCATATTTTTTGCTCAAAATACAAAGGAGTAGTACCATGTTTACGCTGGAAGCAGAGATGATTTTAATATCGTCTCTGCTTTTTTCGTGGATTTTTTGGAAGCGAATGCTCCCCCGGCTGCTGATGCAGCCGGGGGAAGAAAACACTATTTTGTAACGGGAATGCTGACCCGCTTGCTTTCCAGCAAAAGCTCATCGGTGTCATGATCCAGGACGCCCAGCACCAGCTCCAGGGAGGTGATGTCCCGAACCCGCTCCACGCCCGCGTCATACAGCCACATTTCGCACTTGCCCCAGGCGTCCGGCGCAAGCTCGTCGAACAGGAACAGATCAGCGGATTCGCCGTTCACATAGGTTTCCATCGTGTAGAGCCAGATATTCCGCTCGGAATGATTCTCTACCCGGAACCGGAAGGCGCCGTCCTCGCAAAGCTCACCCTCGCTGCCCGTGTAGGTAAGGGTGATGCCCGCCTCCTCCAGAACCGTCGTGCCGCCGCTCTCCACCGACCGGACATTGTTCTTGTCTGCGCGCAGGGTAATGGGGGGCGTAGAATCCAGCGGATTGTAGTCGCTGGCATCCGTCACTTCCAAGCAGAACGAGAGTTCGCCGATCGTTTCAATA
>ERZ827088.3363-NODE-3363-length-14830-cov-2.854146_pt1 | contig 14830 bp, 8 predicted proteins | sample MGYA00519922_ERZ827088 | MGnify/ENA primary metagenome ERZ827088 (study PRJEB31778, sample SAMEA3449254) | human gut metagenome | biome: human gut; feature: human-associated habitat; material: faeces | place: United Kingdom | collected 2010/2012 ... | reverse complement strand
GCGCGCAGGTCACTGACCTTGTGGTGCTGGTTGTGGCTGCCGACGACGGCGTCATGGAGCAGACGCGCGAAGCCATCAACCACTCCAAGGCCGCAGGAGTCCCCATTCTTGTGGCCGTGAACAAGATCGACAAGGAAGCCGCCAACCCGGATCGTGTCCTGCGTGAACTGGCGGAACTCGGCCTCCAGGCGGAATCCTGGGGCGGAGATACCGTGGTGGGGTATGTGTCCGCCAAGACCGGGCAGGGGCTTGACGAGCTTCTGGAACTTATTGCCCTTCAGGCGGAAATTCTTGAGCTTAAGGCCAACCCGGACAAGCCCGCACGGGGACATGTGGTGGAAGCCAAGCTGGACAAGGGGCGCGGCCCCGTGGCCACGGTCCTGATTCAGGAAGGCACCATTCATCAGGGCGATGCCTTTGTGTGCGGCGTGTTTGCCGGACGCGTGCGCGCCCTGTTCAATGACCAGGGACGCAAGATCAAGGAAGCCGGACCGTCCATGCCTGTGGAAGTGCAGGGCTTCGAGGGCGTGCCGGAAGCCGGTGAGGAATTCATCTGTCTTGCCGACGAGAAGACCGCCCGCCGTATTGCGGAAAGCCGTGCGATCAAGCAGCGCGAACGCGAACTGGCCAAGGAATCCCGCGTTACGCTGGAAACCTTCCTCGCCCGCAGCGCGGACACTGCCGAGGCCAAGGTGCTGAATCTGGTGCTCAAGGCCGACGTGCAGGGCTCTCTGGAAGCCATTACCGAAGCTCTGCGCAAACTCAGCACGGACAAGGTGCGTATCGAGATCATCCACGGCGGAGCCGGCGCCATTTCGGAAACCGACATCATGCTGGCGGCGGCTTCCAGTGCCATCATTATCGGCTTCAATGTGCGTCCCACCGCCAAGGTGAAGGATGTGGCCGATCAGGAAGGCGTGGATATCCGCTTCTACGACATTATCTACAAGCTCGTGGAAGAGATCAGGAGCGCCATGACGGGCATGCTCGCTCCGGTGACAAAGGAAGTATATCTCGGTCAGGCGGAGGTGCGGAACACGTTCTCCCTGCCCAAGATCGGAGTCATTGCCGGCTGCTTCGTGGCGGATGGAAAGATCATCCGTTCCGCCGGCGTACGGCTGCTGCGCGACGGCGTGGTGGTATATACCGGCAGGATTGCCTCCTTGAAACGCTTCAAGGATGACGCCAGGGAAGTGCCCAAGGGCATGGAATGCGGCATGGGCCTCGAGAATTTCCACGACATCAAGGTCGGGGACATCATCGAAGCCTTTGAAACCGTGGAAGAGGCGGCTACGCTCTAGAGCCTGTTCCAGCCGAAGCCGCATCTGCAGTTGGCCCGCGTGAAACACGGGCTGTCTTTGCGGCGCGTGCGCTGCCGCCCTGCCCGGGCTTGCGGAACTGTCCCGGAACTCCTGTGAGCGGGACCGTTGATCGAAAACGGGAAAAGGCCGATCCGTCAATGCGGATCGGCCTTTTGAACCATCAGGCACGGTGCATTGTCCTGAATGGACAGAACACTCTGCTCGACTCCGGAAGCATGTCGAAACGGACATGGTTCGGCGTGAACAGAAATGGAGCCTGTGACACTGGAGCATTTCGCCCTTGAAATACTCTATGGAGTCAAACGGATCGAGATCCCGCCGCGCCGCTCCCCTTTTCCGGCGTCGCCGCAATTCACTTGCGGAGTACAGCTCCGATGGAGAGGTGAAAACTGCGGGTCGGAATACAGGTTCTGGCTGGCAGATATTTTCAATAGCAAAACGTTCCGGGAGAGCTTCGTCGAAAACATGGCTTCGGATCGCTCACTCGCGCACCGCGCATTTGTTCTTTACAGCGTCGGTTCGCTTGGATAATGTTCTTTTCCGGGCGCGCTATCTGCCCGACAGCCTTTCGCGCCCGCGAAAGGCTTTTTTTCAGCCAATGATAAGGAAATGCCATGTCTGAGGCACATCCCTGGCCGCATAAGGACCTGCTCGACGTCAGTCATCTGAGCGTAGACGAGATCATGCACCTGCTGGATACGGCCCGCAGTTTTCATGAAGTCAACCGCCGTCCGGTCAAGAAGGTTCCCACGCTCAAGGGCAAGACCATTATGCTGTTTTTCGCGGAGAACAGCACGCGGACCAAGACATCCTTTGATGTCGCGGGCAAGCGGCTTTCCGCCGACACGCACGCGCTGGGCAGGTCCGGCTCCAGTATCCAGAAGGGAGAAACCCTCAAGGATACCGCGCTCACGCTGCAGGCCATGAATCCCGATGTGGTGGTTCTGCGCGACTCCAGCAGCGGTGCGGCGCGCTTTCTGGCCGAACGGCTGCGCTGTTCCGTGGTCAACGCGGGGGATGGCTGGCACGCCCATCCCACTCAGGCCCTGCTGGATGCGTTTTCCCTGCGCGAGGCATGGGGAGGCGAGTTTGCGGGAAAGACCCTGCTTATCCTCGGTGATATGGCCCATAGCCGGGTGGCCCGTTCCAATGCCAACCTGTTTTCCCGGCTCGGTGTCAGGCTGCGTTTCTGCGCGCAGCGGACGCTGCTGCCCGCCGGACGCCGCCTGTGGCCCGGAGAGTTCTTCTCCGACCTGAATGAAGCCGTACGCGGTGTGGATGCCGTCATGTGTCTGCGGCTTCAGCTTGAACGCCAGCAGGCCGGTCTGCTGCCGGATCTGCGCGATTATTCCGCCCGCTACTGTCTGACCATGCGCCATCTGTCTCTGGCCGGCCCCGGCGTGCGCGTACTGCATCCCGGTCCCATGAACCGCGGGCTTGAGATTTCCTCCGATATCGCGGATTCCCCTGCCAGCCTCGTACTCAGCCAGGTGGAAGCGGGGGTCGCCGTGCGCATGGCAGTGCTGTACCTGTGTGCCACCAGAGCGGACCAATCCCCCAACCTCTAGCCGTCCGGGAGACTCAACATGCTTTTTCTTCGCAATGCCCGTCATCTGGGCCGGATGTGCGATCTTCTTGTCCGGGACGGCCGTGTGGCGGCCTTCGGGCCGTCCGGCTCTCTGAACGCTCCTGCCGGAGTCGATATCGTTGACGCGGCGGACAGGATTCTGTTTCCTTCCTTTGTTGATGCCCATGTCCATCTGCGCGAGCCAGGCTTTGAATGGAAGGAGGATGTGCGCAGCGGGCTTGAGGCGGCGGCATATGGCGGCATCGCCCATGTGCTGTGCATGGCCAATACGGATCCGGTCAATGACTGCGCCGCTGTCACCCGGGACATTCTGGCCAGAGGCGCGGCATCCCATCCTCATGGTCCCTTTGTCCATCCCGTTGCGGCGGCTACCATGGGGCTGGAAGGCAAGGCCCTGGCTCCGCTGGGCGAACTGAAGGAGGCGGGCTGCATCGCCGTCTCCAATGACGGGCGTCCTCTCGCGGACAGCGAGATTCTGCGCCGGGTCATGGAGTATGGCGCGGATCTGGGCCTCATCCTGATTGATCACTGTGAGGACCCCTGGCTCGCGCGCGGGGCCCACATGAATGAAGGAGACATGAGCGGCATGCTCGGCCTGCGCGGTCAGCCCGATGTGGCCGAAGCCATTCAGGCGGAGCGCGATATTCTGTTGGCGGAATACCTTGATCTGCCCGTGCATATCGCCCATGTTTCCGCACGACGCACCCTGGAGGTCATCCGCCGCGGCAAGGAACGCGGAGTCAGAGTCACGGCGGAAACCTGCCCGCATTATCTTCTGCTCACCGAAGAGGCTCTGGCGGGATATGACGCCAACGCCAAGGTGAATCCGCCGCTGCGCACCCGTGCTGATGTGGAGGCCATGCGCGCTGCCGTGAAAAGCGGCCTCATTGATATCATGGTCACGGATCACGCTCCCCATGCCGCACACGAAAAGGAGCATCCCCTTGATCTCGCGCCCAACGGCATCACCGGGCTGGATACCGCGGTATCATTGCTCTGGTCGCTGGTGGAGGAAGGAGTTCTGGACGAACGGGATATGATCCGGCTGTACAGCCATCGCCCCGGAGAAATCTTCGGCATTCCGACCAACAGTTTCCGGGAAGGCGATCCGGCTGACTTCTTCCTCTTTGATCCCCGCAGGGAATGGGTTGTTTCTCCGGAAACGCTGCACTCCAAAAGTGCCAATACTCCCTGGCTGGGCAGAACGCTCAGGGGCCGCGTTTCCGCGCACTGGATCGGCGGAGTGAGAGTGGCGCAGCTTCAGTCGTGAAGCCGGACCGCGCCTGTTCACTTGAGGCTGTTCCGGTTCCGGACATGATGCGGGGCAGGGGCATTAACAGCGCATATCAGTCATAATATGCTTCAATCCACAGCCACTCCATCCGCCGACTGGTTCCGCAGCCGGCGGAGTGGGAGCGCGCGTATTGCCCCTCTCTGAAGGGAGGGGATGGAAAAAGGGACTTCATCGGCTTTGCCGCCTTTCAAGTCCGCTTTCCCTCCAGAGCGTTCTGCGCTCGAATATCTGCCGACCAGACCCTGTGTTCCGGCCCGCAGGCTTCACGCCTGAAGCCGCAACCTTACGCCGCAGGTGAATTGCGGCGACGCCGGAGAAGAGGCGGCGTGGCGGCGGAGTCTCGCTTCGCTTGACTCCGGAAGCATTTTCAAGACGAAAATGCTCTGGGGGAGAGGTTTCAAAACATAAGGGCGTTTTTGATGGGCCTGCTTTCCGCGTCGTCTTTCCCGGAGGCGCGGATCAGTTCGCGATCCACAAGCTGATCGAGATCCGGCATAATCATCCGCACGGCCTCGAAATCACTGTCACGGGCGCTTTCTTCCAGCAGATAGGCGAGATCGGCCAGCGCATGCAGGCCGAAACTCCGCGCGCACTCGCGCAGCCGCGCGGATGACTGCGTCAGCAGCAGGGCGTCGCCCCGGGTGAGGGCGTCGCGCACGTCCTCCCGGATGCCCGCCAGATCTTCAGGGCAGGAGTTTGCGGCAGGTTCGGGGACAGGGGGAACTCCGCTTTCTCCTTCTCCGGCAAGCCGCCGCGCCATGGAGGCGAGAGGAGCGGGAAGCTCCATGTCGTCCTCGGTCAGATTGACGATTTCGTCACTGTCGTCGCGCGTTTCTTCTCCGGGCGTCATGGAAAGAAAAGGCATGGCTTCAACATTGCTTAAAGGAAGGGCTTCGATTTCTTCCGCTCTCTCCCTTGCCGCCTCTTGGGGGTCGGCAGCATATTGCTCTTCCTCCGGGGTGGAAAGGGAAAGAGGGGCTGAACGGGAGAAACGTGCCTGTCCGCTGTGTTCGGCAGCGGGGTACTCGGGATGCATATTCAGAGGCGCTGTGTCTGCATCTTCCGGATCGCAGGGAACAGCGGATGGCGCCGGCAGGTCGAGTGCAAGAGGGAGAGCGGCGTCGGTTCGTCTTTCCTGTTCTCCTGGCCCGGGCAGCAGAGAAAGGGACTGCCCTTTGCCGGGCATGCCCTCTGAAGCTGTCTTTTGCACGGTTTCCCCGGGAAGATGCCGTACGGGAACAGGCTCACCGACCCATTCATCCAGTCCTTCGGATGGAGAGGTCAGTGCGGACACAGCCTGCGGTTCCAGCCTTGGCCTGGGTTTGAACAGTGAGGACAGCCATCCGCGGGGACCGGACGGACGGGGAGCTGCAAGAGGAAGCCCTGACGCATGGGGAGACTGCCCTTTGCCCTGTGTCTGCGGGGAAGGAATGGGGGAAAGCGTTTCCGGTCCGGCTTCTTCCTGTCCGGAAGCGGGAACGCGCGGGCGGAAGGGTACGGCGGATGAGGGCTGCGTCCTGCCGGGCCGGGCCGGGGAAGACTGTGCGGGACGCCGGGCTGTCTGTGTCCGTGCGGGGAGGGGGGCGCCTCCGTGTTCCGGCGCGGCATGTTCCTGAGAGTGCTGTGCGGAAGGGGGAAGAGGTGCGGCGGACGGAGTTTTTTCCGGCAGAGCTTCGGGGTTCGCGGCACTGATCGGAGCGTCCTGCCGGAGGGAGTCGTTCGAGGCACATACGGCGGCGTCCGCGTGAAGCGCGGAATTTCCGCCACTCTTCGCGGCGGGCGCGGGAGCTTCCCCGGCCAGCAGCACCCTGCCGTTCCAGAGGGTAATACAGAAGATATTCGCATCCCACCCGCCGCAGGCGTTCCCCCTGTTCCGCGTCAAGGGCAAGCCCGAGTACCGGAACGAGGGGAAGGGAATGTTCTCCCTCGAACAGACGTACCTCGGCCACGGCCCTGATAATGTCGTCTTCCGGCATATGTCCGTCGAGCGCAAGCAGGGAGGCAGGGCGTTTTTTGTACAGGGCCACGGCTTCCGCGCAGTCGCGGGCTTCCCATGTTTCGTGGTCGTCGCCGCGCAGTTGCCAGGCGAACATCTGACGGTTGAGAGAGCGATCCGAAGCCAGAATGATCAGGGGCGAACCGGGGTCCGGAGTTCGTTCTTCCGCTGAGTCGGACACAGTTTCGGCTGTTGCGGCGGGCGGCGCGGCGACCGCACGGTCTTCCGCGTCAAGGGCCGTGCAGTTCAGGCTGAAGCTGATTTCCACCCCGTGCGGCGTGCTGTCCACGAACAGATCTCCGCCGTGTTCGGTGGCCAGTTCCCAGGCATGGGCCAGGGCAAGGGAACTGCGGTGGACAGGCGGCGCGCCGCGTCCCGTGTCGGCCACGGTGAACTGAAGATGTCCCGGGTTCGCGCTGCGTTCTTCCCGTCGCACACGGAGGCAGACATTGCCCTTTTCCGTCGCCCGCACCGCGTCCGTGAGCAGCGCCGCCAGCACACGGGAAAGGCGTTCCCCGTCGCCCCGGTAACGCAGGGCGATATGCGGAGCGATATACCATGACAGGCCGAGGTTCTTTTCCGCCGCATCGCCCTGAACTGTGGAAAAGGCGAGCTGAACAAGCTGGCGGAGGTCGAAAACGCTGTCGCGCGCGGCAGGCGTCTCCTCTTCCGTTGTGATGGACAGCCTGGCGATGCGTCCGGCCAGCGCTGTTGCGGCGTTCAGGATGTTTTCCGCATCGGCGCGGGAACGGCGGATATTCTCCAGCGCGGCTTCCGGCAGAGGGGGGATTTCCCCGGAGGGTTCCTCCAGCAGCCGCAGCCCCCGATCCAGCGCGCAGCATTCGCGCATCAGACGATCCAGCGGATCGCGCAGAGCCTCTTCCACTTCGCCCAGGCTGACCTCCATGGGCGGGGCCGGAACCTCAACAGGGCCGAAACTTTCTATTTCCAGTAATTCAGCCGGGCTTTTTCCTTCGGAAAATCCGCCGGGGAACGCCGGGTTCTCCGTGTAGGCGGAGCGGGGCGCTGCTGCGGCCAGCAGCAGCGCGGCGATACAGACGCCGAGAAGAGGCGCCTGCCCCCACAGCGGAGCCGTGACGCTATCCCCCATTCCCCACAGCCCGAGCAGGCTGCCGACGGCCATGGCAAAACAGGCAAGACTGAACAGCAGGCTGCCTTTTTCGCGGCGCAGCAGCAGAGCCAGCGCGGGCAGCAGGGCGAAAAGGGCCCCGAGCGGCCAGAGGGAGAGCAGGCGGGCGGTCCATGCCTGGCCGGGAAGTATGGGCAGCAGGGCCAGCGCCGCGCCGGGGAGCGCCAGGATCAGCAGCAGAATGTCGACGGCTGGCGCGCATGTGCGGGTACGCATGATGTTCCGTCCCACATGAGGCAGGAGCATGAGGGCGATGGCTGCGGCCAGGATGCCGGGCATGTCCAGAGGGCGGATGCTTCCTTCCGGAGTGGAGGGCACGCCCCAGAATGCCTGAACCAGCGCTGCTCCGGCAAAGATTCCCGCCCAGATGCGCCCGTCGCCGCGTTCCGTGATGCTGCGCACAAAGGCCAGCATGAGCAGCACGGTGAGCGCCGCGAGAGCGAGGGAATGCACCTTACGTTCCGGCGCGTTCAGGGCGTCGGCGGGAGAACGCAGCGCGGGGGAAAACCACAGGCCGGGAAGGCCGTCCAGACGGACAATCGCTTCCCCTCCCTGCTGCAGGCCGGGCAGGGGATAAAGGCCGTTTTCGTCCGGCATGACCGGACGCGGCGCAGTCGTGCCGCCTGTGCGGACCCACACCTGCGGCGTGCCGGGAACCTGGTCTCCCAGATCAAGCCGCGCGTTCTCCTGCCCTGTGCCGAGTTCCGCCGCGGACAGTCCGCCCAGAGGCAGGCGCAGCCAGAACGCTCCGGTCTGCCGGGGCAGAGAGAGCATGTTCAGCGGCGCAAAGGAACCTGCGCTGTCTTCCCTGAGGATGTCATCGATGGTCAGCCTGCCGGAAGGGTCGACAAGGCTTTGCATATGATGCCTCACAGCCGCCCCACCCCGTGGGGGCAGGAGGGAGGGCTGTCCGCCGGGGGCGGCTTCCGTGGGCGCGGCACCAGCAGATGCCGGCGCGCTTTCGTCCGACGGAACGGCTCGGAGTCCGGACGCGGGGGCAAGAAGAAGAGCGAGCAGGAGAAACGTGCCGGAGATGATGCGGATCGCCGGGATTCGTCCGGCCCGGAAAGTGCGGAAAACAGACAAAGGAGTGTGCATGGCGGTTTTCCTGTACGCTGCCCCGCGGGGGGCGGATCAGTTTCCTGCCGCCGCCGGAGCTGCATGTCCGGAGGCGTCGCCGGAAGGCGAAATCCGGGCGGGGAGTTCTTTCAGTTTGAGGAGGAGCGGAGCGGCCTCGTCTGCGCGGCCCAGACGCTTCAGCAGTTCGGCCTTGCGTTCGAGAGCGGGAATGAAGTCCGGCTTTTCAGCCAGAGCCACATCATAGGCGGCCAGTGCCTCGCCGGTTCTGTTCTCCTGTTCGAGACGAGCGGCCGCGTCCGTGGCAAGGGGCGCGAACGCTTCTGCCAGAGGCGTGCCGTCGCCCATGGCGGTATCCGGATAAAGGGCGAGAAGCTCTTTCCATGCCGCCACGCCGTCCGCAGGGCGACCGAGATCAAGAGCCAGAATCAGACCGCGGTTGAAACGGGCGTTACGATGATCGGCGCGCGCCGCAATGGCTGCGTCAAAACGAAGCAGGGCTTCCTCCGGTTTGCCGAGAGCGCGGTACATCGTGCCGAGATCCGTGAGAACATCCGGATCTCCGGGGCGGAGCGCCAGAGATTTTTCATAAGCTTCTACCGCTTCCTCAATATGCTGTTCATCGAAATACAGATTGCCCAGATGCGCCCATGCGGCGGCGTCCCGAGGATCCTTTTCCACCGCGCTGCGGGCCTGCTCAACATGGGCCAGCCATTCCGGCGAATGGCCGGAATCTCCGCTTTGCGCGGCGAGAGGGGCGTTTGCCGCCTGCCTGTCCGGGACGGCCGCATTCCGCACGGAAGAGAACAGATGACCGATGAACAGCCCGGCACAGAATGTAACGGCGGCAAGGAGGCAGGCAGTGCTGACGAGCATGACGCCCCGGGGCCGGGGGGACGCCGGGGCGGATTTGGGGGGCTGGGGCATGAAGGCTCCGTATTTTTAGACTTAATCCTGACTTTGTTTAAATACCGCAGGAGTTCCCGGGGGGCAAGCTCTATATGGCCGCCGGCACGGGTCAGCCCGCGAGCATTTCGTCACAGGAATGCTCTGCTTCAGTCGAGCGAGGCGAGACTGAAGCCGCGCCGCCCCCTCCTCTCCGCTGTCGCCGCAATTCATTTGCGGCGTATAGCTCCGGCGGCGTGAAACCTGCCGGCCAGAACACAGGGTCCCGGCCGGCAGATATTTTCAATAACAAAACGCCCTAAAGCAGCTTTCTGACTGTCCAGCCCGCCGAGCGCGCGGCGTGTTCCGCATCGGTTCCGCCGAGCGCACAGGGAGTGGATGCTTCCAGAACTCTGGCCAGCCACGGGGCGAACTCGTGGAAGTCCTTCAGCGTGGTGGAAAGAGCCTCTTCCCTGATGCGGGCACGGATGTCGTCGGTGTCGCCGCACAGCCTGCGCCACATGGCCGTAGCTCCCTTGGCCCCGGGCAGCATGTAGGCGTCCATGTCGCCGATGGCTCCGACCACGGCGCGGGACACGTCCGTTTCTGTCATGGTCAGATTGCCGAGGTAGTCCGCCGCGCCGCGGTAGACTTCCAGCGTACGTTCCACGTTGGGGTCGCGGTAGGAGAGGAAGACAAGGGACCCTGTGGCGCGGTTATGACTGATGAAGGAGCCGTAGGCTCCTCCCTGAACGCGCACGCGATCCCACAGATACCCCATGCGCAGATGACGCAGCACTACCAGAGCCGAACCGTGGAAGACATAGCCCGTATCGCGCAGGTTGCCCCCCAGTCCCACATAGTTGACCTGCGCGGGAACAATGAGTCCTTCCGCGCCTGGGCGGACAAGAGCGGGGCCGGCCGCGCTTCCGTCCGTCCTGCGGGGCAGGGCGTCGGTCATGGTCTGGAACAGGGGCAGCGCGGCATCCAGCACGGCATTGTCGGCGGTGAGACTGAGGGCTGCGCGTCCGGAGCCGCCGGCCGTTTCGGGCAGGGAAGCGGCAAGGCTGTGCAGACGGCGCAGATCCGCCAGCAGGCCGGGCCAGTCGTTTTTCACGCGGGAAGACAGCGCGCGGACATATTCCAGATAGCTCACGCCGCCGCACAGCTCGGCATAGGCTCCGGCGGCGGACAGCGCGCCCCCGAGCCGTGTTCCGACCAGGGTATGTCCCGAGGGAACGATGCTCTGTTCCAGACGGGCGCGCTCTTCCATGACCATCTGGGTAAAGCGTTCGGCGTGGTCAAGGTCGGCGTCCGTGAGGATTTCCTGCATCAGCTCTGCCAGATGACCGGCCTTGTCTGCCGTGGCCTTGCCCGACACCTCGAGAAAAGGCAGGGCGGCAGCGTCGGAAAGACGGGTATGGAAAGCGGGGAAGGCATCCAGACTGCCGGTTCGGGCGGCCAGTTCCAGCCCCAGTTCCACATAGTCATGCCGTCTGGTGCCCGCTTCGGTCAGCGCGCGGGCATAGAGGGGCAGCAGAGGCAGCAGGTCGGCGGGCACGCTGTCCAGCGGCAGGAGCAGGCGGCTGTATATGATGCCCGTGGTATCCAGATCGTGCAGAAGAATTTCGACATCCGCGCCGGACCGCTCCACGCAGGGGAGCTTGCGGTTCTCGCGCGGGAGATCTCCCGGTTCCAGTGTGGGAATGGAGGCAAGAGCCTCAGGGCTGTCCGGTCTGGCCTGCGCTTCGCGCAGCCGGGCGGAGATTTCCGCTGTCGCCTGCCTTTCCGCTTCACTCATGGCCGCGCGCGCGGCGTCCAGCCTGGCGTCTTCCCCTGCCTGACGGCGGGCCGCCAGTTCGTTGTCGGGGATCAGAAGCACCTGGGCACGATGGCGATTGTCCAGAAGCCGACGGCGGATGGCGTTTTCAAAGACCTTTTCTCCCGAGGCAAGGCGGGCCTTGATGTTCGTCAGCGGTTTTTCCCATGCCAGGGGAGCGAAGGGATCGCCGTCATAAAGCCAGGTGGAGAGACTGCGGAACATGGCCGCCAGACCGCGCGGGAAACGTCCGGTATTGTTTTCGCGCAGATCAAATTCCACGCTGTTCACTGCCGCTTCCACAGCTTTGGCCGGAATGCCGCTTTCCGCCAGTTCCGCCAGGGTGTCAAGCACCAGTTTTTCCACCTCGTCCCCGTCTTCAGGCCGGATGGAGCGCAGGCCGATGGAATAGTAGGCCTGGCGCAGATCCGTTTCCAGTCCCGCGCCGGAAATGTCGTCACCCAGACCGGATTCCATGAGCGCCTTGCGCAGGGGAGAACCGGGCAGAGCGGCAAGGATGTGATCCAGCATTTCCAGCGTCAGCATTTCTTCCACATCGGAGCTTTCACAGAGCAGCCAGTTTATCGTGACGTGGGCCTGACGGGTGTTGTCCTCTTCCGCATGGCCGCTTTCCGCCGCCGCATAGGGAATTTCCAGCTTGCGTTCCTCGCCGCGCGGAACCTGGAGGGGAACGGAGGAATCCGTCTCACGGCGTCCATAGCCGGAAAGGGCGCTTTCCAGCCTTGCCAGCCGGGCGTCTTCATCGTCGTCTCCCCAGAAGAAGAAGCGGGCGTTGGAAGGATGATAATAGGCGCTGTGAAAGGCGCGGAACTCTTCATAACTCAGGTTCAGCACCTCGGAAGGGTTGCCGCCGGAGTCGAGGCTGTACAGCATGTCCGGGAAGACGGCATGCTGGGATTCTTCCATCAGCACGGAATCCGGGGAGGAATAGACTCCTTTCATTTCATTGAAGACCACACCCTTGTAGCTCCAGCGGCCTTCCTCATCCACGTCGATATGCCACCCTTCCTGACGCAGCACGTCCTCGTCGATGCGGGGATGGAACACGGCGTCGATATAGACGTCCACAAGATTGTAGAAATCCCGCAGATTGGTGCTGGCTACGGGGTAACAGGTCTTGTCCGGAAAGGTCAGCGCATTGAGAAAAGTCTGGAGCGAACTTTTAAGCAGCTCCACGAAGGGTTCCTTCACCGGATATTTTTCCGAGCCGCAGAGAACGGAGTGTTCCAGAATGTGCGCCACGCCGGTGGAATTTTTGGGCGGAGTGCGGAAACTGACGCCGAAGGACTTGTTTTCGTCGTCATTGAGAACGGAAAGCAGCTCCGCTCCGGTGACGTCATGCTTCCAGAGGCGGACGATCCCGCCGACCTCCTCAAGTCTCTCTTCCCGCAGGAGGGTGAAACCGTGTGCATGCAAGGGGGATTCTTTCATCAGAGATTCCTTTGTGGTTTGAAATCTCCCTCTTCAGGGGGAACGTGTGCTGGACAGGCCGGCAAACCGGTGAAATCTTTTCCCGGGCCATTCCTCCAGGGAGGGCAATCCGCATGCATCCTCTCTGCGGCTCGGCAGCCGGCGGACGGGGCGGTGCGGATTGAAGCGCTTTTCCGGCAGCCGGTCTGACCCGCAGGGTTCCCGTCTCCGCCGGAAGAGTTTTGTCACAAACAAGGGCGGCCTGCGGCCGCCCTTGCAAGATGTGTATGAATCGGGAAATGTCGAGTCTCAGCAGTTGGCCGCGCGCAGGGTTTCTTCCACCAGTTCAAGAGACGGCGTGGCGTTTTCATCCAGCCCGCACAGGGAGCGTACGGCCAGCATGAGCATGTCGAAGGGCAGGGTCATTTCGGACTTGCCGTCCGTAACGGAACAGGAATCACCCTGAACCGCGATGCGGTAGGCCCGGCGGCTGCGTGTTCTGCCCGCGCCGCTGGCTACGGAATAAACCTGTTCGTTCCCTTCCGTAACATAAAGTTTCTGGTGGGTGAGCACGCCGCTGTCCTCGTCAAACCAGGAGGCTTCAGAAAAGAGCCTTCCCCGGAAGTCCAGAACGGCGCCGTTATCGAGCGTCAGGGCGACGTTTTCCATCGTGGTGGCAGCCGATTCCGTCATACTGTTCTCCTTAGTAGGGCCTGAAGGCCGCGCGGGAAGGCGGTTAAAAACGCTGTGCTGGTTTTAGCACCCGCCTTTCGGTACTGTCAACTCGTGGCAGGATGATAAGCAGCCGCGGCTGAAGACTGCCGACAACGTCATTTTGCCAACTGGGGCATTTCGCTGTTGAAATGCTCCACGAAGCCGGGCAGGGCGGGACTTCGCCGCGATATCCCCCTTTCCGGCGCCGCAATTCACTTGCGGCGTGCAGCTCCGGCTTCACGCCTGAAGCCGGCGGGCCGGAACACAGGGGCTGGCCGGCAGATATTTTCAAACGCAGAACGCAATGGCAGTCGCAGACTCCGCGAAGCGTGCGGGGGCGTCAGCCCGGGACGGGGGGGATTTCTCCGGAGTGTCGAAAGGCAGGGAGGCGATGGTCAGGCGTGTTTCAGGAATGCCATGACTTCTTCGGGAGAACGCACTATGCCGATATGAGCCGTTCCCGCGAGGTCATCAGGGCTTTGGAAGCCGAAACCATACAGCGCGGCCAGAAAGTCAATGCCCGCTTCTTCCGCGCCGCGCGAATCGAACGAACTGTCGCCGATCATCAGGGCATGTTCACGCTTCGCGCCGAATTCCCGCAGACATTCCAGCATCATGTCCGATTTTTTTCGGCAGCCTTCCGTATTGTTGCCGCGAACGACATGGATGAAGCGATCCAGCCCGAAAATGCGGCAGACTTCTTCCGCCGCGTCCTGTTTCTTGTTGGTCGCTACGGCATGCCGGACGCCCATGGCTGCGCTCTGTTCCAGCACTGCGAACAGGCCGTCGTAGACGCGCGCCCTGCGGATGCCTTCCGCGGCGTAGTGAGCGCGGTAGATGTCCGTGGCGCGCTGCGCTTCGGCTTCCGGCAGGCCGCACAGGTGATGAAAGGAGTGCTGAAGCGGGGGACCGATGAATTCCCTGATGCGTTCTTCGGGCACGGGCGGCAGGCCCATGTCCTGCACGGCAAGACGCACGCATCCGAGAATGCCTTCGGAACTGTCAATCAGGGTGCCGTCCATGTCCCAGAGCAGGACGGAGCGGGAAGGGGGTGTCAGGGGCATGGTCAGTCCTGTGTGGAGTCGGAGGATGGTTCGGAGGGGGCGTGTCCCCCGCTTGTATCGGCGGGGAGGGCAGCGGGCGTTTTAAACTGCATTTCATACAGACGGCGGTAAAGGCCGTCGGGCAGATTCATCAGCTCGTCATGCGCGCCCAGTTCAGCGAGCCGCCCTTCGCTGATCACGGCGATGCGGTCGGCGTTGCGCACGGTGGACAGTCGGTGCGCGATGACGAACACGGTCTTGTCTCTCATCAGGTTGTCGATAGCCTGCTGCACCACGCGTTCGGACTTGTTGTCCAGAGCGGAGGTGGCTTCGTCCAGCACCACGATGGGGGCATTTTTCAGAAAGGCCCGAGCAATGGCCACACGCTGCTTCTGACCGCCGGAGAGCAGGATGCCGCGCTCTCCTATTTCGGTATTGATCCCGTCGGGCAGGGAGGACACAAAGTCGGTGAGATAGGCGCAGTCAAGCGCGCGGGCGATGTCCTCGTCCG